>Ga0247732_10000273_pt1 | contig 30097 bp, 27 predicted proteins | sample UWRJL163409C2_FD_180940 | JGI IMG/M metagenome (GOLD analysis project Ga0247732, IMG submission 180940) | Plant litter microbial communities from Arlington Agricultural Research Station in Wisconsin, United States - UWRJ-L163-409C-2 | ecosystem: Environmental > Terrestrial > Plant litter >...
AACCGGGTGGACGACGTCAAGGTCGGGTCGGTCGGAAAATTGTTGCCCGGCAACGCAATGCGCCTCGCCGACGACGACGAGCTGCTCGTCCGCGGCGGGGTCGTGTTCGGCGGGTACTGGCAGAACCAGTCGGAGACCGACGCGGTGTTCACCGCGGACGCGAGGAGCGATGGAACCTCAGCCGGCTGGTTCCACACCGGCGATCTCGGGGCCATCGACGACGACGGTTTCCTGACCATCGTCGGTCGCAAGAAGGAGATCATCGTGACCGCCGGCGGCAAGAACGTCGCCCCGGCGCTGCTGGAGGATCGCCTGCGCGCCCATCCGCTGATCAGCCAGGCCATGGTGGTCGGCGACGCCCAGCCGTTCATCGCGGCGTTGATCACGATCGACCCCGAGGCGTTCCCCGGCTGGAAGCAGCGCAACGGCAAGGACGCGTCGGCCACGGTCGGCGACCTCGCGGAGGATCCCGACCTGCTCGCCGAGGTCGACCTGGCCGTCAAGGACGCCAACCAGGCGGTCTCGCACGCCGAGTCGATCCGCAAGATTCGCATTCTGCCCGTCGACTTCACCGAGGACACCGGCGAGCTGACGCCGACGTTGAAGGTCAAGCGCAAGGTGGTCGCGGAGAAGTTCGCGGCCGACGTCGAGGCCCTCTACGCCAAGCCGGGAAACTAACCGGCGAGTAATTGCGAGAGCCGTTGCGCCTTTGTGCGCCATTGCCATTCGTCGATGACCCAGTCTCGGCCCGCCCTGCCCATCTTGGCGGCGCGGTCGGGGTCGGCCAGCAGGTCTCCGACGGCGGCGGTGATCGACCCGACGTCCCATCCGTCGACCACCAGACCGGTCGTGCCGTCGAGCACCGACTCCGGCGCTCCCCCGGAATCACCGGCGACCACCGGCACGCCCATCGCCGACGCCTCCAGGTACACGATGCCGAGGCCTTCGACGTCGAGCCCCGCGCCCCGGGTACGGCACGGCATCGCGAAGACGTCCGCCATCGCATGGTGGGCAGGCAATTCCTCGGCGGGCACGCCCTCGGTGAACACCACGTCCTCGGCTACGCCGAAGGAGTGCGCCAACCGTCGAAGGTCGTCGAGGTAGGGGCCGCCGCCGACGACGACCAGCCGAGTCCCCGGCACCCGATCGCGCAGCGCGGGCAGTGCGCGGATCAGCATGTCCTGACCCTTGCGTGGCACCAGCCGAGACACGCACACCACGACCGGCCGGTCGCCGAGCCCGTAGCGGGCCCGCATCTGCGCCCTGGCCACCGAGTTGGGCTCGAACCTGTCGACGTCGACGCCCGGTGACAGCCGCTCCAGGGCGGCGCGTGGTCCAAAGGCCGCGGCGAACCGGTTGCGGGTGTACTGACTGATGAACGTGACGACGTCGGCGTCGTTCCCGATGCGCCGCAACGCCGCTCGCGCGACCGGAAGCATCGACCACCCCACCTCGTGCCCATGGGTGCTGGCGACGATCCGCGTCGCTCCGGCGCGGCGCGCCAGCGGCGACAGCAGCGCAAGGGGTGCGGCGGCGCCGAACCAGACCGTGTCGACGTCGTGCTCGCCGATGAGCCGTCTCATCCGCAGGGCCACCGACGGCTCAGGGATCATCAACGTCGTCGGGTGCCGGACGACCGTAAACGGGGAGTCGGCGCGCTCGGCCTGCCGGTCGTACTCGTCGGCACCCTTCCACGTCGGCGCGTAGACCGTGATGGTGTGCTCACCGCTGGTGACCAGTTCGGTGACTAGGTTTTCGAGATAGGACTGGATGCCTCCCCGCCGCGGCGGGAAGTCATTGGTCACCAACAGGACGTTGGCCACCCGTTATCCGCCGAGCCAGGCGCGCCACGCGGCGACCACCTGGGGCGGGTCGGCGCCGAGGGCTTGCTTGACGGCGGTGGCCTGGTCGGGATGCCCCGGCCCGCACGCGGTGACGTACAGGTTGCGCAGCGCATCGGCACCGTAGCGGCTCGCGACGAATCGGCTGAACCACCACGCCCTGTCGTAGGCCAGTGACCGCACGGCGCCGACCGTGTCCAGGTCGGCGTCCGACGGCAGGTGCGCGAGCGCGTCGGCGCCTCGGCGGTCCGGCTTGGGCGTCGGAGGACGACCGACGAAGTCGGCGACCCCCTCGGTGAGCCAGCGCGGCGCGTCGGCGGCGGTGCGGCTTCTGGCGGCATAGTGAAAGAGCTCGTGGCGCAGGACGATTCGCAGCGACGCATCGCTCATCGAGCTCGCGCCGGGCGCGAAGACGATCCGCTGCGCCGTGGTGGCGGCGGCGATGTCGGGATCTGCGACGCCAAGGGCACGGAACTCTTCGTCGGTCCGGGTCAGCACGATGACGATGTTGCGCGGCCATTGGTCACCCCAGAACGAGGTGACGGCGTCGGCGGCTCCGTCGAGTTCGGCCCAGACCCGGCTCTCCAGATCGGCGGTCTGGGCTCCTCCGAGTGACATCAGCGAGACGGTCCGGCCGTCGCGCAGCACCAGGGGGTCCGACGGTGTCGTCGGCACGTCGAGCGAGGCGTGGGTTGCGGTGGGTGGAGTCGGTGCTTCTGGTGCGCCGCCCGCGGGACGGAGCACCAGCACCACCGCGACGGCGAGCTCGACGAGCAGAAGCAGGCCGAGTAGCGGCTTCTTAGTAGCGGCGGACGTTGTGAATGGGCGCATTGTCCATCGGGGCGACCCGCACGGGGGTGCCGTACGTCGAGGCGTGCACCATCATTCCGTCGCCGATGTAGATGCCGACGTGCGAGGCGTCGGAGTAGTAGGTTATGAGGTCACCCGGCTGCATCTGATCCATCGACACCGGCTGGCCGCCCTGCGCGAGCGCCTGGCTCGAGTGCGGGAGGTTGACCCCCGCCTGACCAAAGGCCCACATGACCAAACCGGAGCAGTCGAAGGCGCCCGGACCAGCGGCGCCCCACGAATAGGGCGAGCCGATGCGCGTCAGCGCGGCCTGAACGGCGACCATGCCTTCGCCCTCGGCGGGCGCGGCGGGGGCGGCTTCTGGCGGAGCCAAGTCACCGGGATTGATGCCGTCCGGTGCGGAGGCAAGCACGTCCGGCGGCGGCGGCGCGTCCGGCGCGGCGGGCACGGGCGGCGTCGGCGGGATCGCGGCCAGGGCATCCCGCTGGGCGGGCGTGAGGGCGGTGTACTGCGACTTGACGATCGCCATCTGCACTTGGAGTTTGCTTTGCTTGGATTGCAAATCCGCGCGCACTGCGGCGGCCTGCTCGGCAGCGGTCTTGGCGTCGGCGGCCGACTTTGCGGACTCCACTTCGGCGTTGGTCGCCAACACGCTACTGCTCTTGAAGTTGGTCATCTGAGCCGACATCTCGGTGGCCATCACCCGCTGGACGGCGAGCTGGTCGATGAGGCCCTGCGGCGAATTGGCCGTCAGCATGGCGTCGAGACCGTCCGTGCGACCACCCATGTACTGGGCTGCGGCAACCTTGTCGACGGACGTTTGAAAGGTTGCCAGCTGTGCCTTCGACGAGTCGACGGCGGCGATGTCCGCTGCATGCTTCTGATCGGCAACCTGTTGTGCCGCAAGCTTGTTGCTGAGATCCAACTCGGCGCTGTGCATTGCCTCGGTGGTCTGCTCGGCCTGCCGCGACAGCTCGTTGAGCTTTGCCAGAGCATCATCAGCGGGATCGGCTTGCGACGTTCCGGCAAGTACACCACCGAAGACCATCACTCCAGCTATTGCACCAACAATCGGTCGCCGAAGAGCACGTGCACTCCGGTGCATAGCGTTAAACCTCAAGATTTCGCGTCCTTCAACTGCCGTTAGAGCGCCGCTCGAACTGCGTTAGGTCTCAGATAGGTTACGAAACGGCATCGGGGTTGTCCAACAGAGGACGCAAATTTAACAGGTGCCACGGGAATATTTCGCTGCCCGCGACTTCGAGGGCCGTTAGGCGACCCCGTCTTCGCGCCTCCGGTGAATCGGTACCAACCGTAGCCGAGGCGCCAATCCGGCGTCTGCGAGGACCTCTAGCGCTTGGCGCTCGTCGGCCAGCAACGTGTCGGGGACGCCCAATAAAACACTGATGACACAGTCCTGGCAGCCGTGTCCGCGCACCGCGCAGTCGTCGCAGTCGATGTGCAGGGTCCCGGCTTCGGACCCCGATGTCTTCGACAGGTCCGGCCCCGCCTCGTGTCGAGTCTCCTCTGGTCGATTCATGGCCGTCATACCTTCCTTCGAGTCATGAGCGCACGCTAACGACGAGCACCGACAAGCCCCCGGACACACGAACGACACGGATGTGAGCAGATGTCGGTCGGGCCGCCTACCGTCCCCTGCCATGGAGCAGCTGAGCTTCGGCGACGTCGACGCGGCGTTCGGCGACGCCGGGTCGGACGAAGTCGGCCTTGCCGACCTGTCTTTGTGCGACACCACGTTCGTGATCGTCGACCTGGAGACCACCGGCGGCCGGGCCAAGGGCGACGAGTTCGGCGGCAATTACGACGCCATCACCGAAATCGGTGCGGTGAAGGTCCGCGGCGGCGAGGTGCTCGGCGAGCTCGCCACCCTGGTGAACCCCGGGCGGTCCATCCCGCCGAAGATCGTCGCGCTCACCGGTATCACCACGGCCATGGTGTACGACGCCCCCACCATCGATTCGGTGCTGCCCGCCTTCCTCGAGTTCTCGAAGGGCGCGGTACTCGTCGCCCACAACGCGGGATTCGACGTCGGGTTCCTGCGCGCCGCCGCAGAACGCCTTCAGCTGCCGTGGAAGCGGCCGCCCGTGCTGTGCACCGTGAAGCTAGCCCGTCGGGTGCTGACCCGCGACGAGGCTCCGAGCGTGCGCCTCTCGGCGCTGGCGCAGCTGTTCGGCGCCAGCACCAGGCCAACCCACCGCGCCCTCGACGACGCGCGGGCCACCGTCGACGTGCTGCACGCGCTCATCGAACGCGTCGGCAACCAGGGCATCCACACGTTCGGCGAGCTTCGCTCCTACCTGCCCGACGTCACCCCCGCCCAGCGCCGCAACCGACATCTCGCCACCGCGCTGCCGCGCAGCCCCGGGGTGTACCTCTTCCGAGGCCCGTCCGACGAGGTGCTCTACGTCGGCACCGCAGTGGACCTGCGGCGGCGGGTCGGGCAGTACTTCAACGGCAGCGACCCGCGCACCCGGATGAAGGAAATGGCGTCGCTGACAACGCGGGTCGACCACGTCGAATGCGCCCACGAGCTGGAGGCAGGGGTCCGGGAGCTCAGGCTGCTAGCCGCGCACGCTCCGCCGTACAACCGTCGCTCCAAGTTTCCGCACCGGTGGTGGTGGGTGGTACTCACCGACGAGGCCTTCCCGAGGTTCTCGGTCATCCGGGCGCCCAAGCACGACCGGGCGATCGGTCCGTTCCGCGCACGCGCCGACGCCGTCGAGACCGCCGCGCTGCTCGCCCGCTTCACCGGCGTGCGGACCTGCACCACCCGGCTGGCCCGTTCGGCGCTCCACGGGCCGTCCTGCCCCGAGGTGGAGCTGTCCCCGTGTCCGGCCGGCCGCGACGTCGGCGCCGTCGAGTACGCCTCGGGCACCGCGAAGGCCGCCGACCTCATCGCCGGCGCGGACGACTCGGCGCTGCGCGGGGCGCTGGCCCACATCCAAGCGCTCGCCGAGTGCGGCAAGTACGAGACCGCGGCGCGCATGCGTGACCACACGGCCACCGCGATCGACACCGTGTGGCGCGGCCAACGCCTCAACGCCCTCGTCGCGGTCGACGAACTGGTCGCCGCCAAACCGGACGGCGCGGGTGGCTGGCACCTCGCGATCGTCAGGAACGGTCAGCTCGCCGCGGCGGGCACCGCTCGCCGCGGAGTCCCCCCGATGCCGGTCGTCGACGCCATCTGCGCCGCCGCGCAGTCGATCCTGCGCGAGGCGGCACCGCTGGGCGGCGCACTCGTCGAGGAGGCGGGGCTGATAGCGCGCTGGCTCGTCGAGCCGGGGGTGCGCATCGTCCGGGCCGAAAGCGCCGACGGGAGCGGTTACGCCACCCCGTCGACTGCGGCGGGACGGCACGCGGCATGGGCGGCGGCGGCCCGCTCCGCGCGGCTGGCCGCCGCCCAGACCGACGGGTCAGAGCTCCTGGGTGAACCGCGCCCAACGCGCGAGCAACTGCTCGGCCGCCCCCGAGTCGATCGCCTTGGCGGCCCGTTCGAGGCCGACCTCCCACGCCGGCACCCACTTGGCGTCGCTGGATAACCCGGCGTGAGCCACCATCGCGCCCGCGGCGTTGAGGATCACCGCGTCGCGCACGGCACCCGTTGCGCCGCCGAACACCTCGTGAACCGACGCGGCGTTGGCCTCGGCGTCACCTCCGGTCAGTTCGCTCAGCTCGGCGCGTGCGAAGCCGAAGGCCGCCGGGTCGAAGATCAGCCGCTCGATGGTGCCGGCCTGTACGCGCCAGATCGTGCTCGTCGTGGTCGTGGTGAGCTCGTCGAGTCCGTCGTCGCCGTGCACCACCAGCACGCTCGAACCTCGCGTCGCGAACACGCCTGCCATGACCTCGGCGAGGTCACCCCAGGCGCATCCGATCAGTCCGGCCCGCGGTGCCGCCGGGTTGGTCAGCGGTCCAAGCAGATTGAAGACGGTGGGAACGCCGATCTCACGGCGCACCGTCGAGGCGTGCCGGTAGGACGGGTGGAATTGCGGGGCGAAGGCGAAACCGATGCCGACCTCGGCGACGCAGCGCGCCACGTCCTCCGGACTCAAGTCGAGGCGCACGCCGAGCGCTTCGAGGGTGTCGGCTCCCCCGGACAGCGACGACGCCGCCCGGTTTCCGTGCTTGACGACGGGGACGCCGCTGGCCGCCACCACGATGGAGGCCATCGTCGACAGGTTGACGGTGTTGGCGCCGTCACCGCCGGTGCCGACCACGTCCACCGCGGCCGTACCGATGACGTCGGTCGGCACCCGGTGGGCGTGCTTCAACATGGTGTCGGCGAGTTCCTTCACCTCCGCCGACGTCGGCCCCTTCATCTTCATCGAGATCGCGAACCCGGCGATCTGAGCCGGGGTCGCCACTCCGGTCATGATTTGGTCCATGGCCCACCCGGCCTGCCCAACTGCGAGTGCGCGTCGGGTGGTCAAGCGGCCGAGAACCTGCGGCCAGGTCTGGGAATTCTCTGATGTCACCAACTGATTATTACGAATGTCGTGCCCCGGGTGGAGTTCGACAACTACAAAGCGTCATACTTCTTGACGTGACGAGTGCTGTAGGGACCTCGGGAACCGCGATCACTGCTCGCGTGCATTCGCTGAACCGTCCCAACATGGTAAGTGTCGGCACCATCGTGTGGCTTTCCAGCGAACTGATGTTCTTTGCTGGTCTGTTCGCGATGTATTTCACCGCGCGGGCGCAAGCCGGCGGTGACTGGCCGCCAGCCCCGACTGAGTTGAACCTGTTCCTCGCCGTGCCGGTGACGCTGGTGCTCATCGCATCGTCGTTCACCTGCCAGATGGGCGTCTTCGCCGCCGAACGCGGCGACGTATTCGGCCTCCGGCGGTGGTACCTGCTGACGTTCGTGATGGGCGCGTTCTTCGTCGGCGGCCAGGGCTACGAGTACATCCACCTGGTCGAGCACGGGACGACGATCCCTGGCAGCGCTTACGGGTCGGTGTTCTACCTCGCCACCGGCTTCCACGGCCTGCACGTGATCGGCGGTCTGGTCGCCTTCCTGTTCCTGCTGGCCCGCACGCGGATGAGCAAGTTCACGCCTGCGCAGGCCACCGCCGCGATCGTGGTGTCGTACTACTGGCACTTCGTCGACATCGTCTGGATTGCACTGTTCGCCGTCATCTACTTCGTGCGATAAGGGCTGACGATGAGCGGTACGGACGAACAGTCACCTCAACAGCCGATGAGAAGGGGATCGATGACCAACAAGTCTCGACGTCGGTTGCGCCGACGCGTGTCAGGAGCACTGCTGCTTCTGACCGGACTTCTCGTCGCGGGTGGCATTGCGGCCACCCTGACGCCCAAGCCGCAGGTCGCGGTCGCCGACGAGTCCAGCCTCGCGCTTCTGCGCACGGGCAAGCAGCTCTTCGAGACCTCCTGCGTCACGTGCCACGGCGCGAACCTTCAGGGCGTGCCCGACCGTGGCCCCAGCCTCATCGGCACCGGTGACGCGGCGGTCTACTTCCAGGTCGGCACCGGCCGCATGCCCGCGATGCGCGGTGAGGCCCAGGCCCCCCGCAAGGACCCGATCTTCGACCAGCACCAGATCGACGCACTTGGTGCTTACGTGCAGGCCAACGGCGGCGGACCCGTCACCCCCCGCGACGCCAACGGCGCCGTGGCGGACGCCGACCTGCTCGGCAACGACGTCGCCCGCGGTGGCGACCTGTTCCGGCTGAACTGCGCGTCGTGCCACAACTTCACCGGCAAGGGCGGCGCGTTGTCCTCCGGCAAGTACGCACCGCCGCTTGACGAGGCCACCCCGGCCCAGATCTACACCGCGATGCTGACCGGCCCGCAGAACATGCCCAAGTTCTCCGACCGCCAACTCAGCCCGGAGGAAAAGCACGACATCGTCGCCTACGTTCGTCAGGCCACCGAGACGCCCGATCCGGGCGGCTACGGCCTTGGCGGCTTCGGCCCCGCGCCAGAAGGCATGGCGGCTTGGATCATCGGGATGGTCGCCGTCATCGGCGCCGCTATGTGGGTGGGATCGCGCGCATGACCGACAACGTTAACGACGGCAACGGCACACACCCGGAGGTGAAGGGCACCGACACCTCCGAGCGAGCCGACGTCGCCAACGCACCAACCGACGCCCAGCTGGCGGCCATGTCCCGCGAGGAACTCGTCGCGCTCGGCGGCCGGATGGACGGCGTCGAGACGGTCTTCAAGGAGGCCCGCTGGCCCATCGAGGGCACCAAGGCCGAGAAGCGCGCCGAACGCACGGTGGCCTATTGGCTGCTGTTCGGCGGCGTGCTCGGACTGGCGCTGCTGCTGGTGTTCCTGTTCTGGCCGTGGGAGTACCAGCCCTACGGTTCGGCAGGCGAATTCGTCTACAGCCTGGCCACCCCGCTCTACGGCCTGACGTTCGGCCTCTCGATCCTGGCGATCGGGATCGGCGCGGTGCTCTTCCAGAAGAAGTTCATCCCCGAGGAGATCTCGATCCAAGACCGCCACGACGGCCGGTCCCCCGAGATCGAGCGCAGGGCGACGGCGGCCAACCTGACCGACGCCTTGGAGACCTCGACGCTGAAGCGCCGCAAGCTGATTGGCCTGTCGCTCGGCATCGGGCTTGGCGCCTTCGGCCTCGGCACCGCGGTGGCCTTCATCGGCGGCATCATCAAGAACCCGTGGAAGCCAGTCGTCCCGACGGCCGAGGGCAAGAAGGCCGTGCTGTGGACGTCGGGCTGGACCCCGCGCTTCAAGGGCGAGACCATCTACCTGGCCCGCGCCACCGGCCAGCCCGGTAGCTCCCCCTTCGTCAAGATGCGTCCCGAAGACATCGACGCCGGCGGCATGGAGACGGTGTTCCCGTGGCGGGCGTCCGACGGCGACGGCTCCACCTACGAGTCGCACGAACTGCTCAACGAGATCGCGATGGGCGTTCGCAACCCGGTCATGCTGATTCGCATCCGGCCCGAGGACATCTCGCGGGTCGTCAAGCGTCGGGGCCAGGAGAGCTTCAACTTCGGTGATTTGTTCGCCTTCACCAAGGTCTGCTCGCACCTCGGCTGCCCGTCGTCGCTGTACGAACAGCAGACGTACCGCATTCTCTGCCCGTGCCACCAGTCGCAGTTCGACGCGTTGCACTTCGCCAAGCCGATCTTCGGACCGGCCGCGCGGGCATTGGCACAACTTCCGGTGACCATCGACAAGGATGGCTACCTGGTGGCAAACGGTGACTTCATCGAACCCGTCGGACCGGCATTCTGGGAGCGGACCTCATGAGTCCTAAATTAGCTGAATTGGCCGCCCATCAGGGTGATGCGATCGATTCGCGGTACCACCCGTCGGCGGCGGTACGCCGTCAGCTCAACAAGGTGTTCCCGACGCACTGGTCGTTCCTGCTCGGAGAGATCGCGCTGTACAGCTTCATCGTGCTGCTGCTCACCGGCGTGTACCTGACCCTGTTCTTCGACCCGTCGATGGCCGAGGTCACCTACCACGGGGTGTACCAGCCGCTCAACGGCATTCAGATGTCGCGGGCCTACGAAACCGCGCTCGACATCTCCTTCGAAGTGCGCGGCGGGCTGTTCGTCCGCCAGGTCCACCACTGGGCCGCCCTGCTGTTCGCTGCCTCGATCATGGTCCACCTGGCCCGCATCTTCTTCACCGGCGCGTTCCGCCGCCCCCGCGAAGCGAACTGGGTGATCGGGTCGCTGCTGCTGATCCTGGCGATGTTCGAGGGCTACTTCGGCTACTCCCTGCCCGACGACCTGCTCTCCGGCACCGGGCTTCGGGCCGCGTTCTCCTCCATCACCCTGGGCATGCCGCTGATCGGCACCTGGCTGCACTGGGCACTGTTCGGTGGTGACTTCCCCGGCTCGATCATCATCCCGCGCCTGTATGCGCTGCACATCCTGCTGATCCCGGGCATCATCCTGGCCCTGATCGGGGTGCACCTGGCGATGGTCTGGTTCCAGAAGCACACCCAGTTCCCCGGCCCCGGCCGCACCGAACACAACGTCGTCGGCGTCCGCGTCATGCCCGTCTTCGCCGTCAAGTCCGGCGCATTCTTCGCCATGACCGTCGGCATCCTCGGCCTCATGGGCGGACTCCTCCAGATCAACCCCATCTGGCAGCTCGGGCCCTACAAGCCCTCGCAGATCTCGGCGGGATCGCAGCCCGACTTCTACATGATGTGGACCGACGGCCTGGCCCGCATGTGGCCGGCGTGGGAGCTGTACCCGTTCGGGCACACCGTGCCCGCCGCGGTCGCGGTCGCCCTCATCATGGGCCTGGTCTTCATGCTGCTGATCATCTATCCGTTCCTGGAGAAGCGGTTCTCCAAGGACACCGCCCACCACAACCTGCTGCAACGCCCCCGCGACGCACCGGTCCGCACCGCCATCGGCGCCATGGCCATCGCGCTGTACATCGTGCTGACGTTCGCCTGCATGAACGACATCATCGCGCTGAAGTTCCACGTCTCCCTGAATGCGACGACGTGGATCGGCCGGATCGGGATGGTCGTGCTGCCGGCGATCGTGTACTACGTGACCTACCGGTGGGCGATCAGCCTGCAGCGCAGCGACCGCGCCGTCCTCGAACATGGCATCGAGACCGGCATCCTCAAGCGGCTGCCGCACGGCGCCTACGTCGAACTGCACCAGCCGCTGGGACCGGTCGACGAGCACGGCCACCCCATTCCGCTGGAGTACCAGGGCGCCCCATTGCCCAAGCGGATGAACAAGTTGGGCTCCGCCGGCGCCCCTGGCACGGGCAACTTCCTGTTCCCGGATCCCGAAGGCGAACAGACCGCCCTGGTCGACGCCGCCCACGCCGCCGAACACCGCGCCATCATCGCGCTCAAGCAGCGGCAACACACCAACGGCAACGGCAGCAACGGCCACCACTAAACTCTCGTGCCCGCGGTCGGGACGACGGCAATGGCTCGGCGTCGTCTCTCGGCCCGGTGGAGGTCTACGTCCCGGCGTGCAGCGAACCCGGTGACGGCTTTTCCCAAAACGCCCAGCAAATAAATCGGGTGAATTACGGTTGCGGGGACCAGGAGGTGTCCCCATGAAGACCATGCTCGTGGCCGTGCTCGCGGCAGGCGTAGCGATCGGTGTCGCACCACCCGCCGCCGCCGAGGAGAGCGCCTACTTGAACCAACTCTCGCCGCGGCTCACGTTCCTCAGCACCGAGCAGTTGCTGACCGAGGGCTACAGGGTGTGCCGGTACGTCGCCGTCGGACGACCCACCGCTGACGCCATTCCGATGGTGATGAAGGACCTCCAGACATCGGTGTCCGCCGCCCTGGACATCATCTCCGCGGCGGTCCAACAGCTGGACTGCTGACGCACGTTCCTAAGGTGGATGGAAGACCCACCACAGGAACGAGGCATCACCCATGACCGAAGACTTGCCCGACACCGCACTGGAATTGCGTTCGTTGGTGACGTCGCAGGGCACGCTCGAACTCTCGCTGCACGACGTTCCCGTGCCCACCCCCGCCGACGACGAGGTATTGGTCCGCGTGGAAGCCGCGCCGATCAACCCGTCGGACATCGGCCTTCTCGTCGCCTCCGCGGACATGGGTGCCGCGACGGTCGGAGGTACCCCCGAGCGTCCCGTGGTGACGGCACCGATCAGCCCCGAGGCGCTCGACGCCTTGAAAGCGCGGCTGGACGATTCGCTGCCCGTTGGCAACGAAGGGGCGGGCACCGTCGTCGCCACGGGGTCCTCGGCGGGTGCGCGAGCGTTGCTCGGAAAGATGGTCGGGCTCGCCGGCGGCGGCATGTACGCGCAATATCGCGTGGCGAAGGCGGCGGCGTGCCTGGTGCTTCCCGACGGAACGCCGGCGCGCGACGGCGCGTCGTCCTTCGTCAATCCGTTGACCGCGCTCGGGATGGTGGAAACCATGGAGCGGGAAGGACATTCGGCCCTGGTCCACACGGCTGCGGCGTCCAACCTCGGTCAGATGTTGGTGAAGATCTGCCTTGAGGACGACATCCCGCTGGTGAACGTCGTCCGCAAGCCCGAACAGGAGGAACTGCTCAGGTCGATCGGAGCGGTGTACGTGTGCGATTCGTCGTCGCCGACGTTCACCGACGACCTCTTCGACGCGCTGGTGGCGACGTCGGCGACGCTGGCGTTCGACGCCATCGGTGGCGGCACCGTCGCCGGCGACATCTTGAACGGAATGGAAAGAGCCGCCAACGCGACCGGTACCGGGTACTCGCGCTACGGCTCGACCGTGCACAAGCAGGTTTACGTCTACGGTGCCCTCGACGCGGGCCCGACGACGCTCACCAGGAAGTTCGGCATGGCATGGGGTATCGGCGGGTGGCTGCTCACCCCGTTCCTCCAGAATGCGGGCGCCGACACCATCGGGCGGTTGCGGTCCCGGGTGGCCAACGAACTCACCACGACGTTCGCGAGTTCCTACAACCGCGAGGTCTCCCTCGCGGGCATGCTCGCGCCGGAGGCGTTCAACGCCTATCTCAAGCGCGCGACCGGCGAGAAGTTCCTCATCACACCGCACGTCGCACCGTAGGACGGGGCGGCCGAGGTCTCCTCTGCCGCCAAAATGAGGTGCGTGGCGGCGCTGGCGACGAGTACCGTGCACGACGCGATGACCACTACGACGACACGGCGCAACACCTCCCCTTCCGCGCCCGCCGTCGCCAACGCCGACGACTTCGACCGCACCGTCGGGTGGCGGCGGCTGAAGAGCCCCGGCGTCACCGTCGCCCTCCTCGCGATGATGATCGCGGCGATCCTGCAGTCGCTGGGCACCGTCGTCATCGGCCGACTCGCGACCAATCCAATCTGGACGACGGTGGGGGTGCTCGCGGCGTGCTTGTTGGGGGCGGCCGTGCTCGACACCCTTGGCCGCACCGTCTGGGCGCGCATCGCCGACAGGGCGGAGGGTCGGCTGCGGGCCGACTTGCTCACCGCCGCGTTGAGTCAACCCCTCGAGAAGTTGTCCGAGCAGGCCGTCGGCGAGATTCTCGACCGCGTCGACGACGACACCCACGAGGTCGGGTCGCTGGTGCGCTCGCAGGTGTGGGACGCCATGCGCACCATGTTCTCCGCTCTGCCGATGTTGATCGTCGCGGGCCTGACGTGGTGGCCCGCCTGGATCGTCTTTCCCGTCGTCGTCCCGTTGATCACGCTGGCGATCCGGCCGCTGCTGCGCGAACTCGGCACGCGCAAGGTCGTCGAGGAGATCGCCTGGACGGACCACGCCGCGGCGATGGAAGAGGGCATCGCCGCCCGAGATGACTTGCGTACCAGCCTCGGTCAGGCGTTCGTCCTGAGACGGTGCGCCGAACTGTCCGCCAACATCCAGCGGTGCTTCCGCGCGGTGGTGGCAATCGAGTCGCGGATCACCCTGCGCGCAGGCGGTCTGCTGCACGCGCTGCTCGGTGGTGTGGTGATCGCGGGTGTCGCCTTGGTCTCCGGCGGTGACCTCGGCGTCGCCCAGCTGATCACGCTGTTCCTCGTCAGCGCCACCCTGGTCGGCGAGATCTCGCAGCTCACCCGCCAGCTTCCCGAGTTGCAGGCGGGAATGGGTGCGGTCATCCGGCTGCGACAACTAATCGACTCTGAGTCCGAACCCGCTGGCGGAGGCACACTCTCAGCCGACGTCGTCGACGTCGAGCTGAGGGACCTCAGCTTCTCCTACGCCGATGGGCCGCGGGTCCTCCAGAACGTCGACCTCCGAGTTCGGGCCGGAACGACGTGTGCACTGGTCGGCCGAACCGGTTCTGGCAAGTCGACTCTCGCGTCGCTGGTGTCGCGCGCCGTCGACCCGGAACGGGGTTCGCTGTTCCTCGGCGGGGTCGACGTACTCGACCTCGACCTGCAGTGGCTGCGGGCCTCGGTCGGCGTGGTGACCCAGCGCACCGAGATCCTCGCGGGCACGCTCGCCGAGAACATCGCGCTGTTCGCCGACCTGCCGCGGGAACGGGTGCTTGGCGCGGTCGCCGAGCTCGAACTGACCGATTGGGTCGACAGCCTCCCCGACGGCGTCGACACGCTCCTCGGTCCGGGTGGGACGACGCTGTCGGCGGGTGAGGAGCAGCTCGTCGCCTTCGCGCGACTGCTCGTCCGTGCGGTGCGCGTCGTCGTCCTCGACGAGGCAACCGCGCGCATGGATCCGCTCACCGAGGCGCGGGTGGTTCGCGCCGCCGACCGACTGCTGGCCGATCGCACCGGAATCCTGATCGCGCATCGTCTTTCGACCGTCGCGCGAGCCGATCACGTCGTCGTGCTCGACTACGGTCGCATCGTCGACCAGGGTCCGCGGGCCGAGCTCGCCTCCCGGCCGGGGCCCTTCCTTCGGCTGCTGGAGGCCAGCGGCGTTCATGACGCACCGCCGGCGCCCTCGGAGGACGACGGTGTCGGTGTCGGTGGGGCCCGCCGCCACGGGGCCGAACCGGAGGCGCCCGACGTCGACGGCGGGCCGAGCTTGGCCCGCGGAATCTTCAAGATGGTCCGCACCCATCCCAGCTGGGGTCTGTTCGGCGCCTCGCTGTTCGTGCTGTCTGGGCTGGTCGGGGCGACCGGCGCGATCAGCGGCTTCGCATGGGGGCACCTCGTCCAAAAGTTGAGCGACGGAACGACTTCGGTGCCCATCACCGTTGCCGTCGTGGCCAGCATCGTGGTGGAGCCGTTGATTTTGGCCTTGGCACTTCGGCGGTTTCTGCCGTGGTGGTCGGCGTGCTCGTTGCGCATCCGGATGACGGTGCTCGAAGCGCAGACCCGGCAGCACCGGCTGGCCAGGACACCGCCCGGTGAGGTGGTCTCCCGCGTGCTGGACTCCGACCGGTTCCTGCACTACGCCGACCGGTGGAACGACGTCATCGGCGGCCTGGTCGTCGTGGTCGTCGCATCGTTCCTCAGCGGCACGCCCGTCGCAGGAGCGATCCTGCTCGCGGTGATGGTCGCCGCCGCCGTCACCTCGGTGGTCGGCAGGCCCGTCGCGGGCCGCTCGGCGGCAGCGGCCTCGAAGACCCGGGCCGATTTCGGCCGGTCGCTGGTGTCGGTGCTCGAGTGTGTAAGGACGGTCAAGCTCGCCGCCGCGACGACCGACGTTCGTGCGCATCTGGACCGCGTCGACGGTGGCCGCGTCGGCGCCGCCGTCCGCGAACATCGAGTGCAGTCGATCCTCCTCGGCGTCCCCGTCGTGATGGTGGAACTGGGCGTCGTCGCGGCGTGGATCGTCTACCTGCTTGGCGGCTGGGACTTGGCGGCGGCGCTGCTCGTCTCCGGTGCAGTCGCCGGGTTCGACTACTTCGGCAGCGTGGCAGGGGCCGTCGTCACCGACGCGCCAGGCACGCGGTCGTGGCAGCAGGCGACCAGCCGTCTCGCCGGCGGCGCGGACCTGATGGACATCCCCACCGACGTCGACCTTGAGGCGGGAACCGCGCCGCTACCGGTGTCGGCACCTCGAAAGTCGTTGCGGCGTCTCGATCTCGTGGACGTGTCGGCCGTTCACGACGACGGTACCCGCGGCGTCACCGGAGTCGACCTCACCGTCGAGGCCGGTGAGCTGGTGCTGTTGCTCGGGCAGGTCGGATCGGGAAAGTCGAGTCTGCTCTCAGCCCTCTGCGGTCTGGTCGGGCACACCGGCCAGATCCGCTGGAACGGAGTCGACGTCGCCGACGCGCAGACGTTCCTGCGACCCGGGCAGGTCGCGCACGTCGCCCAGGTGCCGATGGTCTTGTCGGGGACGTTCGCCGACAACGTGCGCCTCGACCACGACCGTGACGTGCAACGAGCCGTCGACGGCGCTCGGCTCGGGTCCGACGTCGCGGAGGCGGGCGGGGTCGACGCCCTCGTCGGTCACCGCGGGGTGCGGCTGTCGGGCGGGCAGGTCCAACGACTGGCCCTGGCCAGGGCGCTTGCGGTGGAGCCGGAACTCCTTCTGGCCGACGACATCTCGAGCGCACTCGACGCCGCCACCGAGGTGGAGCTGTGGACGAGCCTGCGGGCGCGCGGGATCACTGTGCTCGGTGCGACGTCGAAGCGGGCGGCGTTGGCCAGGGCCGACCGCGTCGTCGTTCTGGTGGACGGGGCCGTCGCGGCCACCGGACCGTGGACCGAGCTGGCGCCGCAGTGGGGTCACCTCGCGGCCTGACCCCTTCGCCGAGATCTGCAGTATGGTTGCGATCGCTAGGGATTGGCAGCCCTCGCGCAGATCTCGGCGCCGAGCAGCTAGCCCTGCCACGCCGCGGCGGCGACCAGTTCGGCCACCAGTACCTCGGTGAGCAGGCGGACGTCGTCGGCGGTGTCGCCCGGGTAGCGCAGGTGGTGCCGGGCTCCCGGGACGTCGCCACCGATGCCGACGACGGTGCTGCCGCGGGCGGTGGTCCACTCCGCCAGCTGCGCCTCCCACGCCGAGCCCGCGAAGACCGCCAGCCGGTAGTCGGTGGTCTTCGTCAGGTAGACGTCGACGTGACTCCAGTCCCCGGTCTCGCATCCGACGGCCCCCAGGCGCGGACCCTCGCGGAGCATGAGGGCGGCCTGCTGAGCCGAACAGAATCGGTGCGCGGGCGCCGCGAAGTGGGTGCCCGCCGGGCCGAGCAAGAGCTCCGAAACCTCGGGCCGCCAATCGGACTCGGTGGCCAGGAGATGGGCGGAACCCTCGGCCGCGGCGGACACCGTCGCCGCCAACGCGGCGCTGTCCGTCGCGGTGAGATGGCATTCGAGAGCCAGCAACAGCGCCAGGGTGTGTTGGTAGCTGCGGCAGGCGACACCGCCGACCTCGGGCTCGGCGGCCAGCTCGACGACGTCGCGGCAGCGTTCGGTGATCGCCGACCCCGGCGTGTTGGTCAGGGCGATCGTGTGCGCGGCGGCGGGCAGGCGGTCGAGGGCGTCGAGCGTCTCGACCGAGCCGCCGCTGGCCGAGGTGGCGACGACGAGAGTGCCTGCGCCCCAATCGGGAAGCAGCGTCGACGACGCCAACTCCGAGGTCACCGTCAACCCCTTGGCCCGCATCCGCGCGGCGGCCACCCCGCCCGCGTACGCCGACGAGCCCATGCCGAGCAGCACCACCCGGTCGACGTTCTTCGGCGTCACCGCCGCCCAGGGATTGCTCGCCGCCAGCGCGGTGGCGAGGCCGCCGAGCACCTCGGGCTTGCGGCGGAGGTCGGCGGCGAATCCGTCGGGCTTCACGTGAGGGTCCCTTCGTGGAGGAGCGCGGGCAGCGCCGCATCGGGAACGTACATCCAGCGGGGAAGATGTCGTGCGGCGTAAACGATCTCGCGGAGCACCTGCTGTGTGCGAAACGCGCCAAGCGGAGCCGGATCGAACAGGTCCGCGTGCCCGAGCGCGTCGAGCCGGCGGGTGTAGGCGGTCAGGAACGCGATGCGCCCGGCGGTCGACGCCGCGGCCAGGGCCGCGGGGTCCAGGGTGGCGTACTTCGCGGCCACGATCGCGGTGTGCGCCAGCGACTGCGTCATCCCGGCGACGTCGAGCGCTGCGGGGATCGGCAGCATCCGCTCTGGCGCGGTCAGCACCGGGTTGCCGTCGAAGTCGGTGACCACGAAACGGCCACGGCTGCAGAGCACCTGGCCGACGTGCAGGTCGCCGTGTCCTTCGATGACCGGCGTCCCCGCCAACCCGCCGAGATTGCTCAGCAACACCTCGAGCTCGGCGCGGCGGGCGACGACGCCGGGGTGACCGAGCCGGACCACGGTGTCGAGGGTGTCCAACGCGTCGTCGCGCCACCGCGCGGCGTCGGCGGCCGACGCGACGGTTGCCGTGGTCGACAGTGCCGCGTGGAGATCGGCGACGACGGTGCCCACGTCGGCTGCCGCGGCCGAGAACCCGCCGGGCTCACCCTCGCGCACGGCCGCGGTGACCAGGTCGACCGCCCACGTCCAGCCGTCGACGGCGTCGGGGAGGTAGTCGTCGACGTAGGCCACCACGGTGTCGGCGCCCGTCGGCGTTCGCCAGGTCACCACGCCCCACGGCGTCGGCATGCCGTCGAAGCCCGCCGCGCGGAGCACCTCGATGCGCCGCGGCGCCGGGTGCGGGCCCTCCTGCAGGTGGGTCGCCCACTTGACCACCGCGACGTCGCCGACGATCACCGACTCGTTGGTCTGGTCGACGCCGACGGACCGCTCGCCCGAGGCGGTTCGCGTAGACCAGGACCGCACCGTGAAGGCGTCGTGCACAGCAGATCCCGCGGCGAGGACGTCGAGGAGTGCCGACGCGGCGCCGTCGCCCGGCTGCGCGCGGCGCCACCGTCCGTCGACGTCCAGCACCTGCGGGATCGCGGCGAGAGCGCCACCGTCGTCGACCAACGCGAGACGCCGACCGTCAGAGAGTGGCAGTGCGTCCAGGAGCTCAGGCACTCGAGTCTCGGTGGCGCGCACCGACCTCCTCGATCACGTCGGCGCCGACCCGTAGCCCGTCGCGGCCGCGGATCGAGGCACCGACCTCGTCGACCCGGGCGCGCAGGTCGGTGTCGGCGAGCAGACGGTCGACGGCGTCGGTCAACTCGGCGTCGGCGAATGAGTAGGTCTCCAGCCGTACCCCGAACCCGAGTTCGTCTACGCGCTGGGCATTTTCGTACTGATCCCAGAACAACGGCAGCACGATCAGCGGCTTGCCGAAGTGCAGCGCCTCGGTGGTGGTGTTGTTGCCGCCGTGGGAGATCACCAGGTCGACCTGGGGGATGACCTTGGTCTGCGGCAGCATCTGGGCCCCGACCATGTTGTCGGGCAACGTGATCTGATCGGCTTGGGGGCCTTTGCTGACGATGAATCGATGCCGGGTGGTGCCGAGGACCGCGACCAGCCGACGCATCAGCTCCACGTCGGCCCCGCCGAGAGAACCGAGGGAGAGATAGATCAGGGCGCTGCCCTCGGGGCGGTCGGCGACCGAGGCGGGGAGTTCGTAGTCCTCGTCGGTCTCGCGCACGCTGGAGTCCATCCTGGTCCAGCTCTCGTCGAGCGGCCGGGCGTCGAGATAATCGGCTTCGGTGGGGTAGACGTAGAGGTTGGCCGCGTTGGCGCGTGGCATGAACTCCAGCTCGGGTAACGGCTCGGTGCCCTGGGCCCGAACCCAGGCGTCGAAGTCCGCCCACATGGCGCGATGGGTCCGGTCGAACTCGGCGCGGTAGGTCTCCCAGGTCGACGGGTCGTCGCTCGGCAGCCCCGAGAATGGCGGCGGGACACCGGGACCCGGCACCTCCAGCGGACTGCACGACACGATGCGCACGAACGGCGCACCCGAGGTCACCAACGCGGGGAAGAGCACGACGTTGTCCTCGACGACGACGTCGGGGCGATGCGTGGCGATGATCTCGCGCAACCGCGGCTCGCAGTACTTCGCACCGTCGATCAGCGCCTGATATGTCGGCGCGACGAACGACTCCAGCTGCTCGACCGTCGGCTTGCGGAATTCCGGCGCCGTCTCGGCGATGAAGTCGGTCCAGAACTTGCCGGCGTCGGCCTCACCGTCGGCGGCCGGCTCGGGCTCGGCCAGGTCGACGAGCTCCTCGACGAACCCCAGCGGCGCCAACTTGCCAGCCCACGAACTCTCCGCCGCGAAGACGATCGTGTGGCCGCGGTCGCGCAGGATGGCTGCCAGGCCGATGCACTGGTTCGTCGGGCCGTAGGCCGATTCCGGCCAGAACATGATCGTCAGGGGCGTCGGGGGTGTAGCCATACCCGGACGATACTGCCGAACCGGTGGCTCAGCCCGGCACGTCCATGCGCTGGGTTCCGACGACCGAGAGCAGCCGCATGGCCTCCTCCGACGGCGAGCCGGGTTCCGCGGTGTAGATGACCACCCGTTGATCGCGGTCGGCGACGTCGAGTGCGTCGCAGTTGACCGATATCGGCCCGACCGTCGGGTGCGCGAACGTCTTGCACAGCGTCGGCCTGGCACACACGTCGTGGGCGTCCCAGAGCGCTGCGAATTCGGAGCTCCTCGTGCGCAATTCGCCGATCAGCTGGGCAGTTTCCGGGTCGTCGGGATAGCGGGCCGCCGTCGCGCGGAGCTGCAGCGCGCACGTTCTGGCGAACTCGTCGGCGTCGGAAACGCCGTACAGTCGCCTGCCGACGGGATGCGGTCCCAGGAAGGCGCGGCGGGCCAGGTTCCGGTCGCGGCGGGACAACGCGGAGAAGTCCTCCATCAGCGCGCACGCCAGGTCGTTCCACGCGAGCACCTCGTAGGTCGCGGAGACGACGATCGCGGCGGCATTGGGCAGGCGCCGCAGCAGGTCGAGGATGCTCTGGCGGACGACCAGCGGTGGACCGGGTGCCGCGGCGGGCTCGACGCCGGCCAGGCGGTGCAGGTGGTCGCCCTCGGCGTCGGTGAGCCGTAGCGCGCGGGCCAATCCGGCCAGCACCTCGCGGGAGGGATGCGGCGAACGGGCCTGCTCGAGGCGCGTGTAGTACTCGGTGGAGATGAAGGCCAGCTGCGCGACCTCGTCGCGGCGCAACCCGGGCGTGCGGCGCCTGGCTCCCGCGGGCAGGCCGACGTCGGAGGGACTGATGCGCTCACGACGGCTGCGCAGGAACGCGCCGAGCTCTTGGGAGTCCACGCCTCCATTGTGCGCCGCGCCGACGCCGTAGCCAGGTACGAGCGGTACCTGGCTGGCAGCACGCCACACCCCCATGGTGGAGACATGACCACTGCGCAGAGAACCGGACTATTGGCCGACAAGGTCGCCTTCATCAGCGGCGCGGGCCGCGGCATCGGAGCTGCCGCCGCTCGCCTGTTCGCCAAGGAGGGCGCCGACGTCATGTTGGCCGCCCGCACCGAGAGCCAACTCGCCGCCGTCACCGACGACATCACCGGCGCCGGTGGGTCCGCCAGGTACGTCGTGTGCGACCTCGCCGACGGCGATAGCGTTCGCGCCGCGGTCGAGGCGACCGTGGCGGCCTTCGGCAAGCTCGACGTCGCGTTCAACAACGGCGCGACGATCTCACCGCCGGGCCCGCTCGACGAGGTCGTCGAGGCCGACTTCGACCGGGTGTACGAGGTCAACCTCAAGGGCGTCTACCTGGCCATGGCGGCGGAGGTCGCCGCGATCCGGGCGACGGCGGGTGGCGGTGCGATCCTCAACACCTCGAGTGTCGGGAGCCTGAAGGGCAATCCGGAACTTCCGTCCTACGGCGCCATGAAGCGCGCGGTCAACAGCCTCACCGAATCGGCGGCGATCACGTACGGGCCGGAAGGGATTCGGGTGAACGCCATCGCCCCGGGGTCGACGCTGACGGAGATGATCATGGAGTGGGACGCGGCGAGCCCCGGTGTGGTGGAACGGCTCAACGCGACGACACCCCTGCGGCGGGCGGCCCAGCCCGAGGAGATCGCCGAGGCCGCCCTCTGGCTGCTGAGCGATCGGGCGTCCTACGTCACCGGCGCGATCCTGCGGGTGGACGGCGGCGCCTGCGTGTGACGCCCCACGTCACGGGCACTGATTGGTGACCGGCTTGCGTGCGAATCTGTCTGCCAGCCAGGGGAACTGGCCGCTGATGTCGACGTCGCCGTGCCCCTTTCCCGGCTGCAGCTGCCACTGCAGCGCGCCCCCGAGCGCGCACTGCTTGGCAATGGCGTCGGTGGTCCACGCGGCGTCGACGAAGGTGTCGTCAGCGCCGTAGTCGACCGACAGCGGCGCCGACAACGGGCCGCGCGGCAGCGCCCATCCGGCGAGGACGGCGCGTAGGCCGTCCGCGGCGAAGGCAGTGCGTGGCGCGAATTCGGGTGGGGTCAGGCGTTTCTTCTGCGCGGCGCGGGAGGTGCTGGTGTCCGGGTTGCACGACAGCAGGGGCACCCAGTAGCTGGCCGCCGCTCCCGAGCGGAAGTCACCGCGCTCGACCTCGGGGTGCAGCCGGGCCACCGACTCGACGATGGTCAGGAACAACGGCATCTGGTCGGCGCTCAACTGATCGGCCTGGGCCTTGTCCACTATGCCGCTGACGTCCGCCGCCGGTGAGTTGGCTACGGCACCAACCAGATTCAGCTCAGGTGCATAGGACGCGGCCAGTTCGTCGGCGGCCCACGCCGCACCGCCACCCTGGGAGCCGCCGAAGGCCAGCCACCGGTCGGAGACGCCGGGGAGGGCATGGCGCAGAGCGCGGACGGAGTCGATCACGTTGAGCCCGGCGGTCTTCGAGTCCATGTACGGGTGTCCACCGTCCTCGCCGAGGCCCTGGTAGTCGGTCATGGCGACGGCGTAGCCGCGCTTCAGATAGTCGAGCACCGGATCGGACAGGCCCCACAGGTCCTTGGTGAGCGACGGTGCGCATTCCTCCTCGAGCCCCGTCGTGCCGTGGGCCAATGCGACCACCGGCCAGCCGCCTGGTGGTGGCTCACCGTCGGGGGTGAAGACCGAGCCGGAGACCGTGGTCTGGGCGCCGGTGTCGCCGTTGGTGGACCGGTAGACCACCCGCGCCGCCCTGAGATCGCTACGACTGGCGGCCGCGAGGAATTTGGGCATCGTCGTCGCGCTGAGGAGGCTGCCGGGATCCGAGCCGCCCACCTGGGCACCCTCAATCGCGACGGCCTCGTCGGCGCGGGTGTCGCCCGTGAGTGAACCCCACGCCGGTGACACCGCGACGACCAATCCGACGACGGCGGCGAACACGGCGGCGATCCACAGCGCACGACGATGCCTCGGGTCGGTGGGCACGACGTCAGCCCGTGACGGCGGGGCGAAGGAAGTCCCCGGACACCGCCACGGCGGGGGAGGACGTGTCGCCCCCGACCACCAGCGTCGCGAACGCGATGTCGCCGGCGATGCCCGCGAACCAGCCGTGTGAGTGGGTGTTGTCGCCGAATTCGGCGGTCCCGGTCTTGCCGCCGAGGCCTGGAACGTCCTGCAGAGTCGTCGCCGTGCCGTCCGCCACGGTCTGGCGCATCATCTCGCGCAGGTCGTCGACGACGGGGCCGGGGATGGGCTGCGACGGCGTGTCCGCGGTCGTGGTCTCGCCGACGACGAGCGTGGGCGTGATGGTCGAGCCGTGTCCAAGGCTGGCCTCGGCGACGGCCAGGCCGAACGGGCTCACCGTGACGGTGCCCTGACCGATCCCGTTCTCGACCTTCTGGGCGGGGGTGTCGGCGTTGGGCACGTTTCCAGTGATGGTGGTGAGGCCGGGGACGACGAAGTCCACGCCAATGCCGAAGAGCCGTGCCATCTTCGGGAGCGCGTCTGCGGGTAGCCGGTCGGCGAGCGCTGCCATCGTGGTGTTGCACGACTTCGCGAACGCCGTCGACAGCGGGACCGTGCCCAGGTCGAATTCGTCTTCGTTGGGGATGGTGCGGTTCTCGACGGTCACCGTGCCGGGGCAGGCCTCCGGGGTGCCGGGCTCGGCGAGGCCCGCCTGCAGGGCCGCTGCCGTGGTGATGGTCTTGAACGTCGACCCTGGCGGGTAGGCACCCGAGAAGGCGATGGGCCCCTGCGCGCTGGCGGCGGCGTTCTGCGCCGCGGCCAGGATGCCGCCGGTCGACGGCGAGATGGCCACCAAAACCGCGGGCCGCGCTTCCTTGGCCACCGCCTGCTGGGCCAGCAACTGCAATCTGACGTCGAGCGTCGTGCGCAGCGGTGGGGTTTCGCGGGGCGGCGTCGAGGCCAGTTGTTCGGTCGGCTGGCCCTTGTTCGGCCCCTCGGTGGATACCAGCGTCACCGACCATCCCGCCGACTCGTCAATTGCCTTCTGCCACAGCTCGTGCAGACCGTCGACGGCAGGTGAGTAGAGGTCGCGGTTGGCGGTGAGAAGTGCGCCCTGCTCGACGACGGACACGCCGGGTATCTGGGCGAGTTGGTCGTTCACGGTCGCGAGGTCGTCCTGGCGCAGCTTGACCACCGTCACGACGTCGTCGCTGGTGCCGGAGAACTGGGCGGCGACGGACTCAGCGGTGATGGTGTCGTCGAAGGCGTGCAACACGTTCGCCAGCGCGCCGGCGGAGTCGAGGTGTTCGCGCGTCAGGTTGACCACCCCGATCGTCTGCCACGTCAACAACGGTTGTCCGTCCCGATCGGTGACCGGGGTGAGGATGTTCTTCTCGTCGCTGTACTGGAACGTCATTCCCGGTTTGAGCTTGGGGTTGAGCACCGTCGGGTCCCAGTGCACCCGCCAGTCGTCACCGGCCTGGGTGGCGGTCGCCGTGGCGGCGTAGTCGAAGGCCTTGTCGTTTCCGAACGACCACGAGTAGTCCAACGTCGCGGTCTTCTCGTCGTCACCGGGTTGGCTAGTGCCGATCTTCAGCGTCGCGTCCTTCGCCATGCCGTTGAACATCGAGGTGATCGCCGCAGTCGCGGCGGTCTGGTCGTCGGTGACCGCACCGGCGGCCGCGGCGTCCTTGCGGCCCAGCGCATCGGCAAACGCGCGAAAGGCGTCTTGCGGGCTGGGGTCGGAGAACAGCGAACATCCGGTCGAGCCGAACAGGAGGGCGCAGAGCAGAATCCACGGCACGAAACGTCTCGTCATGACGTGCCGAGCCTAGCCGCGGGACCTGTCGAGGGCGCGCAACCGCGCCCTGTTACAGCGACTCGGCGACCCTGGCCAGCACCTCGAGGTGGTCGTCGACGTGCGCCAGGCCCGCGCCCATCGTGTCGACCGACAGGTGCGACGCGCCCGCTTGCGACCAGGCCGCGATCTTCCCGACGACGGCGTCTAGGTCGCCGGTCCATCTGACGCGTCCTTCCATGCCGATCGACGCCGGATCGCGGCCCGCGGCCGTGGCACCCCGCTCGATCTCGGCGAGCGCCTCGTCGAGTTGAGGACCCGGTGACATCATCGGGAACCAGCCGTCCGCGAGCCGGCCTGCCCTGCGGTATCCGGCGGCCGATGCGGCGCCGATCCAGATCGGGATGGGACGTTGCACAGGCATGGGTGAGAGACCGGCGCCGGTCACCGTGTCGAACGTCCCGCTGAAGGTGACCGACTGCTCGGTCCAGAGGCGACGGAGCAGCTCGATCTGCTCGGCGGACCTCTTGCCCCTGGTGCCGAAGTCCTGCCCGAGTGCTTCGTATTCGACGGCGTTCCAGCCTATTCCGATACCGAGTCGCAGACGTCCGCCGCTGAGAAGGTCGACCTCGGCGGCTTGTTTGGCCACCAGCGCGGTCTGGCGCTGCGGCAGGATGACGACGCCGGTGACCAGCTCGAGGGACTTGGTGATGGCGGCGAGGAAGCCGAACATCACCAGCGGCTCGTGGAACGTGGTGCGAATGTCGTACGGGCCGTTCCAGCCGGCGTGGACCTCGGGGTCGGCGCCGACCACGTGGTCATAGGCCAGCAGGTGGGTGAACCCGAGCTCTTCGACGCGTTGGCCGTACGCGCGGACCGCTCCGGGGTCCCCGCCGAGCTCGGTCTGGGGAAACACCACTCCAACGCGCACGTGCACTCCTTCGCTTGGGTCTCCGATAAGACGCTAACGGGACGAGCAGTCCAGCGACACCGTGACGGTCCTGGCGACCACGATGGGGACGACGCGGTCCCGGCCGCCGAACCGGTCGACGCGGACGAACTCGGTGCGCTCCTGCGGGTTGCGGACGTCGGTGACGTCGCACTGGGACAGCGGCGCGCTTCCGACGCGGTCGACCCGCACGTCGAAGCCCTGGGCCTTGAGCTGGCCGATGGTGACGATCGCCGAGTCGGCGGCGTTGGCCGAGATAGGCGGCAGCGCAAGGGTTCCGATGGCTGCGGCGGCGACGGCGGCGGTGATGATCGATGCGGTACGCATGACCGCTCCTTTCGTTCGTGTCACATCGGAGACTTTCCGATTCGGGGTGCTTCGTGACTCGAATGAATGGTGCTTGGCAGCGGTACCTCGGTGCTTGAAGGTTGTGTGGAGATCGTTTGGAGATCGCGAGCCGGTTTCCGGGGCCGCCAGGGCGACGTCGAACCGCGGTGCGGCGTGGCTCACACCCGGCGGGCGTGGATGTCGTTGCGCACGAACCGGATTGGCGCCTGCGGGGGCGTCCTGAGGCGGGCCGGGCAGTGTCGCACCGAGTTCGCGTGGACCCCGTGCGCGAAACGCATCGCGTGCAAACCGTGGCCGCGTCGTGTTCTAAATGTTACAGAAGTAGAGCAGTGTTCCAGAAGTTACGGCAGTGATTCGCTTTCGTGATCAACCCTAGGGAGTACCCATGACGGTCATCACCGGCTTGATCGACGTATCGGCGAAGGCGTCGATGGCAATGGCCCTCTCCGTGGGCATCGTGGTCGCCGCCAGTGCTGCCCCCGCACGTGCCGACACCGTGAGCGACACCTTCCTGTCCGCGCTCACCAACTCCGGTGTCTCGGTCGCCGACCCGAACATGGCGGTGAGCATGGCGCAGTCGATCTGTCCCATGCTGGTCAAGCCGGGCGGGAACTTCGCCTCCATCGCCTCCCAGATGGGCGGCACCAACGGCGTGTCACCGGGGATGGCCAACCTGTTCACCAGCATCGCGATCTCCATGTACTGCCCGTCGATGATGGCGTCGCTGGCAGGAGGCAACTGGCTCGGCCAGGGTGCTCAGATGGGCCTGCCCGGCCTGTCCGGACTGGGCATTCCTGGGCTTTGAGGGTCGCCGGTCAGCCGAAGTGCGTGATCGGTCGTTCTTGCGGCACCCCGTCGACGACGACGTCGACCTTCTCGTCGTAGAACGCGATCATGCCCGCGATCGCCGACACCGCAGGCAGCGGATAGTGGTAGCTCCAGGCCAAGTCCGGATGGACGTTCCCGCCCACGTTCACCGACCAGTACTCCGAGGTGGTGCCCTTGTAGGGGCACAACGTCTCGGTGTCACCGAGGGTCAGGCTGGTGAACGACACGTCGGTGCGATCGATGTAATACCGGGTCGGCAAACCAGTTTCGAACAGAAGCACCGGGCTGTGCGTGTCCGCGAGCAGGGTGCCCTCCAGTTCGACCCTGACGTGGCGGTGCGAGCGAAGGGCGTCTACCCGGGAGTACGGGTTGCGGGGGTGGCCGACGATCTTCTCGTCCTCTTCGAACCACTCCACGCTGTCCCACTCGAACCGGACGAATCCGGCCACCGGTCCGTCGCCGTCGGCGTCGAAGATCCGCACCGCGGGCTTCTCCTCGGAGCCACCCGTGATCGAGTAGAGCTTCGACGGGCCGAATTGCACTCGCTGAGAATGGTCTTCGTCGGTCAGCAGGTCGAGGTCGACGTCTGCCAACGGGATGTAGTACTGCGGGTAGTACGGCACCTCCCAGACGTATCGCGCCGCCGTCGTGTCGAAGAGCACGTGGCCCCCGACGACGCCGCGCACGCGGCGCGGCGCCGGCTCGGTTCGGCCGCGCACCGCTGCCATCTGCGGGTAATCCGGAGCAGGTCCTGACGTCATATATCCACCATAGGATCGGCGTAGCCCCTCTGCCCCCAGACCCGCATGGAGATCTCACATGGACCTGAAGAACGACACCGCGTTGATCACCGGCTCCAGTGGCGGCATCGGCGAGGAGTTCGCGGTGCAACTGGCCAGGCGTGGGGTCAACCTCGTCCTGGTCGCCCGGCGGGCCGACAAGCTGGCCGCCCTTCGCGATCGGCTGCTCGAGACCCACCCAGGCCTGCAGGTCGACGTCGTCGCCGCCGACTTGGCCGTACCGGGGTCCGCCGCCGAGCTCGCCTCGAAGGTGGCCGACCTCGGGCGTCGGGTCGACGTCCTGGTCAACAACGCCGGTGTGGGTCTGCACGGTGACTTCGTCGGCCAGGACGTCGCCACCAACGCGGCTCAGGTCCAGCTGAACTGCGTGACGCTGACCGAGCTGACCGGGATCTACCTGCCTTCGATGACCAAGGCTCGCCACGGCGTGGTGCTCAACGTCGCGTCCACCGCGTCGTTCCAGCCAACCCCGGGGATGGCCGTCTACGGCGCCACCAAGGCGTACGTGCTGTCGTTCACCGAGGCGCTGTGGAAGGAGACCAAGGGCAGCGGTGTCCGCGTGCTGGCGCTGTGCCCGGGCGCCACCGACACCGAGTTCTTCGCGCGGACCGGCGAGGAGTTCCTCACCAGCGGCAGGCAGACGTCCAAGCAGGTCGTCGACGTGGCGATGGCCGCGCTCGACAAGTCGACGCCCACCGTGGTCTCCGGGTTGGCGAACACCCTTCTGGCCACCGGCTACCGGTTCACGCCGCGGCGCGTGATGCTCGAGGTGTCGCAGCGACTGCTGAAGGCGAACTAGCCGGCGGGCGCCGGGCTCACCTGGTAGTGCACGATAAGCCACCGGTCGTCGACGTCGGTGAGCAGCACGCCGAGGAGCGTCGGGACCGGTTCCCGGTCGGTGAAGGTGAAATCGACTGCCACGTACCCGAATACGACGCCGGGAGCCGGCTGGCGGGTCTCAAGGACGCGGTAGTTCGGCGACAGACCCACCGGCTGCCCGGCGTAGTAGTCGGCGATGCCCTGGCGGCCAACGCCATAGGGTCGCAGCCCCTGAAAGATCGCGTCGTCGGCGAACAGCGCCGCGACCTCGTCGGGCCGCCGGGCCTCGATGGCCGCCTTCCACTGGTCGAGCACGTCTACGACGACCGCCTCTGCCGTGGTCACGTCAGTGCCCCGCGCTCTGGCCGCCGTCGACGTGCAGGATCTCGCCCGTGACGAACGACGCCGTCTCCAGGTACATGATCGCGTCCACCACGTCGTCGATATCGCCGAGCCGACCCATCGGGTGGAGCGCGGCGAGCGCGTCGTGGGTGGACGGGTCGTGCATCGGGGTGTCGATGATGCCCAATGCGACGGCGTTGCTGCGGATTCCGCGGCTCGCGTACTCGACGGCGAGTGCCCTGGTGACCGCGTTGAGTCCGCCCTTGCTGAGCGACGCCAACGCCGCGGGCACCTTGGAGTTCGCCTGGTCGACCAGGCTGGTCGACACGGTGACGAGGTGGCCGCCGCCCTCCCGGGACGTCATCGCCCGCACCGCGGCGCGCGAGATCTCGAAGAAGCCGCGCACGTTGACGCCCATCACTGCGTCGTAGTCCTCGTCGGTGTACTCGGTGAAGGGCTTCGAGACGAAGATGCCCGCGTTGTTGACCAGGGTGTCGACCCGGCCGAATCGTGTGATCGCCGCGTCGACGACGGTCTCGCCCACACCGGGCTGGCCGATGTCGCCGGGTACCGCCAGCACCATGGGGTCGTCGCCGGCGGCGATGGTCCTGGAGTTGGCCACGACCGCGTAGCCGAGGCGGCGATAGGCGGTTAGCAGCCCCGCGCCGATGCCCTGCGATGCGCCGGTGATGATGGCGACTTTCTGGTTTGTGTTCACGAGTGCCCACCCTTCTTGTTGGAGTCATCTGAGTGAACGCCCGACGCGGGGCACGAAAGTTCTCGACTGCACGACCGATTTGCTCGCTGCTGATAGGCGGAGCCTCCCACTGCATTACGATCACCGATTGTGGAGCTCAGGCAGCTGCGCTACTTCGTCACCGTGGCCGAGGAACTCAACTTCGGCCGCGCCGCCGAGCGTCTCCACATCGCGGGTCCCTCACT
>Ga0247732_10000274_pt1 | contig 30090 bp, 21 predicted proteins | sample UWRJL163409C2_FD_180940 | JGI IMG/M metagenome (GOLD analysis project Ga0247732, IMG submission 180940) | Plant litter microbial communities from Arlington Agricultural Research Station in Wisconsin, United States - UWRJ-L163-409C-2 | ecosystem: Environmental > Terrestrial > Plant litter >...
GCGTAGGCCTCGAGGAACTCACTCGCTCCGTCTTGCGTGAGGACGTAGTCGCTGACCTCGGGGTCGAGCCCGGTGTGGGCCCGCAGCTCGGGGATCCAGAAGGGGTTCGGGAGGAAGCGCGCGTCGGCGATCGAATCGACGTCGGTGGGCGTGCCGTATTTGAAGCCGAAACTCATGAGGGTGACCTGCACGCCGGGAGTATCGGTGGTCGAGAAGCCCTCCGCGATGCGTGTGGCGAGCTGGTGGATGTTCAGATCCGACGTGTCGATGACCATGTCGCTGGACTCGCGGATGGGGTGCAGCCGCACCCGTTCGCGCTCGATGCCGTCGAGGAGCGTGCCATCACCCTGAAGCGGATGCGGACGCCTCACCTGTTCGAATCGCCGCACGAGCGCCGAGTCGGTGGCCTCGAGAAACAGAACGCGGAGTTGGCTGCCGGCGCGGAGGGAGTGGATGATCTCCTGGAGATCTCCGAAGAAGTCCCGGCCCCTCACATCCACCACGGCAGCGATGCGAGGAAGCGTCGATCCCGCCTTCTCGGCGAGATCGACGAGGGGTCGCAGCATCTGAGGCGGCAGGTTGTCGACGACGTACCAGCCCAGGTCTTCGAGCGCGTTGGCGACCGTGGATCGCCCGGCCCCCGACATCCCGGTGACAATCAGCACTTCTTGGGGAAGTGGAGCGTCGGTCATGGGTTCGCCTTCGTGAGGAGTGCCGTCGGGGTGAACGTCCAGCCTACCGGCGAGGTTCGGATGCTGGTGCCGGTCCGTCTGGATGAAGATGCGCGAAGACCGTCTCGGCCAAGGCGGGACCGACCCCTCGAACGGCCGCGATCGCATCCGGTTTCGCCTGTCGCAGCTGCGACACCGACCCGAAATGGGTGAGCAGGCCCTTGACGCGTGTCGGGCCCAGGCCGGGGATCTCGCCGAGGACGGAGGCGATGTCGCGCTTGCGCCGGGAACGCTGGTGGATGATGGCGAAGCGGTGGGCCTCGTCGCGCAGGCGCTGGAGCATGAAGAGTGCCTCGCTGCCCCGGGGAAGGATCACGGGGAAGTCGCTGTCGGGCAGCCAGATCTCCTCGAGGCGCTTGGCGAGGCCGCAGAGGAAGATGCCCTCGACGCCGGATTCGCGGAGCGCCCTGGCCGCGGCCTGCACCTGGGGCTGCCCGCCGTCGACGACGAGGAGGTTCGGCGGGTACGAGAACTTCTTCGATGCCGAATCGGACTCGCTGCGCTCCGTGCCCTCGCGCAGGTAGGCGAGACGCCGGGTGACGACCTGGTGGATCGAGTCGGTGTCGTCGGTGGATTCCGCGATGGTGAACCGGCGGTACTGGTCTTTTCTCGGAAGCCCGTCTTCGAAGACGACCATCGAGGCGACGATGTTGGTGCCGCCGAGATGCGAGACGTCGAAGCACTCCATGCGCAGGGGCGCGTCGGGCATGCCGAGCGCGTCTTGGATGTCGGTCATCGCCTGGCTCCGCGCGACGAAGTCGGCGCTGCGCCTCGTCTTGTAGAGCTGGAGCGCATTCATGGCGTTGACGCGCGCGGTCTGCATCAGTGCGGCCTTCTCGCCGCGCTGGGCGGTGCGCAGGCTCACCTTGCCCTTCTCCCTGCGGCTGCCGAGCCAGGTCTCGAGCTCGGCCCTGTCTTCGGGCAGCTCGGGCACGATGATCTCGCGCGGGGGCACCGTGGTGCCGTCGTAGGCGGCCTGCAGGATGGAGTCGACGAGTTCGGCCGTGGTCAGGTCGAGCTCTTTGTCGACGACCCATGCCCGCACACCGCGGATGCGCCCTCCCCTGACGATGAACTGCTGCACCGCCGCGGCGAGTTCGTCGTGCTCCACGCCGAACAGGTCGGTGTCGACGTTGTCGCTCAGCACGACCGCGCTCTTCTCGAGCACGGCGTCGAGTGCCTGCAGCTGGTCGCGGTAGGTCGCCGCCGCCTCGTACTGCTGCTCGGCGGCCGCCTCTTTCATCTTGCGGGTGACCTCGGTGACGAAGCGATTGTCTCCCCCGGCCATGAAGGCCACGAAGTCGTCGACGATCGCCCGGTGCTCTTCGACCGTGACCTTGTGCGAGCACGGACCGCCGCAGCGGCCGATCTGCCCCGGAAAGCACGGCCGTCCCGTCTGCATCGCCTTCTTGTAGCTCGAATCGGAGCAGGTGCGGATGGGGAAGGCCTTCACCATGAGCTCGATGGTCTCGCGCACCGCCCAGATCTTCGGGTACGGGCCGAAGTAGCGGGCGCCGGGAATGCGGGTGTTGCGGGTGACGATGACTCGGGGCGCCTCGTCGGCGAGCGTGATCGCCATGAACGGGTAGGTCTTGTCGTCGCGGAACTTGACGTTGAAGGGCGGATCGAACTCCTTGATCCACGTGTACTCGAGCTGCAGGGCCTCGACATCGCTGCCCACGACGGTCCACTCGACCGACGCCGCCGTGGTCACCATGCGCCGCGTGCGTTCGTGCAGGCTGCGCAGGGGCGCGAAGTAGTTGCTCAACCGGGCGCGCAGGTTCTGCGCCTTGCCCACGTAGAGCACCCGACCGGTTGCATCACGGAACCGGTAGACCCCGGGCTGCGTCGGGATCTCCCCCGCCTTCGGGCGGTACGGGACCGTGTCTGGAGAGGTTCGTGCCATGACTACTTCGCCTCGAGAATCTCCTTGAGGAAGAAGCCGGTGTGGCTCTTCTTCACCTTCGCCAGCTGCTCGGGGGTTCCCGTGGCCAGGATGCGCCCGCCGCCCGCGCCGCCCTCGGGCCCGATGTCGATCAGCCAGTCCGCGCTCTTGATGACGTCGAGGTTGTGCTCGATGACGATCACGGTGTTGCCCTTGTCGACGAGGCTGCCCAGCACGAGGAGAAGCTTTCGCACGTCTTCGAAGTGCAGGCCGGTGGTCGGCTCGTCGAGCACGTAGACCGTGCGGCCGTTCGAGCGCTTCTGCAGCTCGGTGGCGAGCTTGACCCGCTGCGCCTCGCCGCCCGAGAGCGTGGTGGCGCTCTGGCCGAGGCGCACGTAGCCGAGACCCACGTCGACGAGTGTCTTCAGGAAGCGGTGGATGGCACCGATCGGCTCGAAGAACTCGGCCGCCTCGGCGATGGGCATGTCGAGCACCTCGGAGATGCTCTTGCCCTTGTAGTGCACGCTGAGGGTGTCGCGGTTGTACCGCGCTCCCCCGCACACCTCGCACTTGACGTAGACGTCGGGCAGGAAGTTCATCTCGATCTTGATGGTTCCGTCGCCGGAGCATGCCTCGCAGCGGCCCCCCTTGACGTTGAAGCTGAAGCGACCGGCGAGGTATCCCCTGGCCTTCGCCTCTGCCGTGTCGGCGAAGAGGTTGCGGATGCGATCGAAGACGCCGGTGTAGGTGGCCGGATTCGACCGGGGCGTGCGACCGATGGGGTTCTGGTCGACGTGCACGACCTTGTCGAGGTTCTCGAGCCCCGTGACCCGCTTGTGCTTGCCGGGGATCTTGCGTGCGCCGTTGAGCTTGTTCGCGAGCACCCGGTAGAGGATGTCGTTGACGAGCGACGACTTGCCGGATCCGGAGACGCCGGTGACCGCGACGAAGGTGCCGAGCGGGAAATCGACCGTGACCTTGCGCAGGTTGTTCGCCTCGGCGTCGACCACCGTGATCACCCGTTCGGGATCGATCGGGCGGCGGGTGGCGGGAACCTCGATCTCTTTTCTGCCGGACAGATAGTCGCCGGTGAGCGACTCGGTGTTCGCGAGCAGCTCTGCGTAGGAGCCGGAGTGCACGACCTTGCCGCCGTTGACGCCAGCTCCAGGACCGATGTCGACGATCCAGTCGGCCGTGCGGATCGTGTCTTCGTCGTGCTCGACGACGATCAGCGTGTTTCCGAGGTCGCGCAGCTTGACGAGCGTCTCGATGAGGCGGCGGTTGTCTCGCTGGTGCAGCCCGATCGACGGCTCGTCGAGCACGTAGAGCACGCCGGTGAGACCCGAGCCGATCTGGGTGGCGAGGCGGATGCGCTGGGCCTCGCCGCCGGAGAGCGACGCGGCCGCCCGGGCCAGGTTGAGATAGTTGAGGCCCACCTGGATGAGGAAGTCGAGCCGCAGGCGGATCTCACGGAGCACCTGGGCGGCGATCGCCGCCTCTCTGTCGGTGAGCACGACGTCGTGCATGAAGGCCTGTGCGTCGGTAAGGGAGATGTCGGTGACGTCGGCGATGCTGCGCCCGTTGACCGTGACCGCGAGCACCTCGGGCTTCAGGCGCTTGCCGTTGCAGACGGGGCACGGGATCTCACGGAGGAATTCAGACCATCGCGCACGCTGCGTGTCGGTCTCGGCCTGCAGGAACTGCCGTTCGATGTAGGGAACGACGCCTTCGAAGCCGGACGAGTAGCTCACCTCGCGGCCGTAGCGGTTCTTCCACCGGACCTTCACCTCGAAGTTGTTGCCGCGGAGCACGGCGTTCTGCACCTCGTCGCTCAGCTTGCCCCAGGGGGTCTTGAGCGAGAAGTCGAGGTCGCGGGACAGGCCGTGCAGCAGCTTCTCGTAGTAGCTGAAGAGACCTTTTCCCTGGGTCGTCCACGGAACGATGACACCCTCGGCGATGCTGAGGTCGGGATCTCCCAGCAGCAGGTCGGAGTCGACCGACATGCGGGTGCCGAGGCCGGAGCACTCCGGGCAGGCTCCGAACGGGGCGTTGAACGAGAAGGTGCGCGGTTCGATCTCGGTGAGGGCGATCGGGTGGTTGTTCGGGCACGAGAGCTTCTCGGAGAACGTCTGCCAGGCGTCCGGACCCTCGGAGTCGACGTAGTTGATCTGCACGAGCCCGTCGGTGAGGCGCAGAGCGGTCTCGAGGGAGTCGGTGAGACGGCTCAGGATGTCGGGCCCCGCCACGAGGCGGTCGACGACCACCGAGATGTCGTGCTTGATCTGCTTCTTGAGCTTGGGCGGATCGTTCAGCTGAACGACCTCGCCGTCGACGAGGGCGCGAGAGTAGCCGCCCGCGGCCAGCTCTTTGAAGAGGTCGACGAACTCGCCCTTCTTCTGCGAGACGACGGGGCTCGCGACCTGGTAGCGGATTCCGTCTTCGAGCTCCATGAGCTGGTCGGCGATCTGCTGCACGGTCTGCGACTTGATGGGCTCGCCGCAGATCGGGCAGTGCGGAATGCCGATGCGGGCCCACAGCAGGCGCATGTAGTCGTAGATCTCGGTGATCGTGCCCACCGTCGACCGCGGGTTGCGGTTGGTCGACTTCTGGTCGATCGACACCGCGGGGCTGAGGCCCTCGATGAAGTCGACATCGGGTCGGTCGACCTGCCCGAGGAACTGGCGCGCGTAGGCCGACAGCGATTCGACGTAGCGGCGCTGGCCCTCGGCGAAGATCGTGTCGAAGGCGAGAGACGACTTGCCCGACCCCGAGAGGCCCGTGAAGACCACGAGCGAATCCCGTGGGATCTCGAGGTTCACGTCTTGAAGATTGTGGACGCGGGCGCCGTGGACGCTGAGGACGTTGGAGGAATCTACCTTCGAAACTGACACCTCGAAAGTCTATGTGCGGCCACCGACACTGCGTCCCCGTTCCGCTGACGGCGTGCAGTCTCGAATCTCTGTGCTAGACCTCGAACACGAGGAGGGTGCTCGACGCGGTCGCCACGGTGCGCCCCTCGGAATCGGTCACCACGCCTTCGGCGAAGGCGACGCGGCTGCCCGGCTTCGTGACCGTGCCCGTGACGGTGAGCGTTCCCGAGACGGTGTTGAGGGCGCGGAGGTAGTTGACCTTGATCTCGAGCGACGTGTAGCCCTGCCCGGCCCGCAGCGTGGAGTGGACCGCGCAGCCCAGGGCCGAGTCGAGGGCGGTGCACATGAAGCCGCCGTGAACGGCGCCGATGGGGTTGTAGACCGATTCGTCGGGAGCGCACGTGAACACGGCCGTGCCGCGACTCGCCGACACGAGCTCGAGATTCATCAGAACGGCGATCGGCGGGGGCGGGATGCGGCCCGCGATCATGGCGTTCAGGTACTCGAGGCCGCCGAGCGTCTTCGCCTGGTCGGCTCCGATCAGCGGATCCTCCCACTCGACGACCCTCCGGCGAAGCGGTGCCGGATCGGCGCTCACGAGAGGTGCCCGGCGGCGGACATCTGGCGGAGCTCTTTTTTGAGGTCGCCGAGCTCGTCGCGAAGACGTGCGGCGAGCTCGAACTTCAACTCGCCCGCAGCCTGGAGCATCTGCTCGTTGAGGTCGGCGATGATCGCCTCGAGCTGGTTCGCGCCCTCGGCAGCGATGCCCTCGCGACGCAGGTTTGGCGTGGGCGACTTCTTCTTGGAGTTGTCGCGACCGGCCAGCAGCTGCGCCGTGTCGGCGCCCTCGCGGGCGAGCACCTCGGTGATGTCGGCGATGCGCTTGCGCAGGGGGGTCGGATCGATGCCGTGCTCGGTGTTGTAGGCCACCTGGAGTTCGCGCCGACGCGTGGTCTCGCTGATGGCGAAGGCCATCGAGTCGGTGACCTTGTCGGCGTACATGATGACCTGGCCCAACACGTTGCGCGCGGCTCGACCGATGGTCTGGATGAGGGAGGTCGACGAACGCAGGAAGCCCTCCTTGTCGGCGTCGAGGATGGCGACGAGCGACACCTCGGGCAGGTCGAGGCCCTCGCGCAGCAGGTTGATGCCGACGAGGACGTCGTAGAGGCCCGCCCGGAGCTCGGTGAGCAGTTCGACCCGGCGGAGCGTGTCGACGTCGGCGTGCAGGTAGCGCACCTTGACCCCGTGCTCGCCGAGGAAGTCGGTGAGCTCCTCGGCCATCTTCTTGGTCAGGGTCGTGACGAGCACGCGTTCGTCTCGGCCGGCACGGAGACGGATCTCTTCGAGCAGGTCGTCGATCTGCCCCGTGGAGGTCTTGATCACGATCTCGGGATCGATGAGACCGGTCGGTCGGATGATCTGCTCCACCACGCCGTCGGCGATGCCCAGCTCGTACTTGCCCGGGGTCGCCGACAGGTACACCGTCTGGCCGACGCGCTCTTTGAACTCGGGCCATTTGAGCGGGCGGTTGTCGAGGGCGCTCGGCAGCCGGAAGCCGTGGTCGACCAGTGTGCGCTTGCGGGACGAGTCGCCCTCGTACATGGCGCCGATCTGGGGCACGGTGACGTGGGATTCGTCGATGACGACCAGGAAGTCGTCGGGGAAGTAGTCGATGAGGCAGTGCGGCGCCGCGCCGGGAGGTCGCACGTCCATGTGCCAGGAGTAGTTCTCGATGCCCGAGCAGAACCCGATCTGCTGCATCATCTCGAGGTCGAACGTCGTGCGCATGCGCAGACGCTGGGCCTCGAGCAGCTTGCCCTCCTTCTCGAGCTGGCCGACCCGCAGCTCGAGCTCGTCTTGGATCGTGCCGATGGCGCGCTGCATGACGTCGGTGTCGGTGACATAGTGGGAACCCGGGAAGACCGAGACCGCGTCGAGCTTGCGCACGATGTCGCCGGTGAGCGGATGCAGGCTGTAGAGGGCCTCGATCTCGTCTCCGAACATCTCGATGCGGATGGCGAGCTCCTCGTACTGCGGGATGATCTCGATCGTGTCTCCACGCACGCGGAAGTTGCCACGGGAGAAGTCGATGTCGTTGCGGTTGTACTGCATCGAGACGAACTTGCGGATGAGCCAGTCCCTGTCGATGCGCTGGCCGACCTGCAGGGCGATCATCGCGTTCATGTACTGCTCGGGGGTGCCGAGGCCGTAGATGCACGAGACCGTCGAGACCACGACGACGTCGCGGCGGCTGAGAAGCGAGTTCGTGGTCGAGTGACGAAGCCGCTCGACCTCGGAGTTGATCGAGCTGTCTTTCTCGATGAAGGTGTCTGTCTGGGGAACGTAGGCCTCGGGCTGGTAGTAGTCGTAGTACGACACGAAGTACTCGACCGCGTTGTTGGGCATGAGCTCTCGGAACTCGTTCGCCAGCTGGGCGGCCAGGGTCTTGTTGTGCGCCAGAACGAGGGTGGGACGCTGCACCGCCTCGATGAGCCAGGCGGTGGTCGCCGACTTGCCTGTTCCCGTTGCTCCGAGAAGCACCACGTCGGTCTCGCCCGCGTTGATTCGGGCCGTCAGTTCGGCGATCGCGGTGGGCTGGTCGCCGCTGGGGGTGTATTCACTGACGACTTCGAAGGGGTGGACGGAGCGGGTGGGTTCCATGCAATAAGTTTAGGTCGGGGTAGTGACACTGGTCCCTGCCTGGCAGTGGAAACGGATTTCTTTCGAACAGGAGCGGCGCCATGCGCATCGGCATTCTCACCTCGGGCGGTGACTGTCCCGGACTCAACGCGGTCATCCGCGGGGCGGTTCTCAAAGGCACCGAGATCAACGGCCAGGAGTTCGTCGGCTTCCGCGACGGATGGCGGGGTGTCGTCAACGCCGACATCATGGAGCTCACCCGTCACAACATCCGCGGCATCGCCAAGCAGGGCGGCACGATCCTCGGCACCTCGCGCACCAATCCGTTCGAGGGCGAGAACGGCGGCCCTGAGAACATCGCCGCCAACATGGAACGCCTCGGAATCGACGCGATCATGGCCATCGGCGGAGAGGGCACCCTCGCCGCGGCCAAGCGCCTCACCGACGCCGGCCTGAAGATCGTCGGCGTTCCGAAGACGGTCGACAACGACCTCGACGCCACGGACTACACCTTCGGCTTCGACACGGCCGTGCAGATCGCCACCGACGCGATGGACCGTCTGCGCACGACCGGCGAGTCGCACAGCCGCTGCATGGTCGCCGAGGTCATGGGCCGCCACGTCGGCTGGATCGCCCTGCACTCCGGCATGGCCTCCGGCGCCCACGCCATCCTCATCCCCGAGCAGAAGACGAGTGTCGAGCAGATGTGCGAGTGGGTGCAGAGCGCCTACGATCGCGGTCGCGCTCCCCTGGTCGTCGTGGCCGAGGGCTTCATGCCCGACAGCATGGACGACCCGCACTCCGAGCGGGGTCTGGATGCCTTCGGCCGGCCGCGTCTCGGAGGAATCGGTGAGCGCATCGCCCCTCTCATCGAGTCGATCACCGGAATCGAGACCCGGGCGACGACACTGGGGCACATCCAGCGCGGAGGCGTGCCGAGCGCGTACGACCGGGTGCTGGCCACACGTCTCGGCATGGCCGCGAGCGACATCATCGGCGACGGGGCCTGGGGCCAGATGGTCGCCCTCAAGGGCACCGAGATCGTCACGGTCGGCTTCGCCGAGGCGCTGGGCAAGCTCAAGACGGTTCCGCAGCACCGCTACGACGAGGCGGCGCTGCTCTTCGGCTAGCTGCAAGGCCCTCCGACAGGCTCAGGGAACGGAGTCATCGCTCCCTGAGCGTGTCGACGGGGGCCGATCAGGAGACGCGGGCCCTGTCCTGGGCTCGTGCCGACAGATCGGTCCACAGCTCGTCGACCTTATCCAGAGTGTGCTGGAGCGACCCCGACGTGTCGATGACCACGTCGGCGACCGCGCGCCGCTCCTCGTCGCTGGCCTGCGCGGAGATGCGTCGTTCGGCTTCGGCGCGGGGCATGCCGCGGTTCGTGAGAAGACGCTCGATCCGCACCTCGGCCGGCGCCTCGCACACGACGATCAGGTCGAATTGCAGTTCCCTGCGGGCCTCGACGAGGAGCGGAACGTCGTAGACGACGACGGCAGCCGGATCCGCTGCCTCCGCCGCGGCGATCAGCTCGGCCGTGCGTGCGTGCACCCGCGGGTGGATGATGGCCTCGAGCCGGCCCCGGGCATCCGGATCGGCGAAGACGATCGCCCCCAGCGCGGCGCGATCGAGCGAGCCGTCGCCCGCGAGCACCCCGGCGCCGAACTCGGCCGCGACGGCCTCGAGCCCCGAGGTCGAGGGCTCGACGACCTCGCGGGAGAGGGCATCCGCGTCGACGTGCACCGCGCCGTGGTCGACGAGCCGCCGAGCCACAGTGGATTTTCCTGATGCGATTCCGCCGGTGAGGCCCACGATGAACATGGCTCCATGGTAACGGCGGCGCCCGGGTGGCCTCGTCGACGCGGTGACGGTCGGCGTTAACGACAGAACGGCCGCCCCGAAGGACGGCCGTTCTGCGATGCGACTTAGGAGTTGCTGCTCGACAGCTTCTCGCGAAGCGCGGCGAGGGTCTCGTCGTCGGCGAGGGTGCCGGCTCCGGTCGACTCGCTCGAGAAGGAGGAACCAGCGCTGGCGCCGTCGCCCGAGGCGACCTCGGCGTTGCTCGTGGCAACCTGCTTCTTGTGGGCCTCCCAGCGAGCCTGGGCTGCAGCGTAGTCCTGCTCCCACTTCTCGCGCTGGGTCTCGAAGCCCTCGCGCCACTCGTTGGTCTCCGGGTCGAAGCCCTCGGGGAACTTGTAGTTGCCCTGGTCGTCGTACTCGGTGAGCATTCCGTAGAGCGCCGGGTCGAACTCGGTGCCCTCGGGGTCGACACCCTCGTTGGCCTGCTTGAGGCTCAGCGAGATGCGGCGACGCTCGAGGTCGATGTCGATGACCTTGACGAAGACCTCGTCGCCGACCGACACGACCTGCTCGGCGAGCTCGACGTGCTTGCCCGACAGCTCGGAGATGTGGACGAGTCCCTCGATGCCCTCGGCGACGCGAACGAACGCGCCGAAGGGAACGAGCTTCGTGACCTTGCCCGGTGCAACCTGTCCGATTGCGTGGGTGCGGGCGAAGACCTGCCACGGGTCCTCCTGCGTCGCCTTGAGCGACAGGGAGACACGCTCGCGGTCGAGGTCGACCTCGAGGATCTCGACGGTGACCTCCTGGCCCACCTCGACGACCTCGGAGGCGTGCTCGATGTGCTTCCAGCTGAGTTCGGAGACGTGAACCAGTCCGTCGACTCCACCCAGGTCGACGAACGCACCAAAGTTGACGATCGACGAGACGACGCCCTTGCGGACCTGGCCCTTCTGGAGGTTGTTGAGGAACGTGGTGCGGCTCTCGGACTGCGTCTGCTCGAGCAGGGCGCGGCGCGACAGAACGACGTTGTTGCGGTTCTTGTCGAGCTCGAGGATCTTCGCCTCGATCTCCTGGCCCAGGTAGGGCGTGAGGTCGCGCACGCGGCGAAGCTCGATGAGCGACGCGGGCAGGAAGCCTCGGAGTCCGATGTCGACGATGAGTCCGCCCTTGACGACCTCGATGACGCTACCGGTGACAACACCGTCGGCGTCCTTGATCTTCTCGACGTCTCCCCACGCACGCTCGTACTGAGCACGCTTCTTGGAGAGGATCAGACGGCCTTCCTTGTCTTCTTTCTGAAGAACGAGGGCCTCGACCAGGTCACCGACCTTGACGACCTCTGTGGGGTCGACGTCGTGCTTGATGGAAAGTTCGCGCGAGGGGATGACACCCTCGGTCTTGTACCCGACGTCGAGGAGAACCTCGTCGCGGTCGATCTTCACGACGGTGCCCTCGATGAGGTCTCCGTCGTTGAAGAACTTCAGTGTCTTTTCGACCGCGGCGAGAAAGTCTTCTGCCGAGCCAATGTCGTTGATGGCGACCTGCTTGGCTACTCTGTCGGTCGTTGCGATTGTCATAAAAGTAAATGCTCCAGGATGGACATATATCAGGCCGACGGCAGACGAGTTCGAGGTTTCGAGCACGACAGCTCCACCGACGGCGAGCGGATGGGATGGCACAAAACATGCCAAGTCATTCTAGCCCCGTTGGTCCGCCCGCGGCAACACCGTGGCGGACCCCGTCGGCTGCGCCGCCTCGGGTCCGAGTCCGACCATGATCTTCGACTCGTCGTGCGGCGCGCGGGCGTCGAACCAGACGACCGCAGGATCGCCGGCACGCGGTGTGGATGCGCGCGGGAACACGGCCTTCTTCGTCACCCAGCGGTCGGCTCCCGCAGCATCACGGAACCGTGCAGTGAACTGGATCCGGGGCATGCCCTGGATCTCCGTTCCCGTCGCGATCGCCTCCGTGACCACTCCGGGCACCCGTGTGCCGTGCGCCTCGATGTCCTGCATCCGCCCGAGCCGGCGTCGGGTGGCTCGAGTCGCCGCCAGCGCCGCTGCGACGGCGAGGAGCAGGAGGACGCCGAAGACAGCGGGAAGCCAGTAGGGCAGGTAGTAGGCGATCCACGCATCGGACTGCCACGGCTCCGTGTCGCCCCCGTCGATGAACGCGACCTTCTCGCCGATCGCATCCGGTTCGGTCCAGCTCGGAATGAAGAGCACCAGCCCGAGCGCAATGCCCAGGAAGGCGGTGCAGAACGGGATGATCATGGCGGCACCGAGGCCGACTCGGCCGAGCCTCCCCGTGAGAAACACGCCCAGAACGGAGCCGACGAAGATCGCCCCGACTCCCAGCAACTGCGAATCCGCTCCGTCGAAACCGCTGCTCCAGCCGCCCACCTGGTTGACGGTCATCAGACGGAATGTGTCGAGAAGGATGCCGATGCCGAATCCGGCGGCGACCCAGACGGCGGCGTGGACTGCTCCCAGGAGGACGAGGAGGAGGGTGGTGCCGGGGCGTGCAGCGGCCCTGGCCTGGCGTTCGGCGCGATCGACGCGCGGATCAGATGTGCTCATGGGCCCACGCTACGAAGCGCGGCCCGCGCTCGACAGGTGATGCACTACTCACTCGCCGCTCCCGCACTACTCAGGTGCGGCGGTCGCTGGCGGCGACCGTCATATGGAACCCGCCATGACGAAGCCGGCGAACTCCTGCGCGTCGGTGAGGCTGCCCGTGTACTGGGAGCCGTCGACGATGACCGTGGGAGTGCCCGCGAGCTTCTCGACGTCGGAGTCCGGTAGGGGGCCGGACAATGCGCGGTCCGTGGCCTGCGTCACCCAGTCGGTGAACTGTCCCGTGTCGATGCAGTCACCGACGCCGGTGCCCTCGAGCGCACCCGCCTGGTCGGCGAGATCGACGAGGTCCGCATCGCTCAGGCCCTCGGTGTTCTCGGCGGGCTGGTTCTCGAAGAGCAGTGCGCTGAATGCCTCGAACCGATCGGGTGCCGTGTCGGCCACGCAGGCGGCGGCGTTCGCCGCGCGCGTCGAGTACTGCGTTCCCAAGGAGGCGCGGTCGAGAATCGAGACGGGGTGCACCTCGAGCACGACCTCGCCGGACTCGACCCACTCCGACAGCTGCTTCGCGTTCGTCGACTCGAACTGTCCGCAGAAGGGGCAGAAGTAGTCGATGTAGGTGACGACGCGGATCGCGTCGTCACCGCCGTCTCCGAGCACGATGCCGTCGTCGGACGAGCCGGCCGGGGCCCCGGAGCCACCTGACTGCCGGTCGGACCCGCCGGGAGCCCCGCTCGACGACCGCTGGAGCGACGAGAACACGCTCGTGAGGATCAGGACGGCGGCCACGGTGACGGCGATCACGACGAGCACGGAACCGCCGAGCACCCACGGCCAGATCGGCCGTCGCGGAGAGGGCGACCAGCCGGGAGGCGGCGTGGCCGTCATCGTGTCGCCTCGTCTGTGAGAAGGAATCGCTGGAGTGTGTCGAGCCCGACGCCGCCCAAGTCGAGGGCACGCCGGTGGAACTCCTTGGCGTCGTACGCGTCGCCCTGCTGAAGCCGGTAGTCGTCGCGCAGGCTCTCCCAGATGCGCTGCCCGACCTTGTAAGACGGCGCCTGTCCGGGCCAGCCGAGATACCGGTTCACCTCGAATCGGATGAACGCGTCGTCCATGTTCACGTTGGCGCGCATGAAGTCGAGCGCGTACTCCGCATCCCACACTCCCCCGCCGTCGGGACGCTGCTTGCCGAGGTGCACGCCGATGTCGAGCACCACTCGTGCGGCGCGCATGCGCTGGCCGTCGAGCATGCCCAGCCTGTCGGCTGGATCGTCGAGGTATCCCAGCTCCTGCATCAGTCGCTCCGCGTACAGGGCCCAGCCCTCCGCGTGCCCGGACGACCCCGCCAGCTGACGCCGCCACGTGTTGAGCACGGCCCTGTTGTAGACGGCCTGGCCGATCTGCAGGTGGTGCCCGGGAACGCCCTCGTGGTAGACCGTCGTGAGCTCGCGCCACGTGTCGAAGGTGGTGACGCCAGAAGGAACGGACCACCACATGCGTCCGGGCCGGGAGAAGTCGTCGGTCGGCCCCGTGTAGTAGATTCCGCCCTCGTCGGTCGGCGCGATCATGCATTCGAGCGTGCGGATCTCGTCGGGGATGTCGAAGTGGCTTCGCGACAGTTCATCGACCGCGCGATCGCTCGTCTCCTGCATCCAGTGCTGCAGCGCGTCCGTTCCGTGGAGCTTTCGCGCGTCGTCGGCGTCGAGGTGGGCGATGGCCTCGTGCACGGTGGCGCCGGGCAGGATCTCGTCGGCGATCGACTCCTGTTCACGGGTCATGCGCTCGAGTTCGGCGAGGCCCCACTCGTAGGTCTCGTCGAGGTCGATGGCCGCGCCGAGGAATTGTCGCGACCGCAGCGCGTAGATCTCGCGGCCCACGGCATCCACCGGCGTCGCCGACGGCAGCAGCTCGTTCTCGAGGAAGTCGGCGAACCGGCCGTATCCTCCCGCGGCCACGGCGGCCGCCTCCGCCAGGGATCCGGTGGACGAGGTCGCGGGCGCGCCTGCGGTCAGGGTGACGAAGAAGCCGTCGGGCGACGCGTTCTTGCGCGCCTGCGCCAGCACCTCCGTCACCTGCCGGCGGGCGGGCACGACGCCGCGGTCGATGCCCAGCCGCAGGGTCTCGACGTAGCCGGCAAGGGCATCCGGAACCGCGCGAAGCCGCGTCTCGATGATCTGCCAGTCGTCTGCCGTGTCGGTCGGCATCAGGTCGAAGGCCTCCCGGATGTCCTGCGACGGCGAGGCGATGACGTTGAGGTCGCGCAGGTGCAGGCCCGCCTCGGCGCTCTCGACGGCCAGGCGCAGCGAGCTGCCGAGATCGAGCTGTGTCACCCGATCGACGTCGTCGACGGGCTCCGCCTCGTCGAGCTGGGCCAGTGTGTGTCTCACCTCTCTGAGGTAGAGGTCGTGGCCCGCAGGAGAGAGATCGCCGAACCGCGAGTTCGCCTCCACACGCCCGATGTAGGTGCCCACGGTGGGCTCGAGGCGCACGAGGGTATCGACCCACCGCTCGGCGATCGCGTCGATGGCGGTGGGAGTTCGTACGGGAGGCGTGGCTGAACCGGTCATGAATTCAGCCTAACGACCTCCCCCGTCACGGTGTCGCCGGGGCGGGCTCCCGGATCGAGCGTCGCCTGTCGGGTGAGAGTCGACGGTGGCCCTCGGCGAGCACGGTGGCGCCCTGGAACGCCTCGATCGAGTGCTGCGCCGCTTCGATGCTGGCGGCGTGGGCACCGTACCAGCGCCCGCAGGTGATGAGGGGCGATCCGCCGGGGTCGAGTGCGAACCAGCCGTGCGTGCCCGCATTGGGGCCGTGCACCGACCTGATCTCGAACTCCGGTGCGGCGAGGCGCGCCTCGAAGACCGCTGCGCGGGCATCGAGGAAGGTGCGATAGAGCACGGCGCTGCGGCCGAGCTCCCGGTTGTTGCTGGCCAGGAGGCGCCAGACGCAGACCGGTCCCGATCGGGGTTCGTCGGGGTCTTCGGCGGGCCGCGGTTCGGCCGAGATCAGCTGGTCACGGAATCGGGACCAGGCCCGAGGCATCGGATCGGCGGCCGACGTGAACGACGAGAATACGATGCTCGCCGTCGCTGTCACCTGTCGAGTCTCGGGCACGCAGGTGTCGTGCGGGCGTCCTAGAGGTGTCTGGACAGTGTCGGGCGGGAGGCCGCCCGGGCGCGGTCAATCAGTGCGCGGTCGATCAGTGCGCGGCGTCGTTCCAGTTCGCTCCCCGACCGATCTGCACCTCGAGCGGCACGCGCAGCTCGGCCGCCGTGCTCATGCGCGTGGTGACGATGCCCGACAGCGTGTCCCACTCGCCGGGAGCGACGTCGAACACGAGCTCGTCGTGCACCTGCAGCAGCATGCGTGAGCCGAGCTGCTGCTCTTTCAGGTCGCGGGCGATGCCGATCATGGCGATCTTGATGATGTCGGCTGCCGTCCCCTGGATGGGGGCGTTGAGGGCCGCGCGCTCATCGTTGTCTCGGAGGACCCTGTTGGCGCTGTTGAGGTTCGCGAAGGGGCGGCGTCGACCGAAGATCGTCTCGGTGTAGCCGTCTTCTTTCGCCTGCAGCACGACGTTGCGCAGGAAGTCGCGCACGGCGCCGAAGCGTTCGAAGTAGTCGGACATGAGCTTCTTCGCCTCGCTCGAGTCGATGCGCAGCTGCTTCGACAGGCCGAACGCGCTCAGGCCGTAGGCGAGCCCGTATGACATGGCCTTGACCTTCGTGCGCATCGCGGGCGTGACGTCGGCAGGCTCGACGCCGAACACGTGGGCTCCGACGAAGCGGTGCAGGTCTTCGCCCTCGGTGAAGGCCGTGATCAGCCCCTCGTCGCCCGACAGATGGGCCATGATGCGCATCTCGATCTGCGAGTAGTCGGCAGTGAGCAGCGTCTCGAACCCCTCGCCCACCTGAAAGGCGTGCCGGATGCGACGGCCCTCTTCGGCGCGCACGGGAATGTTCTGCAGGTTGGGGTCTGTCGATGAGATGCGACCCGTGCTCGACCCGGTCTGCACGTAGCGCGTGTGCACACGCCCGTCGGCGGCGATGGCCTTGTCGACCGTCTCGATGATCTGGCGGAGCTTCGTGGCGTCTCGGTGCTGCAGAAGGAGGCCGAGGAACGGGTGCGGACTCGACGCCTGCAGGTCGGCGAGTGCGCCCGCGTCGGTGGAATAGCCGGTCTTGGTGGCGCGCGTCTTCGGCATCGACAGGCGGTCGAAGAGCACCTCCTGGATCTGCTTCGGCGATCCGAGGTTGATCTCGCCGCCGATGATCTCGTAGGCGTCGGTGGCGAGGTTCGTGGCCGTGGCGGCCAGTTCGGTCGACAGCTCGGTGAGCTCGTCGTGGCTCACCGTGATTCCGAAGAGCTCCATGTCGACGAGCGCCATGAGCGTGGGGATCTCGATGTCGCCGAGCACTCTCATGGTGCGCTCGTCGAGGGACGCCTGCTGGGCGGCGGCGACGCGAGCGATGTACCACGCCTCGGTCGCGGGGCCCACGTCGGCATCGTCGGCGGGGACGAGCTGGTTGGGATCGGGCGTGGGCAGCACCTCGGCCAGGGTGCGGTCGACGAGTTCGGCGAGCGAGCGGTCGGCCGACGAGTCGGGGCGCACGAGCCAGGCGGCGATCGTGGTGTCGAACCGCAACCCGGAGACGGCGAGGTCGGCGCGGCGCAGCGCCTTGATCTGCTCTTTCGCGCCATGCATGATCTTGGGCGAATCGCTCGCCAGCCACGCCTCGAGGGCCGTGTAGTCGGGGCTGCCCGCCCTCCAGGGTGCGAACAGGCTCTCTGTCTGGCTCGCGACCCCGATGCCGACGGGCACTCCGCCCTGCGTCTCGATCGAGAGGGCCAGTCCGTCTGGACTGCTCTTCGACGCCCGGGACAGCCAGAGCTCGAGCTCCTCGTCGAGGAGCGCCACGGGTGCGGGCGCGGTGATCGACGCGGGAACGGATTCGGGACCCTCCCCACCTGGGCCGGCCGAGGCATCCGGTGCCGCGCCCTGGCCGTCGAGCTTGAGAACCCGATCGAGGAGCGTGCGGAACTCGAGCCGGCCGAAGACGTCTCGGAGGGCCTGCTCGTCGATCGGCTTGCGCTCGAGATCGGCAGGGCCGACGGGCAGCTCGACGTCGGTCAGCAGGTGGTTGAGCTTTCGGTTGCGCACCGCGTTCTCGTACTGCTCGCGGAGCTTGTCACCCACGACGCCCTTGATCTCGTCGCGGCGTTCGATGACAGCGTCGAGACTGCCGTAGAGGTTGATCCACTTGGCCGCCGTCTTCGGGCCGACCTTGTCGACGCCGATCAGGTTGTCGCTGGTCTCGCCGACGAGCGCGGCGATCTCGGGGTACTGATGCGGCTGCACGCCGTACTTCTCGAAGACCTTTTCGGCGTCGTAGCGGGTGAGCTGGGAGACGCCCATGGCCGACGGGTAGAGCAGGGTGACGTCGGGTCGGATCAGCTGGATGCTGTCGCGGTCTCCCGACACGACGAAGACGCGGAAGCCCTGCTCTTCGCCCTGCCGGGCGAGCGTGGCGAGGATGTCGTCGGCTTCGTAGTCTTCTTTCGAGACCGTGGTGATGTTCATGGCGTGCAGCGCCTCTTCGAGAAGCGGGATCTGGCCCTTGAACTCGGGAGGCGTCTCGCCTCGGGTGCCCTTGTATTCAGGGTATTCGCGGGTGCGGAACGAATGCCGGGAGATGTCGAACGCCACGGCGATGTGGGTCGGCTTCTCGGCTTTCAACAGGTTGATGAGCATGGCGATGAAGCCATGGATCGCGTTCGTGTGCTGCCCGTCGCGAGTCTGAAAACTGTCGACGGGCAGGGCGTAGAACGCCCGGAACGCGAGCGAATGGCCGTCGATGACGAGGAGGGTAGGCTTTTCTGAATCCGACACGTCCCCAGCCTACAAGCCGCCTCCGACGGCGGCCGGCTCACACATTCGAAGGCGACCATGACTCACAACCCGGTGGATGCGCTCGGCTGGATCCGCGAACGTGGGGCGGGCGAGCTCGCCGACAAGATGGGCATCGAGTTCGTCGAGTTCTCGCTCGAGCGGGCGGTCGCGACGATGCCCGTCGAGGGCAACAGGCAGCCGGCCCAGCTGCTGCACGGCGGCGCCTACGTGGTGCTCGGCGAATCGCTCGGATCGATGGCGGCGAACCTGCACGCCGGCCCCGACCGCCTCGCGGTCGGCATCGAGATCAACGCGTCTCATACGCGATCGGCTCGATCGGGAATCGTGACCGCCGTATGCACGCCCATTCACCTGGGTCGCACGCTGACGACGCACGAGATCGCGGTCGACGACGATCAGGGTCGACGCTGCTCGACGATCCGTATCACGAACATGATTATCGATAAGCCCTGAATCGACAGCACTGAATCGACAGCACCGAGGCCTCGTCAGGCCGAGGTCATCACCCGGTAGAACTGCACGATGCTGTCGGCGTCGCCGTTGCGAAACGCCTTGAACACCTTGCCGATCGGGTTGCTGAGGTTGTCGGGCGGCAGGGAGACCAGCAGCGGGAAGCTGGCGTATGCCTCCAGGGCGGTTCCCGCGCTGCCCGTCCACGATCCGTGCGCCTGGCGCACCATGACCTCGCCGACGTAGCAGCCGAACCCGAAGAGGGTCTCGGCGAATCGATCCTCTGTCACTCCCTGCGCACGGAAGCCGGCGATCAGCGCGTCGACCTGCTCGAGGCTCGCGACCGAGTAGTCGAGTTCGACGCCGCTGACCCTGCGCGCGACATCGACGATGTCATCGCTGAAGAGGGCTGCGTTCTCGGGAAGAGCCTCATGCTTGAGCTTGAGCGTCGCACGCCGAACCGGTCGCTCGGACTCGGCGGGCTTCGCGGGGCCCCGGCGGAACGCGGAACCGGTGGACGACAGGGTCGGCTCTACTTCTTGGCGCTGAGCTGCTCGATGATCGCCAGGGCGACATCGTGCATCGTCAGTCGGCGATCCATCGACGCCTTCTGGATCCAGCGGAAGGCCTCGGGCTCGGTGAGGCCCATCTTCTCATTGAGCAGGCCCTTGGCCCGGTCGACAAGCTTGCGGGTCTCGAAGCGCTCGACCAAGTCGGCGACCTCGGCCTCGAGGGTGATGATCTGGGCGTAGCGCGACAGGGCGATCTCGATCGCGGGAAGAAGGTCGTTCGGGGTGAACGGCTTGACGACGTAGGCCAGGGCTCCGGCCTCGGTCGCACGCTCGACCAGTTCTTTCTGGCTGAATGCGGTGAGCAGCACGACGGGGGCGATGTGGCCCTTGCTCAGGCGCTCTGCCGCGGAGATGCCGTCGAGCTGGGGCATCTTGACGTCCATGATCACCAGGTCGGGACGGAGCTCCGTGGCCAGGGCGACGGCGGTCTCGCCGTCTCCGGCCTCGCCGACGACCTCGAAACCGTTGTCACGGAGGATCTCGACGATATCGAGACGGATCAGCGATTCGTCTTCTGCAACGACAACGCGACGGGGCGCGACGGGGGTGGTTTCTTGGTCTGACACCCTGCAAGCCTACGGTATTCTGATGCCAGCACGTGAACGAGCCGGTGTGGCGGAATGGCAGACGCGGCGCACTCAAAATGCGCTGTCCGTGAGGGCTTGTGGGTTCGAGTCCCACCACCGGTACCAGGAATATATTCGCGGCGATCTCGTTGTACTCCCCAAAGGGAAGGAGTTCAGTATGAAGGTACGCAATTCACTGGGTTCGATGAAGAAGATGCAGGGTTCGCAGATTGTTCGACGCAACGGGCGCACGCTCGTGATCAACAAGCTCAACCCCAGGTTCAAGTCGCGGCAGGGCTAAGAAACCCACGCACATGAGCTGAGCATTTCCAGCCCATCAGAGAATGACCCAGGCGAATCGCCTGGGTCATTCCTCGTTAACCGTCTCGTCGCGAGAACCGTTCGGCTCGGTCACGGAATTCGGTCTCGAGCTCGGCGGGAAGTACACCGGACGACTGCAACGTCAGTTCGAACTCGCTGTAGCCGAGCCGGAGCGTGAGCACCGATTCGGGCAAATCGGCATGGCGCGCGGACAGGACCCATTCGTCATCGAGTCTCTGAAGGCTCTGGTCCTCAAAGCCCTCATGAGTGAGGGCGACGCCCACGATTCTCGCCGCCATGTCTCTGTCTTCGACACTCGTGAGACCCGACGTCGTGCGCCACGTGGCCGAGTGCGCGGTCTGCAGCATGCTCGCCCCGCCCCACGCGTTGTCCTGCACCTCCAGCGACTCCGTGTCGACATTGGCCCACCAATGCACACGGAACTCGGCCTCGAGCGCCCGTCGCACCCGTGCCAGCACCCTGTCGTTGCGATCGAGGACATCGTCGAGACGGAGGCCGTCGAGGACCGATCGGTCATCCCCCGCGTGGATGCCGGGGTAGTCGCTCCAGTCGAGTTCGTCTCCGCCGGTGCGGTCGAGGAACGCGCGGACGAACCATCGCACCGCTCCGGTCAGACGCGTCGGAATCGATCGACGCCGGATGACCGGGGGCCGGTCCGGCACGTCGGCGGAGGGAGTGGGCTCGCGCGTGCCGTAGACGGGAGAACCGCCTCCGACGGGCAGCCCATCGGGCGTGCCGTAGACGGGAATCGACTCGTCGTCCACGCGCACCGCCCGTCTGCTACTGCTCCATTCCCCCACGACGGGGTGCGCCCGGCCGGGGCGGCTGCGGCTTCTGCCGCGAGAGCTCCCCGCCCATCCTGCCACCGAAGGGGCGACCGTGATCGGCGAACTCGGCTCGGAAGTAGCCGAGCCGCCAGTCCCCGAGTTCCAGTCGTGCACCCGTGCGGAGCACCCGTTCGGCCGGTCGTCTGGGCGAATCGCGGTCGAGGAGGGGCACCGCCCCGCCGTCGTCCGTCTGCGAGACAAGGCGGAACGCGTACTCGTCGGCATCCGTGTGTGTAATGGTCGCGTGCACAGGATCGAGCCCGTCGAGTCGGAGGTCGGCGTCGGGACCCGACCCGATCACCGTCACGCCGTCGAGGAGGTCGAATTCGCGCGGGGGCGAGCCATCCCAATTCTCGGAGCCGATCACGAAGATCAGCCGGGGACGACCCGATCCCGGTGCGGCGTGCGTGGTGGTCGGTCGGAACCTGGCGTGGCGGTCGAACGTGGGCAGCAGCGGCAGCAGTGTGGGCGGCGGGAAGCCGACCCGCGTCGGCGAATCGGACGACGACCGTCTCTTCAGCACCGATGAGACGGAGCCCACCCTGCCCAGGCGGATGTGCGGCGACCCCGAGGCGACGCGCTGCGCGACGGACGTCTTCACGGCGCCCAACTCCCCCACCATGCCGGTGGGACCGGAGAGACGCACGATGATGCCGCGGCTCGCCAGGCCACGGGCGAGTTCGCGCACGCGCCCCAGCGACGCCCGCGTGCGATCGATGAAGGCCTCCGGATGGGAGAGCACGACCTCGATCGTGGATCCGGACGCATGAACCGACCCGTCGATGTCCTCGTCGACGCCTTCGAGAACGAAGGTCATGTCGATGTCGAAACGGATGGCGGCCGTCATGGCCGTCAGGACCGCAGGGTGTCTGAGCCGGCGGCCGTGTCGTCGCTGGTGGTGACGCGGAGCGTGCCGTTGAGCTTCCACGTCGCGCGCGGCGCATCCGGGCCGATGTCCCTGGGCACCTCGACGACCATGTCGACGAAGCTGTAGTTGACTGCCGCGCCGCGGCCGGTCAGATACGACCACATCTCCCGCCCGAGGTCCGTCCAGTCGCCGATGGTTCGCGCATCCGGGCCGGTCGAGGCCGGTGACTGCGCTGTCGTTCCGTTGATCTCGCCGTTCGTCGTGTCTGTCATGTGCTGACACTATTCCGCGGAATGAGCGGCCGACAGAGCGGACGCCGCCCATTGTCAACACCTCTGCCGAGGTGTAGGACGTTCGCCCGGTCAACGAGGAACGCCCCCTCACGAGCGTCGTGAGGGGGCGTCTCGAACTCTCGAGAGCGGTGCTAGTTCTCGATGACCTCGGGTGTCGACGGGTTGTGGGCCGAGCCGACGACATGGATGCGCATGTCGTTGGTGGTGCCCGACTTTCCGGGAGGGGATCCGCAGATCACCACGACCTTGTCGCCTGCCTCCGCCAGCTGCTTGCTGAGGAGCACCTCGTCGACCTGCACCATGAGCTGGTCGGTGTGCTTGACGCGCTCCGTGAGGTACGACTCGACGCCCCAGGTGAGGGCCATGCGGTTGCGGATGCCCTCTTCGGGCGTCAGTCCGATCATGGGGATCTTCGACCGCAGTCGCGACATGCGGCGCACGGAGTCGCCCGACTCGGTGAAGACGACCACGAACTTCGCCTCGACGAAGTTCGCCACCTCTTCGGCCGCGAGGGTCACGGCGCCGCCCTGTGTGCGCGGCTTCGTGCCGAGCGCGGGGATGCGGTCGAGCCCGTGCACCTCGGTGGACTCGACGATGCGCGCCATGGTCTGCACCGTGATCACCGGGTACTCGCCGACGCTCGTCTCGCCGCTCAACATCACGGCGTCGGCGCCGTCGAGGACGGCGTTGGCGACGTCGGAGGTCTCGGCGCGGGTCGGGATCGGGCTGGAGATCATGGACTCGAGCATCTGCGTCGCGACGATGACCGGCTTGGCCATGCGGCGGGAGAGTTCGATCGCGCGCTTCTGCACGATCGGCACGGCCTCGAGGGGAAGCTCGACGCCCAGGTCGCCGCGGGCCACCATGATGCTGTCGAACGCGTCGATGATCTCTTCGAGGTTGTCGACGGCCTGGGGCTTCTCGATCTTCGCGACGACGGGAACGCGACGGTTCTCCTCCGCCATGATCTCATGGACCCGCTCGACGTCTTTGGCGTCGCGCACGAACGACAGGGCGATGAGGTCGGCCCCCAGTTTCAGGCCCCAGCGCAGGTCGGCCTCGTCCTTCTCGGAGAGCGCCGGCACGTTGACGGCGACACCCGGGAGGTTGATGCCCTTGTTGTTCGAGACGTTGCCGGCGACGATCACCTTCGTGGTCACGGTACGGTCGTCGGACTCGATGACCTCGACCTTGACCTTGCCGTCGTCGATCAGCAGGAAGTCGCCGGGCTTCACGTCCTGGGGCAGGCCCTTGAACGTCGTTCCCGACAGCTCCTTCGTTCCGAGCACATCGTCGATGGTGATGGTGAAGATGTCACCCTCGTTGAGGTAGTACGGGCCGCCTTCGAACTTGCCGAGGCGGATCTTCGGCCCCTGCAGGTCGACCAGCACCGCGACGGCGCGACCCGAATCTGCGGCTGCCTTGCGCACGGTGGCGTAGATGCCCTCGTGCACGTCGTACGTTCCGTGGCTCAGGTTCATGCGGCAGACGTCGACACCGGCGTCGATGATCGCCCGGATGTCGTCATAGGTGGAGGTTGCCGGACCGAGTGTGGCGACGATTTTTGCGCGTCTCATCGTGTTGTGGTACTCCGTGTTCTCTGCGCCCCAGGAGGGCGCAATAGGGATCAGTGGCTGAATCGGATGAAGGATGGAACGGGAAGAGATGCTCTAGATGGAGATCGAGCGGTCGGTGGGCTTGACGGGGAACGGAAGTTCCGTGGCACCTTCAAGGTACTCGTCTACGGCCGATGCCGCAGCACGTCCTTCGGCGATGGCCCAGACGATGAGCGACTGGCCGCGGCCCGCGTCGCCGGCTGCGAAGACGCCGGGAACGCTGGTCTGGTAATCGCCTGCCCGGCCGACGGTGCCGCGATCGTCGAAACGCGCGCCCAGCTGGTTCGTGAGGTCGGCGTGCTCGGCGCCCGTGAATCCCAGCGCCAGCAGCACGAGGTCGGCGGGGATCTCGCGCTCCGTGCCGGCCTTGGGCACACGACGGCCGTCGATGAACTCGGTCTCGGCCACGCGGATGGCCCGGACCTCGCCGGACTCGTTCGACAGGAACTCGACCGTGGAGGCGAGGTACTGCCGCTCGCCGCCCTCCTCGTGGGCGCTCGACACCTCGAAGAGCGTCGGGAACGTCGGCCACGGCTGGTCGTCGCGTCGCTCGCTGGGCGGCTGGGCGCCGATGGCCAGGTTCGTGACGGAGCGCGCTCCCTGGCGGTGCGCCGTACCGATGCAGTCGGCGCCCGTGTCGCCGCCGCCGAGGACCACGACGTGCTTGTCCTCGGCCGTGATCTGGTCGGCGATCGTGTCGCCCGCGCCGATCTTGTTCTGCTGGACCAGGTAGTCCATGGCGAAGTGCACGCCGGAGAGGTCGCGGCCCGGGATGGGGAGGTCGCGGGGAACGGTCGCACCGGTGCAGACGATCACAGCGTCGTAGCGAGCCCGCAGGTCGTCCCAGGAGATGTCGACGCCGATGGTGATGCCGGCGCGGAATCGCGTGCCCTCCGCCATCATCTGGTTCAGACGCAGCTCGAGCTGCTTCTTCTCCATCTTGAAGTCGGGGATGCCGTAGCGGAGAAGCCCTCCGATGCGGTCGTCACGCTCGTAGACGGCGACGGTGTGGCCGGCGCGTGTCAGCTGCTGCGCCGCGGCCAGTCCGGCGGGGCCTGAGCCGACCACGGCGACCGTCTTGCCGCTGAGACGCTCGGGCGGGTGCGGCTGCACCCAGCCGTTCGCGAACGCCTGGTCGATGATCGACACCTCGACCTGCTTGATGGTGACTGCGGGCTGGTTGATTCCCAGCACGCAGGAGCTCTCGCAGGGTGCCGGGCAGAGCCGACCCGTGAACTCGGGGAAGTTGTTGGTCGCGTGCAGCCGCTCGATGGCCTGCCGACCCTCGCCCCGGAACATCAGGTCGTTCCACTCGGGAATGAGATTTCCGAGTGGGCAGCCCTGGTGACAGAACGGGATGCCGCAGTCCATGCAGCGGCCGGCCTGGCGGCGGAGCTCCGACGGGTCTCCTTGCTCGTAGACCTCTTTCCAGTCCATGAGCCGAACCGAGACCGGTCGTCTCTTGGGCAGCTCGCGCTCCTGTACCTTCAGGAACCCCTTGGGATCAGCCACCGGTTACCTCCAAAATGCGTCCCCAGACGATGTCGCCATCGGGATCGAGTCCTTCATCGACGGCCGTCTGCCTGGTCTGCAGAACCGCGGCGTAGTCGCGGGGCAGAACCTTGACGAACTCCGTCACGGTCGTGTCGAAATCGGCGAGCATCGCCGCGGCGAGCGTCGATCCCGTCTCGAGTTCGTGGCGCGTGAGCAGATCGCGCACGATCTCCGCGTCCGCGCTTCCCAGGGGAAGCAGGCTGAGCTCGCCGCTCGCCAGCGAATCGCGGTTCACGCTCTCGGTGCGCAGGCGGTGCACATAGGCGGTTCCGCCCGACATGCCGGCACCGAGGTTGCGCCCGGTCGAGCCCAGGATGAGCGCGAGGCCTCCGGTCATGTACTCGAGCGCGTGGTCGCCCACGCCCTCGACGACCGCGGTCGCGCCGGAGTTGCGCACGAGGAAGCGCTCCCCCACGATTCCGCGGATGAACATGCTGCCGCGTGTCGCGCCGTACCCGATGACGTTTCCGGCGATCACGTTGTCCTCCGCCGCGAACTGGCTCTTGCGGTCGGGCCGCACGATGATCTGCCCGCCCGAGAGACCCTTGCCGACGTAGTCGTTTGAGTCGCCCTCGAGTCGGAGCGTGATGCCCGACGGCAGGAACGCGCCGAACGACTGTCCGGCGGAGCCGAGCAGCGTGACCTGGATCGTTCCCTCGGGAAGCCCCGCCTCGCCGTGCTGCAGCGTGACCTGGTTGCCGAGCATCGTTCCGACAGCGCGCTCCGTGTTGCGGATCGGCAGCGTGATGGCGACGGGCTCGCCGAACTCGAGGGCGGACTGCGCCTCCCGGATGAGCCGGTTGTCGAAATGCTTCTCGAGCTCGTGGTCCTGCTTCCTGCGGTTCGAGCGCGGCTCGTCGTCGGCGAACTCCGGTCCGACGAGGATCGGGCTCAGGTCGAGGCCGTCGGCCTTCCAGTGCTCGATCGCGCCGTTCATGTCGATGAGCTCGTGGTGACCGATCGCCTCTTCGAGCGAGCGGAATCCGAGCTCGGCGAGGTACTCGCGCACCTCCTGCGCCAGGAACTCGAAGAAGTTCACGACGAATTCGGGCTTGCCGGTGAACCGTGCTCTCAGCTCGGGGTTCTGCGTCGCGACGCCGACGGGGCAGGTGTCGAGGTGGCAGACGCGCATGAGGATGCAGCCCTCCACGACGAGGGGCGCCGTGGCGAAGCCGTACTCCTCCGCCCCGAGCAGGGCGCCGATGATCACGTCGCGTCCGGTCTTCATCTGGCCGTCGACCTGCACCACGACGCGGTCGCGCATGCCGTTCAGCATGAGCGTCTGCTGCGTCTCGGCGAGTCCGATCTCCCAGGGGGTTCCGGCGTGCTTGAGGGAGTTCAGCGGGCTCGCGCCTGTTCCGCCGTCGTGTCCGGAGACGAGGACGACGTCGGCGAGGGCCTTCGTCACGCCGGCCGCGACCGCGCCGATGCCCGACTGGCTCACCAGCTTGACGTGCACGCGGGCAAGCGGGTTGGCGCGCTTGACGTCGAAGATGAGCTGCTTGAGGTCTTCGATCGAGTAGATGTCGTGGTGCGGCGGCGGAGAGATCAGCCCGACACCCGCGGTGGCGTGGCGGGTGCGCGCGACCCAGGGGTAGACCTTCGTGGGCGGCAGCTGGCCACCCTCGCCGGGCTTGGCCCCCTGCGCCATCTTCAGCTGGATGTCGGTGGCGTGGGTCAGATACATGCTGGTGACGCCGAAACGACCGGATGCGACCTGCTTGATCGCGCTGCGACGGCGCGGGTCGAGCAGACGGTCGGTGTCTTCTCCGCCTTCTCCGGTGTTCGACTTCGCGCCGATCGAGTTCATGGCGATGGCCAGCGTCTCGTGGGCCTCCTGCGAGATGGAGCCGTAGCTCATCGCGCCGGTCGAGAACCGCTTGACGATCGACTCGATCGGCTCGACCTCGTCGAGCGGCACCGGCGGGCGGGCGCCGTTGCGCAGCTTGAACAGTCCCCGCAGGGTCATGAGGTTCTCGGCCTGCTCGTCGATCAGCCGCGTGTAGTCGCGGAAGATGTCATAGCGACGGTTGCGGGTCGAGTGCTGCAGCCGGAAGACCGTCTCGGGGTTGAAGAGGTGCGGCGGGCCCTCGCGGCGCCACTGGTACTCGCCTCCCGTTGCGAGGGGCTCGTGCGCCGAGGCGGCCTCGTCTTCGGGGTAGGCGGCGCGGTGCCGGCTGGCGCTCTCGGATGCGACGACGTCGATACCGATTCCGCCCAGCTTGGTCGTGGTGCCGGTGAAGTACTCCTTGACGAAGTCCGTTCCGAGACCGACGGCCTCGAATGCCTGGGCGCCCGCGTAGCTCGACACGGTCGAGATGCCCATCTTCGACATGATCTTGAGCACGCCCTTGCCGAGCGCCTTGATCACGTTCTTGACGGCCTTCTCGGGGGTGAGCCCGGTGAGTCTGCCGCTGCGCACGAGGTTCTCGCAGGTCTCCATGGCGAGATACGGGTTGACCGCAGACGCGCCGTAGCCGATCAGGAGGGCGACGTGGTGCACCTCGCGCACGTCGCCGGCCTCGACGATCAGGCCGACCTTCATGCGGGTCTCCTGGCGGATGAGGTGGTGGTGCACGGCCGACAGCATGAGCAGCGACGGAACGGGAGCCAGATCTTTGTTGGAGTCCCTGTCTGAGAGCACCAGGAAGGCGGCGCCGTTGTCGATGGCCTCGTCGGCCTCGCGGCACATCTCGGCGATCCGCTCCTGCATGGCGAGCGGGCCGTCCTCGACGCGGTACAGGCCGCGGATCGTGGTCGTGATGCGGCTGCCGGAGTGCGGATCGATGTGCTGGATCTTCGCTAGTTCGTCGTTGTCGATGACAGGGAAGTCGAGGATGACCTGGCGCGTGTGCTCGGCCGTGGCCGCGAGCAGGTTGCGCTCCGGCCCGAGGCCGAGGCGCATGGAGGTGACGACCTCCTCGCGGATCGAGTCGAGCGGCGGGTTGGTCACCTGGGCGAACTGCTGGGTGAAGTAGTCGAAGAGCAGCCGCGGCCGCTCGGAGAGCACCGCGATCGGCGTGTCCGATCCCATGGCCCCGAGAGGCTCCGCGCCGTTCTTGGCCATCGGCATCAGAAGGATGCGGATCTCCTCCTCGGTGTAGCCGAAGGTGCGCTGGCGTCGGGTGACCGAGGCGGGCGTGTGCACGATGTGCTCGCGCTCGGGAAGGTCGCGCAGGTTGATGCGGCCGGCGTCGAGCCACTCGGCGTACGGGCCGGTCTCGGCGAGAGTGTCCTTGATCTCCTCGTCTTCGACGATGCGGCCTTCCGCAGTGTCGACGAGGAACATGTTGCCGGGACGGAGGCGTCCCTTGCGCACGACCCGGGCGGGGTCGACGTCGATCACGCCGATCTCGCTGGCGAGCACCACGAGGTCGTCGTCTGTCACGAGGTAGCGTCCGGGGCGGAGGCCGTTGCGGTCGAGGGTGGCCCCGACCAGGTCGCCGTCGGTGAAGACGAGCGCGGCGGGTCCGTCCCACGGCTCCATCAGCATCGAGTGGTACTCGTAGAACGCGCGGTGCTTCTCATCGAAGTCCGCCTGGTTCTCCCAGGCCTCCGGCACCATCATCATGATCGCGTGCGGCAGCGAACGTCCGGCCAGGGTCAGCAACTCCACGACCTCGTCGAACGAGGCGGAGTCGCTGGCGCCGGGGGTGACGATCGGCAGCAGCGGGGTCAGGTCTCCCATGACCTCGGATTCGAGCTGCGACTGGCGCGCGCGCATCCAGTTGCGGTTGCCCTGCACGGTGTTGATCTCGCCGTTGTGCGCCATCATGCGCAGCGGCTGGGCAAGCGGCCACGACGGGAACGTGTTGGTGGAGTAGCGCGAGTGCACGAGGGCGAGCTTCGAGGCGAACCGCTCGTCGGAGAGGTCGGGGTAGAACGGCTCGAGCTGGAGCGTCGTGACCATGCCCTTGTAGGTGAGGGTGCGCGACGAGAGCGACATGAAGTACACCTCGAGCTCGCGCTCGGCCCGCTTGCGCAGGCGGTAGGTGAGCCTGTCGAGCGCCAGGCCGGCCAGCGGAGCGCCCTCGGCATCGTGCGTCGTGCTGGTGACGAAGAGCTGCCAGATCGCGGGCATGGCCGCGCGCGCGAGTCGTCCGAGTTCATCAGGACGGATGGGGACCTCGCGCCAGCCCAGGATGCGCAGGCCTTCGACCTCGGCGATCTCGGCGATGCGGGCCACGATCGACTCGCGGTCTGAAGGGTCGGTCGGCAGGAAGGCGTTGCCGACGGCGTAGTGGCCTACCGGGGGCAGGTCGGCAGGGCCGACGGCGCGGAGGAACTCGTCGGGGATCTGCGTGAGGATGCCGGCGCCGTCACCCGTTCCCGCGTCGGAGCCGATGGCACCGCGGTGCTCGAGGTTGCGAAGAGCGCCCAGGGCCGTGTCGATGATGTCGTGGCCCGCGGTTCCACGCAGGGTGGCGACCATGGCGAGGCCGCAGGCGTCCTTCTCGGCGGCAGGGTCGTACAACCCCTGGGCGGCGGGGAGGGTGCTGAAGCGGGTGTGCGATGGGTGCTCGGACCGTGGCTGCTGGGACAAGGAAGTGCCGTCCTCTACGTGATTACTGAAGGATCTGGGA
>Ga0247732_10000275_pt1 | contig 30075 bp, 25 predicted proteins | sample UWRJL163409C2_FD_180940 | JGI IMG/M metagenome (GOLD analysis project Ga0247732, IMG submission 180940) | Plant litter microbial communities from Arlington Agricultural Research Station in Wisconsin, United States - UWRJ-L163-409C-2 | ecosystem: Environmental > Terrestrial > Plant litter >...
GGATTCGGCCTCTGGGTCGGGTGGGGCACCCGCGAGGCGCTGATCATCGCGGGTATGACCGCGACCTCGTCGAGTGCCATCGTCACCAAACTGCTCATCGAGTTCAAACGTCTGGCCAATCGGGAGACACCGGTGGTGCTGGGCATCATGGTGCTCGAAGACGTCTACATCGCCATCTACCTGGCCATCGTCTCGGTGGTGCTCGGTGGCGAGACCTCGCCCTGGGAGGTGGTGCTGCAGCTGGCGATCTCGTTCACCTTCCTGGTGGCGATGTTCTCCCTGGCCCGGTTCGGCGGCAAGTTCGTCTCGCGCATGGTGCGCACCCGTGACGACGAACTGTTCACCATCCTGTTCTTCGGCCTCGCGGTCGCCTTCGGCGGCATCGGTGAACTGCTCGGGGTGTCGGATGCGATCGGTGCCTTCCTGATCGGACTCGTGCTGGGCGCGACCCGGTTCCGCACCCGTATCGAACAGTTCGCGCTGCCGCTCCGAGACGTCTTCGGCGCGTTCTTCTTCCTCAACTTCGGTCTGGCGCTCAACCCGAACACGTTCGGCGAGGTATGGATTCCGGTGATCGTCGCGGTGGTGCTGACCCTGGTCGTGAACACCGCCGGCGGACAGCTGATCGCCTGGATCAACAAGCTCACCCCGGCGGAGGGACTCAACGCCAGCGCCATGCTGCAGAACCGCGGGGAGTTCGCGCTGATCCTGGCGACCCTGGCGACCGCGGCCGGACTCGATAGCCGACTCACGCCCTTCGCCGGTCTGTACGTGCTGATCATGTCGATCGTCGGCCCGGTGCTCGCGGCGAACTCCGAGCGAGTGGGCGCCATACTGTTCCGGAAGAAGCGCGTCGTCGCACCCCCGCGCCGCGACGCGATGAACGACGAGGCGATCGCCCTGGTCGAGGCGGCGACGGCCGGGCAGGAGTCCGACCCGAACGGCGACACCGACGTCGACGAGGTCGACGTCGAGAAGTCCGACGACCTGGCCGATGCCACCGACCGTCTCATCGAACAGGCCATGTCGCAGTCCGACGAGCAGACAGAACGCAAGAGAGATCCGGAGTACTGAGCAACCCATGTGGTCAGTCGCACGTCGCCCCCGCTGGATCGCCGCACTCCTGTTCGCCCTGGCGCTCGCCGCGACGTTCGCGCTGCTGAGTCAATGGCAACTCTCCCGCAGCGTCACCAACGGCACCGTTGTCAGTCGCGACACGGAGACCGTGGAGCAGCTCACCGCGATCGCGAAGCCGCAGACCGGCACCACCGATATGCAAGACGGACAGATCGTCGAGGCGAGCGGACGCTGGATCCCCGGTGACGCACTCGTCGTGAGCGACCGACTCAACGACGGAGACAAGGGCTTCTGGGTGGTCGGTCACTTCCAGGTCGACACCGACAGTGCCTCGCAGACGACGGATGTCGGGGCCGGTCTGCCGGTCGCCGTCGGCTGGGCACCCACCCGCTCCGCCGCACGCGCAGCCGCCACCGCCCTGGACCAGCGCGCCGGTACCGCCACCCTCACTGGGCGGTACTTCGCCAGCGAGGCTCCGCAAGACAGCGACTTCGAGCACGGCGTGCTCAGCTCAGTGTCGGCCGCTGCCATGCTCAACACCTGGAAGACGGTCGACCCGGCGGGCATTTACGGCGGCTACCTGGTACAGACCGAGCCGGCCGCCGAGCTGACGGCGATCTACTCGCCGGCCCCGACATCCAGTATCGAGATCAACTGGCTGAACATCTTCTACGCCGCCGAGTGGATCGTGTTCGCCGGGTTCGCGGTCTTCCTCTGGTATCGCCTGGTGCGCGACGCGCACGAACGCGAGCAGGAGGAGCTGGAGCAGGCGCAGCAGGACGCGGTGCAGGACGAAAGCCCCGAGAGAGCGGAAGTAAACTAGGACCATGGCGATCACCCCCAAGCTCTCCGACGTGCCGCGCATTCGCACCGCATTGAAGCTCTACCGGGTCTCCGCCTACGTCACGGGCATCCTGCTGCTGCTTCTCGTCTTCGAGATGATCCTCAAGTACACCGGCATCCACCGCGAGATCTACCTCGGCAGCTCGCAGGGGTTCATCGCCCTCGTGCCGTGGAACCCGATCGACATCCACAACTCGGTCAGCGGGATCAACCTCTCCACCGGCATCCTGATCGCCCACGGCTGGCTGTACGTCGTCTACCTGTTCATGGACTTCCGGTTGTGGAGCCTGATGCGCTGGCCGTTCACCCGCTTCGTCGCGATCGCCCTCGGCGGCGTCGTGCCCTTCCTGTCGTTCATCGTCGAACACTTCGTCACCCGTCGTGCCAAGACCGAGCTCGCCGAGCTCGAGGCGCGCGGAGCAGCCACCACCCCGCCCCCGTCGAAAGCCGAGGTCGCTCATTAGCAGCGAAACGTCACACCAGCCTGTTCTCGTCGTCGACTTCGGCGCGCAGTACGCCCAGTTGATCGCCCGCCGGGTGCGCGAGGCGAACGTGTATTCCGAGATCGTGCCGCACACGATCACCGCCGCCGAGGTGGCAGCACTCAACCCCGCCGGCATCGTGCTGAGCGGGGGGCCGTCCAGCGTCTACGAGTCGGGCTCGCCCAGCCTCGACCCGGGCATCCTGCAGCTCGGTGTTCCCACCCTGGGCATCTGCTACGGCTTCCAGGTGATGGCGCAGCAGCTCGGCGGTGAGGTCGCCAACACCGGCCTGCGCGAGTACGGCGCCACCGAGGTCACCCTGGCCGATGGTGCCAGCACCCTGCTCGGCGAACAGCCCAGTGAGCAGACCACCTGGATGAGCCACGGCGACTCCGTCTCCAAGGCGCCCGAAGGATTCACCGTGCTGGCGTCCAGCGCGTCCACCCCCGTCGCCGCATTCGCCAGCGACGAGAAGCGGATGTACGGGGTGCAGTGGCACCCGGAGGTCAAGCACTCCGAGTACGGGCAGCGGGTGATCGAGAACTTCCTGCACGACGCCGCCGGAATCCCGGCCGACTGGAACAGCGCCAACGTCATCGACGAGCAGGTCGCCCGCATCCGCGCCCAGGTCGGAACCGCCCAGGTCATCTGTGGGCTCTCCGGCGGCGTCGACTCCGCCGTCGCGGCGGCTATCGTGCACAGGGCCGTCGGCGACCAGCTGACCTGCATCTTCGTCGACCACGGCCTGCTGCGTGAAGACGAGCGCCGCCAGGTCGAGGAGGACTACGTCGCCTCCACCGGCGTGCGTCTGGTGACCGTCGACGCGGTCGACCAGTTTCTCGACGCGCTGGCCGGCGTCACCGACCCGGAGACCAAGCGCAAGATCATCGGACGCGAATTCATCCGTTCGTTCGAGGCGGCCGCGGCCGACCTCGTCGCCGAGGCCGCCTCGGATGGGGAACCGATCAAGTTCCTCGTGCAGGGAACCCTGTACCCGGATGTCGTGGAGAGCGGCGGGGGAACCGGCACCGCCAACATCAAGAGCCACCACAACGTCGGCGGCCTGCCCGAAGACCTGCAGTTCGCCCTGGTCGAGCCGCTGCGCACCCTGTTCAAAGACGAGGTGCGCGCGATCGGTCGGGAGCTCGGCCTGCCCGAGGTCATCGTCGGCCGCCAGCCGTTCCCGGGGCCCGGCCTCGGCATCCGCATCGTCGGCGAGGTCACCCGTGACCGGCTCGCGCTGCTGCGCAAGGCCGACGCCATCGTGCGTTTCGAGCTGACCGCCGCCGGTCTCGACCAGGAGATCTGGCAGTGCCCGGTCGTGCTGCTCGCCGATGTACGCTCCGTGGGCGTGCAGGGCGACGGCCGCACCTACGGTCACCCCATCGTGCTGCGCCCGGTGTCGTCGGAAGACGCGATGACCGCCGACTGGACGCGCCTGCCGTACGACGTGCTGGCACGCATCTCCAACCGGATCACCAACGAGGTGGCCGGCGTCAACCGGGTCGTGCTCGACGTCACGTCGAAGCCGCCGGGGACGATCGAGTGGGAGTAGTTTTTCGGGGCTGACGGCGTCTGGCCGGCATCGGTCCGTCGCTCAGACATCGCGGAATCGACGCGGGCGAAAAGCGTGCCCGCATCGATTCCGCGAAACTCGCCCGTGGACCGACACCGACCCGACGCCGTCAGCCGGTTGGGCGGGGAGGAAGTCCGCCGAACCCGGCGCTGTGGCGAGGGAGTGGCGGGGAATTAACGAAGAATGGCCGCCCCGTGGGGCGGCCATTCTTCGTGGTGAGCTAGCGGCGCAGGATCGCGAGGATGCGCAGGATCTCCAGGTACAGCCAGACGACCGTGACCATGATGCCGAAGGCAGCGACCCAGCCGTACACGCGCGGGGCGCCGCGCTGCACGCCGGTCTTGATGCTGTCGAAGTCGAGCACCAGCGAGTACGCGGCCATGATGACCACGAGGATGCCGATGATCAGACCGAGCGGAACGCTGAGGCTGGTTCCCGGGATGCCGATCTCGGCGCTGCGGAGGCCGAAGGCATCCTTGTTCACACCGGTCGCCATCAGGATCAGGTTGACGATCGAGAACACCGCATAGCCGACCATGGCGATGAGGAAGACCTTCGTCGCCTTCGCCGAGGCGCGGATCTTGCCGCTGGCGAACAGGCCCAGCGTGACCGCGATCACCACGGCGGTGGCGAGCACCGCCTGCACGGCTATGCCGGGGAACTGGGTTTCGAAGAACATCGTTACCGCACCGACGAAGACGCCCTCGACGGCGGCGTAGGCGATGACCAGAGCCGGGCTCGGCTTCTTCTTGAAGATGTTGACCAGCGCCAGAACGAATCCGGCGATCGCCGCGGGGATGGCGAGGATCGGAACAAACCAGCCGATCGCCGCGCCCGCCAACAGAATGGCGAAGCTGATGACGATCTTGATGACCGTGTCTTCGTAGGTCATCCGGTCGGTCTCGGCGGGAGTGGCCGACGGCTTGCTGTACAGCTCGGTGAGCTGCTCAGCGGTCATGTCGGCCGGAGGGGTCGCAGGGAACTTGCCGGCGACCGTCGACTTCTCGGAGAAAGCCGGGGAGTTGTTGAACGCGGGGTTCGAAGAGGATGCCATGGGCTCAAACTACCGGAGATTCGGGGCTGTTCGGCTGGGGATCCGCCGAGTTCGCGCTAGGCGCAGCGGTTATCCGACCCTGCGGCGTCGGGCGATCGCGATGGCACGGGCGAGCCAGGCGCTGCCGACGACCACCCCGAGGGCGATGGCGACCACGATCACCCCCGATCCGTACTGCGGAAAGGCCTGCGCGAGCACCAGCCCCGCGGCCACAGGGAGCACCGCCACGCTCCAGGCGAGGAGCGGTCGCTCGCGGGTCCAGAGCCAGGCGAGCAGCGGCAGCACCGCGAGCACGGCACCCATCGAGCCGATCAGCAGTGCGGCAGCACCGAGTGCGCTCGGTACCGCGACGATCGCCCGACGATTGCCCCTGCCGGGAAGAATCACCCAGCCTGCGACATGCGCGACGATGCCGCCGCCGAGAAACGCCAGCGTGTAGACCGAGCCGAGCTGCAGCAGCAGGGCGCCCGCCACGAGCAGGGCCAGGGCCGCGAGATAGCGGGACCGGTAGCGCCCCCAGCGCAACGGTCGCAGTGCGGCCGGCTCGCGCCATCCGCTCTCCAGCCGCTCGAAGGCTGCGGTCACGGGGTGCTGCTGCCGGCGCTGGTGAGGGCGACGATCAGATAGACGATGACGGCGGCGCCGACCACGCCGACGAGGATGCCGACCAGAACGTGCCAGTCGAAGCGGCGGGGGGCCTGCGGCTCGACGTCGGCCGTGAGTTCGTGCGGGCGGATGGCGGCAGGGATCGCGGGGGCCACCGGAGCAGGTTCGGAGGCATGAACGAGCCGCGACTCCGCGATCGGTGTCGGGTCGACCGGAACGGGCGCCGACGTCGCGGTGGTGACCTTCGCGCCGCAGCGCACGCAGAACTTCCACTGCGGCTGCAGCTCCGCATCGCAGTTCTCGCACCTGGCCATGCCGAGCAGGTTAGCAAGCCCCGGCGGCCCGGGCCGCAGCGCGACACCGCACGTTCACCCGCATCCCGTACCGTGGGCCGGGTGACCCAGCTGCCTCTCGTGATCGCCCACCGCGGTGCCAGCGGATACCGCCCCGAGCACAGCCGATCGGCCTATGAACTCGCCATCGCGCTCGGCGCCGATGCGGTCGAGCCGGACCTGGTCGCCACCCGTGACGGTGTTCTCGTGGTGCGACACGAGAACGAGATCTCCGGAACGACGGATGTCGCCGCCCACCCCGAGTTCGCGTCCCGGCGCACCACCAAGACCGTCGACGGCGAGACTCTGACCGGTTGGTTCACGGAGGACTTCGATTGGGACGAGCTCGCGACCCTGCGCGTGGTCGAGCGCATCCCCAAGGTGCGCCCGGCGAACACCGAGTGGAACGGCACCGAGGGCATCCTGCGATTTCGCGACCTGCTCGAGCTGCTGGATGCCGCCCCCCGGCCGGTCGCGCTGGTCGCCGAGATCAAACACCCGACCTTCTATGCCGCTCTCGGCATATCCCTCGATGAGCTGTATGCGGCCGAGTTGGCCGAGGCGGGCTGGAGCGATGACGAGCGCCTCACCACGGAGTGCTTCGAGCTGTCGATCCTGCCGAAGATCCGTGCTCGCGGGGTCGGCGGTCAGCTGGTGTTCCTCATCGACGCGACGGGTTCGCCGGCCGACGAGGTCGCCGCGAACGGGCGGCACGCCCTCAAGTACGCGAGCTACCTGACCACGGCGGCGCTCGCCGAGCTCGCCACGGTCGTCGACGGCATCAGCCTGAGCAAGCGCATCCTGCTCCCGAAGAACACCGACCCGCGCCGACTCGACCTTCCGTCGACATTGGTCGACTCCGCGCACGCCGCCGGCCTCGTCGTCTTCTGCTGGACACTCCGCGCGGAGAACAAGTTCCTGGGCCGAGGCCTGACCCGGGGGCTGGATGCTGCGGCTCCCGGCGATTGGATGCGCGAGTTCCGCGCCATCATGCAGACCGGTCTCGACGGGGTGTTCGCCGACCAGCCCGACCTTGCGCTGGAGGCGCGTGCCTCGATGTCGGCGTAGGAGCACTGTCAGGGGCGCCCCGTAGAATTGGGCCGGTCATGACCTTCATCCTGGACCCGTCCGAGCCCACCGAATCGCCCCTGCTCGCAGGCCTCAATCCGCAGCAGCGCGAGGCGGTCGAATACCGCGGGCCAGCCCTTCTCATCGTGGCCGGCGCCGGGTCCGGCAAGACCAGCGTGCTCACCCGTCGCATCGCCGGTCTGATCGACTCGCGCGAGGCGTGGCCCTCGCAGATCCTGGCGATCACCTTCACCAACAAGGCCGCCGCCGAGATGCGCGAGCGGGTGGAAGCGATCCTCGGGCAGGCGTCAGAGGGCATGTGGATCTCCACCTTCCACTCCGCCTGCGTGCGCATCCTGCGCCGCGAGGCCGAGCACTTCGGCTTCGGCAAGAACTTCACCATCTACGATTCGGCCGACTCGCGCGCCCTGATCAAGCGCATCATCCGCGATCTCGATGCCGACACCTTCGGCTTCACCGTCAGCGGGGTCGCCGGCAAGATCTCGAAGCTCAAGAACGAGCTGAGCGACGTGGAGTCGTACGCCCGCGGGGCGAACTTCAATGACCCGCAGGAGCGGGTCTTCCTCGACATCTTCCGCGAGTACACCCGCAGCCTGCAGGCGGCGAACGCCTTCGACTTCGACGACCTGATCGGGCAGACGGTCTATCTGTTCCGTGCCTTCCCCCAGGTGGCGGCCCTGTACCAGCGCCGCTTCCGGCACATCCTGGTCGATGAGTACCAAGACACCAACCACGCGCAGTACGCGCTCATCCGCGAACTCACCCGCCCGATCGAGCAGAACGACCTGCCGCTCGACCTGCAGGGGCGCGGAGACCTCGGTCCGGCATCCCTCACCGTCGTCGGCGACTCTGACCAATCGATCTACGCCTTCCGAGGCGCGGACATCCGCAACATCGTCGAGTTCGAGCGCGACTATGTCGGGGCGAAGGTGATCCTGCTCGAGCAGAACTACCGGTCGACGCAGAACATCCTGAGCGCGGCCAACGCCGTCATTGCGAACAACTTCGACCGCATCGACAAGAAGCTGTTCACCGTGGTGGGCGACGGCGACAAGATCGTCGGCTTCACCGGGTACAGCCAGCACGACGAGGCACAGTTCGTCGCAGACGAGATCACCACACTGCACGGCGAGGGCGTCGACTACCGCAACATCGCCGTGTTCTACCGCACGAACGCCCAGACCCGAGCGCTGGAAGAGATCTTCATCCGCTCGGCCATCCCGTACCGGGTGCTCGGCGGCACCAAGTTCTACGAGCGCGCCGAGATCAAAGACGCCTTCGGGTATCTCATTGCGGTAGCGAACCCCGCCGACCCGATGGCACTGCGGCGCATCATGAACACCCCGAAGCGCGGCATCGGCGGGGTCACCGAGGCGAACCTGCAGAGCTGGGCGGATGCCCACGGGGTCACCCTGCGCGAGTCGATGCGTCACGCGGACGAGCAGGGCTTCGGACCCAAGATCACCGGCGCGATCCTGGGGCTGACCGCAATTCTCGACGAGGTGAGTCTCACCGCCGACACCGCCCCGGTTCCCGACATCCTGATCACGCTGCTCGAACGCACCGGCTTCATCGAGGCGCTGCGGGCATCCCGCGACCCGCAGGACGAGGCGCGGGCGGAGAACGTCGAAGAGCTCATCGCGGTCACCAAAGACTTCCAGAAGAACAACCCCGAGGGCACACTGCTCGAGTTCTTGACCGAGACCTCGCTGGTCGCGGCCGCGGACGAGATCGACGACTCCAGCGGGACCGTCTCGCTGATGACGCTGCACACCGCGAAGGGGCTCGAGTACGACGCCGTGTTCCTCACCGGCGTCGAAGAAGACCTGCTACCGCACCGGATGTCCGCGAACGAACCCGGGGGACCGGCCGAAGAGCGCCGCCTGTTCTACGTCGGCATCACGCGGGCCCGTCGCAAGCTGTACCTCTCGCTGGCGATGACCCGAGCCCAGTTCGGCGAGGTGTCGGTGGCGATGCCCTCGCGCTATATCCAGGAGATTCCGCCGGAGCTCATCGACTGGCGCCAGTCACCCGGCATGGCGACCAGCCGCGGTGGCACGCAGCCGCGCGCGCTCAATGTGCGCCGCGACGGAGGAGCCCCGGGATCGCTCGGCACCGGCTCCGGCTACGAGCGCACCGCCGGGCCGGGCGCGACCGCGCTGGCACGGGCCGCCGCCCGCGCGGCCCAGCCGAAGACCGAGTGGGCGAACACGGTGACGGGCAAGGTGCGCGACAACGGTGACCTGACCCTGGTTGCCGGCGACCGCATCCGTCACACCGATTTCGGCGATGGCAAGGTGACGGCCGTGACCGGTATCGGGCCGAAGTCGGTGGCGGAGGTGCAGTTCGAGACGGTGGGCCGCAAGCGGCTGCTGATCAAACTGGCGCCGATCGAGAAGCTCTGACGCGAGGCGGGCCCGCACGGCGATAATGTGCTCACACGCGCAATGACCGCGCTTTGCTGTCGACAGTGAGGATCGCCCCCGCATGACGAACGACGCCCGACTCCCGCAGGTTCCGCATTACATCGGCGGGGTGGTGACGGAGGGCGCCAGCGGTCGCACCGCGCCGGTCTACGATCCCGCGCTCGGCGTCGTCACCAAGGAGGTGCCGCTCGCCGATCTGGCCGAGCTCGATGCGGCGGTCGCCGCGGCGAAGGCCGCTTTCCCGGGCTGGCGCGACACGTCGATCGCGAAGCGTCAGCAGATCCTGTTCCGCTTTCGCGAACTGATCAACGAGCGCAAGGACGAGCTGGCGCAGATCCTCACCAGCGAGCACGGCAAGGTGCTCTCCGACGCGCTCGGCGAGATCGCGCGCGGACTCGAGGTGGTCGAGTTCGCGACCGGCTTCCCGCAGCTGATCAAGGGGGACTACTCCGAGAACGTCTCCACCGGGGTCGATGTGTACTCGACCAAGCAGCCGCTCGGCGTGGTCGGCGTCATCTCCCCGTTCAACTTTCCCGCCATGGTGCCGCTGTGGTTCTTCCCGATCGCGATCGCGGTGGGCAACACGGTGGTGTTGAAGCCGTCCGAGAAAGACCCGTCCTCTGCCGTCTGGTTGGCGGAGCTGTTCACCGAGGCGGGGCTGCCGGCCGGCGTGCTGAACGTGCTGCACGGCGACAAGGTCGCGGTCGACGGGTTGCTCGAGCACGCGGACATCCGCTCCATCTCGTTCGTCGGCTCGACTCCGATCGCCCGGTACATCTACGAGACCGCGGCGAAGAACGGCAAGCGGGTGCAGGCGCTCGGCGGGGCGAAGAACCACATGCTGGTGCTGCCCGACGCCGACCTCGACCTGGTCGCCGATTCCGCCATCAATGCCGGCTTCGGCTCGGCGGGGGAGCGCTGCATGGCGATCTCGGTCGTCGTCGCTGTCGAGCCGGTGGCCGATGCCCTGATCGAGAAGATCACCGAACGGATGTCGAAGCTCACGATCGGCGACGGGCGTCGCTCCTGCGACATGGGCCCGCTCGTCACCGAGCAGCACCGCGACAAGGTGGCCTCATACATCGACGTCGCCGCGGCAGACGGCGCGACTGTCGTGGTCGACGGCCGCGGCATCGAGGTGGATGGCGCGGCCGAGGGTTTCTGGCTCGGCCCGACGCTGCTCGACCGCGTGCCGCTCGACTCGCGTGCATACACGGAGGAGATTTTCGGACCGGTGCTCTCGGTGGTGCGGGTCGCCTCGTACGAGGATGGCGTGACCCTGATCAACAACGGCGCCTTCGGCAACGGCACCGCGATCTTCACCAACGACGGCGGTGCAGCCCGGCGCTTCCAGAACGAGATCGAGGTCGGCATGATCGGCATCAACGTGCCGATTCCGGTGCCCGTCGCGTACTACTCGTTCGGCGGATTCAAGGATTCGATCTTCGGCGACACGAAGGCCTACGGCGAGCAGGGTGTGCACTTCTTCACCCGCGAGAAGGCGATCACCAGCCGCTGGCTCGACCCGAGCCACGGCGGAATCAACCTGGGGTTCCCGCAGAACTGACCGGCCCCACACGGGAACAATCGCCCCGAACGGGACGGCGCGACTAGCGGCGGGCGCTGCGGTCGAGCGCCGCAAGGTAGTGCCGGCGCGGCCAGGAGCGCAGGCGCCGGGGAAGGCGCGGGTATAGCCGTGCGGCCCAACGCCACAGCAGCGCGTAGCGTCGCTCGTTCAGCGGCAATCCGTAGGCGGCGCTCAGCTCGGGCGGCAGCAGACCGGCGGTGACCAGTCGCACGAGCGGCATGGCGGCGCGCACCCAGAGCGGTCCCGTGTGCGGGTAGAGCAGCTGGCGGCTGACCGCGAGCACGCGCTCGTCGACGGTGAGCTGGGCAAGCTGCTCATTCCAGTAAGTGCCGAACGCGGCGCGGTCTGCTGGCCAGAGCTCGGCGGGCATGCCGAGCGCGGTGCCGACGACGGCGTACTCCCGGTACACCGCCTCTGCCTCCGGCTCTGGCAACGGACCGAACGTGAGCTCGCGGATGCGGATGGCCGTGTCGTAGAGGGTGGCCGCCACCCAGAGCTGGAGCCGGGCATCCGCCGCGTCGTAGTGCACGGGGCTGACCTCGGTCGACCGCACCGGCCGGTGGCCCGCGTTGACCAGCGCGGTCATGCGTGCCTTCTGCTCGTCGGTGCCATAGATCAGCGCGTACACGAAGGTCAGGGTGTTGCGCAGGCGCCGCAGCGGGTCTGCGGCGAAGTTCGAGTGGTCGGCGACGGCATGCCCGACGGCCGGGTTCGCGAGCTGCAGCAGGATGGCGCGGCCACCCCCGGCGAGCAGGATCGCTTCGTCTCCGATGTCGGCCAGGGGCATCCGTCCATTGTGCGGTGTGCTGCCTGTCGTGAGCCGAGTATTCACCGTGGAGCGGCAGAACCCGACCGGGCGCCGCGAGTAGAGTGTGAGGCGGCCCAAATATCTCGACGTCGAACTATCTCGGTGTCGAGACAAGTGCGCCATTCCAGACAACGACCTGCGGATTGGACAACAGCAGCGTGGATCTTTTCGAGTACCAGGCCCGAGATCTCTTCGAATCGTATGGGGTGCCGGTACTCGCCGGCATCGTCGCGGATACACCGGACGAGGTCAGAGCGGCAGCCGAGAAATTGGGCGGCACCGTCGTCGTCAAAGCTCAGGTGAAGGCCGGCGGGCGCGGCAAAGCCGGCGGCGTCAAGGTCGCCCACAATCCGGATGATGCGGCCGCCGCATCCGAGAAGATCTTCGGTCTCGACATCAAGGGCCACATCGTGCGCCGCGTGATGGTCGCCGCCGGTGCGCGTATCGCGTCGGAGTACTACTTCTCGGTTCTGCTCGACCGGGCCAACCGTTCGTACCTCTCGCTGTCGAGCTTCGAGGGTGGCATGGAGATCGAGGAGCTCGCGGTCGAGCGCCCCGAGGCGCTGGCCCGTATCGAGGTCGACCCGATGGTCGGAATCGACCTGGCCAAGGCCACGGAGATCGCCATCGCGGCGAAGTTCCCGGCCGAGATCGTCGACAAGGTCGCCCCGGTCTTCGTGAAGCTGTACGAGGTCTACACCGGTGAGGATGCGACGCTGGTCGAGGTCAACCCGCTGGTGCTCACCGAAGAGGGCGACATCGTCGCGCTCGACGGCAAGGTCTCGCTCGACGAGAACGCCGACTTCCGTCACCCGCTGCACGCCGACCTGGTCGACACCGCCGCGGAGGACCCGCTGGAGGCGAAGGCGAAAGACCTCGGCCTCAACTACGTGAAGCTCGACGGTTCCGTCGGCATCATCGGCAACGGCGCGGGTCTGGTCATGTCCACCCTCGACGTGGTCAGCTACGCGGGCGAGAACTTCGGCGGCGTCACGCCGGCCAACTTCCTCGACATCGGGGGCGGAGCATCCGCCGAGGTCATGGCCAATGGCCTCGACGTCATCCTCGGTGATCCGCAGGTGAAGAGCGTGTTCGTCAACGTCTTCGGCGGCATCACTGCCTGCGACGCGGTCGCGAACGGCATCGTCAAGGCGCTGGAGATCCTCGGCGACGCGGCGACCAAGCCGCTGGTCGTGCGCCTCGACGGCAACAAGGTCGAGGAGGGTCGCGCCATTCTGCAGGCGGCCGGAAACCCGCTGGTCACCCTGGCGGACACCATGGACGAGGGCGCCGCCAAGGCCGCCGAGTTGGCTTCGAAGTAGTAAGGGACCACAGAAACATGTCGATCTTCCTCAACAAGGACTCCAAGGTCATCGTCCAGGGCATCACCGGCGGCGAGGGCAGCAAGCACACCGCCCTGATGCTGAAGGCGGGCACCCAGGTCGTCGGTGGCGTCAACGCCCGCAAGGCCGGCACCACCGTGACGCACGCCGCCGCAGATGGCAGTGACGTCGAGCTGCCCGTGTTCGGCACGGTCGCCGAGGCGATCTCCACGACGGGCGCAGACGTCTCCATCGTGTTCGTTCCCCCGGCCTTCGCGAAGGATGCCGTGCTCGAGGCCATCGAGGCCGAGGTGCCGCTGGTCGTCGTGATCACCGAGGGCATTCCGATTCAGGACTCCGCGGAGTTCTGGGCCACCGCCAAGGCCAAGGGCGGCAAGACCCGCATCATCGGCCCGAACTGCCCCGGCATCATCACCCCGGGTGAGTCGCTGGTGGGCATCACGCCGGCCACGATCACCGGCAAGGGACCGATCGGTCTCGTCTCCAAGTCGGGCACGCTGACCTACCAGATGATGTACGAACTGCGTGACCTGGGCTTCTCCACCGCCATCGGCATCGGCGGCGACCCGATCATCGGCACCACCCACATCGACGCGCTCGCCGCGTTCGAGGCAGACCCCGAGACCAAGGCGATCGTCATGATCGGCGAGATCGGCGGTGACGCCGAGGAGCGTGCTGCGGAGTACATCAAGGCCAACGTCACCAAGCCCGTCGTGGGCTACGTCGCCGGCTTCACCGCCCCCGAGGGCAAGACGATGGGCCATGCCGGCGCGATCGTCTCCTCCGGTGCGGGCACTGCGCAGGGCAAGAAGGAGGCCCTCGAGGCGGCCGGGGTCAAGGTCGGCAAGACGCCGAGCGAGACCGCGGCACTGATGCGCGAGGTGCTCGCCGCGCTGTAAGACATCGTCCACGGGGTGGCGCGCGGCTACGGTGGGGATCTATGAGATTCCTGCACTGGCTGCGTGACCACCTCGTGACGGCCGACGCCGTCTACGGGCTGATCCTGTACTCGGCGCTCCTCGCCGTGCTGGTCGACGACCACGATGCTCTCGAGACCTTCTTCATCTCCGGCGGCACGGTCGTCGTCTTCTGGGCGGCCCACGTCTACGCGGGCACGATTGCCACGCACCGCGGGCCCGACGGTCTGCCCCAGTCCATGGGGGCCGCCTTCCGCCGCACCATCTCCCACGTCTCGGGGATGCTCTACGCGGCGCTGCTTCCCGCGCTCGTCGTGCTTCCGAGCCTCTTCGGCGTCGTCACCGACGAGGATGCCGTCGACAACGCGCTCGATCTCGTCGTGCTGCTGCTCGGCGTGATCGGCTACTTCTCCTTCGCCCAGCGGAAGGTCAAGATGTGGATTCGCATCCTCGGCGCCATCGGCACGGCGCTGTTCGGGGTGCTGATCATCGTGCTCAACGTGATCGTTCACTGATGCGGCTCGGCGTCCTCGGTGCCGCGCTGGTGGCTGTACTCGCCCTCAGCGGGTGCGTGAGCGCACCACCGGTAGCGAAACCCACTCCAGAGAGGGTCGCTGCCGAGCTGCAGCCGTTCTACTCGCAGACGCTCACCTGGAAGCCGTGCCAGTCGGACGGGATGACCTGCACCACCGTGACCACCCCCATCGACTGGGCGAAGCCGAGCGCCGGCTCGGCGAAGCTCGCGGTCATCCGCCACGCCACGACATCCGCCGACCGCGTCGGCTCGCTGCTGATCAACCCGGGTGGCCCGGGCGGTTCCGGTTTCGACGCTGTCGCCCAGAGCCTGGACTACCTGACGGATGCCGCGCTGCGCACGGCCTACGACGTCGTGGGCTGGGACCCGCGGGGCATCGGCCGCTCCACCCCCGTCACCTGCCTGGACGGACCGGCGATGGACGCCTTCCTGTACGCGCCGCCGACCGCTGCGGAGGGATCGGATGCCTGGCTCGCCTCCCGCGTGCCCATCGAGAAAGCCTTTGGCGAGGCCTGCGCTAAGAACACCGGGCCTCTGCTCGGCCACATCGACGCGGAGAGCAATGCCCGCGACATGGACCTGCTGCGCGCAGTTCTCGGCGACAGGAAGCTGCACTACCTCGGGTTCTCCTACGGCACCTTCTTCGGTGCTCACTACGCGAAACTCTTTCCCGCCAAGGTCGGCCGACTCGTGCTCGACGGCCCGGTTGACCCGGCGCTGAGCGAACAGCAGGACTTCACCACCCAGATGGCGGGGTTCGAGAGCTCGTTCCGGGCCTACGTGGCAGACTGCCTGACCGCCGCCGACTGCCCGTTCACCGGCTCGCTCGACGCCGCGCTCGCCCAGGCGAAGGCGCTGTTCCAGAAAGCCGGAACGGAGGGGCTGACGATCGACGACGGCAGACGCCTCAGCCTCGGGGTGCTCGGTACCGCGATCTCCTATCCGCTCTACGACCGCGACTCCTGGAGCTCGCTCAGCTCGATGATCGCGGGGCTTCAGAAGGGCTCGGCGACGCTCGCCTTCAGCTTCGCCGACGCCTACAACGGTCGCTCGTCGAACGGCACGTACGACCACTCGGTCGACGTGTACATCGCCGCGCTCTGCCTCGACGGCGCGTATCCGCCCGACCTGGTGGGTACGCGCGCCACGATGGATACGATCGCGCAGGCCGCACCGACCGTCGGCGAGATCTTGAGCTACAGCGACTGGGTGCAGGTGAGCATCGCCTGCCAGAACTGGCCATATCGCAATGTGCTCTCGGCCGCGCCGATAACCGCTGCAGGTGCAGCCCCGATCATGGTGGTCGGAACGACGGATGATCCGGCCACGCCCTACTCGGGCGCCGTCGCCCTGGCCGACCAGCTCGACAGCGGCGTGCTGGTGTCTCGCACCGGAGAAGGTCACACGGCATACGCCTCCGGCAACGCCTGCATCGACCGCACCGTTGACGCCTATCTGGTGACCGGCACAGTGCCCGCCGCCGACCCGAAGTGCTGAGCCTTTCCTGACCAGACTCGGCGACGTCGGACCGTCGAACCCGCGCCGCGCGGCCGCGCCGGTAGGCTCGCCCCCCGTATGAACCGCTCCTTCACCGCACTGTTCGCCGCGCTCGAGGCGCTCCTCGTCGTGGGCATCGGCATCGGCATCCCGCTGGTGCCGCTGACGATCCTCTGGGCCTTCCAGTACGACCTCGGCGTCGACTGGATCGTGTTCTGGCGCGCGGCGGTCGACATCTGGCTGCTCGGTTCCGGCACCGACGTCACCATGACGCTGCAGCCCGCGCTCGCCGACGCGCTCGGTTTCGCGGAGGCCGGAAAGCCGTTCATCCTCACCATCGCGCCGCTGGGGTTTGCCCTGCTGACCGTGCTGCTGGGAGCGCGCGCCGGTCGACGCATCAGCGAGACGCCGCACCGCTACGTCGGACTCGCCGTGGCCGTCGGCACCTTCGCGGTGCTCTCGCTCGCGGTGACCCTCAGCGCGCTGCTGCCCGCCGCTCGCGCCTCGATCTGGCAGGGCACGCTACTGCCGACGCTGTGCTTCGCGGTTGGAATCATCATCGGTGCGGAGTGGTCGCATCCATCTCTGGATGCGCTGCTGCCCGCCCGGGCCGACCGCGTCATCCGTGCATGGGTCGGCGGCTGGCGGCCCGAGGTACGCGCGAGCCTCGCGGCGGCGTTCCGCGGCGGCACGGCCACGGCGGCCATCGTGCTCGGGTCATCCGCGGTTCTGCTGGCCATCCTCATCCTGGCCGGCTACGCCAAGATCATCACCCTGTACGAGGGCGTGCACGCCGGCATCCTCGGCGGCATCGCGCTCACCGTCGGGCAACTCGCCTTCCTGCCCAACCTGATCATCTGGACGGCGAGCTGGGTCGTCGGCCCCGGCTTCGCGATCGGCACCGGATCGTCGGTGAGTCCCTTCGGCACCAGCCTCGGGCCGATTCCCGCGGTGCCGGTGCTCGGGGCTCTGCCGGCGCAGCACGAGCTCGGCTGGGGCTTTCTGGCCCTGCTCATCCCGGTCGTGACCGGGTTTCTCATCGCCCTCGTCGTGCGCGGTCGTCTGGTCGCCGCGCTGCCAACGATCGGTCGGGTGCCGTGGCTGGTGCTGGCCGGGGTGTTGTCGGGCGTGGTGGGCGGCATCATCCTCGGTCTGCTCGCCTGGGCCTCCACCGGCGCTGCCGGACCCGGCAGGCTGGTGGATGTCGGGCCGTCACCCTGGCTGGTCGCTGCCTTCGCCGCACTGGAGATCGCCGTCTCGGCGACGGCCGGCCTGCTCGCCGGGCGGCAGCGGACATCCGTCGTTTCGCCCTCGCGATAGGCTCGGCAGATGCTCTCTCTCGTCGTGTTGATCTCCGGTGGGGGCTCCAATCTCCGCGCTCTGCTCGAGGCCGCGGAGGACGCCGAATACCCGGCGCGGGTGCTCGCGGTCGGCGCCGATCGCGACGCGGATGGCTTCGCGCACGCCGAGCAGTTCGGCATCCCGACCTTCTCGGTCGCGCTCTCCAACTTCGACAGTCGCGAGGAGTGGGGCGACGCCCTGCTCGAGCAGATCCGGGTCTGGAACGCCGACCTCGTGGTGCTTAGCGGCTTCATGAAACTGCTGCCGCCGCGGGTGATCGCCGCGCTCAGTCCGAACCTGATCAACACCCACCCCGCCTATCTCCCAGAGTTCCCGGGAGCGCATGCCGTGCGAGACGCGCTCGCCGCCGGGGTGAGCCAGACCGGGGCCAGCATCATCGTGGTCGACGAGGGCGTCGACGACGGCCCGATCATCGTGCAGGAGCGGGTGCCGGTGCTGCCCACCGACACCGAAGAATCGCTGCACGAGCGCATCAAGCCGGTGGAACGGAAGCTGCTGGTGCAGGCGGTGCTCGATATCGCCAACGGTGAAATCGACCTCGACGCGCTCGCTCGGTAGAGTTGTCGAGTCGCAACTGGCGTTGAGAGGGACACCCTCGGGGAGCGACACCAAGACTCTCGTTTCGGCCGTTCGCCTGGGCTGAACCGCACGCATCCGTCGTCCGGTCCTGTCTTGAAGGAGCACCCTCGTGTCCGCATCCGCCCACTCCGCATCTGACTATCGCGAGCGCGACGCGATCCCGATCACCCGTGCGCTCATCTCGGTGAGCGACAAGACCGGCCTGCTCGACCTCGCGGCCGCTCTCGCCGGTGCCGGGGTCGAAATCGTGTCCACCGGGTCGACCGCGTCGACCATCGCGAATGCCGGGTTCCCGGTCACCGAGGTGGCCAGCGTCACCGGATTCCAGGAGACCCTCGACGGCCGGGTGAAGACCCTGCACCCGTCGATCCACGCCGGTATCCTGGCCGACCTTCGTCTCGCCGCGCACGAGGAGCAGCTGGTCGACCTCGGCATCCGCCCGTTCGAGCTCGTCGTCGTCAACCTGTACCCCTTCGTCGAGACCATCGCCTCGGGTGTCACCGGTGACGCCGCGATCGAGCAGATCGACATCGGCGGCCCGGCCATGGTGCGTGCCGCCGCCAAGAACCACGCCAACGTCGCCATCGCCGTCTCGCCGTCGAGCTACCCGCAGATCGTCAAGGCCGTCACGCTGGGCGGTACCACGCTGGCGCAGCGCCAGCGCCTGGCCGGAGAGGCGTTCGCACACACGGCCGCCTACGATGCGGCGGTGGCCGAGTTCTTCGCCGACAACGTGGGCGTGCGCGCGCAGCACAGCCTGGCGCAGGCGGCGGTCGTCGACAGCTCCCCAGTGATCGACGCCCCCGAGCGCGACGACCTGATCGACGAGACGCCGACCGGCGCCTCCGACCTCGCAGACACGTTCGGCGTCAGTGCCAACCTCAGCCAGGTGCTGCGCTACGGCGAGAACTCGCACCAGGAAGCCGCACTGTACGTGACCGCCGACGGCGCCGGCATCGCCCAGGCGACGCAGCTGCACGGCAAAGAGATGTCGTACAACAACTACACGGATGCCGACGCGGCCCTGCGCACCGCCTACGACTTCAGCGAACCTGCCGTCGCCATCATCAAGCACGCGCAGCCCTGTGGCATCGCCGTCGCTCGCGGTGCAGGGGACCCGATCGCGTCCGCCCACCAGCGCGCGCACGACTGCGACCCGGTCTCGGCGTTCGGTGGGGTCATCGCCGCCAACCGGACCGTGAGCGTCGAGATGGCGAACACGGTGAAAGACATCTTCACCGAGGTGGTCATCGCTCCGGGCTTCGAGCCGGAGGCTCTCGAGATCCTCAGCGCCAAGAAGAACATCCGCCTGCTGACCCTGCCCGAGGGGTACCACCGCGACGCCCTCGAGTTCAAGCAGATCAGTGGCGGCCTTCTGGTGCAGACCCCGGATGTCTTCGACGAGTTCAGCTCCGACGGCTGGCAGCTGGTCTCGGGCGAGCCGGCAGACGCCGCCACCCTCGCCGACCTCGAGTTCGCCTGGCGGGCCGTGCGCGCCGTGAAATCGAATGCCATCCTGCTCGCCGATGACGGGGCATCCGTCGGCGTCGGTATGGGCCAGGTCAACCGCGTCGACTCCTGTCGCCTCGCCGTCGCACGGGCGGGGGAGCGGGCGGCAGGTTCGGTTGCGGCCTCCGACGCCTTCTTCCCGTTCGCGGATGGCGCGCAGATCCTCCTCGACGCGGGCGTACGCGCCATCGTGCAGCCGGGTGGCTCGATCCGCGACCAGGACGTCATCGACGCGGCCGCCGCCGCGGGCGTGACCATGTACTTCACGGGTGAGCGCCACTTCTTCCACTAGAGCGCATCGCGACGCCCCAAGCTGGGGGCAACCCTTGTGGTGGAGACAGGAACACCCATATCCTGTAAGGCTGTCCGGTGCGTCACTGCCGGGACCAGAGTGAATACTGCCACGAACCCAGGAGGACGCCATGACATCCATTTCCGCAACTGCAGGCGCGAAGAGTGTCACCCGTCTCCCGTTCGTGAACCTTCTCGGAACCCGGTAGTGCCGCGGGGCTCGCGCCCCGTCACAGCTCCATCCGACACCTCACCACTTCTCCACACATCCGGTTCGCCGTCGCGCGTCCGTAGAAATCAAGGAATCTCTCTGTGTCTGCAGAAACAAAACGCCAGGGCACCTTTGCCTCCCTCCGGCGAATCCTCCCGTACGCGAAGCCCGCGATGCCCCGGATCTACCTGGGGATGGCCTCCGCGTTGATCGCGGCGCTCGTCGCGCTGTTCATCCCGCAGGTGCTCGAGCAGATCGTCGACGGTCCGCTTCAGGACGGCGATGTCAGTCAGCTCTGGTGGCCGGTGGCCGCGGTGCTGGGGCTGGGAGTGCTCGAAGCCGTCATGATCTGGTTCCGCCGCTTCTTCGTGCTGCAACCGGGCACGGCGGTCGAGGCCGACATGCGCAACTCGCTCTACGCGCAGCTGCAAGATCTGCCGGTCGGCTTCCACGACCGCTGGCCGAGCGGCCAGTTGCTGTCGCGCGCGCTCAGCGACCTCAACCTGATCCGTCGCTGGCTGTCGTTCGGCACCGTGCTGCTCGTGGTGAACGTGATCACGATCATCGTCGGCTTCTTCTTCCTGATCTCGATCAGCTGGGTGCTCGGCGTCATCTTCGTGGTCTGCTCGATCCCGCTCTGGATCTATGGGTTCGCCTTCGAGGCCAAGTACTCCGTGGTGGCGCGGCGCAGCCAAGACCAGGCCGGCGACCTCGCGACGACCGTGGAAGAATCCGTCCACGGCATCCGTGTTCTCAAGGCCTTCGGCCGGGGCCAGCATGCGCTCAAGAACTTCGCCTCCCAGGCCGAGATGCTGCGCGGCACCGAGATCGAGAAAGCGAAGGCGATCGCCGGCATCTGGCTCTGGCTGCTGCTGGTGCCCGACGTCACCTTCGCGCTCTGCCTGCTCGCGGGCGTCTGGCTGGCGGGCAACGGGCAGATCAGCGTCGGTGAACTGCTGGCCTTCTTCGCCACCGCGACCGTGCTGCGCTTCCCGGTGGAGTCGATCGGCTTCCTGCTCTCGATGACCTTCGACACCCGCACCGCCGTCGACCGCTTCTTCGAGGTCATGGACGAGGTGAACACCATCACCGACCCCGAGCACCCGAAGAAGATCGAGAACCCGCAGGGACGGTTGGTGTTTGACGACGTGCACTTCCGCTACCAGGACTCGCCCGCACAATACGCGGACCTGCTCGACGGGGTGAACCTCGAGCTGGAACCGGGCGAGACGATGGCGCTGGTCGGGTTGACCGGGTCGGGCAAGTCCACGCTCACGGCGCTGACCACCCGTCTGTACGACGTGACCGGTGGGGCCGTGAAGCTCGACGGCGTCGACATCCGCGACCTCACGCGCAACGACCTGCGTACACACATCGCCATGGCCTTCGAAGACGCGACCCTGTTCTCGGCGAGCGTGCGCGACAACGTGCTGCTCGGGCGCCCGGAGGCCTCAGAGGAGGAGCTGGCGTCGGCGATCGACATCGCCCAGGCGAACTTCGTCTACGACCTGCCGAACGGCCTCGACACCGTCGTGGGTGAGGAGGGCATGTCGCTCTCCGGCGGTCAGCGGCAGCGACTAGCGCTCGCCCGTGCGGTCGCCGCGAAGCCGGAGGTTCTCGTTCTCGACGACCCACTGTCGGCGCTGGATGTCGACACCGAGGCCATGGTCGAGGCGGCACTGAGAAAGGTGCTGGCCTCCACGACCGCGCTCATCGTCGCGCACCGCCCGAGCACCGTGAACCTGGCCGATCGTGTCGCCCTGCTCGAGGGTGGGCGGGTCACCGCGGTGGGCACCCACAGCGAGTTGATCGCCAGCAATGACCACTACCGATTCGTCATCTCGAGCCTCGAGGACGAAGAGAAACGCGAACAGCGAGAGAGCGAGGTGAACGCATGACTACCGTCACCGGAGTCGAAGGCGAAGAGCGCAACGACTACAGCAAGGTCGAGAGCCGCCAGATCCGCGATCGTTCGCTGCGGTTGCTCGGCAGCCTGCTGCGCCCCCTCCGGGCGCGGGTCACCCTGACGATCGTCGTCGTGGTGATCAGCACGGCCGCGCAGGTGGCCGGGCCGGCGCTGATCGCGTACGGCATCGACACGGGCCTGCCGCGCATGATGGCGCAAGACTGGTTGCCGCTCGGTCTGGCGGTGGCGGGGTACCTCGCCGCCGGTATCGCCGGGGCTGTGCTCATCGCGTGGTACACCGTGCTCACCGCGCGCATCAGTCAGGCGATCCTGATCGACCTGCGCAAGCGGGTCTTCCTGCACACGCAGCGGTTGAGTCTGGAGTTCCACGAGAACTACACATCGGGTCGCATCATCGCGCGACAGACGAGCGATCTGGACTCGATCCGCGAGCTGCTCGATTCGGGCATCAATCAGCTGGTGCAGGGCGGCCTGTACATGCTGTTCATCGCCGGTGCGCTGTTCTCGATCGACTTCTGGAGCGGCGTGGTGCTGTTCGGCTCGCTCGTGCCGTTGGCCTTCCTGCTGCGCTGGTTCCAGAAGCGCTCGCAGAGGGCGTTCCGGGAGACCCGCACGGCATCAGCGCGCCTGATCGTGCAGTTCGTCGAGACGATGACCGGCATCCGGGCGGTGAAGGCCTTCCGCAAGGAGGCTCGCAACGCTGCGCATTTCGGCCAGCTGACCCAGGACTACCGCGAGGCCAACCTGAAGACGATCCGACTGTTCGGGATCCTCGATCCCGGGCTGGTGCTGATCGGCAACGTGACGCTCGGCGTCGTGCTGCTGGTCGGCGGCCTTCGGGTGGCCGGTGGTGAGCTCGCGATCGGCGTGCTGCTGGCCGCGCTGCTCTACACGCGGTCGTTCTTCGCACCGGCGCAAGACATGGCGATGTTCTACAACTCGTACCAGTCGGCCGCGGCCGCGCTCGAGAAGATCTCGGGCGTGCTCGAGGAGCAGCCCAGTGTGCCCGATCCGATCAAGCCGGTAGACCTCTGGGAGTCGAACGGCGAACTGTCGTTCCGCGGTGTGGAGTTCGCCTACACGCCGGAGCGCGTCATCCTGCCGCACTTCGACCTGGAGATACCGTCGGGACAGACCATCGCCCTGGTCGGGTCGACCGGTGCGGGCAAGTCGACCCTCGCCAAGCTGATCTCGCGCTTCTACGACCCCTCGGATGGCTCGATCCGGCTGGACGGTATCGATCTGCGGTCGCTCCACCCGAAAGACCTGCGCCGCGCCATCGTGATGGTGACGCAGGAGGCGTACCTGTTCTCGGGTTCGGTGGGCGACAACATCGCGCTCGGCAAGCCGGATGCGACGAACGAGGAGATCATCGCGGCGGCAAAGGCAGTGGGTGCGCACGAGTTCATCATGGCGCTGCCCGACGGCTACGACTCCGACGTCAACAAGCGCGGTGGGCGCGTCTCGGCGGGACAGCGACAGCTGATCTCGTTCGCGCGGGCCTTCCTCGCCGACCCGGCCGTGCTCATCCTGGATGAGGCGACAGCGTCGCTCGACATCCCCTCGGAGCGCCTGGTGCAGGAGGCGCTGCAGACGCTGCTCGCCGACCGTACCGCGATCATCATCGCCCATCGCCTCTCGACCGTCGCCATCGCCGACCGCGTGCTGGTGATGGAGCACGGGCGCATCGTCGAGGACGGCACCCCGCGTGACCTGATCTCCGGCACCGGTCGCTTCGCCAAGCTGCACGCCGCCTGGCGCGACTCGCTGGTGTAGCCGACTGCAGCGGGGCCGGTGTTCGCGCCGGCCCCGCTGCCCTCGCCCCTCGCCTCCCCCTCGTCTCCCCCTCGTCTGCCCCTCGCTTCCGGCCTCCCCGCGTCTCCCCCCTCCCTCCTCTCCCCCTTTCGAAATGACGGGGATTTTGCCAATCCGCGCTCGAATCGCACTGTTTTCTGCCGGATCCGTGAAATCCCCGTCATTTCGCAAATGAGCGGCGGCGGGGGAGCGTGCGCGGCGGGGAAGTGTGCGCGGCGGGGCGCGCGCGGAGAAACGCTGACGAGGAGACTGCGCCTACTCGGCGTCGCCTCGAGCGAGGGCTGCGACAATCGCGTCCATGACCAGTGACGGGTCTGAGACGAGCTGGCGGTAAGAGAACCGCAGTACCCGATAACCCAACCTGCTGAGCCTGGCGTCTCGCATCCGATCGCGTTCGTATGTCTCGGGCGAGGAATGGTGGGCGACGCTGTCGACCTCGATGACCAGGCGGGTTCCCACCAGAAAGTCGACTCGCCCCACGCTGTCGATCTCGACCTGCTGCATGAACCGGATGCCGGCATGCCGAAGGTCGAAGGACAACAGCGACTCTGTCCCGCTTTCGCTGGCCCGCCCGCACCAGCCCAGCACTCTCCGAGCGTTCACGGGTGCACCGCGACGCAGACGCTCCAGCTCCCTCAGACTCAATAGGCCCAGGTGCAGGGCCGATTCGGTGCAGGCGAAGGCGACCCTCGGTGACTCCGTTCGGATGACGTCGTCGAGACAGTCCATGACCCCCACGACGGTTCGAGTGCCGAGCGGGACCGCCACGCGCCAACGAGCGAGATTCGAACCGGGGCGAAGCCGACGGTGCGGATCATCGGGCGTGCGCAAGGCTCGGGCGTGCCCTCCGGTGCGTACTTGGAATCGTGGTCGTTCGGGGGTCCAGATACCGTGATGCCTGGCAGCGCTCAACCCCGTCAAGCGGCCCCCGACCCGCACCGTGCGAATCTCCTCGGCACTCAACGATGGCGAGACGTAATGACCCTGTCGTGCTCGGATCACCTCGCCGCTCCTCACTGCGTTAGTCAGGCGATATGAGGTGTGCCCATCGCGGATGAGTTCCCACGTGGCAGCCACTCCGCCGCGGCGTTGGACGTCGTGATGGACGCTGTGCATCCGGTAACTGTGCACGCGCCGGATGCGGCGGCTGCAGCATCCGCGTCGCTCTGTGCACTGCCGCGGTCGGCTCGTCGCGGTGAAGGACAGGACGCGTTGCGCCGTCACATTTGCGAAATGACGGGAATCCTTGCGGATTCGGGAAATCGGGTGCGATCCAGGGAAGATTCCGGAGTATCCCCGTCATTTCGAAAAAGGACCGGAGCGGAAACGGGCACGCGGGAGGCGGGGAGCGAGGCACGCGGGAAGCGGGCACGCGGGAGGCGGGGCGCGCGCGAGGCGGGGAACGCAGGGCGCGGAGGCGGGGAACGCAGGGCGCGAAGGCGGGGAACGGGGCGCGCGGGCGCGGGGCGCGGCAGCCGGATGCCCCGCGCGGCTACGCGGTGACGCCCGCCTGACGCACGATGTAGTCGGCGATCTCGAGCGAACTTGTCGCGGCCGGCGACGGCGCGTTCAGCACGTGGATCTGGTTGTCGGTGCGCTGGATGATGAAGTCGTCGGCCAGGGATCCGTCGCGTCGAATCGCCTGGGCCCGCACCCCGGCACCGGCCCGCACGATGTCGGCGCCGGTGATCGCCGGCACCAGCCGGGCGAGGCTCGCCGCGAACACCCGCTTCGACAGGGAACGGATGATCTCCTTACCCCCCGTCACCACGTTTCCGCTGGCCAGTCGCAGAAAGCCCGGGTAAGCGACCGAGGCGAAGGCCTCGGCCACATCGACATCACGCCAGCGGTAGCCCTCGCGCTTGAGTGCGAGCACCGCGTTCGGTCCGGCGTGCACCGAGCCGTCGATCATCCGCGTCAGGTGAACGCCGAGAAACGGCAGGTCGGGGTCGGGCACCGGGTAGATGAGGCCATGCACAAGATCGCGCCGCGACGCCACCAGCTCGTAGTACTCGCCGCGGAACGGCACGATGCGCACCTCGGGCTCCACGCCGGCGAGACGGGCGACGGTATCGCTCTGCAGCCCCGCGCAGTTGATCAGGATGTCCGAGGTCACGTTTCCGCGGTCGTGCTCGACGGTCACCCGGCCGTTCTCGCTCGTGATTCGTCGCGCGCGGGTGCCGAGTTCGAGCGTCGCGCCGTGTTCCTGCGCCAGTCGCGCCAGCGTCGCGGATACGGCGGAGTAGTCGATGATGCCGGTGTTCTCCACCCGCAGCGCGCCGACCGTTGCCACGTTCGGCTCGTACTCGCGCGCCTCCTCGGCGGTGATCACGCGGGCATCCGCGCCGTTGGCCAGGGCCCGCTCGTGCAGCACCTCGAGGCGCGGCAACTCGTTCGCGCTCGCCGCGACGATGAGCTTGCCGCAGACGTCGTGGCTGATGCCGTGCTCCCGCGCGAAGGCGACCATCGAGCGGTTTCCGGCGGTGCACATCTTCGCCTTGAGCGAGCCGGGCTTGTAGTACGGCCCGGCGTGGATCACCCCGGAGTTGTGCCCGGTCTGGTGGGCCGCCCAGTGGTCTTCCTTCTCGAGCACCGTGGTGTCGATGCCGCTGCGGGCGAGTTTCTCGGCGACGGCGAGGCCGACGATGCCGCCTCCGATGACGGTGGCACTGCGAACGGTCACGGGTCTCCTGGTGATCGGGTGTGTCTCGATGCTACGGCGTGTGCCGCGCGAGCCGGAGGTCGACGCGAAAGACGCCGGATGCCGACCAGAGCAGCGGAGTGCCCTCGGCCCGGTAGTGCTCGAGGGCTCGCTGCTCGTGATCGGTCGCCGGATGCCCGCTCGCTTTCACGACCCGCCACCAGGGAACGGTGCTGCCGTAGTAGGCCATCGTCTGCCCCACGGCACGGGCGGCCCGGGATCCGAGGGCGGCAGCGACATCCCCGTAGCTCATGACGCGTCCAGGCGGGATGTTCTCGACGACCCCGAGCACGGAGCCGACGAAGTCGTCGCTCACCACTCAGAGCTCGAGCGCGCCGATGTTCTCGCCGTAGGGGGTTTCGCCGACCACGACGAACCCGGTGTGGAGGAAGAACTCCTCCGGACCGTCTTCGCCCGGCTCCCAGAGCGCGGTCAGGCGGCTGAAACCGCGAGAGCGGGCTTCGTCTGCCAGTGCCCAGACGGCGAACCGGCCGATGCCGGAACCCTGCGCGTTGCCGGCGACGGTGACGCGCCAGATGCAGCTGCGGAACTCCTCCTGCGGGCTCTCCGGGTCGAAGTTGCCGCGGATGAAGCCGACGACGTCGTCTCCGTCGAGCACGACGCGGGGCCAGGTCGTTGCAGGGTTGATATAAGCGTCTGCGAGGGCGTACGACGGTGGGGTGACGAACTGTTCTTGACCCGGCAGCAGAGTGAGGTTGTTGGCCGCGACGATGGTCTTCGCCGACAGTTCTTCGAGTCGCAGTTCGCCCATGGGGACAGGCTAGTCGAGCGACCGCCCCTGCGATAGCGGCGTTACGCGCCGCTCCGAAAGTATCTTGATGTCGAGATACTTCGACGCAGCGGCTAAGCTGTCGGAGGTGGGCAGACCGCCCTGAACTCAAGGAGAACCGCGTGGGCAAGATCAAGGTAGAAGGCACAGTCGTCGAGCTCGACGGCGACGAGATGACTCGCATCATCTGGCAGAAGATCAAGGACACCCTGATCCACCCGTATCTCGACATCAACCTCGACTACTACGACCTCGGCATCGAGAACCGCGACGCGACCGACGACCAGGTCACCATCGATGCGGCCCACGCCATCCAGAAGTACGGCGTCGGCGTCAAGTGCGCCACCATCACCCCCGACGAGGCCCGCGTCGAGGAGTTCGGCCTGAAGAAGATGTGGAAGTCGCCGAACGGGACCATCCGCAACATCCTCGGCGGCGTGATCTTCCGTGAGCCGATCATCATCTCCAACATCCCGCGCCTGGTGCCGGGCTGGAACAAGCCGATCATCATCGGCCGTCACGCCTTCGGCGACCAGTATCGCGCCACCGACTTCCGCTTCGAAGGCAAGGGCTCGCTCACCGTCCAGTTCACCCCGGAAGACGGCTCCGAGCCGCTCAAGTTCGAGGTCTACCAGTCGCCGGGCAGCGGCGTCGCGCAGGTGCAGTACAACCTCGACGACTCGATCCGCGACTTCGCGCGCTCGAGCCTCCAGTACGGCCTCACCCGCAACTACCCGGTCTACCTGTCCACGAAGAACACGATCCTCAAGGCCTACGACGGTCGGTTCAAGGACATCTTCGAGGAGATCTTCGAGACCGAGTTCAAAGACCAGTTCGAGGCTGCCGGCCTCACCTACGAGCACCGCCTGATCGACGACATGGTCGCCTCGGCGATGAAGTGGGAGGGCGGTTACGTCTGGGCCTGCAAGAACTACGACGGCGACGTGCAGTCCGACACCGTCGCGCAGGGCTTCGGTTCGCTCGGGCTCATGACCTCGGTGCTGGCCGTTCCGGACGGCTCGATCGTGGAGGCGGAGGCCGCCCACGGCACCGTCACCCGTCACTACCGCCAGCACCAGCAGGGCAAGCCCACGTCGACCAACCCGATCGCGTCGATCTACGCCTGGACCCGCGGGCTCGCGCACCGCGCCAAGCTCGATAACAACCCCGAGCTCGCGACCTTCGCCGAGACCCTCGAGGATGTCGTGGTCAAGTCGGTCGAAGACGGCCACATGACCAAGGACCTCGCCCTTCTCGTCGGACCCGACCAGAAGTGGGAGACCACGGAGGAGTTCCTCGACACGCTCGACAAGAATCTCGCCGCGCGCCTGGCCTAAGCAGCAGTAACAGAACGGCGTCGTCCCGAATCGGGGCGGCGCCGTTTTGCGTTTCGGGAACCGTGGCTGACACCATCGGAGGATGGCCCTCCCTCCCACCGAGACCCGCCTCGACGCCTCCCTCGGCCTCGACGACATGACCACGCTCGAGCGGCTCACGCTCATGAACGAGCAGGATCGCATCGCGGTGGAGGCGGTGGGCGCGGTGCTGCCACAGCTGGCCGAGCTGGTGGAGGTCGCCGCCGCGGCGGTGCGTGCGGGCGGAAGCATCCATTATTTCGGCGCCGGTACCTCGGGGAGGCTGGGCGTGCTCGACGCGGCCGAGCTGCTGCCCACCTACAACCTGCCAGACCACGTCGTCGTCGGGCACATCGCCGGAGGCGAGCGGGCCCTGGTGCACGCCGTCGAGAACTCCGAGGACTCGGTGGTCGACGGCGCGCGGGCGGCCGCGGAACTCGGGCCGAACGATGTCGCGATCGGGCTGGCGGCATCCGGCAACACCCCCTACGTCGGGGCTGCGCTTGAGGCGGCGCGTGCGCAGGGCGCCGCGACCGCGCTGATCTCGTGCAACCCGCTGGCCGCCCTCGCCCCTCTCGCCGACATCGACATCGTGCTGCGCACCGGTGCCGAGGTGGTCACGGGTTCGACACGGCTGAAAGCCGGCAGCGCACAGAAGATGGCGCTCAACGGCTTCTCGACGGCACTCATGGTGGCACTCGGTCGCACCTGGTCGAACCTCATGGTCTCGGTCGTCGCCACCAACGAGAAGTTGCGGGATCGCAGCATCCGCATCTTCCGTGAAGCGACGGGGGCTGAGGATGCCGCCGCTCGCGCATCCCTCGCCGCGGCGGATGGCGACCTCAGGGTGGCCATCGTCGCCCGGGTCGGCGGAGTCGACGCGAGCCGCGCCCGGGCCGTGCTCGAGTCGACCGGGTTCTCGGTGCGCGACGCCATTCGACTCGTGCGGCAGTGAGCACGCGCAGCCGGGTGCTCGGCATCGACATCGGCGGATCGGGGAGCCGGGCATCCACGGGCGAGGTGGTGCTCGCCGGGCGCGGTGTGACCGTCGGTGCCTCTGGCAGTGACGCGGTCGAGGTCGCCGAAGAGCTGGTCTCACGCATCGCGCCGGGTGAGATCTCGGCGGTCGGCTTCTCGGTCACCGGACTCGCGACACTCGTGCCCGACCCATCCGCGTTCCGTTCCATGGTTGCCCGGCAGTTCGGGCCGGTGCCGGTGGTGTTGGCAACGGACGGCCTCGCCGCGCAGGTCGGGGCGTTGGGTGGTGCGGCCGGAGCGGTCATCGCCGCCGGCACCGGCAGCATCGCGATCGGCACGGATCTCCGGAGGATCTGGGCTCGGGTCGACGGCTGGGGCCATCTG
>Ga0247732_10000276_pt1 | contig 29890 bp, 22 predicted proteins | sample UWRJL163409C2_FD_180940 | JGI IMG/M metagenome (GOLD analysis project Ga0247732, IMG submission 180940) | Plant litter microbial communities from Arlington Agricultural Research Station in Wisconsin, United States - UWRJ-L163-409C-2 | ecosystem: Environmental > Terrestrial > Plant litter >...
CGCGGATTCCTGGTGGGACGGTGGCACAGCCGGGTCTCCGGGTTCCCCGAGGTGCTCTCCGAGCTGCCGGTGACGGCGCTGTCGGAGGAGCTGGAGACACCGGGGGAGGGCCAGGTCAAGGCCGTCATCACCGTCGCGGGCAACCCGGTGCTGTCCGCCCCCGACGGAGCGCGGTTGAGCCGCGCCCTCGAGGGCGCGGACTTCATGCTCAGCGTCGACCCATACCTCAACGAGACGACGCGTCACGCCGACGTGATCCTGCCCCCGCCGCCGCCGTCGCGCAGCGCCCACTACGACATCGCGCTGGCCAACGCGGCGGTGCGCAACAACGCCCGCTACTCGCCGCCCGTGCTGCCACTCGACGACGGCCAACCCGGCGAGCCGGAAATCCTGTCCCGGTTGGCGCTGACGATCGCCGGCCTCGGGCCCGACGCCGACCCGGCGTTGGTCGACGAGCAGGTGATCGCCGCGACGCTCGCCAAGGAGGTCGCCGACCCCACCTCACCGGTCGCGGGGCGCTCGGTCGACGAGCTGACGGCGATGCTGCCGCCGGGGCCGGGTTACGAGCGTCGGCTCGACATGATGTTGCGGCTCGGCCCCTACGGCGACGGCTTCGGCGCCAACACCGACGGTCTGACCCTGCAGGCGCTCAAGGACGCCCCGCACGGCGTCGACCTCGGGCCGCTGCGTCCGCGCCTTGCCGAGGTGCTGCGCACCCCGACGGGCAAGGTCGACCTGGCGCCGCCCCTGCTCGTCGCCGACGCCGGCCGGCTTCGTGCGGCGGTGTCGTCAGACCGCGTCGACGGCTACGTGTTGATCGGCCGACGGCACCTGCGGTCGAACAACAGCTGGATGCACAACCTGCCCGCGTTGGCAGGCGGAACGAACCGCTGCACGCTGCAGATTCACCCCGACGACGCCGACGAGCTCGGCCTCGCCGACGAGGCGAGAGTGAAGGGCCCGGGCGGCGAGCTGGTCGTCGCGGTCGAGCTCACCGACCGCATCCGGCGCGGGGTGGTGTCCCTTCCGCACGGCTGGGGTCACGACCTCGGGGGCACCGCGCAGTCGGTCGCGACCGGGCAACCGGGGGTGAACGTCAACCAGCTCAACGACGGGCTGACGGTCGACCCACTGTCGGGCACCGCGGTGCTCAACGGCATCCCGGTGCAGATCGCGGCGGTGGTCTGAGGGGGCTGCTCAGCCCAGTTCCCAGACGACCGTCACGGCGAAGCCGACGGTCTGCTGGCCAGGCGACATCGGCGCGGCCTCGGCCGCCACGTCGTAGCGAATGGGCGACGGCGGCGGCGGCGTCACGCCACCGGTCTCCGAGATGGACAGCACCTTTTCGAGGCTGAGGCCGGAGAGCTCCGCGTACTGCTGAGCCCGGCTCTTGGCGTCGTCGAAGGCCCGGCTGCGCGCGTCCTTGACCAACTGCGAGTCGTCCTCGATCGAGTACGTCACCGAGTTGATCCGGGTGGCGTCACCGCCGGTGGTGGTGACGGCGGCCAGGACCTGGGGTCCGGTGTCGATCTTGCGGACCTTGACGTCGATGGAGTTGCTCGACTGGTAGCCGACGATGGAGGTGCCGTTGGAGCCGTACTGCGGCTGCAGCGTCACCGTCGTCGTGCTGATGTCCTTGCGGTCAATGCCCTGACCGACGAGCGCGTCGGTGACAGCGTTGGCCCGGCTGCTCGTCTGATTGGACGCGCCGATCGCGTCCGGCGCCGTCGCGGCGATCGACAGGCTGATCGTCAGCGTGTCCGGCGTGCCGTCGACCTTGCCCTCGCCGATCACGGTGACCTGGCGCGGTGCGGCCGTTCCTGGCACCGCTGCGGGAGTCGCGGTGGAGTCGCAGCCGACGACTGCGACGGCGGTCAGCGCCGCTCCGGCGAGCAGGAGGAGTCGAGTCAGAGGCTTCGGCATGGCACGCACCCTACCGTCCACTCAGACCGTGCCCAGGAACTCCAACAGTGCGGCGTTGACCTCGGCCGGGCGTTCCTGTTGCAGCCAGTGACCTGCCCCGTCGACGAGCACCTCCCGGTACGGACCCGACACCACGTCGCGGACGCGGTCGCGGGGCGTCATCTCCAGGGCCGGATCCGCGGTGCCGCCGATGAACAGGGTGGGCACGGCGATCGTCGGCGACGGGGTGGTCTCCGTCAGCTCCCAGTTCCTGTCGAAGTTGCGGTACCAGTTCAGCGGTCCGGTGAATCCCGTCCTGGTGAACTCGGCGACGTAGTGGTCGACCTCGTCGGGGGTGATCCAGTCGGGGCGGCCGTCCGGTTCTGGCAACCGCTCGACGAAGCCCGCCGGACCCGGTGTCGCCATCTCGAGGAAGACGTTCGTGCTGTCGGAAGACCGCATGCCGCCCATCAACCTGCGCATGGTGCGGGCGGGGTCGGCGGACAGTTCGGCGTCGGCTGGCCCCGGTTCCTGGAAGTAGAGGATGTAGAAGAAGTTGTCGCCGAACGCGCTGCGCCAAGCCTCCGTCGGCCGCACCGCGGGGCGGGGGATCGGGGGCACGCTGATGGCCACGCACGCCGACACGCGATCCGGGTGCAGCAGCGGAAAGTTGGTGGCCACCACCGAACCCCAGTCGTGGCCGACGACCACCGCCTTCTCCGCACCCACGTCGTCGAGCAGTCCCACGACGTCGCCGGTCAGCTTCACCACGTCGTAGTCCTCGATCTTCGACGGCGCCGACGAACCGCCGTAGCCGCGCTGGTCGGGGGCCAGCACGTGATACCCGGCGGCGGCCAGCGCAGGGATTTGGTGACGCCACGAAAACGCGAGTTCCGGGAAACCGTGCGCGAGCACGACCACCGGCGCCCCGCGGTCACCGGCCTCGGTCACGCGCAACGTCACGCCGTTGGTCTCCACTAGCCGCTGAGTCGGGGTTGTCACCGGCTGAGCCAAGCACGAGACGTCGGGAACCGTCGATCGTTGGTCAAGCGGTAGCCTTGATTCACCCAACCTGCGCTTATCGGAAGGACGTGGCCGGACTCGACTCAGCTCGGGGATCTCTGGCCTAAGACAACGAATGAACCGTAAGAACGTCATCCGCACCCTGACCGCGATTGCGGTCGTCCTGTTGCTGGGTTGGTCCTTCTACTACTTCAGTGACGACACCCGCGGTTACACGCCGGTCGACACCTCGGTGGCCATCAGCCAGATCAACGGCGACAACGTCAACTCCGCCCAGATCGACGATCGCGAACAGCAGGTTCGCCTCGATCTGAAGAGCTCGAACGGCGACACCGAAGGCAAGGACAAGATCATCACCAAGTACCCCACGGGGTACGGGGTCGAACTGTTCAACGCGCTGAACGCCAAGAACGTCAAGACCAACACGATGGTCAACCAGGGCAGCATCCTCGGGTCCCTGCTGATCTACCTGTTGCCGCTGCTGCTGCTCGTAGGTTTGTTCGTGATGTTCTCCCGCATGCAGGGCGGCGGCGGGCGGATGGGCTTCGGCATGGGCAAGTCCAAGGCCAAGCAGTTGGGCAAGGACATGCCCAAGACGACGTTCGCCGACGTCGCGGGCGTCGACGAAGCCGTCGAAGAGCTATACGAGATCAAGGACTTTTTGCAGAACCCGACGCGCTACCAGGCGCTCGGCGCGAAGATCCCGAAGGGTGTTCTGCTCTACGGTCCGCCCGGTACCGGCAAGACCCTGCTGGCTCGCGCCGTCGCCGGTGAGGCCGGCGTGCCGTTCTTCACGATCTCCGGCTCGGACTTCGTCGAGATGTTCGTCGGCGTCGGCGCCTCCCGAGTCCGGGACATGTTCGAGCAGGCCAAGCAGAACAGCCCCTGCATCATCTTCGTCGACGAGATCGACGCCGTCGGTCGCCAGCGCGGCGCAGGCATGGGCGGCGGCCACGACGAACGCGAGCAGACACTCAACCAATTGCTGGTGGAGATGGACGGCTTCGGCGAGCGCCAGGGCGTCATCCTCATCGCGGCGACCAACCGTCCCGACATCCTCGACCCGGCGCTGCTGCGTCCCGGTCGCTTCGATCGGCAGATCCCGGTGTCCAGCCCCGACCTGGCCGGCCGGCGCGCGGTGCTCAAGGTGCACTCGCAGGGCAAGCCGATCGCCGAGGACGCCGATCTCGACGGTCTCGCCAAGCGCACGGTTGGCATGTCCGGCGCCGACCTTGCCAACGTCATCAACGAGTCCGCCCTTCTGACGGCCCGCGAGAACGGCACCATCATCACCGGTGCCGCGCTCGAGGAGGCCGTCGACCGCGTCGTCGGCGGACCGCGCCGCAAGGGCCGGATCATCAGCGAGCACGAGAAGAAGATCACCGCGTACCACGAAGGTGGACACACCCTCGCGGCGTGGGCGATGCCCGACATCGAGCCGATCTACAAGGTGACGATCCTGGCCCGCGGCCGCACCGGCGGGCACGCGATGTCGGTGCCCGAGGACGACAAGGGCCTGATGACGCGCTCCGAGATGATTGCGCGACTGGTGTTCGCCATGGGCGGCCGCGCGGCGGAGGAGCTGATCTTCCGCGAGCCCACCACGGGCGCCTCGTCCGACATCGACCAGGCCACCAAGATCGCCCGCGCGATGGTCACCGAGTACGGCATGAGCGCCAAGCTGGGTGCGGTCCGCTACGGCACCGAGCACGGGGACCCGTTCCTCGGCCGCTCGATGGGCACGCAGGCCGACTACAGCCACGAGGTCGCCCAGATCATCGACGACGAGGTGCGCAAGCTGATCGAGGCCGCGCATACCGAGGCGTGGGAGATCCTCACCGAGTACCGCGACGTGCTCGACATCCTTGCCGGTGAGCTGTTGGAGAAGGAGACGCTGCACCGGGTCGAGCTGGCGGCGATCTTCTCCGACGTGAAGAAGCGTCCGCGCCTGACCATGTTCGACGACTTCGGTGGCCGCGTGCCGTCGGAGAAGCCGCCGATCAAGACGCCTGGCGAGTTGGCGATCGAACGCGGCGAGCCGTGGCCGCCGCCCGTGGAGGAGCCTGCCTTCAAGGCGGCGATCGCCGCCGCGAGTAGAGCGGCCGAGGCGCAGAACGGCGCCAACGGCCACAACAACGGTGTCAACGGCAACGGGTCCTACGGCGGCCAGAACGGCTCGCCAGGCAACGGCGCACCCGGCGGTCCGACTCAGCCCAATTACGGCGCACCCGCCAATTGGCACGCGCCGGGCTGGCCTCCTCAGGGCCCGCCGCAGGGGCAGGGACAGTACCCGCCGCCTCCGCCGTCGGGATGGGGACCGCCGCCGCCCTACCAGGGTGGCTACCAGCAGCCGTACCCGCAGCCCTATCCTCCTTACCAGCCGTATCCCCAGCCAGGTGCACCCGCGCCGCGCGGAGGCGGCCCCGCGCCGCACCAGCAGGACGACGTCGACGACAGCAGTGACGACGGACCCGCAAAGCACTCGGCCGGCTGAACCGAACGGAGCTCCGTTGACGCAGCCCCCTAATACGACGACCGCCGACCCGACCAACTCGCATGCCTTCGTGGCGGCGACGTTCGACCAGGAGCGCGCCGAGAAAGCCGTTCGTGAACTGCTGTACGCGGTCGGTGAGGATCCAGAGCGGCACGGTCTGCTCGACACGCCGGCCCGGGTCGCGCGGGCCTACCGGGAGATGTTCGCCGGGCTGTACTCGAATCCGGACGACGTGCTCAACACCACGTTCGACGAGCAACACGACGAGCTGGTGCTGGTCAAGGACATCCCGATGTACTCGACGTGTGAACACCACCTGGTCTCGTTTCACGGTGTCGCGCACGTGGGCTACATCCCCGGCGTGGACGGTCGAGTGACGGGTCTGTCCAAGCTGGCCAGAGTGGTGGACATGTACGCGAAGCGGCCGCAGGTCCAGGAGCGGCTGACCGGGCAGGTCGCCGACGCGCTGATGCGCAAGCTCGACCCGCGCGGCGTGATCGTCGTGATCGAGGCCCAGCACCTCTGCATGGCGATGCGCGGCATCCGCAAGCCCGGGGCCAGCACCACCACCTCGGCGGTGCGCGGCCAGTTCAAGACTGACAATGCGTCGCGGTCCGAGGCGCTGGATCTCATCCTCCGCAAGTGACGTCTACACGCGTGAAGGTGATGGGCGTCGTCAACGTCACCGACGATTCGTTCTCAGACGGCGGCCTCTATCTCGACCGTGACCGCGCCGTCGAACACGGCATGGCGTTGGCCGCCGCGGGCGCGGCGATCGTCGACGTCGGCGGGGAGTCGACCCGTCCCGGCGCCACCAGAGTCGACTCCGCCGCCGAGATCAACAGGGTCGTTCCCGTCGTCAAGGCGCTCAGCGAGCACGGGGTGACGGTCAGCATCGACACGATGCACGCGGCCGTCGCCCGGGTGGCGCTGGAGAACGGCGCCACCATCGTCAACGACGTCTCCGGTGGGCGGGCCGATCCCGACATGGCGCCGCTGCTGGCCGAGGCCGGTGTCCCGTGGATCCTGATGCACTGGCGAGCAGTTGCCGCCGACCGCCCGCACGACGTGCCTCCCTACGGCGACGTGGTGGCCGAGGTGCGCGACGAGTTGGCTGCCGCGGTGGATGCCGCGATTGCCGCGGGGGTCGACTCCGGCAAACTGATCATCGATCCGGGTCTTGGCTTCGCCAAGTCGGCTCAACACAACTGGACGCTGCTGGCGGCGTTGCCGGACATCGTCGACCTCGGCCTGCCGGTGCTCGTCGGCGCATCCAGGAAGCGGTTTCTCGGTGCGCTGCTGGCCGACGATGACGGTGAACTGCGGCCACCCGCAGGCAGGGAGACCGCGACGGCGGTCATCTCCGCGCTGGCGATGATGCACGGCGCCTGGGGGGTGCGCGTCCACGACGTGGCCGCGACAGTCGACGCGCTCAAGGTCGTCGAGGCGTGGGAGGCGGCACCCACCTGGGAGGGTGAGGCTGGCCGTGGCTGATCGAATCGAATTGCGCGGCTTGGCCGTTCGTGGAAATCACGGCGTCTTCGATCATGAGCGCCGCGACGGTCAGGACTTCGTCGTCGACGTCACGGTCTGGATCGACCTCGTCGCCGCAGCGGCCAGCGACGACCTCGCCGACACCGTCGACTACGGGGGCCTGGCCCAGCTGGCGGCGGACATCGTCGCCGGCCCGCCCCGCAATCTGATCGAGACGGTCGCCGCGGAGATCGCCGACGCGGTCATGGCCGACGAGCGGCTGCACGCCGTCGAGGTCGTCGTGCACAAGCCCGACGCGCCGATTCCGCTGACGTTCTCCGACGTGGCGGTGGTGGCGCGGCGATCGCGACGCGGCGGGCGCGCCGGCACGCCGTCGTGACCCGCGTCGTCGTGTCGATCGGTTCGAACGTCGGCGACCGCCTTGCCTACCTGCAGTCGGTGGTCGACGGGCTTGGGCAGGCCGTACGCGCCGTGTCACCGGTGTACGAGACGGCCGCGTGGGGCGGCGTCGAGCAGGGCCCGTTCCTGAACGCCGTCGTGATCGCCGATGACGCCGCGCTGGACTGTCGCGCGTGGCTGCGCCGCGGGCAGGAACTGGAACGGTCGGCCGACCGCACGCGCGACGTCCACTGGGGCCCAAGGACCCTCGACGTCGACCTGATCACCTGCCACGACGGCGACGACGAAGTGACCAGTGCCGACGAGGAGTTGACGCTCCCGCATCCGTTCGCGCACCAGCGGGCCTTCGTCCTCGTCCCGTGGCTCGCCGCCGACCCGGAGGCCACGTTGACGGTGAACGGAGCGTCGCAACCGGTGGGTCGGCTGCTCGCCGACCTGGATTCCGCAGAGCGCGACGGTGTCCGCCCCGTCGCCGACGTGCTGGTCCGCTGAATGGTCCCGACCCGCAAACGGGACCTGACGATCGCGACCGTCGTCCTGGCGATCTTGGGGTACGTCGTCACGTGGCGGCTGTTCGGGTCGTTCCCGCCGATCAGAGTTCTGACCGGAGTGTCGCTGCTCGGGGTGGCCGTCGCCGTGGCCGCCTGGGCGTTCTACCTCAGGTCCAAGATCGGCGACGGCAAGATCGGCGTCGGCCCCGGCCGGGTGCACCCGCTGGCCGTAGCACGCGCGGTGATGATCGCGAAGGCGTCCGCGTGGGTCGGAGCGTTGGCCCTGGGTTGGTGGCTGGGGGTGAGCGCATTCTTCGTGCCGAACCGGAGCGTCCTGCGAGTCGCCGAAGAAGGCACGGTAGGTGCGGTGCTGGCCGCCCTGAGTGCGCTGGCCCTGGTGCTCGCCGCCCTCTGGCTCGAGCATTGCTGCAAGTCACCGGACGACCCGCCCGACGACGCCGACGGCGTGCTCGGTTAGCTCGCCCGAGCAGCTGACCAGGAGAATCGCCGAAGCGGTCGGTACGCGAAGAGGACTGTCACAGGTACAGTCGGCCCATGACCGAACCGACTCGTGGAGCCCGCGCGCGGCGCGGAAACCGCAGGCCGGGCTCGTTGCTGCTGACGGCTTTGCTGGTACTTGCCATCGTGTCCAGTTCGGCCCTGGTGTTCACCGACGAGGTGGCGCTGCTGAAGCTTGCCGTGGTCGTCGCGCTGTGGGCGGCGGTGGTCGGTGCCTTCGTGTCGTTCATCTACCGACGGCAGGCCGACCTGGACCAGGCGAAGTCCCGGGACCTGAAGTTGGTCTACGACCTCCAGCTGGATCGGGAGATCTCGGCGCGGCGCGAGTACGAGTTGTCCATCGAGACGCACCTGCGCCGCGAACTCGCCTCGGAGATGCGGGCCCAGACGTCCGACGAGGTTGCCAGCCTCCGCGCCGAACTGGCGGCGCTGCGCGCGAATCTGGAGATCATCTTCGACACCGACCTGCAGAGCAGGCCGGCCATCGAGACCGAACGGACCACCGTGCACAGGTTCGGGGACTGGGACGCCGTTCCGCAGGCGACGCAGGAACGCGACGACGACCGGAGCTTCGGCCCCGGCCGGGTGATCAGCAGCCGCATCGACACCCAGGACGCGCCGGCCGCCGACGCCATCGTCGGTGACGACAGCGATCCCAACACCGAGGAAAGCCCGATCATCGACGTGCCCGCGGAGCCGCAGCCCGAGGGTGACGAATGGGCGCCGTTGCTGTCGGGCGGTGCACACCGACGCGCGTCGGAGCAGGGACGTGCCGCGGCATGGCGCCCGCCGGCGGCCGAGGAGCCCCGGCCGGAGGGCAGGCGACGCGCACCGGAGCGCGCCCCTGACCCGGTCCCGCCGCCGGAGCCACGGACGCCGTGGATGCCCGTCGAGCCGCCGCCCAGTGCACCCGTTCGGGAGCCGGTCGGCAGGCACGAACCCGTGGAATCCGATTGGCGGCCTGCTCCCGCCCAGGGCCAGTTCATCCCCGCCGGAGCGCCCGGGAGCAACTGGACGTCCCCGGTAGTGGAGCCCGACACCACCGACGCCGTCGACGAGGTCCCACCGCCGCCTCCGCCCGTCACGCCACCACCGGTGATGACGTCGCCGCCGACGGATACGCCCCGGCCGGGGCGCCACTACACGGTGGAGACCGCCGCCGAATCCGCGAGGCGCGCCCGCCATGCGGCCGCCGCGGAGGACGCCGAGGCCGCTCGCCGCACACCGCCGACGCTGGCCACTCCGGCTCCTCCTGAGCCCGAGACTCCCGAGGTGCCCCCCGCGCGCCATCGCGGTGCCGACGAGCCGGAGGAACCGGCGGGCCAGCACATCGGTGGTCAGCCGGTCTCCGAGTTGATGGCCCGTCTGCAGGCCAATGCCACTGGAGGCGGCCGTCGTCGGCGTCGCGACGAGTGAGTTAGTCTCGACGCTCACAACCACTAGCCTGCGAGGTCGTCTGCGATGGTGCAGCCCGACGGACTGCGTCCGGCCCGGCTCGCGGTTGGCATCATCTCCGCAGGCCGGGTGGGGACGGCACTTGGCGTCGCCCTCGAGCGGGCCGAGCACGTCGTCGTCGCCTGCAGCGCTATATCGCGGGCGTCGCGTCAGCGGGCCGAGCGCAGGCTCCCCGACACCCGGGTGCTGCCCGTTCAAGACGTCGCCGCCAACGCCGAGTTGCTGATCCTGGCGATCCCCGACGTCGAACTCGCCGGGGTCGTCGCGGGACTGGCCGCCACCGGGTCGGTCCGGCCGGGCACCATCGTCGTGCACACCTCGGGAGCCAACGGCATCGCCGTGCTCGCCCCGCTGGCCGAACTCGGATGCATCCCGTTGGCGATTCACCCCGCGATGACGTTCACCGGCGCCGACGAGGACCTGACCAGGCTCTCCGGCGCGTGCTTCGGCATCACCGCGGCCGACGAAGTGGGGCACGCGGTAGCCCAGTCGTTGGTGCTGGAGATCGGTGGCGAGCCGTTCGGTGTGCCGGAGGACGCCCGGCCGCTCTATCACGCGGCCCTTGCCCACGGGGGCAACCACGTGATCACCGTGGTGCTCGACGCGGTCGAGGCGTTGCGCGCCGCACTCCGCGGACAGGAACTCCTCGGCCAGGAAGCCGTCGGCGACGCCCCGGGCGGCATCGCCGAGCGCGTCCTCGCACCGCTGGCGCGCGCGTCGCTGGAGAACGCGCTGCAACGCGGTCAGTCCGCACTGACCGGACCCGTGGCCCGCGGTGACTCCGCCGCCGTCACCCGTCACCTGCACGCCCTCGAGGACGTGGATTCCGAACTCGCACAGGCATACCGGACGAATTCGCTGAGGACGGCGCAGCGGGCACACGCCTCGGCCGAAATTTTCGACGCGCTGGCAGACAAGCCGAATGAAGGGGGTCGCCCGTGAGCGTCCACAAACCACCGAAGTTCGCCGCAGGTGAGCTCAACGTCTACGCCAAGGTCCGGGACGTCGCCGACGTGTCCCGTGCGCTTCGCACCACCGGGCGACGCGTCGTCCTCGTCCCGACGATGGGGGCGCTGCACGAAGGCCACCTGGCTCTGGTGCGGACGGCCAAGCGAGTGCCTGGTGCCGTCGTCGTCGTGTCGATCTTCGTCAACCCGTTGCAGTTCGGCGCCGGCGAGGATCTCGACGCCTATCCCCGGACGCTCGACGACGACGTGGCGCTGCTTCGAGGCGAGGGCGTCGAGATCGTGTTCGCGCCCACCGCAGCAGACATGTATCCCCACGGCCAGCGGACGACGGTTCAGCCCGGCCCGCTTGGGGCCGAGCTCGAAGGTGCTTCCCGCCCAACGCACTTCGCGGGGATGCTGACCGTCGTGCTGAAGCTGCTGCAGATCGTCCGGCCCGACCAGGCGTTCTTCGGTGAGAAGGACTATCAACAGTTGGTGCTGATTCGGCAGATGTCCGACGACCTCGATCTGGACGTCAAGATCGTCGGAGTGCCGATCGTGCGGGAAGCCGACGGACTCGCCATGTCCTCGCGCAACCGATACTTGGACTCCGACCAACGCGAGCAGGCGGGAGCCTTGTCTGCGGCGCTGCTCGCGGGCATGTACGCCGCCTCGCATGGGCCGGCCGAGGCGCTGGACGCCGCCCGCGCCGTGCTCGTCGAAGTGCCAGCCCTCGAGGTCGAGTACCTCGAGATCAGGGACCCGTGGCTGGGTCCGACGCCTGCGGAGGGATCCGCCAGGATGGTCGTCGCCGCCAAGCTCGGCACCACCAGGTTGCTGGACAACATCGCGGTCGACGTCGGCGCGGCAGCGGGAATCGACGGCCACTCGCGCGTCGAATCGGGTCAGAGCCGCGAACTGCCGTGGAGGAATTGACGCCGTGCTGCTCGCGATCGACGTCCGCAACACCCACACCGTCGTCGGACTGATCTCCGGCTCGGGTGACCACGCAAAAGTGGTGCACCACTGGCGCATTCGCACCGAGGCCGAGGTCACCGCCGACGAGCTGGCCCTCACGATCGACGGCTTGATCGGCGACGACGCCGAACGGCTGACGGGCGCGACGGGCCTGTCCACCGTGCCGTCGGTGCTCCACGAGATCCGGGTGATGCTCGACCAGTACTGGTCCTCGGTGCCGCACGTGCTGATCGAACCGGGCGTACGGACGGGCATCCCGTTGCTCGTTGACAACCCCAAGGAAGTCGGCGCCGACCGGATCGTCAATTGCCTTGCTGCGTACCAGAAGTACGCCAGCGCGGCGATCGTCGTCGACTTCGGGTCGTCGATCTGCGTCGACGTGGTGTCGGCCAAGGGCGAGTTCCTCGGCGGCGCCATCGCGCCGGGCATCCAGGTGTCCTCGGACGCGGCGGCCGCCCGGTCGGCGGCCCTGCGTCGGGTCGAGTTGACCCGCCCGCGATCGGTGATCGGCAAGAACACCGTGGAGTGCATGCAGGCCGGCGCGGTGTTCGGCTTCGCGGGCCTGGTCGACGGTCTGGTCAGCCGGATCCGTCACGACGTCGACGGCTTTGCGGGCGACGACGTCGCGATCGTGGCGACCGGACACACCGCGCCGCTGTTGCTGCCCGATCTGGACACCGTCGCGCACTACGACCAGCACCTCACCCTCGAGGGACTTCGCCTGGTGTTCGAGCGCAACCAGAACGACGGCCGGAGCAAGCTCAGACCGGCTCGCTAGACCTGCTTCTCCCAGTTTCGGGCTCACCGCTTCCTCCTGTTGACGTGTGACGCCCGCGGGAGAATCATGTGTTGCGCATCGCGTGAGCGTTGCGCTTCATGCAACAGTCGGAGGATTCCTTGGCAGCCCCCAAGGTCGTCGTCATCGGTGCGGGAATCGTCGGAAGCTCATTGGCCGACGAACTCACCACCCGAGGCTGGACCGACGTCACCGTGGTCGACCGTGGTCCACTGTTCGCCACGGGCGGGTCGACGTCGCACGCACCCGGTCTGGTGTTCCAGACCAATCCGTCGAAGTCGATGTCGGAGTTCGCGAAGTACACCGTCGAGAAGTTCAGCGCCCTCGAACACGAGGGTGGGTGGGCCTTCAACCCGACCGGCGGACTCGAGGTGGCGTCGACCCCCGAGCGCTGGGCCGACCTGCACCGCAAGGCGGGCTGGGCCCAATCCTGGGGAATTGCAGGCGAACTGCTGACCGCAGGGCAGTGCGCGGAGATGCATCCCCTGCTGGACGCCGACCGCATCCTCGGCGGGTTCCACACTCCGACTGACGGTTTGGTAAAGGCGATCAGAGCCGTGGAGGCCCAGGCGCGCGCGGCGACCGCGCGGGGAGCGACGTTCCGGCCACACACCGAGGTGCTCGGCATCGTCGACGACGGCAGGAAGGTGACGGGCGTCCGGACCGCCGACGGCGTGATCCCCGCCGACGTCGTCGTGTGTTGTGCCGGATTCTGGGGCGCCCAACTGGCCAAGCAGGTCGGTCTCGTCGTACCGCTGGTGCCGATGGCGCACCAGTACGCGACGACCGGCCGGATCGAACCTCTCGTCGGCCGCAACACCGAGCTGACCGAGGCCAGCCTGCCCATCCTGCGTCACCAGGATCAGGACCTGTACTTCCGCGAGCACGTCGACCGGATCGGCATTGGGTACTACGGCCATGATCCGATGCCAGTCGACATGTCATCGCTGGCGGCCGACACTGCCGGTGAGCAGATGCCGTCGATGCTTCCGTTCACCGAGGAAGACTTCGTCCCGGCCTGGCGGGAGTCCACGAAACTCCTTCCCGTACTGAGCGATTCGAAGGTCGAGCAAGGATTCAACGGCATCTTCTCGTTCACCCCCGACGGCTTCTCGATCATGGGTGAGCACCGCGAGCTCAGCGGCTTCTGGGTCGCCGAGGCGGTCTGGGTGACGCACTCGGCGGGCATCGCCAAGGCCACCGCGGAGTGGATCGTCGACGGCACCCCGTCCGTCGACGTCCACGAATGCGACCTCTACCGCTTCGAGGACGTCGCCAAGACCGACGACTTCATCCTGACGACCAGCTCGCAAGCGTTCGTCGAGGTGTACGACATCATCCATCCGCATCAGTTTCGCGATGCGCTGCGCGGGCTGCGAACCAGTCCGTTCTACGCCCGCCAGCAAGAGCTCGACGCCTTCTTCTTCGAGGGCGGTGGCTGGGAACGGCCGGCCTGGTACGGCGCGAACGGTGAACTGGCGCAACGGCTTCGTGACGAGGGCTTGGCCTTCCCGGAGCGCGACGAATGGTCGGCCAAGTTCTGGTCGCCGATCTCGATCGCCGAGGCGCACTGGACCCGTCACCACGTCGCCATGTACGACATGACACCGCTGACCCGCTATGAGGTCGCGGGCCGTGGCGCGGTCGAGCTGCTTCAGCGGCTTACCACCAACAACGTCGACAAGAGCGTCGGGTCGGTCACCTACACGCTGATGCTCGACGAGACGGGCGGCGTCCGAAGCGATCTCACCGTCGCCCGACTCGCCCCCGACCGCTTCCAGGTCGGCGCGAACGGGCCGACGGACTTCGACTGGCTCACCCGCCACGTTCCCGAGGACGGCAGCGTGACGGTTCGCGACGTCACCGGCGGAACGTGCTGCGTCGGGCTGTGGGGTCCCGCGGCCAGGGACCTGGTTCAGCCGCTGTGTCATGACGACCTCTCCCACGAGGGCTTCAAATACTTCCGTGCCCTTTCGACTCACCTCGGGGCCATCCCGGTGACCATGATGCGGGTGTCCTACGTCGGCGAACTCGGTTGGGAGATCTACGCCGACGCGGCATACGGTGCCGCGCTGTGGGATCTGTTGTGGAACGCGGGGCAGGACCACGGCGTCATCGCCGCAGGCCGGATTGCCTTCAACAGCTTGCGCATCGAGAAGGCGTATCGCTCGTGGGGGACCGACGTGACGGCCGAACACCTTCCCGCGGCGGCCGGGCTGGACTTCGCCGTCCGGATGACGAAGGACGACTTCGTCGGCAAGGCCGCCATCGAGGCGGCGGCGCCGCCGGAGAACGCATTGCGCAGCATCGTCTTCCACGACCCGACGGCCGTGGTGCTCGGCAAGGAGCCGGTGTACCTGGACGGCTCCCCGGATTGCGCCGGCTACGTGACCAGTGCCGCCTACTCCGCAACGGTCGGACGCTGCATTGCCTACGCGTGGCTCCCCGCCTCGACCGCGCCGGGTGACGTGGTCGCCGTCGACTACCGAGGTAGCCGCTACGGCGCGACGGTGCACGCCGAGCCGGTGGTGGACCCCGAGATGGCCCTTATTAGGCGATGACCAGAGGAATGCGATGACCACGACCGAGAACTCGCCGGCGCTGCTGGCCACCCTCGCCGGCGATTTCTACACCAGTGCAACGATTTTCGCCGCCGAACAGGACGAGATCTTCGAGAAGCTCTGGTTCTGCGCCGCCCGCTCGAATGACCTGGCAAACCCCGGCCAGTTCAAGAACGTTCAGATCGGTCGCGAGAGCGTACTGGTGGTCCGCGGCAAGGACGGCGCCCTGAGGGCCTTCCTGAACGTCTGCCGCCACCGCGGCGCCGCGCTGTGCACCGAGTCCGAAGGCCAGGTCAAGCGGAGTCTGCAGTGCCCGTATCACGCCTGGACCTACGCGCTCGACGGCAAGCTGATCGCCGCGCCGAACCTGGCGTCGCTGAAGGAGGCCTCGGGTGAGGGCATCGACCGCTACAAGTACGGACTGATTCCGGTCGCGCTGACCGAGTGGCTCGGCTACGCGTGGGTCTGCCTGGCCGACGAACCGCCGTCGTTTGAAGACGACGTGATCGGCGAAGTCACCCGCCGTCTCGGCGATCCAACCGCCGTCGACCACTACGACATCGCAAGTTTGAGCGTCGGCCGCCGGGTGGTCTACGACGTGGCGGCCAACTGGAAGCTCATCGTCGAGAACTTCATGGAGTGCTACCACTGCGCCACGATCCACCCCGAGCTCACCGAGGTGCTCCCCGAATTCGCTCAGGGCCTCGCCGCGCAGTACTACGTAGGCCACGGTGCCGAATTCGGTTCCGACATATCCGGTTTCACGATCGACGGCAGCGCCGGGTTCGACACCCTTCCCGGCGTCACCGAGGACCAGGATCGGCGCTACTACGCGATCACCATCAAGCCGACGGTGTTCGTGAACCTGGTGCCCGACCACATCATCTTCCACCGGATGTACCCGCTCGCCCCCGACCGCACCATCGTCGAATGCGACTGGCTTTACACCGCGGACGTGGTGGAGCAGGGTCGCGACGTCTCGCGTTCGGTCGAGCTGTTCCACCGGGTCAACGAGCAGGACTTCGACGCCTGCGAGCGCACTCAGCCCGCGATGTCGTCGCGCGCCTATCGCAACGGCGGCGTACTCGTTCCTTCCGAACATCACATCGCGGAGTTCCACGAGTGGGTAGTGTCCCGAATCGGCGCCCACCCCGACGCCACAGACGCGAGGTGACATGTGAACGGTGAGCCCGATCTCTACGTGGGAGGGCGGTGGCGGCACGCGTCCGACGCCGGGACCCGCGAGATCGTCAACCCGGCCGACGGAAGCGTCGCTGCCGTAGTCGACGAGGCAACCGATGCTGACGCCAGGGACGCCGTCGCAGCGGCGCGGGCGGCGTTCGACGACGGGGCCTGGCCCGCAACGCCCGTCGCCGAACGGGCGGCGCTGCTCGACCGGATAGCCGACCTGCTGCAACGCGACCGGGAAGACCTGTCGCTGCTCGAGACCCGCGACACCGGAAAGACCCTGGCGGAGAGCCGAATCGACATCGACGACGTGACGTCGGTGTTCCGCTACTACGCGAAGCTGGTTGGCGTGCAGGCCGACCGGGTCATCGACGTCGGCGATCCCGACGTCATCAGTCGTGTCGTCCGCGAGCCCATCGGGGTGTGTGTCCTCATCGCGCCGTGGAACTATCCGCTGTTGCAGATGTCGTGGAAGATCGCCCCCGCGCTTGGCGCCGGCTGCACGATGGTCGCGAAACCCAGCGAGGTCACCCCCTTGTCGACCATCGCCTTCGTGCACCTGCTCGAAGAGGCGGGCGTGCCCGCCGGAGTCGTCAACCTGGTGCAGGGCAGTGGGGCGGCCCTCGGCGCCGCCCTGACCGACAACGGCGACGTCGACTTCATCTCGTTCACCGGCGGACTCGCCACCGGACGGACCATATCGAAGGTCGCCGCCGAGCACGTCACCAAGGTGGCCGTGGAACTCGGTGGCAAGAACCCGCACATCGTGTTCGCCGACATCGGGACAGGAGACGCGTGGGACGCCGCCGTCGACCAGGTGCTGACGGGGGTCTTCCTGCACTCCGGTCAGGTCTGCTCGGCAGGTACCCGGCTGATCGTCGAGGAGTCGATCGCCGACGACTTCGTCACCGCTCTCGTGGCCCGTGCCGAGAAGATTCGGATGGGCGACGGCATGGATCCGGCCAGCGAAACCGGACCGCTGGTGTCAGAGCAGCACCGGGCCAAGGTGGAAGCCCATGTGGCGTTGGCGATCTCGGAGGGGGCGACGCTCGTCACCGGCGGATCGCGGCCCACGGATCCGGCGTTGGCGTCCGGCAGCTTCTATCTGCCGACGATCTTCGACCGGTGTGACCGTTCCATGGCGATCGTCCAGGAGGAGACCTTCGGTCCGATCCTGACGGTGGAGCGGTTCACGGAGGAAGCCGAGGCAATCCGCCTCGGGAACGACACGGAATACGGTCTCGCGGCGGGCGTTCGGACGTCTGATCCGGCGCGGGGCGAACGTGTGGTGCGTGCGTTGCGACACGGCACGGTATGGCTGAACGACTTCGGCTACTACACCGCGGCAGCGGAGTGGGGCGGATACGGGAAGTCGGGTAACGGTCGCGAGCTTGGCCCCACCGGGCTCGCGGAATATCAAGAGCTCAAACACATTTGGCACAACGTCGCGCCGAAGCCCGCAGGCTGGTTCAAGGGTGTATAGCCGAACCTTTCGAGAGGACGTTTAATGGCGGTTGACCCGAACGCGCTGAGCAACACCGACAGTGGTGGCTTGGACGACTTTGGCTACAAGGAATCCCTCGACCGAAGCATCGGCAAATTCGCCAGCTTCGCCGCCGGGGTCAGCTACATCTCCATCCTCACTGGCACCTTCCAGCTGTTCTACTTCGGCTTCGGCACCGCAGGTCCGGCCTACCTGTGGTCGTGGCCGATCGTGTTCGTCGGCCAGATGGCCGTGGCGCTGTGCTTCATGGAGCTGGCCGCCAAGTATCCGATTGCGGGAGCGGTCTACAACTGGTCGAAGATGCTGGCGAGCCGCATCGTCGGATGGATGTCGGGCTGGCTCATGCTGACGGCGTCGATCGTGACGATCTCGGCGGTCGCGCTGGCCTATCAGCTGAATCTTCCCCGGCTGTGGAGTGGCTTCCAGATCATCGGCGACGGCACGGGTGAGTACGACGGTCCGGCCAACGCCGTGCTGCTCGGCACGGTCCTGATCGCGTTCACGACACTGATCAACGCCCTCGGCGTCAAGCTCATGGCCCGAATCAACAGTGCGGGCGTCTTCATCGAACTCATCGCCGCCGTGTTGATCGTCGTGCTCCTCGGATTCAACATCAAGCGCAGTCCCGACATCTTCTTCTCGACCAACGGCTACGGGGCGGGGGAGAGCACGGGCTTCCTCGGCGCCTTCCTGATCGCCTCGCTGGCATCGGGTTACGTCATGTACGGCTTCGACACGGCCAGCTCACTTGGCGAAGAGACCGTCGAGCCGCGCCGCACCGCACCGAAGGCCATCTTCCGGGCGATCCTGGCGTCCTTCGTCATTGGTGGCGGCATCCTGGTGTTCGCGGTGATGGCCGCGCCCAACCTCGAGGACCCGGCACTCGGCGAGAGCACCGGCGGTCTGCAGTACATCGTCGAGCAGGTCATGTGGGGCCCACTCGGCACGATCTTCCTGATCTGCATCGTCATCGCGGTGACGGTATGCACGCTCGCGGTCCACACCGCCGCCATCCGGCTCACCTTCGCCATGGCACGCGACAACGCACTTCCCTTCGGAGAGAAGCTGGCCCGCGTTCACCCCAAGACGCAGACCCCGATCGTGCCCGCGGTCATCATCGGCGTGCTGGCCATCCTCATCCTGGTGATCAACGTCGGCCAGGCCAAGATCTTCACGGTGCTGACCTCGATCGCCATCATCATGATCTACCTCGCCTACCTGATGGTGACCGGACCGCTTCTGAAGAAGCGATTCCAGGGACAGTGGCCGCCAAAGGATCTCAAGGAAGGCGGCTACTTCACGATGGGCAAGTGGGGCATGCCGGTGAACATCGTCGCCGTGGTCTGGGGTGTGGGGATGGCACTGAACCTGGCCTGGCCGCGGGTCGCCGTGTACGGCGAGGGCTGGTACTACCAGTGGGGTGCCTTCATCTACATTGGCGTCATCCTCGGCGCGGGTCTGCTGTGGTACGCAGTGAAGGGCCGCCACCACATCGGCACGCTCGAATCGCATGCCGCTGTTGCGAAGGTCCCCGGCATCGATGTCTGACGACGAATTCTCCACCCACGTCTTCGATTACGTCATCGCCGGCGGCGGGACGGCCGGCTGCGTGCTGGCCGCCCGTCTGTCGGAGGACCCCGACGTGACGGTGTGTCTGGTCGAGGCAGGCCCGACCGACGTCGGCAACGACGACATCCTGCCGCTGACGAAGTGGATGCACCTGCTCGACTCCGGGTACGACTGGGACTACCCCGTCGAACCGCAGGAGAAGGGCAACAGCTTCATGCGGCACGCCCGCGCGAAGGTGCTCGGTGGGTGTTCGTCGCACAACTCGTGCATCGCGTTCCACCCGCCCGCCGAATCCCTCGACGAGTGGGTCGAGATGGGCGCCACCGGTTGGGGATCGACCGAAATCCTGCCTCTGGTCCGGCGTTTGGAGACTAACGACGCGCCGGGAGACCACGGCCACGACGGCCCGGTTCGCCTTCAGGACGTGCCGCCGGTCGACCCGTGCGGCATCGCGGTGCTCGAGGCGGCGGCACTGGCCGGGCTGCCGACGGTGGCGTTCAACCGTGGCGAGACGGTGCGCAACGGCGCCGGCTGGTTCCAGATCAACGTGGGCGCCGACGGCACTCGCATGTCCACCTCGCACGCCTACCTGCACCCAATCCTGGGCTCCCGCAAGAACCTCGAGGTCCGCACCGGCTGCTGGGTCTCGGAGATCCTGTTCGACGACGCCAATGCGGCGACGGGCGTGCGGTATCAACGCCCCGACCTCACCGGCTACGACACGGTGTCGGCCCGCCGCGAGGTCATCGTCACCGCTGGATCCATCGACACCCCGAAGTTGTTGATGCTCTCTGGAATTGGTCCCGCCGAACACCTCAGGGAGATTGGCGTCCCCGTCCGGGTCGACTCACCGGGGGTCGGGACCAACCTCGACGACCACGTCGAGGGGCTGGTGTTCTGGGAGGCCGCCAAGCCGATGGTGACCACCTCGACCCAATGGTGGGAGATCGGCCTCTTCACCTGCGTCGACGAGGGTCTGTCCCAGCCCGACCTGATGATGCACTACGGCAGCGTCCCGTTCGACATGAACACGTTGCGACGCGGCTATCCGACGACGGACAACGGATTCTGCTTGACGCCCAACGTAACTCAGGGTCACTCGCGCGGCACCGTTCGGCTGCGCAGCCTCGACTACCGCGACCGGCCCAGGGTCGACCCTCGTTACTTCACCGATCCCGACGGCTACGACGAGCGGATCATGCTCGCCGGAATTCGGTTGGCCCGCAAGATCGCCGAGCAGGCACCGCTCAAGGGCTGGATCGCGCGCGAGCTGGCGCCGGGACCCGACGCGACCACCGACGACGAGCTGCTGGACTACGTGCACCAGACGCACAACACCGTCTACCACCCGGCGGCCACCGCCCGGATGGGAGCGGTGACCGACCCGATGGCCGTGCTAGATCCGCAATTGCGGGTCAAGGGGGTGTCTCGGCTGCGGGTCGTCGACGCGTCGGCCATGCCGAAGCTGCCGTCGGTGAACCCGAACATCACCGTGATGACCATGGCCGAGAAGTGTGCGGACTTGATCCGGGGGAGCTGAGCGAGTTCCTCGGCGGGCACACGCCGTTCCAGTCGGCGTCCGCCGACGAACTCGCCGATCTGGCGGCCGGGTCGACGGTGGTCACGTTCGCCACCGGCGCGGTGATCGCCGACTACTCGGCGCAGGTGCCGGGTGACGTGTGGATGGTTCACACGGGCCGCGTGACGCTGCAGGCCGCCGACGGTTCGGCAGTCGACGTCGTCGACCCCGGCGGCATCTTCGGGTACACGCCGCTGCTTACCGGCGGCGGGATGGAGTTCGTGGCTCGGGCCACCGAACCGAGCACCCTGATCCGCCTGCCGGGCCAGCAGGTGCGGACCCAGTTCGCGACGCCCGCCGGTCTGGCGTTCCTCGCGTCGTCGGCGTGGAGCGTCACCCCGGGCGGTCGCCCCGCCCTGGTTCCCGTCGCCGACAGCAGGCCGGTCGGCGAGCTGGTGCACGGTGACGTCCTGCTGGTGACGCCCGACGTGTCCGTGCGCGACGCCGTCATCCGGATGACCGAACGGCATGTGTCCTACGCGCTGATCTCGTTGCCGGACGGCGAGTACGGCATCTTCACCGACCGCGATCTTCGGACGCGCGTCGTCGCGGCGGGGCTGTCGGTGGACGTGCCGATCACCCGCGCGATGAGCGCACCGGCGCGACGGGTCACCGCCGACCTGACCGCCGAGACCGTGCTGATGTCGATGCTGGAGAGCGGACTTCGGCACATGCCGGTGACCACGGCTCGCGGCGAGGTGATCGGCGTCCTCGAAGACGCCGACCTCCTGGCCGCTTCGGCGAGGCAGAGCTTCATGCTGCGGCGCTCCATCGGTCTGGCCGCCGACGCCGATGAACTGCAGGCCGCCGCACAACGCGTCACCCACACCGCCAGCGCGCTGTTCCGAAGCGGCACAAAGGCTTCCGCGACAAGCGGCATCCTCTCGATCGTGATCGACAGCGTGGTCCGGCGGGCCTTGGAACTCGCACTCGCCGAGGCGCCGTCGGACACGGGCACTCCGACGTCAGGCTTCGCGTGGCTGACCCTCGGCAGCATCGCGCGGCGCGAGGCGATGCCCTCGTCGGACGTCGACAGTGCGCTGTCCTGGCGCGACGACCTGTCGCCGGCCGGCGACCAGCTCAGGGCAATCGCCAGACGCACCCACGCCATCCTCGACGGTTGCGGGCTGCCGTCGGATAGCAATGGTGCCGTCGCCTCGAGTCCCAATTTCTCTCGCTCGCAGGGTGATTGGGCCAGGGCTGCCAGGGGTTGGCTGGACGATCCGCTCGTTGGCAAGGGGTTGATCCTGTCGTCGCTGCTGCTCGACGGCCGGGTCGTCTGGGGCGAGAGCGCCCTGCACACGATCCCGGCTGCCTACCGCAGGATGCGCGCCGAACACCCAAACGCGTTGCGGCTGCAACTGCTCGACGCGTTGTCCGGTCGGGTGCGCGCCAGATCCCTGCGCGACGTGCTGTCGCGACGCGGTGGCACGTTCGACCTGAAGAGTCACGCGGTCACCCCGATCGTGAATCTGGCGAGGTGGGGCGGCCTGGTCGGTGACGTCGCGTCGGCGTCGACCCCGGCTCGGCTCGAGGCGGGCGCGGCCTGCGGCGCGCTGAGCGAGCGTGACGCGGCGACTCTCGGCGAGGTGTTCGTGATGCTGCAGCGGCTGCGGATGACCCATCAGGTCGAGCAACTGTCGGTCGGGCACAGTCCCGGCGACGTGATCACCATGTCAGAGCTGTCCCCGCTGAACCGGAGCCTGCTCAACGACGGACTCCGCGAGATCGCCGCCGTCCAGAGACGTGTCGGCAACTTCGGCATCCCGGCCGTATAGGGTCGGACCCGATGCCGAGACCGGAGAGCAGAACGACCCCAGAGGACGGCGGACGGTCTGCGTCCGTCCAGTCCGTGGACCGTGCCTTGCTGGTCATGGAGATCCTGGCTACCAATGGGCAGGCCGGTGTCACCGAGATCGCCGCCGAGTTGGGCGTCCACAAATCGACTGTGTCCCGGATCATCTCGGTATTGGAAGCTCGCGGGTACGTCGAGCAACTCGCCGACCGCGGCAAGTACCGGTTGGGCTTCGCGATCGCCAGGCTGGCCCGCGCCACCAGCGGCCAGCTCGACCTGGTGAAGCAAAGCCAGGCCGCGTGCGACGCGCTGGCTCTCGAGTCCGGTGAGACGACGAATCTTGCCGTCCTCGATGGCGACCGAATCGTCAACGTCGCCGAAGCCATCGGCCCGGCCGGCATCGCTCTGCGCACCTGGGTGGGGCAAAGCTGCCCGGCCCACACCACCTCGAGCGGCAAGGTGCTGCTCGCGGCGCTAGACGACGCTGCGCTGCGCGAATGCCTCGGGACCCGGCTGGAGTCGTTCACCGACGCCACCGTCACCACGCGTAGCGCCCTGCAGGCCGAACTGAGCGTGGTGCGCGAGCAGGGGTGGGCATGCGTCCGGGAGGAACTCGAGGTTGGGCTCAACGCCGTCGCCGCACCGGTGTACGACGCCTCCGGCCGGGTCGTCGCGGCGCTCAGCGTGTCGGGGCCGTCCTATCGGCTCGGCGAGAACGAGTTCGAGGCGACCGCCAAGCGTGCCGTCGCCGCTGCCGAGACCATCAGCCGTCGGCTCGGCTGGATCGACGTCTCCGGCAGGTCCTAGAAGAACGTGCGGATCAGGTCGACGACCAGGCCGTCGTCGTCGAGCACCGGGATCAGCTGCCACTTGTCGAACACCGTGCAGGGATGGGACACCCCGAACTCGAGCCACGTCCCCACCTCGACGCGATCGCGGTCGGCGGGTCCCACCCGCAGATATGCGTGCTGGTCGTTGAGCTTGGTCACCGTGCTTTCCGGCAGTGAGCGGGCTACCGGCAGGTCCTGGTCGAAGGACACGTCGCGTCGGCCCATCGTCACCAAGGCCAGCTCGGCCTCGGGCCGTGACGTCACCTGCGCCCAGACGGACAGCGCGGGCCGGAACGCTGCCGTCAGCGGTGAGGTCCGACCGTAGAGGCCGTCGTCGTGAGTGAGGTAACACCCACTGCGCAGGATGGTTCGCCACTCTCCTGCGAGCACGTCGGCAACCAGGTCGAAGTACGTGCTGCCCCCAGCGGTGGCGATCACGTGGTCAGTCTCGAACAGCGGGGCCAACCGCACCGCCGCCCCGCGCACGGCACTGAGATATCCGGTGACCCGCGCCACTGCGCGCGGTGCGACGTCGTGCCCCGTGGCGGCCTCGTAACCCGCGACGCCGACCAGGCGCAGTTGCCGCGACGCGGCCGCGGCCCGCGCGACGGCGTCGACCGCGTCGGCACCGCGGCACCCGGTGCGCCCGCCGGGCATCCCCACCTCGACGCAGACGTCGACCGGCCGTCGGGCACCTGCGGCGGCGAGGGTGGCCGACATGATCTCGACCCCGCGCACCGAGTCCACCCAGCACACCAGGCCGAAATTCGGGTCACCGTCCAATTCGGCTGCCAGCCAACGCAACCCAGCCTCGTCGACCAGTTGGTTGGCCAACACGACGCGGTCGACCCCAAACGCGCGGAACGTCCGCACCTGGCTGATCGTCGCCAGGGTCACGGCCGTTGCGCCGGCGTCGAACTGCCGCGCGAGCAGCTGCGGTGCCATGTGGGTCTTGCCGTGCGGGGCCAACTCGACGCCCCGGTCGCGGCACCACGCGGCCATCGTCGAGAGGTTGTCGGCAATGGCGGATTCGCGTAGTACGCACAGCGGCCCGACGGCGCCAGCGGTGAACGGGTCGACGCCGGCGCCTCGCACGTCGGCAGGCGTGAGCCCCCACCACTGCGACGGCAGACCCTTGTAGCGCCAGTCCATCGGTTCGTCGGCAAGGGCGGCGACGGCAGTCGCGTCGACGGTCGCGGGCATTGACCCATTCAAGCCTCATTTAAGCTGGCACGTCGTGAGCTCCGCAGATGTTCCCGAGGCCGGTCAGACGAACGACGATTCCGATCTACCCGAGCAGTTCCGGATCCGTCAGGCGAAGCGAGAGCGACTGCTCGCCGAGGGGCGCAATCCGTATCCGGTCGAGGTGGCCCGTACCCACACCCTTTCCGAACTCCGTTCGGCGTACGCCGACCTGGAGGTCGACACCAAGAGCGGGCAGATCGTCGGGATCGCCGGCCGCGTCGTCTTCGCCAGGAACTCCGGAAAGTTGTGCTTCGCAACGCTGCAGGAGGGTGACGGCACCCAGCTGCAGGCGATGATCAGCCTGGACGGCGTCGGCAAGGAGTCGTTGGATGCCTGGAAGTCCGACGTGGACCTAGGCGACATCGTGTTCGTCCACGGCGAGGTGATCAGCTCGCGACGAGGCGAACTTTCTGTGCTTGCCGATTCTTGGCAAATCATCTCCAAGGCCCTGCGGCCACTTCCCGTCGCGCACAAGGAGCTCAGCGAGGAGTCGCGGGTGCGGCAGCGTTACGTCGACTTGATAGTTCGTCCGGAAGCTCGCACCATTGCCCGCCAACGGATTGCGGTCGTTCGTGCGGTGCGTTCGGCTTACGAGCGACGCGGCTTTCTCGAAGTGGAAACACCGATGCTGCAAACCCTTGCTGGTGGCGCCGCCGCACGGCCTTTCGTCACACACTCCAATGCCCTCGACGCCGATCTGTTCCTCCGCATCGCTCCGGAGTTGTTCCTGAAGCGGTGCTTGGTCGGTGGTTTCGAGAAGGTGTTCGAGATGAATCGGAACTTTCGAAACGAAGGCGCTGATTCCACGCATTCACCGGAATTCGCCATGCTCGAGACTTATCAGGCCTACGGCACTTACGACGATTGCGCGGTCGTGACGCGCGAGGTTATTCAGGAGGTCGCCGACGAGGCGATCGGCACTCGAAACGTGCCACTGCCCGATGGCACGACCTACGATCTCGACGGGGAATGGGCGACGCTCGAAATGTACCCGTCGCTGTCCGAGGCGCTCGGCGAGGAGATCACTCCCGATACGCCGGCTGATCACCTCTGGTCGATTGCCGAGAGTCGCGGTGTCGAAATCGCGCGCGATCGCGGATTCGGACACGGCAAGCTCGTCGAAGAACTCTGGGAGGACGCCGTCGGAGTGGACCTGTGGGCGCCCACCTTCGTGCGAAACTTCCCCGTCGAGACGTCGCCCCTGACGCGTGAGCATCGCAGCATTCCCGGAGTTACCGAGAAGTGGGATCTCTACATCCGAAACTTCGAATTGGCCACCGGCTACACCGAATTGATCGATCCCGTTGTGCAGCGGGAAAGGTTCGAGGCACAAGCACGGGCCGCTGCCGCGGGTGACGACGAGGCAATGGTTCTCGACGAGGACTTCCTGGCGGCATTGGAGTATGGGATGCCACCGACCGCCGGAACGGGAATGGGTGTCGACCGCTTGTTGATGGCGTTGACGGGCTTGTCGATTCGCGAGACGGTTTTGTTTCCCCTCGTACGAAGGGATGCGCGTCGGCAGGGCTAGCCAGAAGGCGTTTCATACTTTTGTGTTGAATTGCGTCGCTTCCTATGCCAACATTGTGCAGGGTTTCGAGCGAAGTATGACTACGCGCCCGTGCAGAAGGGGCAGTGTGAGCCAATGGCAAAAAAAGTGACCGTCACGTTAGTCGATGATTTCGACGGTGAGGGTTCTGCCGACGAGACCGTCGAATTCTCACTCGACGGCGTCAGCTACGAGATCGACCTATCGTCGAAGAATGCGACGAAACTTCGCAACGATCTCAAACAATGGGTAGAGGCAGGCCGCCGTGTCGGTGGCCGTCGCCGTGGCCGCTCGGCCGGATCAGGCCGTGGGCGCGCGACGATTGATCGCGAACAGAGCGCGGCCATTCGGGATTGGGCGCGCCGTAACGGACACAGCGTTTCGACGCGCGGTCGCATTCCGGCCGACGTGATCGACGCATTCCACGCGGCAACGTAACCGCGCGTAGCCATACGCACGTATCCGCGTCGGGTACGGCAATCGACTTTCGCTAACGGCGAAGCGTTGTCGTGCCCGTGGGGGAACCGATCCGCGCGGATCGGGCGTTGGATTCCCTGCGGCCTGGAAATGGTCACCGTTCGGTCTTTCACTACGAGAGGACAAGCGGGACACCCAGAGGCGCCGCCCACTACAGTGGACGTCAAGCGCAGAGCACGGTTCGCCGTGTGAGGACTGCGCTATCTACGGAGGGCAGGTAACCACCGATGTTCGAACGCTTCACAGACCGCGCACGGCGCGTTGTCGTCCTGGCTCAAGAAGAAGCCAGGATGCTGAACCACAACTACATCGGCACCGAGCACATCCTCCTTGGCCTCATTCACGAAGGCGAGGGTGTCGCGGCGAAGTCGCTCGAGTCGCTGGGCATTTCGCTGGAGGGTGTGCGCAGCCAGGTCGAGGAGATCATCGGACAGGGCCAGCAGGCGCCGTCCGGTCACATCCCCTTCACCCCGCGCGCCAAGAAGGTGCTGGAGCTGAGCTTGCGCGAGGCGCTGCAGCTCGGCCACAACTACATCGGCACCGAGCACATTCTGCTCGGCCTGATTCGTGAAGGCGAAGGCGTCGCCGCCCAGGTCCTGGTCAAGTTGGGTGCCGAGCTGACGCGCGTGCGTCAGCAGGTCATCCAGCTGCTGAGCGGCTACCAGGGCAAGGAGACCGCCGAGACCGGCACGGGCGGCCGTGGCGGCGAGGCGGGCAACCCGTCGACGTCGCTGGTGCTCGACCAGTTCGGTCGCAACCTGACCGCAGCCGCGATGGAGGGCAAGCTCGACCCCGTCATCGGCCGCGAGAAGGAAATCGAGCGGGTCATGCAGGTGCTGAGCCGCCGCACCAAGAACAACCCGGTGCTGATCGGCGAGCCCGGCGTCGGCAAGACCGCCGTCGTCGAGGGCTTGGCGCAGGCAATCGTGCACGGTGACGTGCCCGAGACGCTGAAGGACAAGCAGCTCTACACCCTTGACCTCGGGTCCCTGGTTGCCGGCAGCCGTTACCGCGGTGACTTCGAAGAGCGCCTGAAGAAGGTGCTCAAGGAGATCAACACCCGCGGCGACATCATCCTGTTCATCGACGAGCTGCACACGCTCGTCGGCGCGGGTGCCGCCGAAGGCGCCATTGACGCGGCCTCGATCCTGAAGCCGAAGCTGGCCCGCGGCGAGCTGCAGACCATCGGTGCGACGACCCTCGACGAGTACCGCAAGTACATCGAGAAGGACGCCGCTCTGGAACGACGCTTCCAGCCGGTTCAGGTTGGCGAGCCGACCGTCGAGCACACCATCGAGATCCTCAAGGGGCTGCGGGACCGGTACGAGGCGCATCACCGCGTCTCGATCACCGACGGCGCGATCGTCGCGGCGGCCACGCTGGCCGACCGCTACATCAACGACCGGTTCTTGCCGGACAAGGCGATCGACCTGATCGACGAGGCGGGCGCCAGGATGCGCATCCGCCGAATGACCGCTCCGCCAGACCTGCGCGAGTTCGACGAGAAGATCGCCGACGCCCGCCGGGAGAAGGAATCTGCGATCGACGCGCAGGACTTCGAGAAGGCGGCCAACCTGCGCGACAAGGAGAAGACCCTCGTCACGCAGCGCGCAGAGCGAGAGAAGCAGTGGCGCTCGGGTGATCTCGACGTCGTCGCAGAAGTCGACGACGAACAGATCGCCGAGGTTCTCGGCAACTGGACCGGCATCCCCGTGTTCAAGCTGACCGAGGCCGAGACCACGCGTCTGCTGCGCATGGAGGACGAGATCCACAAGCGGATCATCGGCCAGGAGGACGCCGTCAAGGCCGTCTCGAAGGCGATCCGTCGTACCCGTGCGGGGTTGAAGGATCCCAAGCGTCCGTCCGGTTCGTTCATCTTCGCCGGCCCGTCCGGTGTCGGTAAGACCGAGCTGTCCAAGGCGCTGGCCAACTTCCTGTTCGGCGACGACGACGCACTCATCCAGATCGACATGGGCGAGTTCCACGACCGCTTCACCGCGTCGCGGCTGTTCGGTGCCCCTCCCGGGTACGTCGGCTACGAAGAGGGCGGCCAGCTCACCGAAAAGGTGCGCCGCAAGCCGTTCTCGGTGGTGTTGTTCGACGAGATCGAGAAGGCCCACCAGGAGATCTACAACACGCTCCTGCAGGTGCTCGAGGACGGCCGTCTCACCGACGGTCAGGGCAGGACGGTCGACTTCAAGAACACCGTGCTGATCTTCACGTCCAACCTCGGTACGTCCGACATCAGCAAGGCGGTGGGCCTCGGCTTCACCCAGGGTGGCGGCGAGAACAACTACGAGCGGATGAAGCTCAAGGTCAACGACGAGCTGAAGAAGCACTTCCGCCCGGAGTTCCTGAACCGCATCGACGACATCATCGTCTTCCACCAGCTGACGAAGGAAGAGATCGTCCAGATGGTGGAATTGATGATCGCCCGCGTCGGCAACCAGCTCAGGGCCAAGGACATGACCATGGAGCTGACCGACAAGGCGAAGTCGCTTCTTGCCAAGCGTGGATTCGACCCGGTGCTGGGAGCCCGCCCGTTGCGGCGGACCATCCAGCGCGAGATCGAGGACGCCTTGAGCGAGAAGATCCTCTTCGACGAGGTCGGCCCGGGCCAGGTCGTCACGGTCGACGTCGACAACTGGGACGGCGAGGGTGCAGGCGAGGATGCGGTGTTCACCTTCGTCGGTGCCACCCGGCCGGTCGTCGATGCACCGGATCTGGCGCCGGCAGGCGCTCCGGAGTAATTCGGCAGCGCTGAAAACGACGAATGGGCGGTACCCCTCGCAGGGGTGCCGCCCATTTCGTCGTCTAGGAGTGGCGGCGCGCTCGCCTGTGCCTATGATGCTCGAGTAACCGACGCACGAAGGAATGCTGGTGAAAATCCAGAGCGGTCGCGCCACTGTGAAAGTCAGACCCGACGTACGTCACTCTTGATACGGGACGCGAACTCCCGAAAGGACAGCTGACATGACAACTTCCGAGGCCCGCCGGAGCGTAGCTCCCGCGATCGACTTCACCGCCACGAAGGCGGCCCTGTGGCTGTCGCTGACGGCCTTCTTCGCTCTGCTGGTGCTGTACTTCGTCGGCGT
>Ga0247732_10000277_pt1 | contig 29844 bp, 25 predicted proteins | sample UWRJL163409C2_FD_180940 | JGI IMG/M metagenome (GOLD analysis project Ga0247732, IMG submission 180940) | Plant litter microbial communities from Arlington Agricultural Research Station in Wisconsin, United States - UWRJ-L163-409C-2 | ecosystem: Environmental > Terrestrial > Plant litter >...
CCGGCGCGCCCCGGCTCATCGATGTGGGTCACACGCGCTCCTCGCCTCGGGGGAAAGCCCCCATCGAGGATACCGAGCTTTGGCTTCGGTCTTGCCGTCGCGGTGCGCACTGCCGCCGGCCGCGTGCGTGCGGCCGCTACCGGAACATGGCACTGAAGATGCCATACAAGACGATGAGCACGGGAATGATGAGGACGATCTGCCATACGGTCGAGCGGCGGGCGAGACGTCGGCCCTGGCTCGCGACGCCCGTTCTGCGCGCCGAGTACGGCACCGCGTCGCCCTTGGTCTGCGCCGGCGCATCGACCTCGATCCGGTCGTCCCTCCAGCGCTCCCACTGCGCGACCCGCCGAGAGAAGACGTCGACGGCCGAGAACACCTGCTGCCATCGCGCGGGGTCGAGCGTCGAGACCTCGTCCGGGCTGTAGATGAAGAGGTAGTCGTCGATGATCTCGATGTCGAAGAGAGCGGCGCTGTCGATCAGCCGGGCCATGATGTCGGGGGTGAAGAGATACAGGGCGTCCGCCTCGTAGCCTTCGGGGCAGTAGAGCGCGAAGTGGCGGTCGAAGTCTCCTTCCAGGGACAGCTGCTGCCTGGAGGCCAACGCCTGAGGCAACGACGACGCGCCCCAGGAGTTGTTCCGCTGCGCGTCGAGGACGATGTGCGGAAGGGGCGTGTTCAGCCGGAGTGCGGCATAACCCCAGCGATACTCCTTGCGGCTCTTCCCGGAGCCGGTCGCCAGCGTGTGATTGGCGACCACGAACGACGGATCGCTCTCGTGTCGCACGAGGTCGGTCGAGAACGCCGACGTCTCGCCCTGCCGAGCGAAGATCATGCCCGGCAGCCGCGGCCCGTCCTCCCTCGCGGCATAGGTGAACGAGTTCGCCTCGGCGAAGCGGTGGATGCGGAACTGCCTCACGCCGTTGCGACGCCACACCGACCGCACGAAGAGCACGATCCCGATGAGCGGCATTACGAGGAACGGCACGGCCCGTCCACCCAGATCGAGCGAGCTGAGGTCGTCGCCGAACGACCAGTCTCGGTCGAAGGCGATCAGCAGCACGGGGAACAGCAGGATCACGGCGACGGGTATAAGGAGCGACACAATCCCCGGTCGAGCCGAGGAGGGAAGCGTGCGGCGAAAGGCTCGGAGCTCGCGGTGGTCGATCGGGGCCGTCAGCGGGCTGGTATCCAACATCACCCGCACCACCATACGGTGCCCCTCCTCCACAGGCCGGGATTTCGTCGCTTTATCCACAGCGCAAACCCCTGATCAAATCTGAAATAGCGGAATCGACCCAGTGTCGGTGGCTACTGTTTGACTTCTCCGCTGACGCTCTTCTTGAGCACGCCCACAATTGGGAGGCCATCGGCCAGGCCGGCGACGCCGCCCGCACCTGGATCGCCGCAGAGATCGCGCACGAGTCCCGCCGCGAACTCGACACCTCGGGCCTCGCCTATCGACACGGGTTCTCCTCGGCGAAGAAACTGCTCGCGGCCACAACGAATGTCTCCGAGCGCCTCGGCGTCGATACGGCTGCGGCGATCTGCCGCACCCTCTCCGAGGTCGTGAACCGCACCGGCTGGTCAGACAACACCGACCAGGCAGAGAGGCATCTGGTGGCGGCCGCAGTCGCCACCATCGGCGGCACTGAGACTGAGGCGAATACCGATTCCGATGTGGATGCGCTGGCGAGGGTGCCGAGGCTGTACACGGTCGAGGAAATCACTCGGCTGGCGTTCCGCATCCGCGAGCACCTCGACCCCGACGGAGCAGAGCCCCGAGACGCCGTCAAGCAGTCACTACGCGGCTTCAGTTACCCCAAAGTCGGAGCCGACGGCATGGCCCGCGGCAGGTACGCCCTGCCGCCACTGCAACTGGGCGTCTTCCTTGCTGCGGTCGACTCGATTCTCAGCCCGCGCACGCCCGACCCCATAGAATTTCGCACAGGTTCAGACCCGACAGCTCCGGACGCGGGTCGGGATGGCGAGCCCCGAACATCGATCTCAGACGCCGCCGTCGACCCGCGAACTGCAGAGCAGACGCTTCTCGACGCGGTCATGACTCTCATCGACATGGCTGCAGCATCCCCGGCCGCATCTCGCCTCAATGGGTCGGCGCCCACGGTGAACGTTCATGTCACGCTGGCCGACCTCGAATCGGGCCGTGGAGTGGGCTGGATCGATGGCAGCACCGAACCGATACCGATCAGCGCCGTGCACCAACTCCGCTGCGACGGCGACATCGTCGCCACCCTGTTCGGAGACCGCGGCGAGATCCTGAAGCACGGAAAGACCCACCGATTGGCTACCCGCCGACAACGCAGAGCCCTCGCCGCCCGAGACGGCGGCTGCGTGATGCCCGGATGTACCGCTCCGCCCTCACGATGCCAGGCCCACCACGTCACCCCGTGGGTGAGCGATTCCTTCCTGCCCGGGCGCACCGACATCGGCAATCTGGCGTTGCTCTGTCCGTTCCACCACGCCACGATCCACACGTCTGCGTGGCAACTCGAGATGATCCACGGCGCACCGCATGTCAGGCCGCCCACCTGGCTCGACCGACAGCGAACACTACGACCGACCGGCCAACGACGAACGGGCCAGCCGTGGTGAAGCCCCGCCCTACGATGGAACGACCCCGACTACGAGCACCGATGGAGAGCAGCACATGCCCACGAGCAAGAAGCGATCGAGCGCGAAGAAGCGCACCGGGGTGTCCCGCTCCGTCGGCACCTCCCCCACAGCGATCTCGGCCCTGACCCTTGCATTCGGCAGCTGGTACAAGACGCACGCGGAGGGGCTCGACGACCACCCCACGCCCGAGGCCATGCTCGCCTCCTTCTCCCGCACCGCCTCGATCACCGCCGCCCTTCCCGGCAAGCGCACCCTCGCGCATCCGGTGCCCGACACCCTCGACGCCCTGCTCGACTGGTTCGACGAGGCCGACGACGCAGAACTCGACGATCCCCTCTGGGAGGGCGCCTCGGTCGTCGATGTGCTCGATCACCTGCTCGACTTCCTCATCGAGACGGAACGGTGGACGGGCACGACGGCCGAGCTCGAGGAGAGCTCCGAGATCGTGCACGAGCTCATGGGCGACGAGGGCGGAGCAGCGTCGGGCTTCTTCACGCTTCTGGTCGAGAGCCTCGAGACCGTGCAGGCCGCCCCGGTCGACGCGCAGCTCGCGTCCCTCGACCGCTGGGCACCGATCTCCGCGATCGCCCCCTTCGTCGACTGGGTCGGGGCCGAGAAGACGCTCACGGCGACCGGAGCCCTTCGCACCGCCGACATCCCCGTCGCGACCTCGATGCTGGGCCTGCCCGAACATCGCCAGGTTCCCGGCGGCAGCATGTGGGACTCGCAACCGCTCTCGGCCTGGTGGTACGCGCTCCACGAGACCCGCATCATCACAACCGAGGGCACCACACTGCGACCGGGGCCGGGCGTCGATGGCCTCGACGTCGAGAGCGCCGACGGCGACACGGCTCTCGAGCTGCGCGTGGCCTTCATCCGCTACTACCTCTCGTGGTGGCTCACCAAAGAACTGGATGCCGACACCGAGCTGGGATCGGAGGTCACGATCCGGGTCATCGGCCAGCTCTGCGTGGCGCTGTCGCCCGAGCTGCTGCCCGGAGCATCCGTCGACGCGCTCAACCTCGTGTTCGACGACGCTCGGCCCGACCACGACGATCCCGACGACGAGGGGCTCTTCGGCGACGACGACGAGGAGCTCTCGGCCGAAGTGCATCGCCTGTCGAACGAGTACGCCTCCGAGCGCACGATCGCCGTGCTGGGCGAACTCGCCGCCTCGGGAGCGCTGGCCGAGTCGCCCGTCGCGACCGGCGGCATCCGCTATGCCGTCGAGCCCGACCGCGCGCACGCCTTCGCCCGAGCCCTGCAGCAGGCCATCGGCGGCTTCGTCGACGACGAATGACCACCCCCGTTCCCTGAGCTTGTCGAAGGGGAGCTTGTCGAAGGGCGTTTCGACAAGCTCAACGAACGGGGCGGCTCACGCCGCGAAGCGGTCGGTCGCCTCGATCAGCGCGTCGAGGATGCCGGGCTCGTCGAAGGCGTGGCCCGCATCGGGAATGAGGCGGAACTCGGCCTCGGGCAGGGCCCGGTGCAGGTCCCACGCCGTGACGGCCGGCGTGCACAGGTCGTAGCGGCCCTGCACGATCACCGTCGGAATCTCGCCCAGCACACCGGCGCGGGCGATGAGCTGGCCGTCCTCCATCCAGCCCTCGTTCACGAAGTAATGGTTCTCGATGCGCGCGAACGCCAGAGCGTAGGTGGGGTCGGCGAACGCCGCGACCAGTTCGGGCCGTGGCAGCAGGGTGATGGCGGATGCCTCCCACGTCGCCCACGCGACGGCCGCCGGTCCGTGCACGGCCGGGTCGGGGTCGTTGAGCAGCCGGTGGTACGCCTGGATGAGCGCGCCCCGCTGATCGACGGGCACCGGCGCGAGGAAGCCGGGCCACAGATCGGGCAGCACCTCGTTCGCCCCTGCTCCCTCGTAGAACCAGGCGAGCTCGGAACGCCGCAGAGTGAAGATGCCGCGCAGTACGAGCTCGGTCACGCGCGCGGGATGCGTCTCGGCGTACGCGAGCGCGAGGGTGCTGCCCCACGAGCCGCCGAACACCTGCCAGCGATCGACCCCGAGGTGCTCGCGCAGCCGTTCGAGGTCGTCGACGAGGTGCCAGGTGGTGTTCGATGCGAGATCGAAGGAGGCGTCGCTGGCGTGCGGCAGGCTGCGTCCGCAACCGCGCTGGTCGAGCACGACGATGAGATACCGGCTGGGATCGAACAGGCGCCGATGAGCGGGGCTCGAGCCGGCACCCGGCCCACCATGCAGGAACACCACGGGCTTGCCTTCGGGGTTGCCCGAGGTCTCCCAGTAGATCGACTGCCCGTCTCCCACCTCGAGGAGGCCGGAGTCGAACGGGTCGATGTCGGGGTAGAGGGTGCGCATGCTCTCGATTTTAGGAGATGGCGTTCCCTGAGCCTGTCGTTCCCTGAGCTTGTCGAAGGGTGCCCTTCGACAGGCTCAGGGAACGGCGGCGCTACCGGCCGACGAGCCCGGTCTCGTAGGCGAGGATCACCGCCTGCACCCGGTCGCGCAGCTCGAGCTTCTGCAGAATACGGCCCACGTGGGTCTTCACCGTCGACTCCGACAGCACGAAGCGCGCGGCGATCTCCATGTTCGACAGGCCCTCGCCGATCGCGGTGAGCACCTCGAGCTCGCGCTCGGTGAGCACGGCCAGCCGAGAGGCCGAGGCCGTCTGCGCGGCCCCGCCCGGCGCATCCGGAAGGCTGTCGCCGAACATCGTGAGCAACTCTCGGGTGATGCGCGCCGACACGGCCGCGTCGCCGGAGGCCACCGCCCTGATCGCCGAGGTGAGCTCGGCGGGCCGCGCGTCCTTGAGCAGAAACCCGCTCGCACCCGCGCGCAGGCCCGCGAACGCGTACTCGTCGAGGTCGAAGGTGGTGAGGATGATGATGCGGCTCGCCGGCTGCTCCCGCACGATCTCACGCGTCGCCTCGATGCCGTCGAGCACGGGCATGCGCACATCCATGAGGATCACATCGGGTCGCAGGCTGCGCGCCTGCCGAATGGCGTCACGGCCGTCGCCCGCCTCGCCCACCACCTCGAACCCGGGCTCCGACTCGAGCACCATGCGCATACCGACGCGCAGCAGGGCCTGGTCGTCGACGAGCAGGATGCGCACGGTCGGGTGATCGACGGGGGCGGCTGGATCGGGGGCGAAGGTCATGGGGCCGGGCTTTCTGGGTGGGGAGGCGAGGTGTTCGGCTGCGGCACGGCCGAGGGGATGCGTGCGTCGACCCGCCAGCCGCGTGGCTCGACCGGCCCGGCCTCGACCGTGCCTCCGTAGAGGGCGACGCGTTCGCGCATTCCGATGAGCCCGCGGCCGGAACCGATCGAGGCCGACATTGCCGCCGTGCCGCCCGGGCCGCCGCCCGAGCCACCGGACGCCGTCGGTGCGAGCCCGTCGTCGCGAATGGTCACCTCGGTCAGGCCCGGAGTCGTGAAGTCGACGGCCACCTCGACCCGGGAGGGCGTGCGGGCGTAGCGCAGCGCGTTCGTCAGAGCCTCCTGCACGACACGGAACACGGTGAGCTGGGCCACCGAGTCGTCGGGCACGGCGCCCGACACGGTCAGGGTGATCGGCAGCCCTGCGGCGCGGTACGAGTCGACGAGGGGGCGCAGTTCGTCGAAAGTGGGCTGAGGCGCCAGCGGGATGGCGACCGACGACTCGTCGGCGGGCTGGTCGCCCGACGCCTCGGTGAGCACCCCGAGCACCCGGCGCATGTCGGTCAACGACGTGCGGCCGATCTCGGAGACGTGTGCCATCGCATCCATGGCCCTGCCCGGATCGGTGGCGGCGGCCCGAGTCGCGCCGTCGGCGAGCGCGATCATCACGGTGAGGCTGTGGGCCACGATGTCGTGCATTTCGCGGGCGATACGGGCGCGTTCGGATGCCGTGGCGAGCTGCGCCTGCTGGTCCCGCTCACGGGCGAGCTGGGCCGCGCGGGCGAGGAGCGCATCCATGTACCGTGCCCGGTTGCCCACAGTGATGCCGATGAGGGTGGCGATGACGAAGATCATGCCGTAGCCGAAGAAGGCGACCAGCAGCACGGCCACATCGAGCAGGCCCCCGGCGACGGCGCCGAGGGTGGCCGCGGCGGTTCCGATGATGGTCCAGAGCCACGCCGATCGCGCCGAGCGGTAGACCGCGAGCGCGTAGAGGGCGATGACCAGGGCGATGCCGCCGACAGAGGAGCCGGTCGTTCCGGGGAAGACGGCGAGCAGCAGCGCGCTGGAGACGCCGGCCAGGATGCGCGGGATGAAGCGTCTGAAGAGGATGGCGGCGGTGGTGACGAGCGACAGCACCGCCGACAGCGCGGTGATCGCGAGCGACGAGGAGTTCGCCGAGGCCACCACCGAGCCGATCGAGGCGTAGTAGAACAGCCCCATGAGCACCGCGTCGACGATCCACGGATTGCGCCGGAAGAACGTGCGGATGAATCCGGGCGGCTTCGGGAGGCCCAGCCCCTGTGGGTCGTAGTCCTCGGCCCTGCGGGGCCTCATGACGCGCGACGATCCAGCCTGGGCCCGGGGCACCATGGCTGGATCGGTCGACACGAGAGCTACGCGTCCCTTCGCTTCATCAGAACGGCCGCGGGAATCAGGGTCACCGCCACCCATCCGAGCATAACCAGCAGCGCCTGCCAGGGCTCGAAGGTCGAGCCCGTGTAATACAGGCTCTGGCCCGCCGTTCCGGGCAGCCAGCTCGCCACGACCCCGGCCCACTCGGCGGGGATCAGCTGGAAGATGGTGGGAACCACCAGCAGCAGTCCGAGGCTCGCGGCGATTCCGCCCGGGGTCGAGCGCAGTGCCGCGCCGATGCCGAGCGAGATCAACCCGATGAATACGAGGTAACCCGCGGCGCCGAAGAACGACAGCCAGAGGCTCGGCTCGAGCGGCGCCGCGTCGACGCCGTTGCCGGCGAGAATCGGCATGGTGACGACATAGCTGACCACGATGGCGACGAGCGACACCACGAAAGTGGCGACCGCGAACACCAGCGCTTTGGCGGCGAGCACGGGAAGCCTGTTGGGCACGGCCATGAACGAGGAACGGATCTGGCCCGTGGAGTACTCGCCGCTGATGACGAGCACGCCCAGCACCGCGATCACGAGTTGGCTGAACAGCACTCCGAGCGTCGAGATGCTCACGGCGGCCTGGGTCACCTGCTGGGTCGTCGGCTCGGTCGCCATCGGGCTGGTGGTGAGCGCGAACAGCACGGCGATGCCCACCTGGATCAGAACGATGATCGAGAACGACCACCAGGTGGAGCGGAGGCTCCGCAGCTTGATCCACTCGCTGCGCAGGATGCCGGTGGCGCTGAGGCCCCGGTTCGACGCGTCGATGTGGCTCGAGCGGGCGAGGGCGGGTTGGGCAAGGGTACTCATCGGACGACCTCCGGGGTGACGGACTGGGTGTGGTATTCGACTTCGTCTGCGGTGAGACGGAGGTAGGCCTCTTCGAGAGAGCCGGTGACGGTGGTCAGCTCGTGCAGCACCAGACCGTTGGATGCGGCGACGCCGCCGATGGTCGCCGCCGAGACGCCGGCCACGTCGAGCGTCGACCCGCTCGCGGAGGTGACCTGCACATCCGGAGCGGCGAGCAGCCGGGCCAGCTCGGCCGCCTGGGGGCTCGAGACCCGCACGGAGGTGACCGCGCCCTGGCCGACGATGTCGGCCACCGGGGCGTCTGCGATCACGCGGCCGCGCCCGAAGACGATGATGTGGTCTGCGGTCATGGCCATCTCGCTCATGAGGTGACTCGACAGCAGAATGGTGCGGCCCTCGGAGGCGAGGTGCTTGAGCAGTCCGCGAACCCAGAGCACGCCCTCGGGGTCGAGACCGTTGATGGGCTCGTCGAGGATGAGCGTCTGCGGGTCGCCGAGAAGCGCGGCCGCGATGCCGAGGCGCTGCCCCATGCCGAGCGAGAACCCGCCCACGCGTTTGCCGGCAACGGCCTGCAGGCCTGTGAGATCGATGACCTCGCGCACCCGGGCCGCCCCGATGCCGTGGGTGGCGCCGAGCGCGAGCAGGTGGTTGTAGGCCGAGCGGCCCGAGTGGATGGCCTTCGCGTCGAGCAGGGCTCCGACCTCGTGAAGAGGGGCGGAGTGCTCGGCGTAGAAGTGGCCGTTCACGCGAACGCTGCCCGACGTGGGACGGTCGAGCCCCACGATCATGCGCATCGTGGTGGACTTGCCCGCGCCGTTGGGGCCGAGGAGGCCCGTGACCTTGCCCGGCCGCACCGTGAAGGTGGCGGCATCCACCGCTGTTCGTTGGCCGTAGCGCTTGGTGAGGGACTGTGCTTCGATCATGTCGATCTCCTGTCGATTCACGTCTATACGCCTGTGTTCGTGTACAAGCAGACGTGGAGGAGGCCGACCCTCCTCCACTTCTTCGAGGCTAGAAGTGCGCGGAGTGTGGCGAATCGCCCGAGAGGACGGTCTTGACCGGAGCGTGTCGTACCGGGGTACTACCTCGGCCCCGCGACGGCTACGCCTCCCGCGCCATGAGCTCGAGCGTGTCGATCACCCGATTCGAGAAGCCCCACTCGTTGTCGTACCAGGCGACCACTTTGATGTGCCTGCCGTCGACGCGGGTGAGGGCCGAGTCGAAGATCGCCGACGCCGGCTGGTCGACGATGTCGCTCGAGACGAGCGGCTCCTCGGAGTAGTCGAGGATCCCCGCGAGCGCGCCCGATGCGGCTGTGCGGTAGGCGGCGAGAACCTCGTCGCGGGTGACGTCGCGCGACACGGTCGTGTTGAGTTCGACGATCGAGCCGACCGGAACGGGAACACGGATCGAATCACCGGAGAGTTTTCCCTCGAGCTTCGGCAGCACGAGTCCGATGGCCTTTGCAGCACCGGTCGTGGTGGGCGCGATGTTCACGCCCGCGGCCCGTGCACGCCGCAGATCGCGGTGCGGACCGTCCTGCAGGTTCTGCTCCTGCGTGTAGGCGTGCACTGTCGTCATGAAGCCGTGCTCGATATTGGCCAGGTTGTCCAGCACCGCGGCGAGCGGTGCGAGGGCGTTGGTCGTGCACGAGGCGTTGGAGACGATCACATGGTGCGCTGGATCGTAGGCGCCGGTGTTCACGCCGAATGCGAGCGTCACGTCTGCCCCCTCCGACGGCGCACTCACCAGCACCCGCTTCGCGCCGGCCGCGAGATGTGCCCGGGCGGCATCGGCGGAGGTGAACCGGCCCGTGGCCTCCAGAACGATGTCGACGCCCAGTTCGGTCCAAGGCAGGGCGGCGGGCTCGCGCTCCGCCAGCACCCGGATGCGACGGCCGTCGACGAGCAGGTCGGTCCCGTCCACCTCGACGGTGCGGTCGAATCGACCATGCGCGCTGTCGTACCTGAGCAGGTGGGCGAGCGAGTCAGGGGCGGTCAGATCATTGATGGCGACGACCTCGAGCGCGCTGTCGCGATCGAGCAGAGCGCGCAGGGTGTTGCGCCCGATACGGCCGAATCCGTTGATGGCAATGCGAGTCATGGAAGGTTCCTTTCGTTCCGCCTTCCATGGTCGGCGGGCCGGCGCGCCGTCACCAGTGGCTGGAACGACGTGACCCGAAAGGATCTCGCCACTCGCGAGATGCGATCTCAGGCGGAGAAGGTGTGACGGTATCCGGTCGGCGACGTGCCCAGGATGCGCCGGAAATGCAGACGCAGATTGGCTCCGGTTCCCAGTCCCACCCGGGCGGCGATCTGCTCGACGCTGAGATCTGTGCTTTCGAGGAGCTCGCGGGCGACGTCGACCCGTGCCCGCAGCATCCACTGCATCGGCGTGTAACCGGTGTCTTCGACGAAGCGGCGCGAGAAGGTGCGGGCGGAGACCCGGGCATTGCGGGCCAGCATGTCGAGGGTGAGCGGATCGGCGAGGTGGGCCAACGCCCACTCTCGGGTGGTCGCGAAGAGGTCGCCGAGAGGCTCCGGCACGCTGCGCGGAACGTACTGCGACTGCCCGCCGCTCCGATACGGCGCCGCCACGAGGCGGCGCGCGACGTGATTCGACAGCGCGACACCATGATCTCGGCGCACGAGGTGCAGGCACAGGTCGATGCCGGACGCCGCACCGGCGGACGTGAGCACCTCGCCCTCGTCGACGAAGAGCACATCCTCGTCGATACGCACGAGCGGATGCTTGTCGGCGAGTGCGCGGGTGTAGTGCCAGTGGGTGGTCGCCCGCTTGCCATCGAGCAGGCCGGTCGCCGCGAGCGCGAATGCCCCGGTCGAGATCGCAGCGAGCCGCGCGCCCCGCTTGTGGGCCGCCACGAGGGCGTCGAGCACGTGAGACGGCGGATCGATCTGTGCGGGCATGCGGTACCCGGGCACGAATATGGTGTCCGCCTTAGTGAGCGCTTCCACCCCATCGGCCACGTGATACGAGAGACCGTCTCCCCCTGTGACCAGGCCCGGAGCCGCCCCGCACACCCGCACGTCGTAGGGCATGCTCGGGCGGTGCGCGAAGACTTGCGCCGGTATGCCGACGTCGAGCGGCTTCGCCCCCTCGAGCACGAGCACGGCGACACGGTGGTTGTTGCTGGCCATGACCTCAGCCTGCCCGACATCGTCGTGCAGCAGGTACCGCTGCGGACTAAGCAGGTACCGCTGCGGACTAAAGGTACCGGCGCACCAGTACCCACTGGCCGCAGCGGGGACTACCGGCTAGATGCGTTCCTTCTGCTTCTTCGAGAGGGTCTTCTCGTCGATGGGGGCCTCACCGCTCGCGCGCTGCTCGGCGTAGTAGTCGCGCGCTTCCCTCTGGCGCTCGGCCTCGGCGCCCGTCGCGATCGACGCGCGGATGTGCTCGGGGCCGTAACCGAAGGCATCCACCAGGTCTTGGGCGTGCGGCCGCAGGCGCGCGATGAGGCGGTCGATGTACGCCGTCACGGCCTGCGCGCGCTTCGGCGAGAGCCTGCCGTTGATGAGGTACCACGCCAGGTGCTTCTCGACGAGCCCGAGGCCGAACAGGTCGCGCACCCAGGTGAGCACGATGCGGGTTCCCTCGTCGTCGATCTCGTCGAGGGCGTCGGTGAACGCCTCCCACTGCAGCAGCTCGGCGTGAGCCCGGGCCGCGTCGATGACGGCGCTCTGGTTGGCGTTGAACAGGTCTGCCGCAACCTGCTTCGACGACTTGGTTCCCGGGCGCAGCCTGCCGGCCACCTCGGCCACCATCGTCTCGACCCGGTCGGTCAGCAGGGCGCGCTGCGCACCGGTCTCGCGCAGCTGTTCGACGCTGCGCGCGACCGATCCCCTGTCTGACAGGTTCTGCGCCAGGGTGCGCAGTCCCGTGCCGCTGACCGTGCGGTCGGCGGCCTGCTCGACGACGTAGCGCGCGAGCACACCGACATCGGCCTTCGCGAAGCGGCGGCTGTAGTCGGTGAGCAGGCGCTTGGCCACGAGCTGCAGCAGAACGTGGTTGTCGCCCTCGAATGTGGCGTACACGTCGAGGTCGGCCCTGAGCCCGACGAGGCGGTTCTCCGCCAGGAATCCCGCGCCGCCGCAGGCCTCGCGTGCCTCCTGCAGCGTGTCGAGCGCGTGCCAGGTGGAGAGCGGCTTGAGCGCAGCGGCGAGGGTTTCGAGGTCTTGGCGGTCGGCGTCGGTGTCGGTGGCGCCCGAGAAGACGCCGTCGAACTTCGTGAGCAGCTGCTCATGGGCGAAGCTCGCCGCGTAGGTCGTGGCGATCAGCGGAATCAGCCGACGCTGGTGCACCTGGTAGTCGAGGATCACCTCTTCGTCGGTGTCGCTGCCGGCGGTGAACTGCCGGCGCTCGTTGCCGTAGCGAACGGCGATGGCGAGCGCCACCTTGGCCGCGGCGACCGAGGCTCCGTCGAGCGAGACACGACCCTGCACGAGGGTGCCCAGCATCGTGAAGAAGCGGCGGCCCGGGCTCTGGATGGGCGACGAATACGTGCCGTCGACATCGACATCGCCGTAACGGTTGAGCAGGTTCTCGCGGGGAATGCGCACGTTCGTGAAATGCAGGCGTCCGTTGTCGATGCCGTTGAGGCCGCCCTTGAGCCCGTCGTCTTCGCCGCCGACACCGGGCAGGAACTGCCCGTCGGCGTCGCGCAGGGGCACGTAGAAGGCGTGCACGCCGTGGTTGATGCCCTCGGTGATGAGCTGGGCGAAGAGCACGGCCGCGGTGCCGTGGACGGCGGCATTGCCGAGGTAGTCCTTCCACGCGCCGCGGAACGGAGTGTCGATCACGAACTCCTGGCTGCCCACGTCGAAGGTCGCCGTGGTGGCGATCGCGGCGACGTCGGAGCCGTGCCCCGTCTCGGTCATGGCGAACGCCCCCGGAACCTCGAGGCTCATGATCGCGGGCAGGAAGGTCTGGTGGTGATACTCGGTGCCCAGGTGCAGAACCGCGGCACCAAAGAGCCCCCACTGCACGCCCGACTTGATCTGCAGCGAGGGGTCGGCGGTGACCAGCTCTTCGAAGCCGGCGATGTTGCCGCCGTGGTCGTCTTCTCCGCCGAGGCTCTTCGGGAAGGCCTTGTGCACTCCCCCGTGCTCGACGAGCAGTTCGAGCTGGTGGAAGACGGTGTCCCGGTGCTCTTTCAGGGACTGGCCGTCGACCCGCTGCATCTCGGGTCTGCCGGTGAGCCTGCGAGCGGCGATGCGCGCATCCGCCCACGTGCCCAGCAGATACTGGCCGAGCGCGGCCGTGTCGATGCGGGCATCCGCCTTGTCGATCGCCATGCCGGCCGTCGTCTCGCCGAGCTTCTCGCTCTCCTCGATCCGGTCTGCGAGCTGGATCGAGCTGTCGCCGCTCGTCTCGTTCTTCACCGCGTCCACCATCATTGGCCTCTTCCGTGCTGTCATCAGATCTGCGTCCACGCTACGAGCGCTCGCGCGCGCACGAAAATCGACCGTCCCTGCCCTACAAACGGTGCTCGCAGACCGAGGCGGCACGTTGATGATGTCTACAGCCGAACGACCGGAACGCAGGCGCTCCTCCACAACGCCACAGCGCTGTCGATCAGGTGACCGGCACCTCGACGAGACGCGCCTCGCGTCGCCGCGCCGCGACATCCACCGTGGTGGCCGCGATGAGCGCGATGCACAGCACGGCCACACCGGGGGCGACGAGGTCGATCGCCGCGTTGAGCCCCATGGCCGTGGCCAACGCGCCGGCGACGACCGCGGTGATGGCCTGCAGCAGATACGAGAACAGGTAGAGCAGCGAGAGCGTTCCGCCGCGGTGCTCGGGAAGAGCGGTGCGGTTGAGCAGCGTCAGCCCGCCGGTGAAGACGAACGAGTAGCCGACCCCGCCCACGATGCACCAGACGACGAAGAGGGCGATCGAGCCCTGCGCTGCGGTGAGCTCCATGACGCCGAGGCCCGCGATGCTGATGACGGCTCCCGCGATCAGAGACACGTGTGCCGGAACCTTCTGCAACAGGAGCGCGGTGACCCCGATCGCCACCGACGAGATGGCGAGCAGGGCGCCGACGATGAGCAGATTCGTGGTGCCGGTGAGGTCTCTCGCCATCGACGACCCCAGCGACAGGAAGATCGCGCCCACGCTGTATGCCACGACTACACCGAGCGTCGAGGCGATGAAGGTGCGCAGCAGAGATCGGGGCACGTGGATGCCCGACGGCTTCCAGCGCGCGGGCCGCCCGTCGGGGCCGACGGCGCGCGGCGGGTTGTCGCGGCGCATGAACCACACGACGGCGAAGGCGAGACCCGCGAGAACGAACAGCACCCAGAAGCTGAGCTGCAGCGGCCATGGTGCGTACTGGGCCAGGCCTCCGCTCACGAAGAGCACGAGCGTCAGGCCTGTCGATGTCGACACGGTGGTGAGCACGGAGGCGAAGCGAGGGTTCTTCGAGAGGTTGTTCTCGACGAGCGCCGCGCTGGCCGCACCGAGGGCGAAGCCCGTTCCGACGCCCTGCAGCACCCGGCCGGCGAAGAGGAAGCCCACGTTGGGTGCGATGGCGAAGACGAAGGCCGACGCCACGATCAGGCCCACGCCGATCAGCATGGCCCGCCTGCGGCCGATCGAGTCGGAGATGCCGCCGGCGAGGAGAAGCACGAGCAGCAGGGCGACGGGGTAGGTGCCGAAGATCGACGTGGTCACGACCGGGGAGAGATCCCACTCGGCGGCGTAGCTCGGGTACAGCGTCGACGGGGCGCCGCTGGCCCAGAGGCAGAGGGCGAGCACCGAGGCCGCGGCCCAGAAGCTGCCTCTCCTGCCCCACTGTCGACGGGTGCGAGTGGATCCGGGCTCGGTAGCGGTCATGGCGCCACCATACCCGCCTGACTTGGAATTTCCAATTCAGATGCGGAAGACGTATCGTGGGGCCATGCCGCTCGCATCCGACACCCGCCCCCGTTGCTCGATCGCCCGCACCATGCAGGTGCTCGGCGAAAAATGGACGGTGCTGATCGTGCGCAGCGCGTTCCAGGGCGACAGCCGGTTCTCCGAGTTCCGCGACAGGCTCGGCGTTCCCACCGACGTGCTGTCGACGCGGCTGACGACCCTGGTGGATGCGGGCATCTTCGAGCGCCGCAGCTACAAGGAGGCCGGCTCGCGTGAGCGGTCGAGCTACCACCTCACGGAGGCGGGATCCGAGCTCAAGAAGGTGCTCGCAGCCCTCAGCGAGTGGGGAACCGCCCACCGGGCCAGCGAGTTCGGGCCCAGCGTGCTCTACGTCGATCACAACTCAGACGAGGTGAGCGTCGAATTCGTGTCGGCCTCGGGCGCAACCCTGGACTGCGCCGATGTCGCCATGGTTCCCGGGCCCGGCGCGACGACCACCTGGTAGCCGCCGCGCCGGTCGATCCGGGTCCTGGGGCTACTTCAGTTCCTGCCTCGGGAACACGACCTTTTGAATGATGATGATCGTCGAGGCGGCCACCGGGATGGCGACGAGTGCCCCGAGGATTCCGCCGAGGGTGCCGCCCGCGACCGCGGCGATCACGACGACCGCGCCCGGAACCGAGACCGCACGGTTCATGATGCGCGGACTGAGGAAGTAGGCCTCGAGCTGCATGTAGATCAGGTAGTAGATCAGCGCGACGAGCGCTGTCAGAGGCGACGCGAAGAGGCAGGTCAGCACGATGATGAGCGAGCCCGTGAGGGTTCCGACGAGCGGGATCAGCGAGAACAGGAAGGCGACGAAGGCGAGCAGCACGAACTGCGGCGCCCCGATGATCCAGAGGAAGATCGCGCTGAGCACACCGTTCACGGCGGCGAGCGTGAACTGGCCCACGACGTAGCGACCGACGGCAGAGGTGATGTCCTCCGACACGTCGATGAAGCCGGCGCGCTTGCTGGCGGGAACGAAACGGTAGGTGACGCGCTTGATCGAACGCAGCGACGCGAGGAAGTAGAGGGTGAGGATCAGCACGACCGTGGCGCCTGTCACACCGCTCGCCACACCTGCGCCCACGGCGAGGATTCCGCCGCCGAGGCTCACGAAGTTGTTCGGGTCGCTGACGAAGTCGGTGACGCTCTTCGCGACAGAATCGAAGTCGACGACGCCCGAGAGCTGCTGCTCGATCGTCTTCACGAAGTCGCTGTTGACCACGCGGGTGACGATGTCGGGAAAGTTGGTGATGAGATTGGAGATCTGATCGACGATCACGGGGATGATCGTGACGAGCAGGCCGGCGAAGGCGAGGATGACCGCCGCGAACACCACGAGGATCGCCGCCCACCGCGGCAGCTTCTTCTCGAGCCACGACACGAGGGGGTCGAGGCCGAGCGCGAGGAAGAGGGCCACCCCCACGTAGATCAGCACGGTCGTGAGCTGGCCGATGACCCCGCCGATGAGGATCGACACCAGCACGCCGAGACCACCGACGAGACCGATGCGGAACGCGTTGACCCGAACGGGTGGCAGGGCGTTGCTGCCGGGAACGACGATGTCCGACTGCGGCTCTTGAATCGCAGCCCTGTGTCGTCTCTTGTTCTTCAGCATGCGAGTCCCCGTCTTGTCGTGTCGATCACGCTCACCCCACCTTAGGAGGGTCTGTTGCGGCCCAACGCACGCTTGACTTTCTCAATGGTCGACGCGGCTGGCGCCTCGTTGTAGACCCCGGCCTTCTCCTGCCCCGACATGCGCTGGATGTCGTCCATCAGCACGTCGGTCAGCCTGCGTCGCGCACGCGCGGACGTGGCCAGTCCATATTCAGACGCGTCGATGGGACGCCCGAACTCGACGGACACACGATGCAGCCGGGGAATGGTCGACCCGACGGGCTGCAGCTTCTCGGTGCCGATCAGGGCGACCGGAACGATCAGGCTGCTCGAGCTCATCGCCAGCCAGGCCGCACCCGTTCGCCCTTTGTAGATGCGGCCGTCTCTGGAGCGTGTGCCCTCCGGGTAGATCGCGAACGCCTCGTCGCGCTCCAGAATGGCGAGCCCCGCGTCCAAGGCGTCCTGGGCCGCCTGGCCCGCACCCCGGTCGACCGGAACGGCTCCGATGGCGGAGAAGAAGGATCGCGAGAGCCACCCCTTGGCGCCCTCGCCGGTGAAGTACTCGGATTTGGCGAGGAAGGAGACGTTGCGCGGCGCGACCAGAGTGAGCACGACGCTGTCGATGAAGCTCAGGTGGTTGCTCGCGAGCAGCACTCGCCCCGTCTTCGGCACATTGTCGCGTCCGAGCACCCTGGGCCTGTAGACGGCGCGGGCGACCGGCGCGAGCAGGGCGCGGCTGAGAAAGGTGAGCATGCGCCCAGTCTCACAGAGTGCTTATAGCCGTGAGGGCATGCACTGCGGAACAGGATGTATCTATGCTCGATTCAGGATACGGTTGCGCCCGCCACGACCTCGAGGAGCGCTTCGCCGTACTTCTGCAGCTTGGCCTCGCCGATTCCGGTGATGCCTCCGGCCTGAGCGAGGGAGGTGGGCCGCTCGGTGGCGATCGCCCGCAGTGTCGCGTCGCCGAAGACGATGTAGGCGGGCACGCCCTGCTCCCGCGCCTCGACAGCGCGCCATGCTCGCAGTTTCTCGAAGAGCTCCTGGTCTGCCGGCGCGAGTTCGGCCGTCGCGGCCTTCGATTTCGATGAGCCAGACGAGCGCACACTGCGGGCGGCCCGTTCGGCCTCGCGCCTCATCGACACCGGATGCCTGCCGGCCAGCACCTCGCCGCTCGCCTCGGTGATCACCAGGGTGCCGTAGCCGTCGTCGTTCACCGCGAGCAGCCCCTGGGCCAGCAGTTGGCGCACGACTCCCCGCCACTGCTGGTCGCTGAGGTCTTGCCCGATGCCCCAGGTGGAGAGGCTCTGGTGATTCAGCTGCGTGACCCGGTCGGTGACCTTGCCGCGCAGGATGTCGATGAGCTGGCCTGCGCCGAAGCGCTGGTTGCGCTCGCGCTGCAGGCGCACGACGGTGGAGAGCAGCTTCTGGGCCGCGACCGTGCCGTCCCACGACTCGGGCGGCTCGAGGCAGGTGTCGCAGTTGCCGCACGGCGTCGACTGCTGGCCGAAGTAGCCGAGCAGGTTGACCCGTCGGCAATGCACCGTCTCGCACAGGGCGAGCATGGCGTCGAGGTGTGCCGACAGTCGACGGCGATGAGCGAGGTCGCCCGGCGACTCGTCGATCATGCGCCGCTGCTGAACCACGTCTTGCAGCCCGTAGGCGAGCCAGGCCGTCGACGGCAGTCCGTCGCGCCCCGCGCGGCCGGTCTCCTGGTAGTAGCCCTCCACCGATTTGGGCAGGTCGACGTGTGCGACGAAGCGCACGTCGGGCTTGTCGATGCCCATGCCGAACGCGATCGTGGCGACGATGATGATGCCGTCTTCGCGCAGGAAGCGCGACTGGGTCGACGCCCGCAGTCGCGAATCGAGGCCCGCGTGATAAGGCAGTGCCTTCAGTCCGTTGTCGGCCAGGAACTGCGCGGTCTTCTCGACCGTGTTGCGCGACAGCGCGTAGACGATGCCCGAGTCGGTGGGGTGCTCGCCCTTGATGAGCGAGAGAAGCTGCTTGCGCACCTCTCCCTTGTTCTCGATGCGGTACCGGATGTTCGGCCGGTCGAAGCTGGCGACGAAGTGCTTCGCCTGCTGCATGCCCAGACGTTCGGTGATCTCGGCATGGGTCGCCTCGGTCGCCGTGGCGGTGAGCGCGATGCGGGGAACCTGCGGCCAGCGCTCGGCGAGCTCGGAGAGGGCGAGGTAGTCGGGGCGGAAGTCGTGACCCCACTGGGAGACGCAGTGGGCCTCGTCGATGGCGAACAGCGCGATCTCGCCCTGCGCGAGGAACCTCTTCGTGGCCTCGCTGGAGAGCCGCTCCGGCGCGACATAGAGAAGGTCGAGCTGCCCGCCGAGGTAGGCGTTCTCGACGCGCGCCCGCTCTGCGGCATCCTGCGTCGAGTTGAGGAACGCGGCGCGCACCCCCACCGCCGTCAGCGCGTCGACCTGGTCTTGCATGAGCGCGATGAGGGGAGAGATCACGATGCCCGTGCCCCTGCGCACGAGCGACGGGATCTGGTAGCAGAGCGACTTGCCGCCGCCGGTGGGCATGAGCACGACGGTGTCGCCGCCGTCGATGACGTTCTGGATGATCGCGGCCTGGTCGCCGCGGAAGGTCTCGTACCCGAACACCCGCTGCAGCGCCTCGAGGGCGGTCTCCGGGTGCGCCGTCTCGACAGGCGCCGTCTCGACAGGCTCGACGAGCGGAGCCCCCGTTCCCTGAGCCTGTCGAAGGGGAGCCTGTCGAGCAGGACCTTCGTCGTAGTACGGATCGTAGGGCGGCTCGTCGTCGAGGGGTGGCGGTTCGGCCTCCGGGTCCCAGGGGATGTCTGCGTTCCACGTCACGCCCAGAAGTGTACCGGCGCCCGCCGACCCCGAGCCCGCGAGCGCCCCTCTCCGTGCAGACCGGACCGCGCTAGGCTCGACGTCCATGCTCGTCACCCTGTTCGGCCTCGCGGGCGCGTTCGTCTACGGCGCAGCGGACTTCCTCGGCGGCCTCGCCTCGCGGCGCCTGTCGCCGTTCGCCGTCACGGGGGTCGCCGCCGGATCAGGGCTCGTCGTGCTCATCGCCGTGTATCCGTTGGTCGGCGGAGTCTGGTCTGCGGAGGCGGTTCTCTGGGGCAGCATCTCCGGCGTCTCGGGCGCGATCGGCATCTCGTTGCTGTACGCCTGTCTCGCGATCGGGCCCATGAGCATCCTGTCGCCGCTGACCGCGGTGATCTCCGCCATCGTGCCCCTGTCGATCGGGCTCTCGCGGGGCGCGGCGTTCCAGCCCATCGGCTACGCGGCGTTGGCGCTCGCCCTGGTCGCCGTCGTCCTTGTCGGATTCGTGCCAGAGAAGGATGCCGTGCGGCCGAGCCTCCGTGGAATCCTCATGGCCGTCGGCTCGGGCGCGACGATCGGCATCTTCCTCGTGGCCATCGATGCAGCGCCCACCGATTCGGGGCTCGTCCCCCTGTTCTTCAACCGTGCCGTCAACGGCGCGATCATGGGCGCGGTCGTGCTGGCGGCGTTTGTCGTCGCACGCCGGCGATCGGATGCGACGGCCCGGCCCGCCGCCGCATCCGCCCGACCCGGCGCGGCCGGCCGCAGAGCCGGCCCCAGAGCCGACCTCGGCGCCGCCCTCGCTCTCGCCCTTGCGTGCGGCGTCGCCGATGCGACGGCGAACGGCCTGATCCTCGCCGGACTGCGCCTCGGCGAGCTCTCGGTGACCTCGGTGCTCACGGCCCTCTACCCGGCCGGAACCATCATTCTGGCGTCGATCGTGCTGAAGGAGCGCATTGCCCCGCTGCAGGCGGTCGGCCTGGTTCTCGCGCTCGCCGCCGCCGCCGCGCTGTCACTGGCCTGATCGGTCGCCGCCCGGCAGCGTGGTTTGGTTACCCTGCCCTAAGCTGGGCAGCGGAGGATCGATGAGAAACGTGAGCACCCGGCTGCTTCTGACCTGCGCCGCCATCGGCGTCGCCGGCGGTCTCGTCTTCGCGCTCAACGCCTGGATCGGCGGCACGATCGCGGCACTCGCCCCGCTCTTCTACGGCTTCACGATCGGTGTCTACTTCGTTCCCGGCGTCGTCGCGCAGTACGTCATCAGACGGGGCGGAGTGGCAGTGCTGACCGCCGGCATCGCGGGTCTCGTCACCGCTCCCCTGCAGCCCCTCGGATTCTGGGCGACCCTCATCGCCATCGCCATCGGGGCCTTCCAGGAGCTGCCGTTCCTCGTCACGAGGTACCGCCGCTGGAGCACCTGGCTGTTCCTCGTGGGCGGGGTCATCGCCGGCATCGTCTGCGCCCTCGGCATGTACAGAACTCTTGCGAAGGATGCCCTCGACGCCGGCTCGGGCGCCGTGCTGATGTCGGGCTACTTCGTCGCCCCCGTCGTCTTCACAGCTCTCGCGGTGCTGCTCGGCGCCGCGCTCGTGCGCACCGGCGTCGCCCGCGGCCTGCGCTCCGAGCGCGCGCGCAGCACTCCCGCGGCGTGACGGTCGCAGACCCGCACGACGCGGCATCGGCGGCGCATGCGCGCCCGACGCCCGCTGTCCGCGTGCAGTCCGTGTCGATCCGGCACGAGGGGCGCGACACGACGACCCCGACCGAGGTGACGTTCGACGTCGATCCGGGAGAGGTCGTGCTGCTGCTCGGCCCCTCGGGATGCGGCAAATCGACGCTGGCGCTCGCGCTGAACGGGCTCGTTCCCCATGCGGTTCCCGCCGAGCTCACGGGCACGGTGACCGTGAGCGGGATGCGCACGGCTCACGAGACGGTGGCTCGGCTCAGCGAGCGCGTGGCCATGGTGTTCCAGGATCCTGACTCGCAGATGGTCACGGGCACGCTGCTCGACGAGGTGGCGTTCGGCCCGGAGAATCTGCTGCTCGATCGGGCGGAGGTGCTGTCGCGGGCCGAGGAGAGCCTGCGACAGGTGGGGCTGTGGGAGCGACGGGGCGACAACCCCGACACGCTCTCGGGCGGCGGCCGACAGCGGCTCGCCATCGCCTGCGCCCTCGCGATGAAAGCCCCGGTGCTCGTGCTCGACGAACCGACGGCCAACCTCGACCCTGCCGGAATCGACGAGGTCTACGCGGTGCTGCGGAGCCTCGTCGACGGCGGTGACCACGCCATCGTTCTCGTCGAGCACAACCTCGACGCGGCCATCGAGCTCGTCGACCGGGTGATCGTGCTCGACAGGACCGGGCGACTCGCGATCCAGGGCCCGACCAGGCGCGTGCTCGTCGATCAGGTCGACGAGCTCATGCGACTCGGCGTCTGGCTGCCCGTCGCCCTGCTGGCGGCGCTGCGACTGCGCGCGGCCGGCATCCGACTCGACCCGCTTCCCCTCACTCCGCACGAGCTGACGGCCGCGCTCGAGGCGCAGGATGCCCTCCCCGCGCCGGCCGTCGCGGGTGCGGTCGACGAGACGGTCGCGACGGGCGTCGCACGAACACCCCCGGCCGCGGAGCCGGCCGTGCGGGTGACCGCACTCGACCTCGATCGCGGGCGCACCCGCATCCTGAACGGCATCGACGTGACGATCGACCGCGGCTCGTTCGTGGCGATCGTCGGAACCAACGGTGCGGGCAAGACCACCCTCCTGCAGGCCATCGCGGGAGTCATCCGCGCACCGGCCGGCCGCATCGATGTTCTCGGGCTGGATCCCGCAAAGGCCGACGCGCGCACGCTCGCCCGCACGGTCGGCTTCGTCTTTCAGAACCCCGAGCACCAGTTCATCAAGTCGACCGTCGCGGAGGAACTCGCCCATGGACCGCGGCTCCAGGGCATCCCTGCCGACGAGGTCGAGGCGCGGGTGTCGGCCATGCTCGAGCGCTTCGATCTGCAGGAGCTGCGCGACGAGCATCCGTTCCTGCTCTCGGGCGGGCAGAAACGGCGCCTCTCCGTAGGCACCGCCCTCATCGACGGCGCGCCGCTGCTCGCCCTCGACGAGCCCACCTTCGGACAGGACAGGGCGCGGGCGTCGGAGCTGCTGACCCTGCTCGACGGACTCAACGCCCAGGGCACGACCGTGCTCGTCGTGACGCACGACCTGCAGCTCGTGGCCGAGCACAGCAGCCACATCCTGGTTCTCGACTCGGGCAGGGTCGCGGCATTCGGCACCACCGCCTCCGTCCTCGCATCCGATGCCCTCGACGAAGCGGGGCTGCGCAGGCCGCCGCTGGCACGGGCCTTCCGCGAGCTCGAGCGGCATCCGTCGTGGAGATCGGTCACGCGGCTCCGCGATCTGCCCTCGGGGCCGACGTCGTGACCCCGTCTCGCGCCGCCGTGTCGACGCCGCCGATCGACCCCTACGCCGCACCCGCCGACTTCGGCCCCAGGCGCTTTCTGCACCGCCTCAATCCGCTCTCGAAGATCGCGGCTCCCCTGCCCGCCATGGCTCTGCTGCTCTTCACGCGCGACGTCATGACGCCGCTCGTCTTCTGCCTGGTCGCCCTCACGTTGCTCGTGATCGGCGCGCACCTGCGTGCCCGCTCCCTTCTCCTCCTGCTCCTCGCGATTCCTGCGATCGTGGGCGTCATGTCGGTGAGCTTCGGCATCTGGGCCGATCCGTCGGCGTCGGCCGATCCGTCGGTGATCGTCGAGGCCGGGCCGCTTCACCTCACGGTCGGCGGCTGGCTCATCGGACTCGCCACCGCGCTGAGGCTCGCCGCCATCGTTCTGCTCGCACTCATCGGCGGCCTCACATCGACCGGCCCCGACCTCGTGCGATCCCTGGTGCAGCAGCTGCGTGTGCCCTACCGGCTCGGCTACACGGCCCTGGCCGCGTTCCGCTTCGTGCCCCGTTTCGGTCACGAACTCGAGGTGATCAGGCAGGCGCATCGGGTGCGCGGCATCTCGGATGGGCGGGGTCCGATCGCCTGGCTCGTGCGCACGGCCGGTTACGTCGTGCCGCTGCTGGCGGGGGCCATCAGGCACGCCGAACGAGTGGCGCTGGCCATGGACTCGCGCGCGTTCGGCGCCCACCCCACGCGCACCGAACGCTATTCGATCGCCTTCCGCGCCAGGGATTGGATCTTCATCGTGGCGTTCTGGGCCGCGACCGCCATCGTCATCATCGCCTTCGCGTCATGATCGGGCGGTGAGGGAGTCTCATTAAGTGAGGGGCCGATCCGACTCCCTTCCACAGCACGTGACGAAAGGACAGGCGATGATGCCATCCGTCTTCACCCGCAGGATCCATTCAGCCGCGACCGGCGGCATCCTGGGCCTTTTCACCCGGCGGCCGCAGGCACCGGCCGTGCACCGCAGCACCTGGACCGACGACGATGCGTACCGCCACGCGGTCGCGGCCTTCCAGTCGGCTCACGGCAGAGCCCCGAGAATCGATTCGCGGTTTCCGAGCGAGCGTCGACTCGCCCTGTGGATGCAGTCGGCGAGCGCGTCGATGCCCACAGCCAGGCCCCGACGGTTCGGCACACATTTGTAAATCATTCCAACTAGGAATACCGTTCTACTCGAGCGTCACCGGTGCCTCTTACGATGGGCGCACAGCACGTTCACTCCTGCCGCCCTCGTGAGGAACAACCGTGGAACTCATCCGCCTCATCATCCGTCATCTGAAGCCCTACACGGGCTGGGTTATCGCCGTCGTCGTCTTCCAGTTCGTGTCGACGCTCGCGGCCCTCTACCTGCCCAGCCTGAATGCCCAGATCATCGACAAGGGCGTGTCGACAGGCGACACGGAGTTCATCTGGTCGACCGGAATGACCATGCTGCTCGCCTGTCTCGTGCAGGTGGCCACCGCGATCGCGGGCATTTACTTCGGCGCCCGCACGGCCATGGCCGTCGGTCGCGACCTGCGGCGCGAGATCTATCGCAAGGTCGACTCGCTGGGCGCCATCGACGTCGCCAAGTTCGGAACGGCCACCCTGATCACCCGCGGCACGAACGACGTGCAGCAGGTGCAGATGCTCGTGCTGATGATGCTCAACTTCATGGTCTCGACACCCATCATGTGCATCGGGGGAATCATCTTCGCCCTGCGCGAAGACGCGGGGCTGTCGTGGCTGGTGTGGGTCTCGGTGCCGCTGCTGTTCGTGATCGTCGGCTTCCTCGTCTTCCTGCTGCTGCCCCTGTTCCGTCTGATGCAAGACCGCATCGACGGGATCAACAGTGTCCTGCGCGAGCAGATCATGGGCATCCGGGTCGTGCGGGCCTTCGTGCGCGAGCCGTTCGAGTCCGAGCGCTACCAGCGGGCCAACGAGGCCATCACCGTCGTGTCGGTCAAGGTCGGCAACCTCTTCGTGCTCATGTTCCCCGCCATCATGATGATCCTGCACCTGGCCACCGCCGCCGTGCTGTGGTTCGGCGGCCAGCGAGTCGACGCCGGCGACATCCAGGTGGGCTCCCTCACCGCGTTCCTGCAGTATCTGCTGCAGATCCTCACCGCCGTCATGATGGGCGTCTTCATGGTCATGATGATCCCCCGCGCCGTCGTCTGTGCCGAGCGCATCACCGAGGTGCTCTCCACGCAGCCGAGCATGGCCGTGCCCGTGCAGCCGGCCCCCCGCGTCCCCGCCGCCGGCCGCGTCGAGTTCTCCGACGTCACGTTCGGCTATCCGGGAGCCGAACGCCCCGTTCTCGACCACGTCTCCTTCGTCGCCGAACCGGGCAAGACGACGGCGATCGTCGGATCGACCGGCGCAGGCAAGACCACGCTGCTCAATCTCATCCCCCGGCTCTACGACCCGCAGGGCGGTAGCGTCACGATCGACGGGGTGCCCGTCTCCGACCTCGACCGGCGCCAGATCGCCCACCTCGTCGGTCTCGTTCCGCAGAAGCCCTATCTGTTCTCGGGCACCATCGCCTCCAACCTGCGTTTCGGCCGCCCCGATGCGAGCGACGAGCAGCTCTGGCACGCCCTCGAGATCGCACAGGCAGACGATTTCGTGAGGGCGAAGGAGATGGGGCTCGACGAGCGCATCTCGCAGGGCGGCACCAACGTGTCGGGCGGCCAACGGCAACGGCTCTGCATCGCTCGGGCACTGGTGGCCGACCCCCAGGTCTACCTGTTCGACGACTCCTTCTCCGCGCTCGACGTCGCCACAGACGCCCGCCTTCGCGAGGCCCTGTTCGCGGCCACCCGGGGTGCGACCGTCATCATCGTCGCCCAGCGCATCTCGACGATCCGGGCGGCCGACCAGATCCTCGTCGTCAACGACGGGGTCATCGTGGCGCGCGGCACCCACGACGAACTGCTCGACGAGAGCGAGACATACCGCGAGATCGTCGGATCGCAGATGAGCATCGAAGGGGTGGCCTGATCATGGCGCGCAGCACGAAGAAGAGCTCGTCCACCGACGAAACGCCCACCGTCATCGACGAGCTCGAGGTCGAGTACGTCCCCACCGAGGCCGACGGCGACATGTTCGGGGGCGCGCCTGCCAAGAAGGCGCAGCAGTTCTGGCCCTCGGCCAAACGTCTGGTCGGGCTGCTCGGCCCCGAACGGGTCAAGATGAGCATCGTCGTCGGGCTCGTCGTCGTCTCCGTCGTGCTCACGGTCATCGCGCCCAAGATCCTCGGGCAGGCTGTCGACACCATCTTCAACGGGGTGATCGGCTCCCAGCTGCCTGCCGGCGTGCCCCTCTCCCAGATCGTCGCCGAGACCCGAGCCTCGGGCAACAACGACTTCGCCGATCTTCTCGAGAAATCCACCATCGTTCCCGGCCAGGGCATCGACTTCATGGTGCTGGGCCGCCTCATCATCATCGTTCTGCTCATGTACATCGTCGCCTCGGTGCTCAACTGGGCACAGGGCTACATCTTGAACGGTCTCGTCATGCGCGTGGTCTTCCGCCTCCGTCAAGACATCGAGGTCAAGCTCAACAAACTGCCGCTCAGCTACTTCGACTCGCGTCAGCGCGGCGACACGATGTCGCGCGTCACGAACGATGTCGACAACATCCAGGCGGCGTTGCAGCAGGCCTTCTCGCAGCTGGTCCAATCGGCCCTCACGGTGATCGGCATCGTCATCGTCATGTTCATCGTGTCGTGGCAGCTCGCCCTCATCGCGTTGATCGCGCTTCCCCTGTCTGCGGTCATCGCGGGAGTCATCGGCTCTCGGTCGCAGAAGCTCTTCGCGGCACAGTGGAAGAACACGGGCTCGTTGAACGGGCACATCGAGGAGTCCTTCTCGGGGCTCGAGCTCGTGCGGGTGTTCGGTCGCGACAAAGAGATGGTCGCCGAGTTCGACGAACGCAACGAGAAGCTCTTCTCCGCGTCGTTCGGCGCCCAGTTCGTGTCGGGCATGATCATGCCCGCCATGACGTTCGTGTCGTACCTGTCCTACGTTCTGATCGCCGTCGTCGGAGGCCTGCGCGTCGCATCCGGGCAGATGACCCTCGGCGACGCGACCGCGTTCATCCAGTACTCGCGCGAGTTCTCGCAGCCCCTCGGCCAGATCGCGGGCATGGCGAACATGCTGCAGTCCGGCGTCGCATCGGCCGAGCGCACGTTCGAGCTTCTCGACGCCGACGAGCAGAGTCCCGACGAGGTCACGGCCGAGCTCCCGGCACGCACCGACGGACATGTGCGCTTCGACGACGTGTCATTCAGCTACGACCCCGAGAAGCCCCTCATCGAGTCGCTCTCCCTCGAGGCCAAGCCCGGCCATACGGTGGCCATCGTCGGGCCGACCGGTGCGGGCAAGACAACGCTCGTGAATCTGGTGATGCGCTTCTACGAACTCACCGGCGGGCGCATCCTGCTCGACGGCGTCGACATCACGCAGCTCTCGCGAGGAACGCTGCGCTCGCGCGTGGGCATGGTGTTGCAAGACGCCTGGCTGTTCGAAGGCACGATCCGCGAGAACATCCGCTACGGACGGCTCGACGCCACAGACGACGAGGTGGTCGAAGCCGCACAGGCCACCATGGTCGATCGCTTCGTGCGCCAGCTGCCCCTGGGCTACGACACCGTGCTCGACGCCGACGGTGGCAGCGTGTCGGCCGGTGAGCGCCAGCTCATCACCATCGCGCGCGCCTTCATTGCGAACCCGTCCCTGCTCATCCTCGACGAGGCGACCTCGTCGGTCGACACCCGCACCGAACTGCTGGTGCAGCACGCCATGGCCGCCCTCCGCACAGATCGCACCTCTTTCGTCATCGCGCACCGCCTCTCCACGATCCGCGACGCTGACACCATCCTGGTGATGGAGAACGGCCGCATCGTCGAGCAGGGAAGCCACGACGAACTTCTCGATGCCCGCGGCGCGTACTACTCGCTCTACATGACACAGTTCCGCGGAGAACAGGTCGATACCGACGAGGCCACCCTCGAAGAGAAGGAGTAACACCATGGATTGGACACTCGAGGTCGTCGTGCTTCCGGTGGCAGACATCGAGCGATCGATCGGCTTCTACCGCGATCAGCTCGGCTTCGCACTCGACCACGACACGACAACGCCGCAGATGCGGGTCGTGCAGCTCACGCCTCGCGGCTCGGGCTGCTCGATCGTGTTCGGCATGTCGCAGATGGAACCCGGATCGATGAAGGGCCTGCAGCTGGTCGTGTCCGATGCGGCGGCCGCTCGCTCCGAGCTTCTCGAACGCGGCGTCGAGGTCAGCGACCTCTCCATCTTCGATGCGGAGCGCGACGGCGGCACGTTCTTCTTCTTCGACGATCCCGACGGCAACAGTTGGTCCGTTCAGCAGATGAGGGTGCGGGCGGAAAAGCCGCTCATCCCCCTCGACGCCCGCTGAGGGCCTGCGCGGCGACGCATCCGCGGCCGTTCGGCACATCCGCGGCCGGACGACCGGCAGCCGATACGCCGGAGAGGAGCGGATTCTCCGGCAACGCAGAAGCGCCCCGTCCCGTGAGGGAGGGGGCGCTTCTGTGTTGCCGCTGTGGCAGATGTTGCGGAGTGGACTACACGCTGCGCAGGTCGTCGATCAGGCGGTCTCCCGGGCGGGCGTGCTCCGTGTCGGCCGTGATCTCGGCGCGGCCGAGGAGCTCGTCCATGCGGCGCTGGCGTGAACGGTTGATCAGCGTCACGACCGTTCCCTTCTTGCCCGCGCGACCGGTGCGGCCGGAGCGGTGCAGGTAGGTCTTGTACTCATCGGGGGCATCGGCCTGGATGACCAGGTTGATGTCGTCGACGTGGATTCCGCGAGCGGCGACATCGGTCGCGACCAGCACGTTGACCCGGCCGCTGGTGAGCAGCTGAAGGTTGCGCGTGCGGCGCGACTGGTTGAGGTCTCCATGCAGGCTGGTGGCCGGGATGCCGGCGTCGTCGAGCTGGTCGGCCAGCTCTTCGGCGAAGGCACGGGTGCGGGCGAAGACGAGAGTCTTGCCGGGGCCCGAGGCCAGCTGCTGGATGATCTCGCGCTTGTCGCGCTGCTCGATGAGCAGCACGCGGTGGTCGATCGTGGACGAGGCCTGGTCTTCACCGGCGACCTCGTGCACCGACGGGTTCACGAGGAACTCGTTGACCAGTTGGGCCACGCCCTTGTCGAGCGTCGCCGAGAACAGCAGGCGCTGGCCGCCGTCTGCGACCAGACGCAGGATGCGCTGCACCGGCTCGAGGAATCCGAGGTCGCACATGTGGTCGGCCTCGTCGAGAACCGTGATGGTGACCTTGGAGAGATCGAGGCGACCCTGTTCTACGAGGTCTTCGAGGCGACCGGGGGTCGCGATCACGATGTCGGTGCCGCGCTGCAGGGCAGAGACCTGCTTGAACTGCGGAACGCCGCCGAACACGGTGGTCGTGTTGAGGCCGACGGCGCGGGCGATGGGCTGCACCGTGCGGTCGATCTGCATGGCGAGCTCACGCGTCGGAGCGAGGATCAGGGCGCGGGGCAGGCGACCGGGCTTGCGGCCCTTCGCTCCACCGTTCTCCATCAGTCGCTCGACGACGGGTGCTCCGAAGGCGATCGTCTTGCCGGAGCCGGTCTTGCCGCGGCCGAGTACGTCTCTTCCGGCGAGAACGTCGGGGATGGTCGCAGCCTGGATCGGGAACGGGCTGAGCGCTCCCATCGACTGCAGCTGGCGCTCGATGTTGTCGCCCAGACCGAGGTCCTTGAACGAGACACCCTCGGCCTCGACCGCGGTCGTGGCCTGAGCCTCGAGGCGCTCGAGCACGACGTCGTCGACGGGAGCATGTCCGACTGTGGGTCGGTCATCGCGCTTCGGGTAGAAGTCCGAGCCGCGGTCGTTGCTGCGCTGCGGGCGGTCGCCGTAGGAGGGTCGCTCGGTGCGAGCCGGGCGGTCGCCGTAGGAGGGTCGCTCGGTGCGAGCCGGGCGGTCTCCGTAGGACGGACGCTCGGTGCGAGCCGGGCGGTCACCGTAGGACGGACGCTCGGTGCGGTCGCCG
>Ga0247732_10000278_pt1 | contig 29647 bp, 25 predicted proteins | sample UWRJL163409C2_FD_180940 | JGI IMG/M metagenome (GOLD analysis project Ga0247732, IMG submission 180940) | Plant litter microbial communities from Arlington Agricultural Research Station in Wisconsin, United States - UWRJ-L163-409C-2 | ecosystem: Environmental > Terrestrial > Plant litter >...
TTCGCGAACAGCGCGTGCCCGATTCCGAGACGCAGCGACGGCACGGCTCGCGCCGACGGGTATACCTCGTCGTCGGTGATGATCGCCGGGCCGACGGATGCGATGGTCGGGTCTGCGACGCCGGTCGCGACGAGCGCATCGATCGCTCCCTCGCCGAGTTCGACGTCGGGGTTGCTGATCAGCACCCACTCGACTTCGGGCGGAAGGGCACGGACGCCGGCGTTCATACCGTCGCCGTAGCCGCGGTTGTTCGCGAGGGGGAGGTACGTGGCCTCATGCGCCTGCGCGAGGTCGCGAACATCCGCGTCCGTCGCCTTGTTGTCGACCACCACCGTGATCAGACGCTGTGACGACGATCGTTCGACCGAATCGAGGAACCCGCGGAGGACATCTGCGGAGCCGTAGCTCACCGTCACTATTCCGATGGCGGTGGGGTGCTGCTCAGAGAGTGCCATCGGGAGGCAATCATACTTCTAAGCTAGATTGTTCGAGATTCACGGGCTGCTCGTGAGCATCGTGAACACGGCGAGGACGAATGAATTACCTGAAAGAAGTGTGGGGTTCGCGTGAACTCCTCTTCAACCTGACCTCTCGCGAGGTGCGCGGCAAGTACAAGCGAACCATCTTCGGCCAGCTGTGGTCGCTCGCGAACCCGCTCGCGCTGATGCTGATCTACACCTTGGTGTTCGGCATCATCTTCAAGAGCAACCCCGAGCCGGGAAACCCGAGTGGGCTCAACGTCTTCGCGCTGTGGCTTCTGTGTGGCCTGTTGCCGTGGACGTTCTTCGCGAACGTCGTCAATACGGCGTCAGGATCGCTGGTCGGCAATGCCAACCTCATTCAGAAAGTTTCCTTCAGCCGGATCGTTCTTCCGCTCTCCACAGTGGGGTCGAGTGCCTACAACTGGGCATTCGAGATGGCGGTTCTCGTGATCGCTCTATCGATCGCTGGAGGATTCGTTCTCCCGTGGATTCCGCTCGTCCTCGTGGCCATGGTCCTTCTCGCGATTTTCGCCGCGGGAGTGGGGCTGTTGTTCTCCATTGCGAACGTGTATTTCCGCGATACCCAATATCTCCTGAGTATTGTTCTTCAACTCTGGATCTACCTGTCGCCCATCATCTATCCGACGACCCTGGTGGTGAGCAAATCCAAGGAACTGGGAGGGCTGCTCGGAACTCCGATTACCCTGGCGGGGCTATACGACCTGAACCCGATCGTGCATTTCGTCGCCATCTTCCGGGCTCTGATGTACGACAACCGCTGGCCCGACCCAAGCGAGTGGCTGATCTGCCTCGCGTGGGCGCTCGTCACACTCCTCTTAGGCGCGGTCGTGTTCCGCCGGAACGAACGAAAGCTGGCCGAAGCGCTATGAGCAACAACACTGCGGTACGAGTCGACCATGTCACGAAGACATTTCGCATGTATCACGAACGAAATCAGAGCTTGAAATCGGCGATCATGCGAGGACGAACCTCGGTCCATGAAGATTTCTTGGCGCTTCGCGACGTGACATTCGATGTTCCTCAAGGATCGACGTTTGGGCTCATCGGCAGCAATGGATCGGGCAAGTCGACACTGCTCAAGTGCTTGGCGAACATCTACTACCCGAATCAAGGTGCCATCACGCACTTCGGCAAGATCGCGGCGATGCTCGAGGTCGGTTCCGGGTTTCATGCAGAACTGTCAGGTCGCGAGAACATCTTCCTCAACGGCTCCATCCTCGGAATGTCGAAGAAGGAGGTGACGCGCAAACTTGATGAGATCATCGATTTTTCGGGCGTAGAGCAATTCATTGATCAGCCGGTTAAGAACTACTCTTCCGGCATGTACGTGCGCCTCGGGTTCGCGATTGCTATCAATGTGGACCCCGACATCCTCGTGGTCGATGAAGTGCTCGCGGTGGGGGATGCCGACTTCCAGGCGAAGTGTTTCGCGAAGTTCGCAGACTTCAGGAATGCAGGCAAGACAGTGATCCTGGTAAGTCATTCCATGGAGACTGTCAAGACGATGTGCGATCACGCAGCCTGGCTGAATCACGGAACGTTAGAGACCGTCGGCGAGGCCGCTCCGACTATCGACGCATACCTTCGGTCGTTGAACGGGCCCGCGGCCTGACTCCCACGATGCATCCGAATTAACCGAAGGTAGGCTCTCTCCGTGAACATACGAGAACTTTCGATTCCGGATTCCTACGAGATAACGCCCATCCAGCGCGCGGATGACCGTGGAGTTTTTCTCGAATGGTATCGATTCGACTTGCTTGAGAAGGTGATCGGTCATCCGCTCGCACTTCGTCAGGCGAACACATCCGTCTCAAAGCGTGGTGTGGTCCGCGGCATTCACTTCGCCGATGTTCCGCTCGGTCAGGCCAAGTACGTGACAGTGACGCGCGGTGCCGTGCTGGATTTTGTGATCGATATTCGAGTCGGCTCGCCCTCATTCGGTAAGTGGGATTCGGTGCGCCTCGATGATGTGGAGCGCAAGGCGATTTACCTGGCCGAAGGTCTCGGGCACGCTTTCGTCGCGCTTTCGGATGACGCAACGGTTAGTTACCTGGTCACGGACACTTATAACGCAAGCAAGGAACACGGGATCAATCCACTCGATCCGGCGGTGGCATTGGTCTTCCCAGAGGAGGCTGGACCGCTCCTACTATCCCCGAAAGACACGGATGCTCCCGGCATCGACGACGCCGCTGCCGCCGGGCTTCTGCCGTCCTGGGACTCCATGCGGGCTTACTACAACTCACTTAACGGCCAGTAAGGGCGGCGAATGCGCGGAATAATTCTGGCGGGCGGGTCTGGCACCCGACTCTGGCCGATCACAAAGGGCATTTCGAAGCAGCTGATGCCTATCTACGACAAGCCAATGATCTACTACCCTCTATCGACCCTGATGATGGCCGGGATCAGCGAGATCTTGATAATCACCACGCCTGAGTACAACGCTCAGTTCCGTGCCCTGCTGGGCGACGGGAGCCAGCTCGGGATCCGTCTGGAATATGCGGAACAAGCTTCTCCAGATGGACTTGCGCAAGCGTTCCTCATCGGTGAGGAATTCATCGGCAACGAGAGCGTGGCGCTGGTTCTCGGCGACAATATATTCCACGGCGCGGGTCTCGGCAGCTCATTGCGAGAGCACGAGGACGTCGAGGGCGGCCTCATCTTTGCGTATCACGTATCAAATCCAACCGCGTACGGAGTGGTTGAGTTCGACAAGCGAATGAGAGCGCAGTCCATCGAAGAGAAGCCGGCTGTCCCCAAGAGTAACTACGCCGTTCCGGGGCTTTACTTCTACGACAACACGGTTGTGAATATCGCCAAGACGATCGAGCCCAGCGCCCGGGGTGAGCTGGAAATTTCCACGGTCAATGAGCGCTATCTCACGGCGGGAAAACTCCAAGTCCAGGTCCTCGATCGAGGGGTCGCCTGGCTGGACACGGGGACATTCGAGTCGATGATGCAGGCCTCCGAATACGTTCGCGTGATCGAAGATCGCCAAGGCTTCAAAGTGGGCTGTATCGAGGAGATCGCCTGGCGTGCGGGGTGGATAGACGACGATCAGCTTGACGCTCTTGCGACTCCGCTGCGAAAGAGCGGTTACGGCGAGTACCTCGCGAACCTGTTGACATCAGGCGCATAGTCGCAGCACTGTTATCTGAGGTGCGTCACAAAAACTGCCGGTCATCGAATTTATTCGGCGGAAGCGCACTACACAGGTAACGGGGGCACGGTTATGGGTTTCAGCAGAATCGGGCGCATGGGGCGGCGCCGAGCGACCGCGATTCTCGCGGCATTCGGTCTCGTTGCCGCGTTGTTTGTTGCGCAGCAAGCTCCGGAGGCTCGAGCTGTCACTGGGTCGGAATTCGACCCGGGATTCATTATCAGCGACCAAGTGTTCTTCAAGGGTGACGCGATATCGGAAGCCCAGACACAATCGTTCTTAGAGGCGATGGCGCCGTCGTGCGCGGGGGCGAATGGTGTCACGTGCCTAAAAAACTACACTCAGTCCACAACGTCGAGAGCGGCGTCAGCCTCGGCCGGATGTGCGGCATATAACGGCGCAGCAAATGAGCGGGCGAGCCGCATTCTCGTAAAGGTGGGGGTCGCGTGCGGCATCAATCCCCAGGTGCTCATCGTGATGCTGCAAAAAGAGCAGGGTCTCGTCACCAAGTCCTCTCCCACTCCATCCAACTACCGAATCGCGATGGGCTATGGCTGTCCGGACACTGCTCCATGCGATGCGCAGTTTTACGGCTTCTACAACCAGGTCTACAAGGCTGCTTGGCAGCTCAAGATCTACGGGGCGAGCCCTTCGAGCTGGAGATACCACGTCGGGAACGTCGCCGTGCAGTTCCATCCCAACGCGGGGTGCGGGTCAACCGTTGTCAATATCCGCAATCAGGCGACGGCCAGTCTCTACAACTACACGCCGTACCAGCCCAACGCTTCAGCGTTGGCGAACCTCCGCGGTCTAGGAGACAGTTGCGGCAGCTACGGTAACCGCAACTTCTGGGTCTACTTCAATGACTGGTTCGGCGATACCGGTACCGCGGGTGTGCTCGCTATCGACGAGCTCTATCAGCAGCTAGGCGGATCCGCCGGATCATTGGGAGCTCCGGTTGGAGGAATCAATAGCATTAGCGCGAACGGCGGAGGACTGGTACGAGCATTTGCGAATGGTGCCATCGCCTGGTCGCGTCCACTGGGCGCCCACGTGGTGGCTGGCGAAATCCGAGTGTTCTTTAATTTGCAGGGAGGCATTGCAGGAGCGCTAGGTTGGCCCGCAAGCCCAGCGAACGCGAACAGCTCTCGAGGCGGAGGCACAGTCCAGGCGTTTCAGAATGGGGCCATCACTCGGACAACCGCTGGTCAGCTCAGCACACTCTCCGGTCCGATCCGAGTGAACTTCGGCTCGACTGGAGGTCTCGCGGGGCCGCTTGGCTGGCCGCTTGCGTCCGCTGTCTGCGCGGATGGCGGCTGTACCCAGAGTTTTGACGGTGGCACTATCTATTGGACTGAAAGCCGAGGCGCGCACAGCGTTCAGAGTGCCTTCGCGCCGCTATTCGCGTCCACCGGCGGAACTTCCGGATCGCTAGGGTGGCCCACTAGCGACCCCAACGCACTCACGGTATCGGGTGGGTCCGGAATCGTGCAGGGATTCGACAAGGGAGCCATCACTCAGGTAACCGGAGCCGCGCCTCGAATACTCAGCGGACCAATCCGGACAGCCTTTAATGCTGCTGGAGGACTCGCTGGTGCTCCAGGGTGGCCGACCTCGGATGCCGTCTGCCAGGGCCCCTCGTGTGTCCAGCAGGTGCAAGGGGGCGTGATGCGAGCCGAACCTACAAGAGGTGCGTTCTTCACTCCGTCCGTGATCGAAGCGGCGTACAGCTCGGCAGGGGGAGTCTCCGGTCGTCTTGGGTGGCCGGTCGGATCTCCGAGTGCGATTACAGCGAACGGCGGCGGTATCGTCCAAGCGTTCCAGAACGGAGCTATTGCCTACTCGGCGACAGGTGGCGCCCACGCGATTTCGGGAGATGTGCGAGTATATTTCAACACTCAGGGAGGGATCGCCGGACCTCTCGGCTGGCCGACCGGTGACCAAGTCTGCTCCGCGGGCGGCGTCTGCACTCAACGGTTCATGGGAGGACTTGTGAATTGGTCGCCGACCTCAGGAGGAAGCGTTACCCGATAGGCGGGCTGCGGCGCCCCAAACGCCGCGCTCGGGCTAGCGTTTGGACTAACGAGTACGAGCGAGAACTGCGGACCTGATCTAGTTCGTCTGACTTCGCTGTGAGCCGTTGGATCTCGTGGTGGAGTTCGCGATTTGTCGCAGCGAGCGCGGCAGCCTCGCCTTCGCGGGCGGCTGCGACATTGATGAAGATTCGCCGCTGGTCCTGGAGCCGCTGGTGTGAGGCGATATCCGCCTCGGGAAGATTTGAGGCGCGCAGCGGGCGAAGAGATGCCAAGAGTCGTTTCATCGCCGAGCTGAGCACGTACTGATCGACAGCCGTAGCGCGGAACTCGATAGCGAAAGACTGTGCATCCAGAAATCCAGAGACGAGTTCGTCTGCGATCTGTGGTGCCGTCTTCCCGTCGAAGCCTCGTCCGGAAAAGTTTGCGTACCGGGCAGCATCCAAGTTCGGCGCTGATAGCCATCCGGGGCCGCCAAAATAGTCGTAGCAGTAGATCGGTGTTCCTGACACGAGGGCATATTGCACGGTCTTACCGATCGAGACAACGCCATCCGCCCACTCGATGTCGGCAGGACCAATCCGCGAGCTTCCACCGCCGTTCCCTGACTCGTTTCCGCGAACGCGAACCTCGACACGGTCTCGCAGCCTGTGCATCGCTTCGGACAGTTCTGGAGGGAGATGGTTCGACACGACGAGGAGGCGCCTCAGCGATGCCGAATAGGAGGCCCGCTCGAATGCGAACGCGTCAGGGGCAGGGTTGCCGAAGACTGCCAGCCGCGAAGTGTCCACTTCATCGAGAAGGTGCGATGCGGTTTGAGCGTCTCGAGTCTCTGGTGCTGCGAAGACAACCGCCGACGCCAATGCCGTTTCGATTCGGTAGGCGATCGGGAACTCGCCCGGATGCATGGCCGACATGTGGTGGAAGAGAAACGTGGTCTGACCAGGATTGCGGAGCAACGCCTCCGGGATCAACTGATGCTGGATCCAGGCCAGGTCAGGCGTACGCGCGACAAGATCTGCGGTGAGAGCAGGGTCGTCGTATCGAAAGACGCGCACGCCCTCCGACGACTCGAGAGAATGCCGCCAGAAAGCATCCACACCGAACGACACCACCACCACCTCGGCGCCTGCCGCGGCGAAGTGCTCGGCGAGCTCCGCGGTAACGATCTCCGAACCGGCGATAGAGAACAGAGACCCTTGGGTGAGCAGGACCTTGCTGTCGCGGATGTCGATCGGGATCTCCTTTGTTGGCGCCCACTATCTGAGGCGAGGACACCCATTCAATGGGTGCTAGTTGGCTACCGGGGGTCACCAGCCGCACGGGAGCGGACATCCACCCATTCTGCAGCAACATCAGCCTCCGGTGCCGAGCCAGCCTGGGAAGCGCCGAAGTTCGCGGGTGTTACGGTAATTGTGCGGCGTATGTCCGTGCGGGGCGTCGCAGGTTCGCCTCGACGCGCGTATCGCGATTGTCCAGTTAGGAAAGCCACTCAATGCCCGAACGCCGGAAGATTCTCGTCGTCACGGCGGACTCGCTCGCTCCTCGAATGGCTGGTCCTGCAATCCGAGCGTTTGAGATTGCCAAGGCTCTTGCCACCGTCGCCGACGTCAAGCTGGCCTCAACAGTGCATTCGTCATTGCTGCACCCGGACTTCGAGATTATCGAAGCACTGGGCGATGAGCTTCGCGAGATTGAAGAGTGGGCCGACGTCATCATTTTCCAAGGCCACCTGCTTGCCAGCCACCCATGGGTGAAGGACTCGTCGAAGATCATCGTTGCCGACATCTACGACCCGATGCACCTGGAACAACTCGAACAGAGCAAGGGCCATAGCGCAGACGATCGAATCGCAGGGTCGGTTGACGTGGTGCACGTCTTGAACGACCAGATCAAGCGGGCTGACTTCATGATCTGCGCCTCAGAGAAGCAGCGGGATTTTTGGCTCGGGCAGCTTGCAGGTCTAGGGCGAGTGAATCCGGTCACCTACGACAGAGATGCGAGCCTTCGCACGCTCCTGGATGTCGTGCCCTTCGGGCTGGATCCCGTCCCGCCTGTTCAGCGCAAGCATGCGATCAAAGGGGCCATTGACGGAATCGCCCCAGACGACAAGGTGATCCTTTGGGGCGGTGGGATCTATAACTGGTTCGATCCCCTCACGCTCATTCGGGCCGTTGATGCTCTCTCGAGGCGCCGACCGAACGTTCGACTCTTCTTCCTGGGGGTGAAGCACCCTAACCCTCACGTCCCGACCATGCGGATGGCTGTCGACGCGCAGGCTCTCGCCAGCGAACTGGGTCTGCTCAACACGGTCGTGTTCTTCAACGAGGGATGGGTGCCGTACGAGGAGCGTGCAGATTACATTCTCGACGCGGACCTTGGAGTGAGTACTCACCTGGATCATCTCGAGACGGCGTTCAGCTTCCGCACTCGCATCTTGGATTACCTGTGGGCTTCACTGCCGATCGTCAGCACGGATGGCGATACATTCGCTGACCTGATTCGTGAGCACCGGCTCGGCAGAGTCGTTCCACCCGAGGACGTCACAGCACTCGAGCTCGCACTGGAGGAGTTGCTTTTCGACGACCAGGAAAGTGCAGCTACCAGCGAACGAGTGAAGACTTTCGCCCGCACTATGACGTGGGATCGCCTTCTCAGCCCGCTTGTCCGATTCAGTCTCGAGGGTGAACGAGCTGCCGATCTGACCGCGGGTTTCCGGCTGGCCGGAGATGACCGTCTCGCCGCCGCCAACACTCGAATCGAGGGGTTGGAGCGGAGCTTCTCCTGGCGAATCACGGCACCAGTTCGACGTCTCTCGACACTGGCCCGAACAGCCCGAGTTCGTCGTCGTTAGCCCAACTGCTGGATTGGTAGGCTGCGGTTCCGGCTGCGGCGAGAGGGAGCAATGCACACTATGAGGCCAGGGGTCGTCTCCGTCATCCTCGTAAACTTTCGCGGTGCCGACGACACTATCGAAGCCATTGAGCACCTACGGGGGCTTGACTGGCCATCGGATCGCCTGGAGATCATCGTTGTCGAGAATGCGTCCGGTGACGATAGCGCCGACCGTATCCAAACTGCCGCGACAGACTTCGTCTTCATTCAGTCTCCGACGAACGACGGATTCGCCGGCGGATGTAACAGGGGAGCGGCAGCCGCCTCAGGCGAGTATCTGGCATTTCTGAACAATGATGCGCGACCCGACCCGCTGTGGGTGCGAGCCGCTGTCGAAACATTCGAGCAGTCCGCGGCCATCGGCGCTGTTGCCAGCAAGGTTCTCGACTGGGACGGTAACCTGGTCGATTACATCGGCTCGGCCATGACCTGGTACGGCATGGGATACAAGCCATTCACTGCCGAGGCGATCCCGGGCTCAGCCGACGAGCCACAGGACGTGCTGTTCGGCACCGGATCGGCCATGTTCGTCCGAACTGCCGTGTATGAACAGCTCGGCGGATTCGACGAACGATACTTCATGTTCTTCGAGGACGTGGATCTTGGCTGGCGGCTGAACCTCCTAGGGCTCAGATTCGCGTATCAGCCCAAGTCCATTGCCTTCCACAAACATCATGCCTCCATGAAGGACTTCGGGAGCTTCAAGGAGACGTATCTACTCGAGCGCAACGCTCTTTTCACGCTCTACAAGAATGCCAGCGACACCACGTTGCAGCAGGCGCTTCCGGCCGCCATGGCGCTGTCGATCCGGCGTGGTGTTACCCGAGGGAATCTTGACAGCGAGGCCTTTGATCTTCGAAGGCCAGGGGGAGACACAGAGTCGACTATAGAGCTCTCGCGACAGACAGCGGCCGCTGTGTTCGCGATTGACCAGTTCGTCGAGCAGCTTCCGTCCCTTCGCCAATCCCGAGAACTCATTCAAGCGAGCCGCACGGTCTCGGATAGTAGGATCTGGCGCTTGTTCGGCGATGCAGATGCCCCCGTCTATCAAGCAGAGGACTATCTTCGCGGCTACGAGAATCTCGTCACCACATTTGATGTGGCCGACGCACCACGCGCGACAACCGTGCTCGTGATCACTGGAGATCCCGTAGGTAAAAAGCTCGCAGGCCCAGCCATTCGAGCCTGGAACATGGCTGACGCGCTTTCACGCGAGAACAGTGTGACGCTCATGTCATTGAGCGGTGTGGAAGAGGGAACCGTTGCTCCTTTCGATCTGACTCATGTCGCTCCGGGCGACGACGCGAAGTTCCTGCTCCTGGAGCGGTGGGCCGACGTCATTGTGTTTCAAGGTCACGCGATGGCTGTGTTCCCCGCCCTCAGAGACAGCAGCAAGATCCTCGTCGTCGATGTGTACGACCCGATGCATCTCGAGCAGCTGGAACAGTCCCGTGGGCTGCCGGCGGATCAGTGGCAGAGCCAGGTGGGCGACGCTACCGCAGTTCTCAACGAGCAGATGAAACGGGGGGACTTCTTCCTCGCAGCCTCGGAACGGCAACGAATGTTCTGGCTGGGGCAGCTCGCCTCGCTGGGGCGAGTCAACCCGCTGACCTATGCAGGCGATCCTGATTTGGAGGGCCTTATTTCCGTCGTGCCGTTCGGCTTGCCGCAGGAGCCGATTGAGCACCATAGGAAAGTTCTGCGGGGGATCGTTCCGGGAATATCAGCGGATGACAAGATCGTTCTTTGGAGCGGGGGCCTCTACAACTGGTTCGACCCTGGGACGCTCATTCGGGCGATCTCGCTTCTCAACGAGCGGCATGGTGACGTCCGTCTCTTTTTCCAGGGGACAAAGCACCCTCATCCGGGCGTTCCGGAGATGACTGTTGTCGCAGAATCGCGGGCCCTAGCGGCAGAGCTTGGTCTGCTCGACTCTGCGGTGTTCTTCAATGATTCGTGGGTGGACTACTCAGACCGTCAGAACTTCTTGAGTGAAGCAAACGTGGGAGTGAGCACTCATTTCTCCCACATCGAGACGACGTTCTCGTTCAGAACTCGAATTCTCGATTATCTATGGGCCGGCCTGCCCATGGTCGTCACCGAAGGCGATCATTTCGCGCAGCTGATTTCGGACGAGAAGCTCGGGGTGGCAGTTCCGGCGGGCGATGTCGCGGCGCTGGCGTCCGCTCTGGAGCGGGTCCTGTACGACTCTGAGTTTCGCGCCGAAGCGATTCTCAACATCGAGCGAGTACGAGCGAGCTATCAATGGACTACGGTGCTCGAACCCCTTGTGCAGTTTGTTCGCGAGGCGCGTCACGCTAAAGACAATGGTCGGTTCGCGGCGGCGGCCAGCGAGGCTCTCACGCGTCCGCGCGTGAGAGTGCGTCCGAGAGGTTTGCTCAACGACGCGCGCCTGGTGCGACACTACTTGAAAAACGGCGGCCTGCTCATGGTCGCAAAGCGGGTGAGGAGTCGCCTACGTCGCAGGCGCTGAACTCACTCCATGAAGTCGTTCTCAGCGGGTCGGTTATTTGATGTGGCTCCGTGTTCCGCCTCAAGGATGGCAATCCGTTCCGCCAGCACGCGAGTCTTGCTTTCGAGGCGGGTGAGCTCAGAACTGTGCTGCAAGCAAACGAAGAACAACAACGCGATGCTGACGAAGAAGACGAGATTGGTGGGTACTGCAATTCCTACCAACCCAGCCGCCCAGTCCAAGATCTGAGGGAAGATGCCGACGACCAGCGCCAGCGTACCCGCGAGCAGCCACCACACGGCGTGCCTCTCGCGGAGGTGTCGACGACGAAGCAGTTCGATGACGACGATGAGGATCAGGACCGCGGACGCGATCCCGAGGACATAGCTCTCGATGCTCATGAGCGCGCTCCCGCACCGTATGAAGACTTTGGGCGCATGAGCGCGAACATGAGCGCTAGAACGCCGCGGGCAAGGTACACGGTCGAACGCACGAAGTTCTGAGAAGGAACGCCGCCCGCGCGAGGTCTCATCACAACCGGCACTTGACGAATTACCAGTCCAGACCTGGCGGCGATGACGAGACTCTCGATTGTGTCGCCGAGATATTCGGCCGGATAGTGGTTGGCGAACAAGGCTATTGCTCGGGGTGCAGAAGCGCGGTTTCCGGACGTCGTGTCCGTCAACGTTGTGCGAGTCGTCGAACTCAATACTGCAGCTAAGAACTTCATCGCCCACTTCCGTGGCCCAGACACCGTATAGCTGCCCTCCCCGGCAAATCGCGCTCCGATTGCTAGATCCGCGCCGCCGGACAGCGTTTCGAGAAGGAGGGGGACGCTGGCGGGATCATGCTGTCCATCTGCGTCGACCTGCACTACACACTCGTAATTGTGCTCCAGAGCCCAGCGAAAACCCGCACGCATTGCACCGCCGACCCCCAAATTGAACGGGAGCCTGAGCACAGTTGCGCCAGCTGCGATCGCCTCCGCTGCCGTTCGATCAGACGAACAATCATCGACGACGAGGCAACTCACTCCCGGCAATTTGGCAAAGACTTCGTCGACGACCGCCCCCACTGTCGCTTCCTCGTTGAACGCGGGAACGACGATGACCGTACTTTGCAGGGTGATTGGCACGTGGTCGATGATAACAAGTCACTTCGCGGCGACCGTCAGCTCGGACCGTCGCTCCGGACGGCCGATGGTGTAGGCGAGAAGGGACAGCCCGGCTCCAAAGAACACTGAGCCAGCTAGCCAGACCCAGTTCGGTCCGAATGGTAGGGTCCACCACCATTCGGCGTTGTTGGAGAGGCTGATGCTCCCGACGTCCATCCCGGTGACGTATCTCCTGATGTTGGTGTGCAAAGCCACCGCATTGGCGATCGATAGCGAGACTACGATCACGCCGAGCTGTGTGCCGGACAGGATGTACGACTGCCCGCCGACCGGCCACATTGCGAGTCCCGCAAGAACGATCAGCAGCGGGAATATGTAACGAGGCTGGACGCCGACGCCGACCTCGACACCATCGTGCACCAGGATGTACAGCGGTATGAGGATGAGCGCTCCGAACACCAGCGCGAGGGACACGGCTTTTCGCCAGTTCATGACGCGGAGTCCGACAAAGACCGATGCGCCGAACACTATGAGGCTGGGAACCCACACGATGGGCGGTAGCGGTGTATCGAGCCAGCCCAGAGGCCACGTGCCGAAGACGCCGGCCCACAGGCTCGGAAGAAGAGTCAGATTGTGCAGAGCGAGGCCGAGCCGGTTCTGTGAGCCGTCGTTTGACGGCGCGCTTGTCGGATCCGCGATGCCTGACTGGCCGGAACTGAAGAAGAAGGCGAGCGCTATGATCACCAGGACGACCGGAAGAGCCGCCGCCGTGATCCAGTTCCGCGATCGACGCGCCGTCAAGACCATGGCCACGACGACAGCGATCCCCACGTATACGGCTGCATCACTTCTCGCTCCGGAACCCATCACCGCAAGCACGAGAGCAATTGCTCCGAGCGCAATCTTTCGTCCGCGACTTCGAGACTCGAAGTAGCCGGCGACAGCGACCCATACACCGGCCGCCGAGAGCAGCGCCCAGCTGCTCGGATTAACGCTCGGGATCAAGAACATTCCGAGCGGAACGACGCTGATGGCAGCCGGCCACACGGCGATTTCTCGAATCCGCCGGGGCATTAGAAGGAAAAGAGCCGTGGCGAAGCCGACGAAGAGGAACGCGTTGAAAGCTCGCATCAATAGCACGGACACATTGATGTCGGGACCGGCGAAGATGCCGAGCGTTCCGTAGTAGACCGGAGGGTAGTCCCCAGTAAAGTTTCCTCGTTTTGTCGTCACCAAGCGATCGGATATTTTCGCCTGGCAGGAAGCGCTCTCGAGGTCCTTGAAAGCAAAACAGCTTGACTCGAGCAAAGCGGCAGGAACTCGTCTTTGATTCTCCTGAGCCGCCGGTTCGCAAAGGCCTGCCCTGTCTCCCAGTCCGCACCATATGCTCGCTAGGTGATAGTCATCGTCGGGGCTGGCGCCGACGGGAGAAGCGAAGCCCCACGCGACGAGTGCGAAGAACATCGCCACTGGGATCAGTGCGGCGATGACCTTGTTCTTCGGGGACTTCTTTGGGGCGCGCTCCCCAGTTTTGGATTCAGACACAGAGCGTAAATCTACAGGACAGACCCCCGCTCTACTCGGCCGCATTACTTCAGAGGCCATCGGCCACGGTAGAGTCTTTTGTATTTTGGGTCTGTTCGCCCACCGCTGTAGGAGGCCGCAATTGGACCGCAATCGCGAGAGAGCATTCGATCTTTCCGTCGTCATCGCCTCCTACGACTCCGCGCCGTGGCTCCCGTCCACGCTGGACGCGCTTCAGGCCGCGCTCTCCCGCTCCTCAATGCTCACCGAGGTTGTCGTAGTCGACGATGGTTCGACTGACAACTCGGGCGAAGTTCTAGAGGCTATTGCCAGCCGATACGAACACGAGCTTCGAGTATTGAGACAGGAGAATAAAGGGCGGTTCTTGGCGCGCTGGGCCGGCGTCGAAGCGGCTCGCGGAAGATTCGTGCTCCTTCTTGATTCCCGTGTGCTGGTCGAACCCGAAGCGATCGTGTACCTAGAGGTCACCCTCGAACGCCACCCTCAGCGGGATATGTGGAACGGGCACGTGTCGACCGATGCAGCCGCTCCCCTTGTCGGTCGGTTCTGGGAGGTGCCGACTCATGCCTTCTGGAGCAGTTACCTGCGCGAACCGCGACGGTTCGAGATCACGTCAGAGAATTTCGATCGAGTTCCCAAGGGCACGGGCTTTTTCTTCGCGCCGCGCGAGCTGTTTAGGACTGCGCTTCTCAAAGCCTGGCCAGAGGGAGATGCGCGTCTCGTGTCGGATGACACTCGCGTCTTACGAGAACTGGTTTCGTTCGGCAACATCATCCTCGACCCTGGATTTGCCGCGATCTATCGACCGCGCGTAACGCTGCAGGGTTTTCTTCGACATGCACGAGACAGAGGAACACTCTTCGTCGACAGCTATGCAGGCACGACAGTTTTTCGTAGTTGCGTGATCCTGGCTCTCGTCGTGGCCCCCGTTCTATGGGTCGCGACCTTGGCGACATTCGCCGGTCTGCACCTGTGGGTCTGGCTGTTCGCGACCCTGGGAGTGACCATCGCGGCGGCCCTTGTCCCCGCGGTGGTGGCCGCCATCAATAACGCCCCTCGGAGGGCACTAGTCTCCTACCTGGTCTTCCTCGTGCCCTTCACGGTCTGTTTCTGGCTCGGCCTGGCGAGGGGCGTGGCATTGCATAGAAAAGCCTTTCTGCCTTCGGCAGCGAGGCAAACAGGAAAGTAGTGACAATGATCGTATTCATCTACGGAACGACTGCTGAGGCGATTAAGGTCGCGCCCGTTGCTCGACGACTGACAGAGAAGGGCATACCCTTCCAACAGTGGCTGACGATGCAGCACACTGACTCGCTGCGAGAGATCATCCCGACGTTAGGGCTCCCGGCGCCTGACCGCATCATCGCGGATGGCAACGGCGGCAAGGCCCTAAAGACTAAAGCCGACGTGCTCAGCTGGCTGTGGACCGTCGCTCGATGGACGATGAGGAACACGCGGTCGCTTCGGCGTGAGCTCCCCCGCAACAGCGTCGTCGTCGTGCACGGCGACACCCTCACGACCGTAATCGGAGCATCGATCGCAAGACTCTTGCGAGTGCCGAGTGCTCATATTGAAGCCGGTCTGAGATCGGGCAACTGGCGTCACCCGTTCCCCGAGGAGCTGGATCGGCGAGTCGTAGGCCATTTGGCCGCAATCCACTATCCGCCGTCGGAAGAAGCTGCCGGTCACCTCGACGGGCGCAAGAACGTCGTCTACACGCATGGCAACACCGTCATCGACGCCGTCATCGACCAGGGAAAAGACGGGGCGGAAGTGGAGCCATTCGGAATCGTTCTTCTCCATCGCTTCGAGTTCATCTCCAACCCCCAGCTCGTGTCGGAAACCTTTAAGACCCTTGCCGACAAGAGCCCGGTCCCGCTCCGACTCATGATGGACGCCTACTCCGAAGGCCCGCTCGCTGACGCCCTGAACTCCGTCGACCAGAGCAAGTTCTCGCCTCAGGCCAAGCTCAAGCATCAAGACTTCGTCGGGCTGCTAAAGAGCGCGTCTTTCGTCGTCACCGACTCCGGCGGAATTCAAGCGGAAGCGGCCCTCATCGGCGTGCCTACTCTCATTCATCGCAAAACGACCGAGCAGCGCGAGGGACTCGGCGTCAATATAGTTCTCTCCGAGTGGGATACCGCCAAGCTCGGCTCCTTCCTCGATGACTTTGAAGCTCTGAGAGTGCGCCTGGAGCGTCCTTCGATCTCGCCGTCGGATGTCATCGTTGAAGATCTGATTTCGCGAGGGTTCACGACTCCATGAGCCTTCCCCGCCCGCGTTCCGCGTTGGCGCGAGGACTTGCAACCGTTCGAACTCACGGCCGGGCGTTGCTCGGAGTGGCAGTAGTGAGCGTGCTCGGTATCGTCGCCACCGCGGGATTTCAGTTGGTTGCAATCCATGGACTCGCACCCAGTCAGTTCGGTCTTCTTGCATCGTTTCTCGCCCTCATCAACGTGGTTTCCGTTGGGAGCGCAGCGCTCAGAAATTCGGTGGCGGTAGGAACCGCTTCCGAGCTGCTGAACACCCGCCAGGGAGTCGAGGTCAAGAAACCGAGAGTCGACAGTACTTTGGTGGAAGCACTCGTGCTAGGCGTGGGCGCAGCTGCCATACTGGCGGCTCTCTCGCCCGTGCTCGCCGACGTCCTCGACTCTAAAGTCGTCGCGATACTCTTTACGGCCGCGGCGGCGCTGCCGTATTTTCTCTTTGCCCGAGCACAGGGAAGGCTGCAAGGGGCAGGGAACTCCAACGCGGTGGTCTGGTGGTCAACAGGCGCCCAGCTCGGTCAGCTGGTGCTGGCATTGATCGCTATCGCATTGGGATTCGGGGCCGTTGGTATCGTCGCGGTGCTGTTAATCGTCGCGGTCGTCGGAACCTTAGGCGCGAGTATTCAGTCCAAGCGACTGCCTGCTATCAGTTCGCTCAGGCCGTTCTCGCGCGCCAGCTCTGTGGTGTTGCTATTGACCGTCGCTTTCGCCTGGCTGACCAACGCCGATGTCATCCTCGTGCGGTCAGGCGCGTCGAGCGATGTCGCGGGCGCCTACGCGGCCGCTGGAGTGATAGTCAAGACAATCCTGATCGTGCCGGCCACTCTGTCGCTTTACCTGCTGCCTCGGTTCGTCGGCAGACGCGATGACGCAGGGATGACCCGATTCGGAGTGAATCTGAGTCTTGGAATCACACTGACATGCGGGATCGCGCTCTTCCTGGGCGTTCTGCTCCTCGGACCGTGGCTGATCTCGATTCTCTACCCAGGTGACTACTCGCAGGCGGCAGCGCTGCTCCCGTGGCTGGCCTTGATGTGGCTCCCGTGGGCGGCGGCGCAGAGCGTGCTGATCCGTACCACAGCAGCCGCGTCGTACGGAGGGTTGGCTGTGCTGATCGGCGCCGTGCTCGCTCAGTGGACCCTGGTCAGCCTGGTCCTTCCCAATGTGTACGTCATGATGGCGGTGAACGGATTGGTCGGCCTGCTTGCTCTTGCCGGCCTCTTCATCCTGCATCTCCGGGCGTCCCGTCCCGCTGCATAGACCGCGGAGCGATCAGCGGCCGGTGAGATCGGCGATCACGCGATGCGGCGCGACGATCGAGGCGCGCTCGACCGAGGCATCAACGCGATCCTCGAGGAGGTCTACAAAGTGCGAGAACTGAGCGACTAGCGGTTCGACCGATGTCACGAGTTCAGGAATCTCGATAATCGTCTCCTGTCGATAGCCTCGACCGGATTCCTCCGCCGTCTGATCGGAAACGTTCCGGTAGATCGTCACGTTTCGGCGAAGTAAGTCAATGTCGATCAGCCGGTCGAGGTCGTGCACCCACAGTGAGCGCACCTTGCGTTGACTGATCCGGCTAGCCGAGATGTGTCCCAGGCCCCCTGAGGGGAATCGCAAAAGAGCCTCTGCGACGTCGTCAGCATCAGAGCGGGATCGCGGGTCAAAAGTGCCGACGAGCCCGGTGACCTGGGTTGGCTCGGAGCCGAATGTCTGCACGACAAGGTCGACGTCATGAACAAGGAGGTCCCAACCGACGCCGGTAACGATGCGCGGCGCGTAGGGAGAATGCCGCGTGGCGACCACATGCGTTGGCGCTTCGAATAGCGGTCGCGCGGTGACGATTGCTGGGTTGAACCGCTCGACAAAGCCGCACATGAGGGGGAGATCTAGGCGTGTGGACATCTCGAGCAACTCGAGGGTCTTCTCGAAGTCGTCGGCCACGGGCTTCTCGATGAGCAGGGGCAGCCCCGCGGACATGAGCACGAGCGCGATTTCGTAGTGAGCTTCTGTCGCCGCAGCGAGGACAGCCCCGTCATGTCCTTCGAGATCGACAACCGACTCCACAGTAGGGGCCCAGGTTGCCCCGAACTGATCTGCAAGTTGGCGCCCGACGCTCTCTCGCGGATCGACAACGGTGGCAAGAGTGGCGATACCCGACTGGCCTATCACTCTGGCGTGACGTGACCCCATCGCCCCGGCGCCGACGAGCAGTATGCGTGGTTTTGCCTTAGGCATTACTTGCCAGCCGCGATCTCATGGACCGCATCACTGATTGCGGACAGTTCGTCAGGTGTGAGCCTGTTGTGAACTGGCAGCGACAGTAGCTCCTTCACCACCTTTTCCGCCACGGGGTACTCACCCGCAATGACGTCTCCGCGATTGCGGTAGGGATCATAATCAAACACGAGTTTCGGGTAGTAGATTCCGCTTCCTACCTGCCGCTCGTGAAGCTTCGCGCCGAGCTCATCCCGAGTGAGCCCGGATGCTCCGGTGACTCGAACGGTGTATTGATGCCAAACGTGCCGCCGGCCGGGCAGTTGCTCGGGCAGGATGATCCCGGGAATGTCGCGTAGAAGTTCGGACAGCCGTGCTGCGTTCGCCTGTCGTGCAGCGACAACGTCTCCGTAGCGGGCGATCTGCGGGACTCCCAGAGCGGCCTGGAGATCGGTCATTCGATAGTTGTGACCAGCCATCACGTATTCGTAGCGCGCGCGCATACCCTGATTTCGCATGATCCGCAGGCGCTCTGCCAGAGCATCGTCATTCGTCGTGATGATTCCGCCCTCGCCAGTGGTGATGTTCTTCGTCGCGTAGAGGCTGAATGACCCAATTCCGAAGGTTCCCGCGCTGCGTGCATTGAGTTGCGCACCATGCGACTGTGCTGCGTCCTCGACTATTGCGAGACTGTGGCGGTCAGCAATTGCCCCTATGGATTCCATGTCAGCGATCTGCCCGTAGAGGTGCACCGGCATCACGACTTTGGTGCGGGAATTGATCGCAGCCGCAACGGCTGCTGGATCGAGGTTAAAGTCGTCTTCGGAGATGTCCGCAAACGTCGCGGTCGCTCCGGCCTCCAAGATCGCGTTGAGTGTCGCTACAAAAGTGAGCGGCGAAGTGAGTACTTCGTCTGCCCGATTGAGATCAAGCGCGGTGAGGGCGGCGACGAGAGACACTGTCCCGTTGCTTACGGCGATAGCGTGTTTGACGCCGATCAGATCTGCGAAGTCGGCTTCCAGCCGAGCGACCATGGGGCCTTGGGCAACGTTCCCAGACCGGAGGACTTCCAGGACGAGTGCTTCCTCTTCGCTTCCGAACTCGACGACAGTAATCGGTATCATTAATCAGTTCTCTGTGGGATGGGTGGATGGCCGACGGCCCACATCATCCTAAGCCGATGAGCCCATCCCCAAACCTTGAACGGTGAGAAACACGTGCCATCACTCGACAACGACATTCATCCGACGGCGGTCGTCAGTCGCGGCGCGAGGCTTGGGCGAGACAACGTCATCGGGCCGTTTGTCGTGATTTCCGCCGCGGTGACGTTGGGGGATGGTAACTGGATCGGTGCGCACTCGAACCTCGGTGCTCCGCCCGAGATTCGTGGATTCGATCATGGTGGGAATGCACGTGATGAGCGTGCTGAGTTCGGTCTCATTATCGGTAGTGACAATGTCTTGCGGGAGTCGGTCAACATCACGTCCGGGTCCCACAAGGACACGTCAGTCGGACATGGCACCTTCATCATGAACCAGGCCTATGTGGCCCACGACTGCGTCATCGGTGACGATGTAACGATTGCCTCGAGTGTCACACTCGCTGGTCATTGCACCGTGGGTAGAGGTGCAAATCTGGGCCTCGGTGTCGCGGCGCATCAATTCACGACTATCGGTGCGTACGCCATGGTCGGGATGTCTTCTGTCGTGACTCGCGAAGTGCCCCCCTTTGCGGTGGCCTTCGGCGCGCCAGCGATGGTGCGGAAGGTCAACAGGGTCGGCATGGAGAGAAACGGCTTCTCGCCCGCCGATATCGCCTGGGTCACTGAATGGACTGAGAAGGGATTCGGCGATGTCGAGTCCGCCCCCGAACGGGTCAGGCGGTACCTCGGATGACAGCGTCGTCCGAGTTCCGTGACGACGAGCGCGCCGCCGCGGTGGACGTCCCGAAGAGGAAGCGAGAGCTCGACTCCCTCCGCGGGCTCGCGGCGCTCTCCGTGCTGATGTATCACGCACTTGCATTGAACTCTGGCCAGCTCGCTGCCGGGCTGGGACTTCGTCCCGTGGTCAGCACGTGGGCCAGCGCGCTCGTCTACACCCCACTGCACGTCGCGTGGCTCGGCGCCGAAGCTGTGCTTTTCTTTTTCGTATTGTCCGGATTCGTTCTGACCAAGCTCGCATCTCGACCGGCCTTCGATTTCGGCGCCTATGTTCCCGGACGACTCGCGCGCTTGTACCTTCCCGTCTTCGCCGCCGTCGGCCTCGCGCTCCTGAGCTTTGTCTTTCCACACATCCCGAGGGAGGGAATCGACCCTGGCATCGCGACCTCGTACCCTGTGACCTCCGTACTGTCAGACCTGACTCTCCTCGGCGGGACGTCTACCTCGCTCGGTGTGTTGTGGTCCCTGCAATGGGAAGTCCTGTTTTCCTTGCTTCTCCCGCTCTACCTCGTGATCGGTCGCAAGCGCCCCGTCCTGACGACGGCCGGTGCGGCGGTGCTCTGTCTTCTCGGGTGGGCTTGGAACGTGCCGAGCCTTTCGTACCTGCCCGTATTCTTCTTCGGCGTCGTATTGGCTCAGAATTGGAGCCGGGTCGAGGAGCGGTTCCGGTTCCTTCGCACGAAGTCGGTGCTGTCACACCTGGTGGCGTTCCTCCTACTGCTCGCGGCCTTGTGCGGGTTGACGTCGTACTTCCTGGTCGGGCATCGGGTGCCGTCATGGCTGATTACTCCGCGAGTCGCGACCCTGCCGCTCGTGGTTGGTTCGATCGTCATCGTCATGATTCTCGCTCAGATGTGGCAGCCCTTGAAAAGGATCCTGAATGTCTGGCCACTCCGGTTTCTGGGCGACATCTCTTTCAGTCTCTACTTAGTTCATCTCCCGATCGTCGTCACCGCCATTTTCGTTTTCGGTTCCGGCGGGGTGGCTGCGGTCAGCGGTGTTTGCGTGGCCATCGGACTCGCGGTGCTGTTTTACTTCGGGGTCGAGAAGCCGACGCACAGACTCTCCAAGAGGATCAATCAGCGAATGTATGCAATGAGGGCAGAGCGCGCTCAATCGGCGGGAAGACAATAGTGTCCGTATCGGTCGCTCTGGCCACCTATAACGGCGAACAATTCGTCGCGGAACAGCTGCGGAGCATCCTCACCCAGTCGCTTGTGCCCGATGAGGTCGTGGTCGCCGACGATGGGTCGAGTGACGGCACCCTTCGAATTGTGCGAGAGGTCTTCGCGCGGGAGGCGCCGGACGGAGTAACGCTGCGCATCCTTGAGGCCGACGGTAGGCAAGGGGTGACGCGAAACTTCGAGCGGGCGCTGATGGCGGCGACCGGCGATTTCATCGCGCTGAGCGATCAGGACGACATCTGGCATGTCGACCGGATCGCCCGAGCCGTCGAATCGTTCGAACGTGACCCGAGGCTGCTATTGCAGCATGCGGACGCGCGACTGATCGATCGTAGCGGCGTCTATCTCGGCCACGGACTGCTCGAGGCGCTGTACGTGAGCGCCGAGGAACGGGCGGCGATCGCAGAAGGTCGGGCGTTCGAGAGCTACATTCGCCGGAACCTCGTCACCGGAGCGACGGTGGTTCTCCGTCGGCAACTCCTGGGCTATGCAGCCCCTTTCCCGCCCGAGTGGGTGCACGACGAGTGGCTGGCAATCATCGCTGCCGCCATCGGCCGCGTCGAACTGCTCGACGAGCCGGTGATCGACTATCGGCAGCACGGCTCCAACGCCATCGGCGTGACCGTCCCCACCCTGCGCTACCGTATCGGCCGGATGCTGCAGCCGCGCGGCGACCGCTACCGGCAAATGGCGGTTCGTTCGCGGACGCTGGTCGAGCGGCTGGAGAGTATCAGAGCGCCGGAACGAACGATCGTGCGGGCCCGGGAGAAGGCGCGCTTCGAGGAGATCCGAGCCGCACTCCCCGCGCTGCGCGTCGGTCGAGTCCCCGCTGTGCTTTCGGAACAGCGCCGTGGCTCGTATCGCCTTCTGTCGAGCCAGGGAAATATCGACGTCTTGCGAGACATACTGCAGCCTCGCTAACAGCGAGGGCTTGGACCGTGAATCGGCGGTCCAGCGCGCCGCCTGAGGAGAACTCGACCGCGCTAGGCTCCGAACTATCCCGAAAAGTTAGGCGGTCATATCGTGGCGCGTGCTCTAATCACTGGCATTACCGGACAAGACGGCCTGTACCTCGCCGAGTCGCTGCTAGCCAAGAATTATGAGGTGTTCGGCGTCGTGCGCGGGCAGGACAATCCGAAATATCGGACGGTGCGGGAGCTCCTGCCGGAGGTGTGTCTGATCAAGGCAGACATCACCGACCTGTCGAGCATGATTCGGGCGATGGATGAAGCCCAACCGTCTGAGGTTTACAACCTGGCGGCGATTTCGTTTGTCCCGTACTCGTGGGAGAACCCCGGTCTGACCTCCGACGTGACGGGCAAGGGAGTGCTCACGGTGCTCGAGGCAATCCGAATCTGGGCCGGCGCCGAACTCGATCGCGTGCGGTTCTACCAAGCATCAAGCTCCGAGATGTTCGGCCGGGTGCAGCAGGTTCCCCAGGTCGAAACGACAATGTTGTGGCCGCGCTCGCCGTACGGTGCGGCAAAGGCATTCGGGCATCACCTCACCGTGAACTACCGCGAGTCGTACGGGATGCACGCGAGCAGCGGAATTCTGTTCAACCACGAGTCTCCCCGCCGTGGACCCGAATTCGTCACACGCAAGGTGACCCGCGCCGTCGCGCGCATCTCGCTCGGGCTTCAGACGGACATCCGGTTGGGCAACCTCGATGCCGAGCGTGATTGGGGGTTTGCGGGCGATTTCGTCGATGCGATGTGGCGGATGCTGCAGCAGGACGAACCCGATGACTACGTGATCGCCACGGGTCGCACTCATTCCATCCGTCAGCTGCTCTCTGTCGCGTTCGCCGTAGTCGGAATCGATGACTGGGAACGGTACATCGTCTTGGACGAAAAGTTCCTCCGGCCTGCGGAAGTCGACCACCTCGTGGGCGACGCGAGCAAGGCTCGGCGCCAGCTGGGCTGGACGCCGACCGTCACCTTCGAGGAGCTCATCCAGATGATGGTCGAATCGGACATCAATGAGCAGACCAAGCTCGACGCTCAGCGCCACGCTTTCCAGCTGTAGCGATCAACCCTGCGCTTGTAGGGGAGTTTCAGAGCTCAGCGCCCGCCGCCAGCTCAGCTCCCGCGCCGCCTTCACCGAGCACACCACGAAGGTGAGCCAGCCGAACTCGACCAGAATCGAACTCTCGGCCAGCGACGAGATGATGAGAACCACCAGCACGAGGGCCGGCCACGCGTAGACGACGCTGCGCTGCCGAGAGGCGAGCAGCCACGAACGGATGAACGCGAGCCCGAGCAGCCCGACGAACAGCAGCAGCCCGATCAGACCGACCTGCAGCCACACATCGAGATAGGCGTTCAGCGCCGAGTGGGGAGCATCGACGATGCTCGAGTACGGAGGAATGCTGCGGCGCCACTGCCCGATCCAGCCCCAGCCCTCGAGTTCGTGCGCGGGGTTGAGCAGACGCACCTGCTGCCAGAGGCGCAGCCGCTTGGTCAGCTCGCTGCTGGCCGCGAAAGCGTTGATGACCGGCGTGCGGTAGGCCCAGGCGAAGATCGCCGCGAGCAGCGATACGACCAGGAGCACCACCTGGCCGACTCGCTTGTGCTCCGGCTTCAACCGGCGGATTCCGTACAGCGCAACCGCGGCGAGGATCACGATCACCAGCGTGCCGATGCCGACAGGGGAGCGGGAGAGCAGCAGTAACGCGGCCGCGAGCACCAGCGAGGCGATCGCCGTGCCCCGCCGAACAGACTTGGTTCGCAGCTCGAGCCCGAAGGTCACCATCGCGATCAGTGCGATGACGCCGAGATGATTGCGGCCGCCGAAGATGCCCTGGATCGGCCCGAGATCGGCGAGATGTCCGGTGATCCCCAGGAAGGGAAGGGGCGTGTCGATGAGCACGCCGGAGAAGATCTCCAGCGCGAGTGAAAGCAGGAGGGCGGCGCGCAGCACATCGCCGAACGCACGAGCGATCTGAATCGTGTCACGCACCAGGGCGACGTAGATGCCGAGCAGCGTCACCGCGCCGAAATACAGGACGCTGCCGACGGTCACCCACTGATACTGGCTCCAGAACACCGAGATCGCCGCCCAGCCGACGAACACCATGAGCGAGATCGGCAGCAGGCCGGTCCACTCGATCATGTGCCGCTGTGCCAGCAGCGAGAGCGAGGCCAACACCACGAGCCCGCCGAGTACGGCCAGGGCGCCGGGCCAGCCGATCACATCGCGCAGCAGCACCGACGCGAGCTCCGTCGCGACGATGACCAGCGTGAGGGCGGACGAGAGCCGCGGCGACGCGAAGAAGTTCTCCGCGACATCCAGAGCCGTCGGGGCGGACGACCTCATCCCGCCCGCCTCGGGCGACCCTCGAGCAGTTCGGGCACGCTGCGGTCCCACTTCGTCTTGACGGCCCAGAGGATCAGCAGCAACCAGCCGCCTTCCACGAGGATGCGGCTCTCCGCGATGCTCTGGATGAGTTGCGCAACGAGCACCAGCAGCGGCAACAGCGAGAGCCAGCTGTACGAGCCGCGATCCGTCGGTCCGGTGAAGCTGCGATCGACCGCGAGCTGCCATGAGCGCCACAGTGTCGACAAGACGAGCGCGGCGAAGACGATGAGGCCGACCACCCCGAGTTGGAAGAGCACGTCGAGCCAGGCGTCATGGGCGTGCAGCACCTGCACGCCCCCGGCCTCGACATAGAGCAGCTTCTTGTCGGTGAACGGGTAGGCCCAGGGCACCCAGTAGCTGATCCAGCCCCAGCCGAAGGCCGGTCGCTCCGACCAGGTGTGGATGACGTGCTGCCAGATCTCGGTGCGACCAGTGAGCTCGGAGTTCTTGCCGAGCAGCGACAGGATGATGCGCTGCGACGCCACCGCGCCGGCGATCAGCACCACGGCCACCGCGACGATCCCGCCATAGGTACCCGCGCGGGCGCGGGGCGTCCGCGCCCGACGAACGAGCACCACCGCCAGCGTGACCACCAGCAACGCGGTGATCGCGAGGAAGATCGTCGCCGATCGGGTAAGCCCGATGGTGACCAGGGCGACCGCGAGCCAGACCCAGCCGGCTCGACCGACCGACCGGGCCGCGAGCTGGATGCCGAAGACAATCAGCCCGAGCAGCGCGGCCTGGGCCAGCAGGCTGGAGTTGCCGACGATGCCCTGGATCTTGCCGCCCTCGAAGAGCAGGTTGCGTGACCAGTAGAGCAGCTTGGCGGGGTGTGCGGGGTCGTCCGGGACGACCCAGACCGGGTAGATCGGGTGGCGGATGAACGCCGAGACGATGAACTCGAACACGAACGACAGCCCGAGGATGAGGCGGAACGCCCAGCCGAGCACGCGCAGTAGCTCGGCCCAGCTGAGCAGTGCCGCGATGACGACGGCGGCGAGACTGGTGAGCGTCTGGGTCACTGCCGCGAGAATCGACTCGGGCCTATAGGCCGACCAGGCGATCGAGGCGATGGCTAACGCAAGGAACGCGATCAGCGGATACGGCAGCCGCGATAGGCGGATGGCCTTGCGGTTGCGCACCAGCAGCAGAATGGTGCTCACCACGATGACGAGCACGACGGTGCCGTATCCGTACCAGGTCGTCAGATCCCGCCAGAAATCACTGGCGATCGTGGAGAAGATCGTGAGAGTCGCGAAGCCCAGACGGAAGCCGCGACTGTCGAGTATTGCCATGCCTAGAGGCTAGACGACCCCGGTACGGATGCGCGGGAGCCGAGCAGGTGCCGCAGCTGGCTCGCACGGCGCCCGATTCCCCAGGCGGTCACCTTGAGCATTGCCTCGGCCACGATGTTGCCGCTCATCTTGGAGACACCGAACTCGCGGTCTTTGAAGACGATGGGCACCTCGACAACGCCGAAACCGGCGTTCACCGTACGAATCGTGAGGTCGATCTGAAAGCAGTAGCCCTGCGAGTCGACGTCGGTGAGAGTCATGGCCGCGAGGGCGTCGGCACGATAGACCCGGTAACCGCCGGTGAGGTCGTCGGTGCGGATTCCCAGCGCTGCGCGTGCGTAGAGGTTCGCGACGCGGCTAAGTGCCTCGCGCGACTTCGGCCAGTTCTCCACCCTTCCGCCCTGCACCCAGCGCGAGCCGATGACGACGCCGACCGGGGGAGTCGCCTCGGCGCCGGCGCGAATGGTGTCGATCATCTCGGGGAGCGTGCGTGCGGGATGTGAGCCGTCCGCATCCATCTCGACGATGAGGTCGTAGCCCTGCTCGAGCGCCCAGCCGAAGGCCTCGACGTAGGCCTTGCCCAGCCCGTTCTTCGTGGTGCGATGCAGAACGTGGATGCGATCGTCGGCTGCGGCGAGGTCGTCGGCGAGGCGTCCGGTGCCGTCGGGGCTGGCATCGTCGACGATGAGCAGGTGAGTCGTCGGGACGGCGGCGAGGGTGTTCGCGACGACGGTGCCGATGTTCTCGGCCTCGTTGTAAGTCGGGATGACGACGAGGGTGCGCCAGGCAGCGGGCTCGGAGAGCATCGGGTCGAGTCCTTCTGTGAGGCGGAAACAGCTAGAGCATCATCGCACGACTGCGAAATGCCACCTATTCGTCAAGTGTCGAGCATGGAATGGGGAAGACCCATCGAACCGCGCCATAGCGCGGCGCGGTCGTGATGGGCTGCGAGGCTCGGGCCGGGGCGGTGTCGCACGCGAGCTGTGCCCGGTCGATCGCGGCATCCCAGGTGGGTCCGTTCGAGCGGTTCGTCTCATAGGGAATGAAGTGGATCGCGATCAGGACGACGACCGCGAGCGCGGCCACGATGCCAAGCGCCCGCGCCACCCGAGCGGGGCGACTGATCAGAACCTGCGCGAGCAGCACGATCGACGCCAGGAGGAACATGCTCGGCACGACCGCGTAGCGCACGAACGTGAAGGCCTGCGGGGTCAACGAGGCGCCTCCATAGCCGTTGAGGTACGAATCCGCGGTCCACAGCACCGCCGAACCGGGCACGAGGTAGAGCACCGCGACGCGCTGGAGCGAGGTGCCGCGGCGCAGCACGACGATCAGCGCGACGACGAACGGCGCGATGGCGAGAATCGACCAGAGCACCACCAGGTCGCCGAGAGCACGGTCGAGCAGCTTGGCGTCTGGGATGTACGAGGCGAGGGCGGTCTGCCCGATGTACGCCCGCACAGCACCGCCGAGGCCACCCGAGTGCGACTGCCGAGGCGAGAGAAGACTCGTGGCGATCTGCGCTACCAACCCGAAAGCCAAACCGATCCGGGGCGGCCACGCCAATCCGGAGTGGCGCCGCACGACGAAGAGAGGCACGAGGAACAGCAGCTGGATGTCCGAGAGGGCGCAGACGAGCGCGACGAGACCCAGCGCCCAGGCTCCGACGCGCGTGCGCGGCAGGTAGAGCAGCACCCACAGCATCGTCCAGATGAAGAGCCAGTGCACATTGGCGGCATTGCCCAGCACCTCGATCGGCAGGAGCGGGGCACCGATCGTGATCGCCGCCAAGACGAGACGGAGCGCGCGGGCGGGCACGACATCCTGAGCGCACCAGTAGACGAGAGCGGCGCACAGCCCAGCGACGGCGCAGCTGGCCAGGTTGAGCACCAGCCCAACGCTGTCGATCGGCGCCAGCGCCACGGTGAGGTCCGCGAGCACCCGCGGCACGAACTGCAGATAGCCCATGTACCCGGCGAAGAGGTGCTCGACCGGACTGCCCGAGATGGCGTCGTTCAAGAAGATCGTGCCGTCCTCGGCCCACACCGTGCGCTGCGCTATCGGAGGAAGCCGAAGCCAGGCAGCCAGGGTGGCGAGTACGGCGATGGCGGCGACGAGAGCCGCCTCGACCCACCGTGCGCGGGTGGCGGGGGTGCGTGTCATCCGTCGCCTCTCTCCTGAGCGCAACGACGGAGAACGCCCCGCCGCAGCCGAGTGATCAGCATAACGACGGGGCGGGTCTCGATACGCGGCTTCGCGCGGGCGCTACTCGACCAGCGGGGTCACACGAACGCGGCGATGCCCGTGATCGCGCGACCGACGATGAGGGTGTTCATCTCGCGGGTGCCCTCGTAGGAGTAGATGGCCTCGGAGTCGGCGAAGTACTTGATCACGCCGTAGTCCATGACGATTCCGTTGCCGCCGAACAGTTCGCGGCACCAGGCCACGGTCTCGCGCATGCGGCTGGTCGTGTACTCCTTGGCGAGCGAGGAGTGCTCGTCGCGCTGGGTGCCCTCGTCGAGCATCGCCGAGACGCGGGTGACCAGGCCGATGGAGGCGGTGATGTTGCCGAGGCTTTTGGCGAGCAGCTCCTGGATGAGCTGATGCGAGGCGATCGGCTTGCCGAACTGGATGCGCTCGCCGGCGTACTTCACGGCCGCCTCGTATGCGCCGATCGAGTTGCCGATCGCCGCCCAGGCCACCTCGGCGCGGGTGAGGCGCAGCACGGCGGCGGTCTCGCGGAACGACTTGGAGCCCTGAAGGCGGTTGGCCTCCGGCACGATGACATCCGTCAGCACGATGTCGGCGTTCTGCACGATGCGCAGCGCCTGCTTGTTCTCGATGCGGGTAGCCGAGTAGCCCGGGGTGCTGGTCGGAACGATGAAGCCCTTGACCTGGTTGTCGTCGGCGTCGCGCGCCCAGACGATCGTGACGTCGCTGATCGAGCCGTTGCCGATCCAGCGCTTGGCTCCGTTGATGACCCAGGTGTCGCCGTCGCGCTTGGCGACCGTCTGCAGGCCCTGGGCGGTATCGGAACCGGAAAGCGGCTCGGTGAGACCGAAGGCTCCGAGCAGCTCACCGCTGGCGAACCTCGGCAGCCACTCCGAGCGCTGCTCCGGCGAGCCGGCGACGGCGATCGAGCCCATCACGAGACCGTTCTGCATGCCGACCAGGGTGGCGATCGAGGCATCCACCCGCGCGAGCTCCAGTGCGACCCAGCCGCGGAAGACCGCGCTGTTCTCGAACTGTCGGGTCTCCTCCCACGGCTGCCCGAACAGGCCGAGATCGGCGAGCCCCTTCACGATCGACCGGGGGAAGAACTCCGCGTTCATCCAGAGGTCGTTCATGATCGGGCGCACCTCCGTCTCGAGAAACTCGCGCAGCGCCACGATGGTCTGCTTCTCCTGGTCGCTCAGGGCGTTCTCGAAACCGTAGAAGTCGCTGGGGATGGGCTCGAATGACGTCATTGTGTTCTGCTCCGTTGCTCGTGCGGGTTGCCCGTCGACTCTAGGGCGATGCCGGATTCACCGGGGCTGCGCTGTACTTTTGGTGCACGGGCCCTCACTGACGCGGAGCGCGCTTTGTAGATCGCGGCCAAGCACAACCGGCCAATCACATCGGAAAGAGTGCAGTACATGTTCGTCAAGATCGCCAACACTCCT
>Ga0247732_10000279_pt1 | contig 29644 bp, 29 predicted proteins | sample UWRJL163409C2_FD_180940 | JGI IMG/M metagenome (GOLD analysis project Ga0247732, IMG submission 180940) | Plant litter microbial communities from Arlington Agricultural Research Station in Wisconsin, United States - UWRJ-L163-409C-2 | ecosystem: Environmental > Terrestrial > Plant litter >...
CGACCGCGGCAACGGGGCGACGATTCTGCTCTATAGCGTCGCCCAGCGCACGGTGCTGCTGACGTCGCAGTTTCGCTACCCGGCCTATGTGAACGGCCACCCGGATGGCGTGCTGATCGAGACCGCAGCCGGACTTCTCGATAACGACGACCCCGAGACCGCCATTCGTCGTGAGGCGATCGAAGAGACCGGCCACCGGGTCGGCGAGGTGCAGCACGTCTTCGATGCCTACATGAGTCCGGGCTCGGTGACCGAGAAGGTGCACTTCTTCGCGGCACCCTACGACGCGTCGACTGCCCACGGTGTTGGCGGCGGGCTCGCCGACGAGGGCGAGGAGATCGGCCTCATCGAGCCGACCATCGACGAGGCGCTGGCCATGATCGACGACGGGCGCATTGCCGACGCCAAGACGATCATGCTGCTGCAGTGGGCGGTGCTGCGGGGACCGTTCAGCTAGGGCTGCTGCCGCAGGCCAGCCAGATTGGGCAGGGGAGACCACGCGCCGAGTTGCGGGTAGTCGATGGTCACGCCCACAACGCCGTACTGGCCGAGAGCCAGGGCCCAGTCGATTGCAGCCGGCAGCGGAATACTGAACAGCGGAACCGGATCATCGACAGAGACGAGCCCGCTGCCGCGCGCTGTGTTCTGTGCACGACTCGCACTGCTGAAGATGCAGAGCATCTGGCCGGCTTCGGCGGCTATCGCATAGGGCCGAGGGCTCTCGGCCGTGCCGCGGTTGATGAAAAACCATTGCTCGAGACCTGCCACCGCGCGCCAGAGACTGATTTGCGCTCCGATGTCGCCGGGCGCGGCACCTACTGCCGCGTCGAGGCGGTCGAGCTCGGCCAGCACCGCGTCGGAGGGGTCAGTCATGGGCGCCTCATCAGCTCGAGCAGGGTGTTCGCCAGCTGCACGAGAACGTGAATCTGGTTGTCGTCGCGTTCGATCCAGGTGCACTGCGGCTCGGCATCCACGGGTATGAATCCGTCGTGGCGTTCCCACGCCAGCAGGGTGCGCTCCGCGCCTAGCACGTACTGCTGCCACCAGATCTGCCGAAGATACGAGCGCGGGATGCTGCGCCAGACCGAGCTGGTCGTCTTGATCTCCGAGGTGACGAGCGTTCCGTTCACGTGGCCAATGCCGTCCGGCGTCGCCATGTGCAGCTTCTCGCCGTCCGCGTGGAAGAGTGCGGAGCTCGGCTCGATGCGGTGCTCCGCCCGCACCCAGCGCGCGATCTCTGGCTCGCGGGCGCGACCGTGGTCGGTGTAGGCGTTGCCGCCGAAGCCAGTACCCATGATCTTGTCGAGGGCGACGGCGTTGAGCGACTTGGCGCTCGAGAGGCGGGCGACATCCGTCGCGGTGACCCCGCGGGAGCGCGCACGCAGCCAGGCGACGCGGTCGGTCGAGTCGGCGATGATGCGCTGGGTGTGCGGCACGGGGGGCTCATCGAAGAACGAGAGCGTCGGCTGCACAAGGGTCACCCCTCTATTGTCACCCGCGGGTGCGACGACGGGCGGCGACTAGCCCGCCATTGCGTCGATGTTCTCCGGACTCAGCGCGTGGTGAATGGCCAGCATGCTCGCCCCGAGCACGGCGGCGTTCGCTCCGGCGGTCGACTGCACGATCGAGAGGTGCCCTGTCGCCAGGGGCATGGAGCGCGTGTAGACGATCTCGCGCACGCCGGCGATGAGGTGCTCCCCGGCCTGCGCCATCGACCCGCCGATGGCGATGACCGAGGGGTTCATCAGACTGACGCAGGCGGTCAGCACCTCGCCGATGTCGCGTCCGGCCTGTCGCACCGCCTGGATGGCGTCGATGTTGCCGGTCTTGACGAGGTCGATGACCTCCTGAGCTGTCTCGACGGGGAGCCCGCTCTTGCGCAGCTCCGCGGCGATCGCCGGACCCGAGGCGAGCGCCTCGAGGCATCCGCGGTTGCCGCAGTGGCACGGAACTCCTGCGCCTCGGGGAATCTGCACGTGCCCGATGTCGCCGGCGATGCCCTGCGCTCCGCGCTGCAGCCGCCCGCTCGAGATGACGCCGGAGCCGATGCCCGTCGCCACCTTGACGAAGATCATGTGCTCGGTGGTCGGCCAGCCGTAGGCCTGCTCGCCCAGGGCCATGATGTTGACGTCGTTGTCGACGAGCACGGGAACCTCGAGGTGCTGCTGCACGAAGCCGGGCACGTCGAAGTGGTGCCAGCCGGGCATGATGGGCGGGTTGATCGGCATGCCGGTGCTGTGCTCGACCGGGCCGGGCAACCCGATGCCGATCGCGATCACGTCGCTCTGCTGGCGGCTGAGGCCCTCGAGAAGGGCGCGGCCGGTGTCGATCATCCAGGTGAGCACCGATTCGGGCCCATCGGCGATGTCGCGGGGGCCAGACTGCTCGGCGAGTGTCATGCCCGTCAGGTCGGTGACGGCGATGGTGGCGTGCGTCGCGCCAAGGTCGGCGGCGAGCACGACCTTCGCCGAAGGGTTCAAAGCAAACTGACTGGATGGGCGACCGCCCGTCGACTGCGCGTCACCCACCGGGCTGACCAGTCCCAACTCCATCAGGGCGTCGACGCGCAGGGCGATCGTCGAGCGCGCAAGACCCGTGACGCTGGCGAGTTCGGCGCGTGTGCGCGGCTGCCCGTCGCGCAGAAGTTGGAACAGCTCGCTTGCGCCGGAGGCTCCGAGCGCCGATCCCCGGCTTACATCGACCATGGGCATAAGTGTAGGTGGGCGTCGGCATTTGCCTTGCGCGCAGCCAGCACACAGCAAGTCCATAGAACTCTGCGGATACTGGGCACTATGACACTCGCCTCCCGGCACAGCCCCGCACCCACCGCCCAGCCCCGGCTGACCCGTGCGGACGGCTCACCGATTCGCGCGGTCGTCGTTGACGACGAGGACTCACTCACCGACCTGCTGTCGATGGCCCTGCGATACGAGGGGTGGGATGTTCGCATCGCCTCCACGGGGCAGAAGGCGCTCTCCGTCGCTCGCGAGTTTCGCCCCGACGTCATGGTGCTCGACATCATGCTTCCCGACATTGACGGTATGCAGGTGCTCAGCCGGCTGCGCGCGGATGGCCTGCAGACTCCCGTGCTGTTCCTCACCGCGAAGGATGCTCTCGACGACCGCGTGGCGGGACTCACCATCGGCGGCGACGACTACGTCACCAAGCCCTTCAGCCTCGAAGAGCTCGTCGCGCGCCTTCGCGGCCTGATCCGTCGAAGCACGCTCAGTTCGGCTGACGCTGACGGCTCGTTTATCGCGATCGGCGACCTCACGCTCGATGAGGACACCTATGAGGTGCGCCGCGGCGAGGTTCTCATCGAGCTCACTGCGACCGAGTTCGAACTGCTGCGCTACCTGATGCGCAACCCCCGGCGGGTGCTCAGCAAGACCCAGATTCTCGATCGGGTGTGGAAGTACGACTTCGGCGGCAGATCGAGCATCGTCGAGCTCTACATCTCGTACCTTCGCAAGAAGATCGACACTCATGGACCCCGCATGATCCATACCGTGCACGGCGTCGGCTACATGCTGAAGCCGGGCGATAAGTGAGCACCTGGACGCTCCGTCGCCGGCTCGTCGTCGGCATCCTCGCACTGCTCACCGCGATCAGCGTGATCATCGGCGCGGTGGCGGTGCTCGCCCTCAAGGGCTACCTCGTCGAGAAGCTCGACCAGCAGATCGCTGAGGCGACCTCGCGTGCCCAGCACGTGATCGACCGCTCGGTTAGCGATCCGTACGCCCCGCAGCCCGATCTCTTCCTCCCGCTGGCCGGTCTGCAGCCGGGCGCCATCGGGGCATACATCACCGACGACTCGATTGACGGCGCGATTCTCGACGACGAGGTGAGCGGCAACACGCTCGGCACAACGGTGCTGAGCGCTGCCGAGGTGCGGGCGCTGCGCGCGGTACCCGCCGATGGCTCGACCGTCACCGTCGACCTTGGCGACCTCGGTGAGTACCGAGTGGCGGCGGCCGAGACGAGGGCGGGCTCCATCGCGCTCATCGGGTTGCCCCTTTCGGCTGTTGACGCGACCGTGATGCAGCTGGTGCTCGTCATCGGCGGCGTCACGAGCAGCGGGCTGCTCGTAGCGGTGTTCGCCGGAACCGCGATCGTGCGGCTCGCGCTTCGGCCCCTCGATCGGGTCGTGGCGACAGCGTCACACGTGGCCGAGCTTCCACTCGAGCGCGGCGAGGTCGCCCTCGCGGTGCGCGTGCCCGACGAGGATGCTGACCCGAGTACAGAGGTGGGGCGCGTGGGCGCGGCCATCAACCGGATGCTGGGGCATGTCGCATCCGCGCTGTCCTCGCGTGAGGCGAGCGAGCGCAAGGTGCGCACCTTCGTTGCCGATGCCAGCCATGAGCTGCGAACCCCGCTCGCATCAATTCGCGGGTACAGCGAACTCACCCGCCGCGGCGGCCATGAGCTGCCCGATGACGTCGTGCACGCCCTCGGCCGCATCGAGTCGGAGTCGCTGCGCATGACGTCTCTTGTCGAGGACCTGCTGCTGCTCGCCCGCCTCGACGACGGGCGCAGCCTTGAGCAGCTTCCGGTCGACCTCAGCGCGCTGCTCGCGGATGCGGTCAGTGACGCCCAGGTGGCGGGTCGCGATCACGAGTGGCTTCTTGAGCTTCCCGAGGAGCCCGTCGTGGTGCAGGGCGACGCGGCACGACTGCACCAGGTCGTCGCCAACCTGCTCGCCAATGCGCGCACGCACACACCCGCTGGCACGACGGTGAGCGCGACCGTTCGCCTCGACGGCGCGTGGGCCGAGCTGCGCGTCGCTGACACCGGACCCGGCATCGACCCCACGGTGCTTCCCACCGTCTTCGAGCGCTTCGCCCGCGGTGACAGCTCCCGCTCCCGAGTCGCTGGCAGCACCGGGCTCGGACTCGCCATCGTCGAGGCCGTCGTCACTGCCCACCGTGGCAGGGTCAGCGTCGAGAGCGCACCCGGCTCGACGGTGTTCACCGTCAGGCTTCCGGCATAGGGCACGTTGCCGAGCGTCGTCGGGAGGTGGCACTTCGTGTGGGTGTGGCGGCTCGACGACCCCCGCGACCCGCACTTCGTGCCACCTCGTCGCCCGCCGATCACAGCTGAGTTGGCAGAAACCCCACCCATCACGTACTCTTATCGGAGCCAAAGACCGCTGGTCTTCGTCGTGTGCAAACACAACGAATGAAAGTTGCGAAAGCAACGGCCCGCGCAGGTGTGTGAAGGTTTCTCTCGGTCAAACGAGATTCAGCTCCGTGCAACTGCGCCGGAGCTTTTTTTATTGCTCCGGAATGTCTAACGCGAATCAATCAATCAAGGAGTGTCATGGCGAACAAGGAAGCATCGGTCGCCGAGCTTACGGATCTTTTCCGCAACTCGACCGCCGTTCTGCTCACCGAGTACCGCGGCCTCACTGTGGCTCAGCTCAAGACGCTGCGCCAGTCAATCAGTGAGCACGCGACCTACGCCGTCGTCAAGAACACGCTCACGAAGATCGCGGCGAACGCAGCTGGTATCAGCTCGTTCGATGACCAGCTCGCTGGTCCGTCCGCGATCGCCTTCGTTCACGGTGACCCTGTCGCCGTTGCGAAGTCGCTGCGTGATTTTGCCAAGGCAAACCCTCTCCTCGTCGTGAAGAGCGGTTACTTCGACGGTAACCCGCTCTCTGAGGCAGAGGTCAAGCAGCTCGCTGATCTCGAGTCCCGTGAAGTTCTGCTCGGCAAGCTTGCCGGCGCCTTCAAGGCCTCGCTGTTCGGTGCCGCTTACATGTTCAACGCGCCCCTCGCGCAGGCGGTTCGCACCGTCGACGCGCTGCGCGAGAAGCAGGACTCCGCGGCGTAAAGCCCCGCGGTTACGAGAACTAGAAACACAAGGAGAAAATCATGGCAAAGCTTACGAGCGACCAGCTCATCGAGGCATTCAAGGAGCTCACGCTCATCGAGCTCTCTGACTTCGTCAAGAAGTTCGAAGAGGTCTTCGAGGTCACCGCGGCCGCCCCCGTTGCAGTTGCTGCAGCCGGTGGCGGAGCAGCTGCTCCGGCCGAAGAGGTTGAGGAGAAGGACTCCTTCGACGTCATCCTCGAGTCGGCTGGCGAGAAGAAGATCCAGGTCATCAAGGAGGTGCGTGCCCTCACGAACCTCGGTCTCGGCGAGGCCAAGGCCGTCGTTGATGGCGCACCGGGCGCAGTGCTCGAGGGTGTCAACAAGGAGACCGCCGAGAAGGCCAAGGCTCAGCTCGAAGAGGCTGGCGCCACCGTCACGCTCAAGTAGTTCCTGCTTAGCGAGAAGGCCCTCATCCGTTCAGTCGGGTGGGGGCCTTTCTCTATGCCGTGGCGGGCGAGGTGGTGCTGCTGCGCACGTCGAGGTCGACGGGCACAGAGAAGTGCTCTGCAGCGAAGTCGACGCGCGGAGTGGCGAGCTCGGCCATGATGAGCCCGACCGCCCGCTCGCCCTGCAGCGCGGGCTGCTGCCGCAGGGTGGTGAGCCCGAACATGGCCGCGTTCTCGTGGCCGTCGATGCCGATGACCGACAGACCGGATGGCACCCCGACTCCCAGTTGCCTGGCGGCGATGATCGCCCCGAATGCGATCTCGTCGCACCCGGCGAAGATGGCGGTGGGTCGCTCGCGAGGGTCGGCCAGCAGCTGCAGTGCCGCGGCATACCCGCCCTCCATCGTGAACTCGGTGGGCACGTAGCCCTGCGCGGCGCCGAGCCCCGCCTCAGCCATCGCCCGGCGGTAGCCCTCGAGCCGCTTGGCGTGCGTGGTGAAGTCCATCTGCCGATCGAGTGACCCACCGAGGTGGATGATGCGGCGGTGCCCGAGAGAGATGAGGTGGGTGGTGGCCAGGTGCGCGCTCGCCTCGTCGTCGATGCTCAACGTCGAGATGCCATCCACCTCACCGCCTATGCCGACGATGGGCTTGGCGAGGTTGTGCAGCAGCTGCACCTCATGGGTGTTGAGGGCGATGCCGACGGCGATGACCGCATCCACCCGTTTTCTCACCAGAAAATAGTCGAAGACCCGTTTACGCTGCTCCTCATCGTCGCGCAGTCGGTAGAGCGAGAGGTCGTAGCCAGCGCCCGTGAGGGCGCCCTCTATTCCCTCGAGCACCTCGCCGAAGTACCAGCGATTGACGAAGGGGATGACGACGCCGACATTCTTCGTCTGCCCGGTTACCAGGCTGGCGGCATTCGTTGACGCGACGAAGCCGAGGGAGGCGGCAACCTCCGCGACCCGCAGTCGGGTCTCGGCCGAGACGTAGCCGCTGCCACTGAGCGCACGCGAGACGGTGGACTTGGAGACGCCCGCGGCCTTGGCCACGTCGGCGATACCAGCCACAGAACCCTCCATCAGGCATGCGAGCCGCTGTGAGACCGGTTCCACACACGGAAAGCCGAGCGACAGTCGCCAAGGGTACAGCAGGGGCGGCACGAGGTAAACCGTGACCATTCTGGGGGTAGAAGATATTGCCACGGCGGTCGACGCACATTAGCTTTGGGTGTGGAACCGGTTCCCGAAATTGCGGGCGCCGGTGCCATCTGCACCAGCAACCACAAACCTCAAGGAGGAGGATTTATGCGTGTCACCATGCAACGCCGGGTTTTGATCCCGGTAGCCGCGGCAGCAGCGGTCGCACTCGGTCTCACCGGATGTGTCGGCGATGAAGCAGCCGATACCTCAGACATCGACTGCTCGCCCTACGACACCTACGGCAGCTTCGAGGGCGACGAGGTCTCGATCTCGGGCACGATCGTCGAGGCGGAGGCCGACCGACTGAACGCGTCGTGGGCAGACTTCGCCGCGTGCACGGGCATGAAGATCGACTACCAGGGCACCCAGGAGTTCGAGGCCAACATCCGCACCCTCGCCGAGGGTGGCAACCCGCCCGACCTCGGTATCTTCCCGCAGCCGGGGCTCTTCGCCGACATCGCCACCGGCGGATTCTTCGTTCCGGCCCCTGCCGATGTTGAGGCCAACGTCGACGAGTTCTGGGCCGAGAGCTGGAAGTCGTACGGCACCGTTGACGGCACCTTCTATGGTGCGCCGCTGATGGCCAGCATCAAGGGCTACGTCTGGTACTCCCCGTCGGAGTTCGAGGAGAAGGGCTACGAGATTCCGACGACGCTCGCCGAGCTCGACGACCTCGCCGACACCATCGCGGCCGAGGGCGACCACAAGCCGTGGTGCGCCAGCTACGCCTCGGACGCGGCAACCGGATGGCCGGTCACCGACTGGATCGAGGACTACGTTCTGCGCGAGCAGGGCCCCGAGTACTACGACCAGTGGTACAAGCACGAGATTCCCTTCAACGACCCGGGTGTCGTTGAGGCCTTCGACGCGGTCGGCGACATCCTCAAGAACGAGGACATGGTCGGCGACGTTACCGCCGGACTCTCGATCCCCTTCGGTGAGGGTGGCCTGCCGATCCTCGACGGCACGTGCTCGCTTCACCACCAGGCCTCGTTCTACGAGGGCTTCTGGGGCGACGGCGTGACGGTTGCTCCTGACGGCGATGTCTTCGCGTTCCTGCTGCCCCCCGTCAACGCCGATGACCCGGTCGCGGTCACCGGTGGCGGCGAGATCGTCGGAGCCTTCTCCGACGAGCCCGCGGTGCAGGCGTTCCAGGCTTACCTCTCGAGCGACACCTGGGCCAACAACCGGGTGAAGCTCGGCGGTGTCATCAGCGCGAACAGCGGTGTTGACGCGAGCCTCGCATCCAGCCCGCTTCTCGAGCAGAGCATCGAGATTCTGCAGAACCCGGAGAGCGTCATTCGCTTCGACGCATCTGACCTGATGCCCGGCGCGGTGGGCGGCAACTCCTTCTTCAAGGGGATTGTCGACTGGATCGGCGGCGAGAGCAGCCAGTCCGTTGCCGACAAGATCGAGGCGAGCTGGCCGACCAGCTAGTTCCGCTCTAGGGTGAGGGCGGGGTCAGTTCGCTGGCCCCGCCCTCACCACTCCACTCACTTCAGCGTCGAAGGAAGGAGTCGATCTGTGAGAACAGTCGACCTCATTGAGAAGATCGTTCAGGTCGGTTTGGGTCTCGCCGTGTTCGCGGCGGTCATCGGGCTCATCCTGTTTCTGGCCGATAAGGCACCCAAAAAGGCCAAGGATGTCGTTCAGCTGGTCGTGTTCCTCGCGCCGGCCATCATCCTGCTGGCCATCGGACTCATCTACCCTGCAATCCGCACGAGCATTCTCGCCTTCAGCAACAAGGCGGGTGACCTCATCGGCCTCGACAACTTCGCCTGGATCTTCACCCAGCCGGATGCCGTTCGGGTCGTCATCAACACCCTCATCTGGGTGGTCTGCGTTCCCCTCGTCTCGACCATGGTGGGGCTCTCGTACGCCATCTTCATCGACCGATCGCGCGGTGAGAAGTTCTTCAAGGCGCTCGTCTTCATGCCGATGGCGATCTCCTTCGTCGGCGCCGGCATCATCTGGCGCTTCCTCTACGACTACCGTCCCGCTGAGCGCGAGCAGATCGGTCTTCTCAACCAGATCGTGATCTGGCTCGGCGGCGAGCCGGTGAAGTGGCTGCAGACGGAGCCGGTCAACACGTTCCTGCTCATCATCGTGATGATCTGGATCCAGACCGGGTTCGCCATGGTTATTCTTTCCGCGGCGATCAAGGGCATCCCGACCGAGCAGGTCGAGGCGGCGCAGCTCGACGGCACCAACGCCTGGCAGCGCTTCACCAACGTGACCCTTCCCGGCATCCGCAGCTCGATTGTTGTGGTGGTCACGACGATCTCGATTGCCACCCTCAAGGTCTTCGACATCGTGCGAACCATGACCGCGGGCAACTTCGACACCAGCGTCATCGCCAATGAGATGTACACGCAGGCCTTTAGGGCGAACGAGCCGGGACGCGGTGCCGCGCTCGCGCTGGTGCTCTTCGTTCTCGTGCTTCCGATCGTCATCTACAACGTGCGCGTGCTGCGCAAGCAGAAGGAGATCCGATGACCTCGACACCCGTTATCGCGCCGGTCGACAGCGACGTCGCCCGCCCGGGTACCACGAAGACGAGCCGGGTCAAGAAGCGTTTGACCTCGCGGGGCGCGACAGTCGTCTCGCTGATCATCGCGGTGCTGTGGACCCTGCCGACCTTCGGCCTCTTCATCTCGTCGTTCCGCCCGGAAGAAGAGATCAAGGCCAACGGATGGTGGACTATCTTCTCCAATCCCGGCTTCACCCTCGACAACTACAAAGAGGTGCTGCTCTCGTCGTCGGCCTCGTCACCGCAGCTTGGCGAGTACTTCGTCAACTCGCTGGCGATCGCTATTCCGGCGACGATCTTCCCGTTGGTGCTCGCGGCCATGGCCGCCTACGCCTTCGCGTGGATCAAGTTCAAGTGGTCGGGGGCGCTCTTCGTCTTCATCTTCGCGCTGCAGATCGTTCCGCTGCAGCTCGCGCTGATTCCACTGCTGCAGATCTTCTCTGGAGTGCTGCAGCCGTTCCAGGAGTCGGTTGGTGACGCGCTGAACATTCCAACGAGCAACTACCTGCAGATCTGGATAGCCCACACGATCTTCGCCCTGCCGCTGGCGATCTTCTTGCTGCACAACTTCATCTCGGAGATTCCGGGTGAGGTGATCGAGGCGGCCCGCGTCGATGGCGCGAGCCACGGCCAGGTGTTCCTGCGCATCATTATCCCGCTCGCGATTCCGGCGCTCGCGTCGTTCGCGATCTTCCAGTTCCTGTGGGTGTGGAACGATCTCTTGGTCGCCCTCATCTTCTCTGGCGGAACCTCTGAGGCGGCGCCATTGACGCAACGATTGGCCGAGCTCACCGGAAGCCGCGGCCAGGAGTGGCAACGTCTGACGGCCGCTGCGTTCGTGTCGCTCGTCGTGCCGCTGATCGTGTTCTTCTCGCTGCAGCGCTACTTCGTGCGAGGGCTGCTCGCGGGATCGACCAAGGGGTAGTCGCCGGATCGGTGGTCGAGCCTGTCGAGACCTTCGCTCTTAGCGATCTCGACAGGCTCGATCCCCGACGACGGTTAGCCTGAGGCAATGAGTATGCGCGGGGGCGGCGGCGGCCGAGGTGGTCGAGTCAGCGGGGCCGATGCGGCGGCGCAGAAGGCGGCGAACGCCGAGGCACCGAAGATTCCCGACCTGCTAAAGCGCATCGGCGGGCTCTTCGCCCCGCACAAGAAGGCCCTCATCGTCACGATCAGCCTCGTGCTGATCAGCGCGGGCTTGAGCGTCTTTCCGCCTCTGCTCACGAAGCAGGCCTTCGACCTTGGACTGTTCCCCGCGAGCGGCACGCCCAATGTTCCCGTGCTGTTCGAGCTTGTCGGCCTCATGGTTGCCCTGTGGATCGCCTCGGCGCTGCTCGGCGTATGGCAGACGTGGCTGACGGCGAACGTGGGCAACAAGGTGATGGGCGCTCTGCGCATCCGTCTGTTCGGTCATCTGCAGGCGATGGAGCTGGCCTTCTTCACACGGACGAAGACGGGCGTCATTCAGTCCCGGCTCGCAAACGACGTCGGCGGTGTGGCCGGAGTGCTGAGCAACACCATCTCGAGCGTTATCGGCAACACCGTCACCGTGATCGCCGCCCTCATCTCGATGATCGTGCTCAGCTGGCAGCTGACCCTCATCGCGGTCGTGCTGCTTCCGCTGCTGGTGATCGCCCAGCGTCGGGTCGGGCAGGTGCGCGCGCGCATCGCCACCAAGACGCAGGAGTCGCTGAGCGAGATGACGGCCATCACGCAGGAGGCCCTGAGCGTCAGCGGAATTCTGCTGGCGAAGAGCTTCACGCAGCAGAAGGCCGAGACGGCGCGCTACGCGAACGAGAACGAGAACCAGATCGATCTGCAGGTGCGACAGCAGATGAGCGGCCAGTGGTTCTTCGCCACGGTCAACATCTTTCTCTCGATCATCCCGGCGATCATCTACCTCGCGGCCGCCTACCTTCTCAACGATGGTGTGACCGTGACCGCGGGAACCATCGTCGCCTTCACGACCGTGCAGGCGCGCCTGATGTTCCCGCTGATGGGGCTGCTGCGGGTGGCGCTCGACCTGCAGACCTCGAGCGCGCTCTTCGCCCGCATCTTCGAGTACCTCGACCTGCAGCCGGCCATCACGGATAAGCCCGACGCGAAGGTCGTTGATAAGAGTGAGCTCGGTCGCGTCGCCTTCGACGACGTCGTCTTCCGCTACCCGGATGCGGGGGATGCCACCCCGGCCACCCTGCGCGGCGTGAGCTTCGAGATTCGCCCCGGCCAGTTCGCCGCCTTCGTCGGGCCGTCGGGAGCGGGCAAGACGACCGTCAGCTACCTCATCCCACGGCTGCACGACGTGACCAGCGGACGGGTGCTCTTCGCCGGCGATGACGTGCGCGACCTCGAGCAGGATTCGCTCGTGCGCAACATCGGCATCGTGAGCCAGGAGACCTACCTTTTTCACGCCACCATCGGCGAGAACCTCCGATACGCCAAGCCGGATGCGACCCAGGCAGAACTGGAGGAGGCGGCTAAAGCGGCCAACATCCACAACACCATCGTGTCGTTTCCCGATGCCTACGACACCGTCGTCGGCGAGCGGGGCTACCGGCTCAGCGGTGGAGAGAAGCAGCGCATCGCGATCGCCCGGGTGCTGCTCAAGGACCCGTCGGTGTTGATCCTCGACGAGGCGACAAGCGCCCTCGACTCGATCAGCGAGCGTGTCGTGCAGGCGGCGCTCGACACCGCGTCGCACGGGCGCACAACGATCGCGATCGCCCACCGCCTGTCGACGGTGGTCTCGGCCGACGTTATCTTCGTCGTCAGTGCCGGCGAGATCGTCGAGAGTGGCACGCACTCCGAGTTGCTCGCCAAGGGCGGCGTCTACGCCGAGCTCCACGAGCAGCAGACGGCTAGTACCTAGAGAGCAGCTCGTTCATGTAGTTGATCTCGCTCTGCTGCGCCTTGACGATGCTGGTCGCGAGCTGAATCACCACGCGCACCTCGGTGCGGTCGAGCACCGCCTTGGCCATGTCGATGGCCCCCTGGTGGTGCGCGATCATCAGCTGCAGAAAGAGCTTCTCTGCATCCGCGCCCTGCAGCCCCTGTAGCTGTTCGATCTGTGCGCGGGTGGCGAGACCGGGCATTGGGTCGCCGGGCTGGTGGGCGCCCTCGGTGCCGTGGTCGTGTCCGGCGCCGGTGAGAGTCGGCCGCGTCATCCAGGTCATTGCGGGTTCGGGGGAGACCTGCGGCAGCTTCCACTCGTTGAGCCAGGCGAGCATCTGGCCGGACTGGTTCGACTGGCTCGTGGCGATGTCGTAGGCGAGTCCACGAATGTCGTCATCAGAGCTGCGGTCGCGAATGATCATGGCCAGCTCGACGCCCTGGTCATGGTGCACCTGCATGTCGCGGGCGAACCCGGCTGCGGCGCTCGTGTTCGAGGGCGTGCTGACGAAACTGGTCGAGAGTCGACCCACCGCGAACGCTCCGACGGCGACGAGAACCAGCGCGACGGCGAAGGCGGCTACGCGCCGCCCTCGGGGCTTAGGCGATTCGTCCGGGGCCATCAGCCTGTCCCACGCACGAGGCGCCAGGCTCGGGGGCCGTGGGCGACTTCCAGTACTTGGTTATGAAGTCCTTGAGGCGCGGGTCGTCAACGCCGTCGAGCTTGACCTGCGCGCCCCAGGCGGAGGCGACGACGGGGGAGTCGAGACCGTCGTAGGGCGACATGATGATGTAGGTGTCAGGCAGGCTGTTCTGCAGCGTGGTGATCTCGTCGGCGGTGAGGGCACTCGCGTCGTAGGTCACCCAGACGGCACCGTGCTCGAGGGCGTGCACCGCGCGCTCGTTCTGCTGCACCTCGGTGTAGATACCGCAGTTGAGCCAGTTGCTCCAGTGGTCGCCGCCGGCGGGCGGGTTCATGCCGTACTGGGCGCTGTAGTCGACAGTGGAACCGTCGACGTGCGTGCCGCCGACGAGGTCGGGGAAGATCTGCACGCCCTCGACGGTGATCGTCGCGGGGTCGGGCTTCGGCTGTGCGTTGACGACAACGACCGTCACGATGAGGCCGAGCACGAGCGCGCCGCCGAGGATGCCAGAGATCGCGCCGATGCGGCGGTTGCGCTTCTCGCGGGCTTGCTGCTTCTTGAAGGCCTCAACCTTCTCGAGCCGACGTGCCTCGCGCTCCTGCTTAATGGTCTGTGCCGACTGCTGTGTGTTCTTCGCCATGTTGATGCAAGTGTATTAGTCGGCCCCACGTAACGCTGAAAAGCCGCTGGTAGATTGGCACGACCATGAAGTACGCCTCCACTGTTCTCGACCTGATCGGCAACACGCCCCTCGTCAGACTCAACAGCGTTACTGCGGGCCTTGCGCCCACGATCCTTGCGAAGATCGAGTACCTCAACCCGGGCGGATCGTCAAAGGACCGCATTGCCAGCCGCATCATCGATGCGGCCGAGCGCGAGGGCAAGCTGAAGCCCGGCGGCACCATCGTCGAGCCGACGAGCGGCAACACCGGCATCGGCCTTGCGCTGGTCGCGCAGCAGCGCGGCTACCGCTGTGTGTTCGTGCTTCCCGACAAGGTCGGCGAAGACAAGCGCAACGTGCTTCTCGCCTATGGAGCCGAGATCGTCGTCACTCCGACGAGCGTTGCTCCCGAGAGCCCCGACTCCTACTACTCGGTCTCTGACCGGCTGGCCCGCGAGATTCCGGGCGCCTTCAAGCCCGACCAGTACTCCAACATCAACGGACCGCTCAGCCACTACGAGACGACCGGTCCAGAGATCTGGCGCGACACCGAGGGCAAGGTCACGCACTTCGTCGCCGGCGTCGGAACCGGCGGCACGATCAGTGGTGTGGGGCGCTACCTCAAGGAGCAATCCGGCGGCAGCGTGAAGGTCATCGGGGCCGACCCCGAGGGGTCGGTCTATTCCGGCGGCGGCGGTCGCCCCTATCTCGTCGAGGGCGTGGGCGAGGACTTCTGGCCGACCGCCTATGACGGCTCGGTTGTCGACGAGATCATTGCGGCATCCGATGCGGAGTCCTTCGATCTGACCCGCAGGCTCGCGCGTGAAGAAGGCCTGCTAGTGGGCGGCTCGAGTGGCCTCGCCGTCGCTGCCGCGCTCAAGGCGGCCGAGACGCTGACCGCAGATGACGTGATCGTCGTGCTGCTGCCCGACGGCGGCCGCGGCTACCTCGGCAAGATCTTCAACGAGAAGTGGATGCAGAGCTACGGATTCACGCAGCTCAATGAGGAGAAGACGGTCGCCGACCTCGTCGGCACCAAGGACGGCTCGCTGCCCGACCTCGTTCACGTGCACCCCAGCGACACCGTGCGCCACACGATCGACAAGATGCGCCAGTTCGAGGTGTCGCAGATGCCGGTGCTCACCGCCGAGCCGCCCGTCGTCATGGGTGAGGTCGTTGGCTCGATCGACGAGAAGACGCTCGTCGACGCGGTCTTCAGCGGTCGCGCCCAGCTCACCGACCCGTTGGGGGAATTCGTCGGTGCCCCACTCGGTTTGATCGGTGTGCACGAATCGGTGAGCAGTGCGCGAACCGCCCTCACCAGTGCAGACGCTCTGCTCGTCGTCAACGACGGCAAGCCGGTCGCCGTGCTCACTAGGTCAGATCTTCTGACCTATCTCTCTGAATAGAAAAGAACCACCCGTGTCTTCTGACCACGCCTTCGAGACCCGCGCCATCACGGCGGGCCAGGCCTTCGACCCGACGACCGGCGCGGTCGTTCCCCCCGTCTATCTGACGACGACCTTCGTGCAGGACGGCATCGGCGGATTCCGCAACGGCTACGAGTACGCCCGCGGCGGCAATCCCACGCGCGACTCGCTGCAGGAACTGCTGGCCTCGCTCGAGGGCGGAACGAAGGCCTTCAGCTTCGCCTCGGGTCTGTCGGCGGAGGACGCCGTGCTGCGCGCCGCGCTCACCCCCGGCGACCACATCCTCATGGGTAACGACGTGTACGGCGGAACCCACCGCCTCGTCAACCGCGTCTTCGTGCCGTGGGGTGTCTCGCTCTCGACCGCCGACTTCACCGACCTCGACGCCGTTCGCGCGGCGATCCGTCCGGATGCGACGAAGGTGCTCTGGGTAGAGACCCCGAGCAACCCGCTCATGAAGATCAGCGACATCGCCGCGCTCGTCGAGATCGGTCACGCGGCCGGCGCGATCGTCGTCGTCGACAACACCTTTGCCTCGCCCTACCTGCAGCAGCCGCTCTCGTTCGGCGCTGACGTCGTCGTGCACTCGACGACGAAGTACATCGGCGGCCACTCCGACGTGCTCGGCGGCGCCGTGATCGTGCGCTCCGAAGAGCTCGCCGAGAAGATCGGCTTTCTGCAGTTCGGCGTCGGTGCCGTCTCTGGACCGTGGGATGCCTGGCTGACCGTGCGCGGTATCAAGACGCTCGCGGTGCGCCTCGACCGTCACTCGTCGAACGCGCAGTCGATCGCCGAGTCGCTCGTCGGCCACGCCAAGGTCGACACCGTCTACTACCCGGGGCTGCCTGACCACCCCGGCCACGAGCTCGCCGCCCGCCAGATGAAGGCCTTCGGCGGCATGATCTCGCTCAAGCTGCACTCCGGCGAGGCGGCGCGAAAGTTCGCGGAGTCGACCCAGCTGTTCCAGCTGGCGGAGTCGCTCGGCGGAGTCGAGTCGCTCATGTGCTACCCGTCAGAGATGACCCACGCATCCGTTCGCGGCACCGATCTTGAGGTGCCCGACAGCGTCGTTCGCCTCTCGGTCGGCATCGAGGATGTCGGTGACCTCACCGAGGATGTGCTGCAGGCGCTCGACCGCGTGTAGTTGGCAGTTTCTGTACGGCGGTGGCAAAGGTGCCACGACAGGATGAGACCATGACCGAACACGAAGGCCGACTCGGACTGCTGCCGGCCTCCGCCCTCTACATCGCGGCGGTGCTCGGCACGGGCATCCTGGTGCTGCCGGCGCTCGCCGCGAAGGTGGCCGGGCCGGGGTCGATCATCGCCGTGCTCGCGGTCATGGGGTTGTCCATCCCGCTCGCTGGCACCTTCGCGGCGCTCGCGTCGCGGTTTCCCGACTCCGGGGGCGTCGCCACCTACGTGCGCATGGCACTGGGCGACACCGCGGCCCGCGTGAGCGGGTACCTCTTTCTGTTCGGGGTGGTGATCGGGGCGCCGGTGGTTGGCATCCTCGCCGGGCGCTACCTCTCCTCCATCTTCGGCGGCTCGCAGCTCAGCGTTCTGCTCATCGCGGTGGTCGTGCTCGCGCTGCCGTTCATCTCGAACTTCTGGGGCATCTCGGTCTCGGGCCGCATCCAGCTGGTGCTGACCGGCCTGCTCGTCGTCATCATCGTCATCGTGGTCGCCCTTGCCCTGCCTGCGGCGGATGCCGCCAACCTCACCCCGCTGCTGCCGCACGGCTGGGTCGGCGTCGGCGTCGCCATCTCGCTGCTGGTCTGGGCGTTCAGCGGGTGGGAGGCGGTCACCCACATCGCGGGGGAGTTCGCGAACCCCCGGCGCACGATTCCGCTGGCGACCGCGATCGCGATCGTTGCGGTGGGCATCGGCTATGTCGCGTTGCAGCTCATCACGGTGGCGGCGCTCGGGCCGCGCGCGGGTGACTCTGAGGTGCCGCTGCTGACGCTCGTCGCGGCCGGCGGCTCGAACTTCGGCCCGCTCGTGGTCGCGGCCATTGCCATCGTCGTCTGCCTTGGCGTGCTCAACACCTACACGGGCGCGCTCGCCAAACTCGGCTCGGCCCTCGCACGTGATGGCGATCTGCCCCGCTGGTTCGCCCGCGGGGCCGAGGCCGGGGGAGTTCCCCGCCGCGCCCTGCTGCTCGTCGGCTTCGTGGTCGCCAGTTACTTCGCCGCCCTCGCGCTGACCGGCTTCGACCTCACCCCCTTCATCCTCATCAACACCGCCTGCATGGTGGTCGTCTACGGGCTCGGCATGGTTGCGGCCCTGCGCCTGCTCGACCGCTTCTCGATCGGCTGGTGGTTCGCGCTCGTCAGCGCGGTGCTCATCGTCGGACTTCTCGTTCTCGCCGGCATCGCACTGCTCGTGCCTCTCGTCGTCGTCGTCATCGCCCTTCTAGTGAAAGCAGTGAAATCACGTGCCCGAGTACCGCGCCCACTTTGACGCCCACATCGAGTTCGCGAACGGAGGCGACCTCGACACGCATGGCTTTCGCCTCGACCTCCCGTCGGCCGACGCCGACGTCTCGCGCCTGCTCGTGCAGCACCTCGGGCTCGCGCTCGTCTCCTCGGTGACTCTCTCGAACCTGCAGATTGTCGAGGAGGCGCACCGCGGATCCCGCGGGATCGCGGCCGACCATGCTTCGACTGGTCGTGTGGTTGACCTCAGCCACACCATCCGTGAAGGTCTGATCACCTACCCCGGCCTGCCCGCACCGGTCATCACGCCCCACCTCACCCGTGCTGACTCGCGCGGCAAGTACGCACCGGGCACCGAGTTCGCCATGGATGTCATCACCATGATCGGCAACACCGGCACCTACCTCGACAGCCCCTTCCATCGCTACGAGGGCGGCACCGACCTGGCCGGACTCTCGCTCGACACCCTGGTTGACCAGCCGGCCGAGGTGTTTCACCTCAGCGACTCGCTCTCGCGCGGAATCCCGGCATCCGTCTTCTGGGATCGCGATCTGCGGGGCAAGGCCGTGCTGCTGCACACCGGGTGGGACGTTCACTTCGGCGAGCCCGCCTACCTGACGGGCTCCCCATTTTTGACAGCGGATGGGGTGGACTACCTGATCGGACAGGGCGTCACCCTGGTCGGCATCGACAGCCTCAACATCGACGACACCGAGAGCGGAGGTGAACGCCCGGCGCACACGGGTCTGCTCGCCGCTGGCATCCACGTGGTGGAGCACCTGCGCGGCCTCGAGCAGCTGCCGCCCTCGGGTGCACTGTTCTCTGCGGTGCCGCCGAAGGTGGAGGGTTTCGGCACGTTCCCGGTTCGGGCCTTCGCTCGCGTCTAGTTTTTTGCGCATCCATTTGCGCCAGATGACAACGTTGCGCGGCGCCGAGTGGTCATCTGGCGCAAATGGATGGGTTATTCGTTCAGGCGCTCCGCGCGCAGTTTGTCCAACTGCTGCTGCGCGACCGAGCGCACGCCCTCGAGAATGAGCGCCGACATCAGCGCCGCGATGCCCGTCCAGAACACCACGGTCGCGGCCGGGCTCACCGAATCGAGCAGTGCGCCGAGCACGATCATGATGGGCCCCGCGATGAAGAGCAGAACAGCGACGCCGGGCAGCAACACGCGTGGAGAGTCCTGAGGCTGAGAGTTCGTCATGTTGAGAGCCTATGGCGCTGGCTGATCGGGCGACAGTATCGTCGCTTCATGAAGCTCCTCCTGACCTCCGGCGGCATCACGAACCCCACCATCGAGGCAGAGCTGGTGCGGCTGCTCGGCAAGCCTCTCTCGCAGTGCTCCGCGCTCGTCATCCCGACCGCGCAGTGGGGGCATCCAATGTGCGGGCCGCAGTCGGTGCGCCGCACCATCGTCGGCCAACCCGCCTTCGCCGGTCTGCCCTTCAAGTCGATCGGAGTGCTCGAGCTCACGGCACTGCCCACCATCGGGGCGGACCGCTGGCACCCCTGGGTGCGTGAGGCGGATGTGCTGCTGGTCGACGGCGGCGACGCGACCTACCTCGCCCACTGGATGCGGAAGTCCGGTCTTCTTGACCTCCTCCCGTCGCTCACCGACACCGTCTGGGTCGGCGTCAGCGCCGGCAGCATGGTGATGACGCCGCGCATCGGGGCGGATTTCGCCCACTGGTCGGATGACGACCGCACGCTCGGCCTCGTCGACTTCTCGATCTTTCCGCACCTCGACTATCCCGGCTGGGAGGACAACACGCTGGCCGAGGCGCAGAAGTGGGTCGCGTCGTTGGACGGGCCCGCCTATGCACTCGACGACGCATCCGCGATCAGTGTCGTCGACGGCGTGGGCACCGTGGTGTCGGAGGGGGAGTGGCGGCAGCTTCGGTAGTTACGCGGTGCGGTGGCGACGACGCATTAGCAGTCCAGCCACGCTGATCACGAGGCCACCGAGAAGAAGGGTCCCACCGAGCACTGCAGGCTCGGTGTCCGTGCCGGTCGCAGCCAGAGCAGCGGCGGGCGGCGTGCTGACCGCCGGACTCAGCGACAGCGATCCGAGCGGACCCCAGAGCTGAAAGCGGGTGCTCTTCGTGCCGATGGTGAAGTTGTCGTCCTCCCAGGGGCCGTAGCCCGCCGCAAGGTTGTCGGTGCTGAGGTCTTCCCACGTGGCAAGGACCAGGGTGTAGTTGCCGGGGGTGAGGGTGGTGCTGAAGTAGGGCTGGTGACCCTCAAGGATTGACCCGTCAGAGAGCAGCTCCGCGTCGTTGGAGGCGCCGACGTCGTTGAGGTCGTCGTTGCAGCCCACCACGCCCGTGTCAGGCTGAGTGGGATCGAAGTTCTGGTACACCGCGAGGAACGGGTCGCCGATGGGGTCGTACGGCTGCAGGGGGGAGTAGTAACCGGCAGGCGAGGAGATAAGCCCGCGGAAGGTGAAGGTACCTGTCGTCAGAACCGTCACGTTGAGGGTTCCATACACATGCTGTCCATGGATGTCGGTCGAAAGGCCGCACTCGGGCAGCCCTCCGAGGAAGTGCTCACCGCCTGCGGTCTCGTCGACCGTGATCTGGCTCGCACCCACGGGGATCGAGATGTCCTGAGTGAAGAGCAGCGCGCCAGAAGGCACCGTCTCGGCGGCCGCCTCCTCGACATCGACGTCGAAGTAGTTGCCGCAGGTTCCGGAGTTGTCGTAGAACTCCAAGGACTCACCGGCGCCAACCACATACACGTCTCCAGTCGGGTCGAGCGTGTCGATGTCGCTGGCGGTGTTGTAGTCGTAGACCGTGTCAAAGCCGGTGAGGTTGAAGGTGTACGTGTCTCCAGGAGCGACGTACATGTCTTGGGAGCTGTACGGCACGGTGTCGCAGTCCAGCGTCAGGGTGGTGGTTGCGGCGTTGGCGGCGGTCGGGGCGAACAGCGCCATGCCTGCGGCCATAACGAGAACTGTGGGGACGGCGACTCGTGCGCCAATCACTCGCGAGGATGACGTCACGATGCTCCAATCGATTGCAATAGCCATACATTAGGGAACGTAGTGTCGCTTTTGTGAGTTTTACCCCTCTACTGGGGGCACCATTAGGGTCAGAGCATGATCACGGTTCACCTGCGCTACGAAATCGACCCCGCCAAGCTCGCCGACTTCGAGCACTACGGCAAGCTCTGGATCGAACTCGTCAACCGCGCGGGCGGAACGCACCACGGCTACTTCCTGCCGAGCGAGGGCGATTCGGATGAGGCCTTCGCGCTGTTCAGCTTCGAGTCACTCGCCGCCTACGAGAAGTACCGCGAGTGGATGCACGCCGACCCGGACTGCCAAGCAGCGGCAAAATTCGCGGCCGACACGCAGTGCATCCGACGGTGGGAGCGGCGGTTCCTCTCGCCCGTATTTGCCTAGTTTTCTGGGATAATTGAGGATGTCGACGGTCACCCTTCTACGTCAACCGCAGTTCCGCCGCATCTTCCTCGCGCAGACCGTCAGCACCCTCGGCGACAATATCGCTCCCATCGCGGTCGCCTTCGCGGTGCTCGCGACGCGGGAGTCCGCCGTCGACCTCGGCCTCGTGCTGGCCGCGCGGGTGCTGCCGCTCGCCCTCTTCATCGTCATCGGCGGAGCGTGGGCCGACCGGCTGCCGCGCAAGAGCATCATGGTGGTGAGCGACCTGGCGCGCCTCGGCACGCAGGGCGCGTTCGCGCTCGTGCTGCTCGTTCCCGGCGCACCACTCTGGATGCTGTTGGTGCTGCAGGCGGGAAATGGCGTCGCGTCGGCGTTCTTCCGTCCCGCATCCGCTGGTTTGATCCAGGAGGCAGTGCCGCAGGGTCAGCGCCAGAGCGCGAACGCTCTGCTGTCGGCCACCAACAACATCTCGATGATCGTCGGGCCGGCGATCGCCGCGCTTCTGATCGCCTTTGCCGGCAACGCGTGGGCGGTGGGCATCGACGCGCTGACCTTCGGGGTGAGCGCACTCTTCTTGATCGGGGTCGTCGTGCCGCCGCGCGTGCTCAAGGAGCGCGTCGGCCTCGGCCGTGAGATCGCCGAGGGCTTTCGCGCGGTGATCGAGCGCCGGTGGGCGGGACTCTCGATTCTCGGCTTCGCAGAGTTTCAGCTCTTCGTGCTCGCCAGCTACAGCGTGCTCGGGCCGCTCGTCGCCGACCGGGACTACGCGGGCGCGACCACCTGGGCGATCGTCACCTCCGCTGCGGGTGTCGGCGCCCTGCTCGGCGATCTGGTCTCGCTGCGGATCAAGCCGGCGCGTCCGCTGCTCGTCGGCAACCTCGTCGCCATTGGACTCGTGCCGCTGCTGGTAGCCCTCGCCGTCACCGCGCCGGTTCCCGTGCTCGTCGTCTGCGCACTGTTCTTCGGCGCCGCATTCAGCCTCCCCGACACCCTCTGGTACACCGCCCTGCAGAACAACGTGCCGGAGCACCTCATGGCGCGAGTCTCATCACTCGACTGGATGGGGTCGGTCGCGCTGCGCCCCGTCGGTCTCGCGGTCGTCGCCCCGATCGCGGTGGCCGTCGGGCCTGGTGCGGTGCTCGTGGTTGCGGCGGGGGTGACGGTGGCGACGCTGGCGGGGTTGATCGCGAGTCCGAGTGTGCGGGGGTTGCGGGCGCACACGCAGCCAGAGTCGGGCGTCGAGGACAAGCTCTGAACTCATCCATTTGCGCCACTTTGCGTTCTCGGCCGCCGAAAAGTGCAATAAGGCGCAAATGGATCCGGATCGCCGCGGCCCGAGCAACTTTCAGGCCCCAAATGGCTGTTCCCGACTGCGCGAGCAGCCGTTTGGGGCACAAAAGTGCTTAGGCGCGGCCTGCAGCCGCCCGACTCCGCCGCGACATCGAGTCAATAATGACCGCGAGCAGCAGCACCGCCCCCGTGATCATGAACCGCACCGACGAGTTGAGGCTCATGAGCGTCAGCCCCGAGCTGATCGACATGATCACCACGATGCCCAGCAGCGCCGAGAATGCCGACCCGCGCCCGCCAAACAGCGACGTGCCTCCGATCACCGCGGCGGCAATCGCGTTCAGGTTGGTGTCGCCACCGCCCGAGCTCTGGTTGGCCGACAGCCCGCGGGCAGCCGCGAGCAGTCCACCCACCGCGGCAAACGTCGAGCACAGGATGAACACCGTGATGTAGATGCGCCGCACGCGAATGCCGGCGCGACGGGCGGCCTCGACGTTGCCGCCGACCGCGTAGACGGCACGGCCCCACGAGGTGCGGGTGAGCACGATGTTCATCAGCACCACGAGGCCGACGAAGAAGAGGAACATGACTCCGACGCCGCGGCCCTGCACCTGGCTTGGGCCGAAGTTGCGGTAGAGAATCCAGCTGACGAGGGTGAGGGCTACGAGCAGCGAGCCGTTGCGCAGCGCAAGCGTGCCGCCGGAGGTGAAGCTGAGGCCGGCATCCCGCCGCCTGTTTCCCTGGGCGACCTGCACGAGGGTCATCACGCCGATCGCGAGTACGACGACCACATAGGCGCCCCACTCGGGCAGGAAGAGCTGCTGGGCAAAGTAGACGATTCCGAGCTTGTCGCTGAGCACGATCGATCCGTCGCCGCCAAGAAGAAAGAGCTGCAGGCCGAGAATCGCGAGAAGGCCCGCGAGTGTGATGACGAAGCTGGGCACGCCGAAGCGCGTGTAGAGCAGGCCGTAGGCGAGGCCGACGACCGCGCCGCCGGCGATCGCCACGACAATGACGCCGCCCTGCACGAGCAGGTGCAGTCCCCAGGCCGCATCCGCGGGGAGGGGGATCGCGAGGCTGCCGGTCGCGAGAATCGCCGCGGCGAGCCCCGAGACCGAGCCGACCGAGAGGTCGATCTCGCCGAGCAGCAACACAAGCACGATGCCGATCGAGATGGTGCCGACCGCAGCGCACTGCATGAGCAGGTTGACGAGGTTGGCGCTCGAGAGAAAGTTCGGGTTGATGATCTGAAACACGATCCAGATCACGGCGAGGGCCGCAATGACAGGAAGGGACCCCAGGTCACCACCGCGCACCCGGTCGACGAAGCCGCGAACCGCGCCGCTGATTCCGCTGTAGTGGATCAGGCGCTCGTCCTGAAGGTCGGTCATCGCGCGACCGCCGCAAGGGGGGTGACCGGCGCGGTGCGCGCGGGGGCGGAGAAGTCGGCGGCGCCGGTGATGGCGGCGATGATCTTCTCGCTGGTGACGTCTGCCACTCGAAAGTCTCCGTTGTTCTTGCCGAGGCGCAGCACGACGATGCGGTCGGCCACCGCCTGTACGTCGGCGATGTTGTGGCTGATGAGGATGACGCCGAGGCCGCGCTCGCGGAGGCGCTCGATGAGGTTCAAGACCTCGGCGGTCTGCGCGACACCGAGGGCGGCGGTCGGCTCGTCGAGGATGACGATGCTGGGGTCGCCGATGAGCGAGCGGGCGATGGCGACCGTCTGCCGTTGTCCGCCCGAGAGGGAGGCGACCGGGATGCGCACCGAGGGCAGCTTCGCGCTCAGCTCGCGCAGCAGGGTCCAGGCACGCTGCTCCATCTCGATCTCGTCGAGACCGCCCGAGCGGTGCAGCTCGCGGCCGAGAAAGAGGTTCGAGACCACGTCGAGGTTGTCGCACAGGGCGAGGTCTTGAAAGACGGTGGCGATGCCGAGGTCGCGCGCATCGGTCGGGCTGGCAATGCTGGTGGTCTGATCGAAGAAGTCGATCGTGCCGGAGTCTTGCGGGTGCACGCCGCTGAGGATCTTCACGAGCGTCGACTTGCCCGCGCCGTTGTCGCCGACGATCGCGACGACCTCGCCCGCATAGACCTCGAGGTCGACGTTGCTCAGCGCCTGCACGGCGCCGAAGCGCTTGCCGATTCCGCGCAGCGCGAGAATACGCTCGGCCTTGTCTGGCATTGCTACTCGATTCCGGCGGCCGTGCACGCGGCCGCGTAGTCGGGGGTGCAGATCTGCTCGACGCTCCAGAAGCCGTCGGCGACGACCGTCTGCATGATGTTGTCGATGGTCACGCTGACCGGCTCGAAGAGGGTGGCGGGGGTGCCCTCAAACTCGACGTCGCCCTCGACCTTCTCCCCGCGCGCGAGCGCCACGGCGATCTCGGCGGCCTTCTCGGCCTGCGAGCGAATCGCCTTGTAGACGGTCATGTACTGCTCGCCGGCAACAATGCGCTGGATGGCGCTGAGCTCGGCATCCTGCCCCGTCACCAGCGGCCACGGCGTCACATTCGCCGCTTTGAGTGCCGCGACCGCCCCACTCGCGGTGCCGTCGTTCGCGGCATAGATGGCGCTGAACTCGCCGCTGTACTGCGTGAGCTGGCCGGCTACCCACTCCTGTGCCTTATCGGGGCTCCAGTCCGGGGTGTCGTACTGGGCGAGGATCTCGTAGCCGCTCGGCTCGAGGGTGCTCAGCGCACCCTCCTTGAAGTCGACGGCGTTGTGGTCAGTGGGCGAGCCGTTGACCATGAGAATTCCGCCGGTCGCCTTGTCGGCGTCGAGCTTCTCGGTGAGCGCGGTGCCCTGCAGCGCCCCGACCTTCACATTGTCGAAGGAGACGTAGTAGGCGAGGGTGCCCCCGAGCACGAGTCGGTCGTAGCTGACCACCGGCACACCCTGCGCGTTCGCGGCGGCGACGATGCTGACCGCGGCTGCGCCGTCGACCGGGTCGAGCACGAGAACGCTCACGCCCTGCGCGAGGGCCGACTCGGCCTGGGTCTGCTGCTTCGACGCATCCTGGTCGGCGTTGGAGTACATGATCTCGAAGTCGCCAAGCTCGTGCACCCGGTTCTCGAACATCGGGCGGTCGAACGACTCGTAGCGCGCCGTCTTCGAATCAGGCAGCAGCAGCGCGATCTTCAGCGCCGACGCATCGGTGGACGCGCAGGCGACAAGCATCGAGCCGGCCAGCGCGAGCAGCGAGAGAAGGGAGATGGCGGTCTTCATGGGTTAGCCCGTCGCAAGACTGGGGGAGCTGATGGCGCGGAAGTCGGCGTCGACCCCCACGTGGTCGATGGCGAAGGCGAGGCAGCCGAGCAGCTCTGCACGATCGCCGAGCTCGCCCTGCACCACCTCGGGAAAACCGCCGAGACCCTGCAGCGCACTGCGCTCGAGCGCGTGCCGCATCGGGGCGAGCAAGATCTCGCCCGCCTGGGCAAGCTCACCGCCGATGACGAGGCGTTCGGGGTCGAAGAGGTTGCACAGCGAGGCGGCGGCGATGCCGATGTGTCGTCCGGCATCCGCAATGACACGGCGAGCGGATGCGTCACCAGAGTCCGCGCGCACGAGGAGGTCGCGCAGGCGCTGCATTCCGGGGTCGTCGCGAAAGAGCTCGAGCAGGGCGGGACCGCCGGCGAGGGTGTCGAGGCAGCCGCGCGAGCCGCAGCGGCAGATGGCACCGTTCTCGTCGATGGTGACGTGGCCGATCTGGCCGGCCTTGCCGGTGACCCCGCGAAAGATGGCTCCGTCGACGATCATGCCGGCCGAGATGGAGTGGCCGACGCGAATGTAGGCGGCCCCGCGCACGTCTTTCGCCGCACCGCTGCGGAACTCGGCGAGACCACCGAGGTTGGCCTCGTTGTCGACGAAGACGGGGCGCTGGATGCGGTTGCTGAGCACCTCGGCGACCGAGATGCCCTCCCACCCGCGCAGCAGCCCAGGGGTCGAGACCATGCCGGTGCGCGCGTCGATCGGAGCGGGGAGCGCGACACCGACGGCGAGGATGTCGGCCATCGACGCGTTGACCGACTCGACCATGTCGGTGAGCAGCAGCGCTGCGCGGTTGAGCTCTGCATCGTGGCGGTGCTCGAGGGCGAGGGGCACGTGGTTCTCGGCGACGACCGTGCGGCCGATGTCGCTGATGGCGATGCGCAGGTGGCGCGACGAGAAGTGCAGGCCGGCGACGAGCCCGAGCTGGCGGGCGAGGGTGACCTCGATCGCGCGGCGCCCGCTGCGGCTGGCCGTCTCGGTGTGCAGCACGCCAGAGGCCGATAGCTCCTTGACGATGTTCGAGACGGTGGCGGGGCTGAGCCCGGTTGCACCAGCGAGCTCCACCTGGGTGAGATGGCCGTGGTGCTTGAGTGAATCGACGATGCGCGCGCGGTTCGCCTCTCGCAGACTCGTCTGCGAGCCCGGCGTTGGGCTGCGGCTATTCACACGCAAACGATACCCGCTTGTGCGCGATAGAGCGGAGTCCGAGCGCGTCATAATGAGCGGGGTTCGGTTAATGTGAACGAACACATTCCACGGCCGAGTCAGGCGGATCAATGAGCATCTCAGGGGAGAAGGGCCGCGCGCCCAACATCCGCGATGTTGCCGCGCTCGCCGGAGTCTCGTATCAGACGGTCTCGCGGGTGCTCAACAACAGCGAGTCCATCAAGGACTCGACCCGCCTTCGCGTGCAGGAGGCCATCGACCAGCTCGGCTACCGGCCGAACCAGGCGGCCCGCGCGCTCGTCACCAGCCGCTCACGCAGCATCGGTGTACTCGCGGCCGACTCGAAGGAGCAGTACGGGCCGACGACGGCAATCAACTCGATCGAGCAGCATGCGCGACAGGCTGGCTACCGCCTGAGCATCACGAACATCAACTCGTCGGACTCGTCGTCGATCAAGGCCGGCCTCGACTACCTGCTCAGCCAGGCCGTTGAGGCCGTCGTGGTGATCGCGCCGCAGGTGCGTGTCTTCGACGTCATCAACGAGCTCTCGCTGACCGTGCCCTTCGTGACACTCGAGTCGACCGGGCGCGACCCGCGGCACAGCCTCTCGGTCGACCAGATCGCCGGTGCGCGCCTGGCCACGAAGCACCTCATCGACCTCGGTCATGAGGACATCCTGCACATCTCGGGCCCGCAGGACTGGATCGAGGCAGAAGCCCGGATGCAGGGCTTCCTTCACGAGATCAATGCAGCCGACCTGCGGGTGCGCGCCCCCGTTCTCGGCGACTGGTCTGCCCATTTCGGGTACTACGCGGGGCTTGAGCTGCTCAAGTTTCGCGACTTCACCGCGGTCTTCACCGGCAACGACCAGATGGCGCTGGGGTTCATGCACGCGTGCAACGAGCTCGGGCTGAGCGTGCCGGGCGATATTAGCGTTGTCGGTTTCGACGACATCCCCGAGGCCGCGCATTTCTGGCCGCCACTGACCACGGTGCGCCAGAACTTCGCCGAGGTCGGCAGGCGGGCGATCTCGCTGCTGCTGGCCGAGCTGAACGGGTCTGTTGAGCGTGAGCACCTCTCGGTGCCGGCAGAGCTCATCGTGCGCCAGACCACCGCCGTTCCGCGCTAATCGCGCTGGCTTGACAGATGTGACCGTTTCGCATGTACTATTGCGACGCCGATGTGAACGGTCACATTCCTAAATCTTTGACGACGACGAGGTCGAGACTTGCCCCGCAGCCCCCAGCACAACACAGCCCCTGCCGGCTGCGCTCTCGGGGTTTCCGCATGACCGCCCTCGAGCCCGCTATTCAGGTTGCGGTCGCCCGCACCCGTGAGCAGGTGGCCCGTCTGCACGAAGACCTGGTGCGCTACGACCTCGTCGTCTGGACGAGCGGCGACATCTCGGCCCGGGTTCCCGGTGCCGACCTGTTCGTGATCAAGCCGAGCGCCATCGGCGCCGATGACCTCTCGCCAGAGAACCTCGTGCTCTGCGACCTGGACGGTGCCGTCGTGGCAGACACCCCCGGGTGGAACCGTGACCCCTCGAACGCCGTGGCCGCGCACTCCCACATCTACCGCGCTGACCCGAGCATTGGCGCTGTTGTGCACACCCACTCGACCTACGCCACGGCATGGGCGGCTCGCGCGGAGCCGATTCCCTGCGTGCTCATGGCGACGGCGCGGGAGTTCGGCGGAGAGATTCCGGTGGGCCCGCTCGTCGAGCTCGGTGATGAGAGCGTCGGCCGCGAGGTCATGGCGCTGCTCGACAGCCAGCGCTCGCGCGCCGTGCTGATGCAGAGCCACGGACTCTTCACCGTCGGCGTTGACGCCCCCGCCGCGGTGCGCGCGGCCGTGCTCGCGGAGGACATCGCACGCACCACGCACGTCGCCCAGGAACTGGGGATTCTGCGCCCGCTGCCCCGGCAGCTCATCGACCGCCTCTACGAGGCATCCAGAACTCGACTCGGGATCGGCGCCACCGCCCCCTGAGCGACGAGCGCGGCGATCATGGACGACGCCGCTGCTCACCACCAAGAAACCGTGTCCATAACCCACTCAGAAAGGTAGAACAGTGAACAAGAAGATTCTTCTGTCCGCTATCACGGCCGGAGCATTGCTGCTCGGCCTGTCCGCATGCGCACCGCCCGAGGTTGCCGACGGCTCCGGCGACAAGGGCCTCATCGGCGTTGCCATGCCGACGCAGGAGTCCGAGCGCTGGATCAAGGACGGCAACGCTGTCAAGGAAGGCCTCGAGGCCGAGGGCTACACCGTTGACCTGCAGTACGCACAGGACGACATCCCCAAGCAGATCGAGCAGATCGACGCCATGATCACCAAGGGCGCGAAGGTTCTCATCATCGCGGCCAAGGATGGCACCGCCCTGACCGACCAGCTGCAGCAGGCTGCTGACGCCGGCATCAAGGTCATCGCCTACGACCGCCTCATCAACGGCAGCGAGAA
>Ga0247732_10000280_pt1 | contig 29615 bp, 45 predicted proteins | sample UWRJL163409C2_FD_180940 | JGI IMG/M metagenome (GOLD analysis project Ga0247732, IMG submission 180940) | Plant litter microbial communities from Arlington Agricultural Research Station in Wisconsin, United States - UWRJ-L163-409C-2 | ecosystem: Environmental > Terrestrial > Plant litter >...
TGGGATGGAATGGTGTGGGTGTGCTCGCCTGTGCCACCCGTGTTGGCTGGGGCAAAGCCGCCGCCATTAATGGGGGTCGAGGCTGCGTCGACCACGGTCGAACCGGGCTTGTCGTATGTGTGAACGTGTCCGCCGCCGCTGATCGTGCCGCCGTGGTTATGAGCCGGCATCTGAGCGATAGAGAGCGTGATGGTGGAGACGCCGCCAGTCTGGCCCGTGGTAGTGAAGTCAGGCAGGCGCCCGGATGCCGAGCTGCCCATAGTGTCGAGACCGAAGAAGCCACGCCCACGCATATCGGGGAGATAAAGCTGCTTGTTCGCGGCCCAATCGCCCGCAGCGCTTGGCCCCTTGCCGCCGACCACATCAAGCGTCGGGATGTTCCAGTATTTCAGGAACAGCGCCTGGCACTCAGGCCCCGCCATTTCCGACGCGCCGCTCGCCGCGCTGCCGATAGTGCGCCCATTGGCCCGCGCCGCCGTTGCACGAGGCGATGGGTCAGGATCGGCATACATCGCCCCGGTGGGGAAGGAATTGCTGGATGGCGTGGAGGTCTCCGGCCACCATGCCGGGCCAAGCGCCGGCACCTTGAGCGCGTCCTGCCAGATCGCATTCTCAGGAGCCGGAGAGACCAGCCGATAGCGATAATACAGCAAGGCGTCGTTGATGAAGATGAGGGGCCAGCGGCCGGCGCCATTTGTGACAACCGGATTGGTGGCGAGGGCCGTGAGTTCGGGGTCGGAATAAACCGGGATCGGCGTCAGGGTATTGGCCTGATAGAAGAAAGCGCGAGCCCCTACGATGGGCAGGCCGTCCGCTCCGATTTCTTGCTGGCCTGAAAGGCCCCAGAGTGCGCCCATAGGTGCTCCAATAGAAAAAGCCCCGCTTGCGCAGGGCTTTGGTTTCAGGCTTAGATTGCTATTCACCCAAGGGGCGGGGCGGATGATCCGGGCAGTAATGGTTTGCGCTACGTTGGCTCTGGCGCATTCGCACGCGCAAGCCGAGTTCAAAACCGGGAACGACCTTTTTAGGGACTGCGAAAGTCTTTATGCCATCGGGTACGTCATTGGCACGCAGGACGCAGCAGAGATATTGCTACCTCTGATTCCCAACTCCAAACAATATTGCACCCCAGATAAGGTCACGGCTGGCCAGATAACTTCTGTTGTGTGCAAACATCTTCGAGACAACCCGAAATCGAGGCACTGGAGCGCCGCTGTATTGGTGATAGGTGCTTTACGAGAGGCATGGCCCTGCAAATGAAGCAGCGAAGAGACTGGCACACAATCTTGAGCTGTTGGGCGTGCGGGCTTTTTGGCCTCGTCTATTTATTGTTCATGCCAAACGTCGATTGGCACACTTGGCTTGCTGGCGGAATATCGGGCGCAGCGGCCATGTATGGCCTACGCCGATGGGAATTCGGAACTGAGAACGACATGCGCCGCATCAGCGAGCTACGGCGCTCTCTTGAGCGAGAGGCGCGGTTCCAGAACGCAGAAGCAAATTGGCTTGATTCCGAACGTGACGAGCAATTACGCCGGACCGATCCCGGCGCATTGCCTCCGCTACAAGACGTTTTACCACCGCCTGCCGGTCGATACCGCGAGCGGTGAGCATTTCAGCCATGGCGCTGTCTATTTCCGCCTGACGGCCTTTCTGGACGGCTCCAAGCGCCTTATCGACCAGTTTTAGACCCGCAGCACGAACAGCGCCCATGGCCCCGCCAGCCTTGAAGGCATCAGTTACGCCCATGCCACCGGTTCCAGCCGCCTCGTCGCGCGCAGCCACGCGAGCGGCAGTTTCCGAGTTACCCGACACACGCTGCGAAGTGCGGGCGAACGTCTCCTCGATCCCGACGCGCTTTAGCAACTGCTGCGCCGCGTCCGGCCCAAGAATGACCTCGAGCTTTTCCGCGTTCCATCCCTGCTGGAACAGAGAGCGCGCCTTCGCTGCATCGTTGCGGGCCGTGCCCATGACCTGAGCGAGAGCCGAACGCGCGCCCGTGATCAGTGCCTCATGTTCGGCGGCCGACATGCCATCAATGGCGCGGGCCAGATCATCCGGCGAGGTAGCGCTCTTGAAGATAGACTGCCCAGTTTCAAGGGCGTCCTTGACCTGGCTTGCGCTGGAAAACACCTGCCGAGCGGTGGCATATTCCGGCACTTGCTGATCAACCGCCGACACGAGCTTGTCGCGAAGCTGGGCCAGCACGCGGGTTTCGTTGTTCTTGCCCTGCCGCTTACCAACCTCAATGGCATCGTCGAGGGTGCGCTTCACGAGGTCTAGGCCGCGCACATCAGGGGCAAATTGGATGCCCTCGTTTTGGCTAAGCCGGGAAGCCCGAGCGACTGCAAACTTACCGGCCGGCGTGTCGAGCACTGACTGTATTTCCGGCGTGACCTGCAACGGTTTGGCGCGCGCCGCTTCATACAGTGGTGTTGCGTCCCGCGAGCGCCGTGCCACGATGTCATCCGCCAGTTCCGAAACGTTCTTCCGAACACCCAAAACCGCGTCCAGATCGCGCGTGACACGCTCCCCAGCTTCCTTGCCGCGCTCCTCAAAGGCACGGCGCACAACCTGCTGGCCCGGCCCCGGCTCGGCAGCAATGCGAGCGGCCTGCTGCGTCAGGTTGGGTCCTAGATCGGCTAGCGTTGCGTCACGGCCCATCTGCCCAACTTGCTGGCCAACCTGATCGACTGGGATCGCATCGCGCTCTGCGGCTGACGTAATGCGCTGCGCGGCTACGTTGGCCGGTGCCCGATTGGCAATGGCGCCGCGAACACCGCTGACGGCGCTGCCGACTCCCGCAGCGGCAACCGGCACGGCGCCACCGATGGCCGCCCCTGTCACGCCGCCCTGCACGGCCGACTGGGCTCTATTCTCTAGACCACCCTCTCCTGCCCCGAAACCGCCTGCCGTTCCGATGCCGCCGCCAGACACCGCCCCACGCCAAAGGTTAGCGCCCAATCCCAATTCCGGCGCCATCCCGAGCAGCTTGGCACCTACGCCAGTCAGGCCCAGAGGCAGGGTGGACACGACACCGCCAGCAAGCTTGAGCCCGGTCGAGAGCGCTGGGTTTTTTTCGTCGAAGGCTTCGTTCTCTTGGCGGCGCTCGCCTAGCTGCTTGTCATAGCGGGAGGACCAATCTCCGCCCTCCCCGAACGTGGCGCGCACAGCCGCCTCGCCTTCGTCCAGATATTCGCCCAAGACCGGAATGCCACGCGCCAGGGCCAAGCCAACGTTGCCCGCACTAACGTCGCCGCGCGTGTCGACCGGCTCGTCGTCCATACCCCAATTCTCATCAGGGGCGGGCGTGGCGGACTGAGGACGGACAGTAAGGCGCAAAGGCGCGCCGCCACCCCCGGGCGAAGCTGCCCGCTGAAGGATCTGGTCTCCTACGCCCCAGTCATCAAATTCAGCCATCAGCGCTTCCGCTTCACGGTGTTGTCGCGGGTGTCGAGGTAAACGGCGCCGGAGGGCAGCGCTTCATACTGCGCACGGGTGCCTACTGACGGGTTTTCGTTGCTCTGCGGAGCTTGCTCGGGGCCTGCCTCGGGCTGGGGTGCCCCCGCGCCTGCCTGCGGCTGTCCGCCTCCCGGCTGATAATAGGTGTTGCCACGAAGCGCGCCCGACTTCTGATTGGCAAATTCCAGTCGCCGCTGAACGGCTTGCCGCGCGCGTTCGTAAATCGCCTTTCGTACCGGCTCAGGCTGATTGGCGGCGCCAGAGATTTCCATCAGGATGCCGCGCTCGCCCTCGGTCGGGGCTCCGCCGAAAATTGATTTGAGCTGCGATAGAGCCTGCTCGGTCGTGACCGCATTCAGGTTGGCAGTCGCTTCGGAGGCCTTGGGGCTTGCGATAAAGTCCGGCACCAGCCAATCCGGCAGATTGTTGCCTATCGCCGCCCGCGCGCCAGCCGTGGCGCCTGAATAGGCCTTCGGGCTTATCTCTTGAGCCTGCTTTATGAGAGCCAGCCCCCCGGAAGCTGCCGCTACGCCTTCGTCGGCTTCTAGGATGGCCTTCTTGTCCGTCGCAGTGAGTGGCTGCGCATCTTCACGCGGCATCTTTCCGGTCGCGATATAGGACTGGTAGCCGGGGTTGTCAGGTTTCAGCCCGATGCGCTCTGCGGCGGCAATCCGACCGTCAATCTGGGCCTGGATTTCCTCTTGCGGGGACAACCGGGTTTCGCGCGTAGCAAGTGTTCGTTCAAACTGCTGATCGCGAATGCCATCCCGGCTGCGCTGGTAATTCTGGTTGTCCGTGGCGACCTGTTGCCCCTGCTGATATTGCATCTGGCGAAAAGCCCGGTCTTCCTGCGCCAGCCCGAGGTCGGCAAGCGCCTGGGCGCCCTTGATATCGCCCGCTGCAAGCAAGCGCTGAGAGGCCGCGTTCAGGTCTAGCTTGCCGTCCGGACCAACGCCTAGGTCCGACAGAGAGCGCCGGGCGCCGCGCACCTGTTGCTCGTCATTGGCCTGCAAGCCGTTCTGGAAATCGCCAAACAAGCCGGCCACGCGGTTGCCCGCGAGCTGCCCCGTGGCAGCAATATTGAGCCCCGGAACTTCCCAAGCCATCAGTAGAGCCCGCCGATTTGGTTGCCGTTATAGGCCATGCCGCCACCGCCGCCTCCAAAGAGGCCGCCGATACCCTTGGCTATGCCGCCGATACCGCCCAGATTGCCGAGCAACGAAGTCCCGAGCGAAATCCCGCCCAACAGCCCCGCACCCTCAGCCTGCTCTTTCTGGGCCATAGCGTTGCCAATGCCGGTCTCAGTGTTCCAAGCGATCTGGCCCAACTGCCCCCGATAGTTCTGGCCCGCCTGCCCGACACCTGTCTGAATGCCGGCCTGCTGGCCTGCCATTCCAATGCCCTGCGCGCCGAGGCCGCCTAGGCGATCAAGCCACGAACCATATTCCTGCCCAGCAAGGCCGCTGGCTCGGTCGGTGATGGCCGCCGTCGTATTCCCGGAGCCAAGCATGCCCTGCGCCGAACCGGCCCTGAGCGCCGCCTGTGTGGCTTGGTCGACGCTCCATTGATAGCCGGGGCCAGCCTGAAACGCCGCCGTGGCATTCGAGTTTCCCTGCGCCCCGTTAATGCCCAGCGCATCGCCATAAAGCCCGTAAGCTTTCTGGGCTTGCGGCTCATAGGCGTCATACTCACCAAGAGCGCGGCCCGCGTAATCTTTGTAGGTGTCAAAGCCAAGCCCAAGCTGCTCCGACGCGCCCTTACTGCCTCGAACGAGGCCATTTATCTGCTTTTCAGCAGCCTTCGCGGCATTGCCGGAGAGAATGTCAGTGAGAGAACCCATTATGAAAGCTCCTCCAAGATAGCCCGCACAACGCGCTCAAGGGACTTCTGGTAATCGAAATAGGCCTGTGTCGGGCGCCCATCGGATTCGAACCAAGGCTGGTCGGGTTCGGGCAGCGGCCGGAGCTTCACGGTGACAGGCATCAATCCACCTTCGCCAAGGTCATGTCGCCGGCAACGAGCGCGAGATAGACGGGCTCAGAGCTAGCAATGCGCCATCTGCGGCCACGCGCCCCGGTCAGCCCGAGACGGCTGCGGAACACACGCTGTCCCCAGCGCGCCATCTGCCCAAGCTGGCATAGCAAGGGCGTCGACCACGTATAGCCGCCGTCGTCCGTCCAGCTTATTTCGAGCTTCGGGTCCGTCTGGTTCGGGTCAATCCCGTTCACCAGGCCGACACCCGTCGCTAGATCGAAGTCGGCACGAAGGACACGGATGCGAGCCGGGAAGTCGCCGGCCTGTGCCGTTTCAACTTCGAACCTCAGAGGCTCGCCCACTTCATCGTGGACCGCCTCGGTAAGCTCCAGCAGCCATTCTGATTTGCTATCGCCCACAAGCCAGCGGCCGGAGGCAAAAACGCTACGCTGCGCCCGCCACGTCGAGGACAGGTGCGATCGGCGCTCGTGCCACTTGCCCGTCGTCAGGTCATAGGTCCACGACCAGTTAGTGCCTTGAACAACGAGGCAGGGATGCCCGCTGATCGAATGACACCAGCAGCGAATATCGCTCCGGTTCGGGTCCGTCTGAATGAGCCAGTCGAGATAGGGGCGGGAAATCTTGGTGAGTTGGTAGCCGCTTAGGGCGTAGACCTGACAATCCTCGCCAACCAGCAGCAGGCCCTTGGAGAACCCATCCTCGAAGCCAGTAATGGCCTGAGCGCCGATAATGCCGCGCTGGATGATGGTGGAAAATGAAAACGGGAAGCCGGTCGGGTTGCCCTCATTGCTCCACACCTCAATTGAGGCTGAGCCGCAGGCATAGATTTTCCCCGAATATCCGACAACTCGGATCAGGCCATCCGGGTTGGATTCTGCCGTCGCCATATCGAGCGGGTCGAATGTCGTGGCATTGAGCCCCGAGGCAAACATGCGCCCATCGGAAATGCCCATGACGAAGTAGCCGCCCACCGATGCTACGGAGTTTGGCTGCGGCAGATCCGGGTCGGTAAGAGCGATGACGAAGTTGTCTTTGACCTCATAGGCGCCGGTATTCGATACCGCCACGACATCGGGCAGCGGGCGTTTGTTGTTCCGGGCGAAGATTACCGGGCCAGTTCCGGCGAAGGCGTCCACGACGATTACCGCACCGGTCAGGTCGACCTTGACGATGGCGCCATTGAAGGCCGCGTAGGTGTAAGGGGCGACCGTGAGGCCACCTCGAAAGTTCTCAAAGCCCACATTGGCGAAGCGGCGAAGTCCCGGCACACGACGCAGGACCGCAGGAGCAGATGCACCGCTCCCCAGCGGCTCAGCGTAGGCGTTGAAAAGCCGCCCGCCGTCCTCAGCGTGTGTGCGACCAGGCGAGGTCTCTGTGGGCAGCGGGATCGCTACCATTAGAAGAACATGCCCCGCGCGGTTTCATAGGTCGGACGACCCGCCTCCATCACGCGGATAGATTGGATCGCGCTGGGCACTGTGCGCTCCTCGGCCACACGGCCAAACATCGGTGCCACCTTCACTGAAAGCATGACAGCGAGCGGCTCTAGTAGCCGGGCCTCGAACAGATTGTCATTCGGGACACCGACAAGACCTTCGGCTTCCAGCCCATCCAGCCAAGGCCGAATGATCCGGCGCACACCGCGTGTCGTGCAGGCGTGGGGTTCACGGTCCGGCCCGAGGATGAGCGCAATTTGCAACGCGCGGCGGATCAGATCGGCGCGGGTCTTGGTGCCGCCTACATCATTGATGGTAGGAGCCGGACCCGAGCCCATGAACTGCAACCGGGCCTCGGTCGCAGCAACCGCCTCAACGTCAGGAGTGACGCCGAACATATCACCCGATGCCATGGCAAGTAGGAAGGCGATGTCCGCCGCCCATTCATCCTTGGTGCCATTGTCGGGGTCGTAGAAGTCAAGCACGCCCTTGGCGTCGAGCGTCCGCAGCATGGGGGCGAACAGGTCGCCGATGTCCTTCGCATCCTCTGCCGAGGCTTCCTGGCCCGAGCCCATGGGGCCGAGGCTGCGAAGCGCACGGTTGATGATCTGCGTCTTGGTTTCAGCCATGCCGCGCCCCTTATGGAAAAGGCGGCCCGAAAGCCGCCTCCTCTATCAGTCGTCGTTGGTGGGGTCGGGCTTCTCGACCGCCGGTTCCGGCGTCAGGTCGTAGCCTGCGAGCCATTCATCAGCGTCCGCCCCGCCACGGTATGCCGGCGGCACGTTGCGCGCCTTGCCCGCTGCCTTGGCATTGGCGCCACGGTCACGAACAGACGGCTTTTCGTCCTTCGGGCGCTCGTCCTGTTCCTTCACGCCAGCGACGTGGAAGAGCCGATTGAGCGTGGCCTTGGCGATAAGCTCGGCATTGTCGGTATCGACCGCCTTGCCCTTCTCCATGGCCACCCCGAACCATTCCACCGAAGCGGAATCGCCCAGGTACGTGATTTTAGTCTTGGCCATGGTGGGCCTCACTCGATCACGTAGAGGACGGTCAGCTTGACGGTGCCGCCATCGGTCGGCGTGGCACCGAACAGGATGTCGATGGTGTCAGCGGCCGGGTAGCGATAGCCCATGCCCAGCGAGCGGTTGGTACGCGCCACAGCACCGGCAGCCAGGGCTGCGGACGTGATGTAGCGGTCGGGATCGTCACCGTCGCCAACGGCGAGCGTGGCGCCCTGCGTCTCGCAGGCAAGGATCAGCTCGACGACGCGGGCTCGGGCCGGCAGCGGCACCATCTGGAGTACGTTGGTGTCCACCACGGCATTATCGAGCACGCGGACGGCGGTCGCCTCATAAACCACACCGGCCGAGATCGGCTGCGGGTTCGGAGGATCGGGGAACGGCAGAGCCGGGTTGATGTAGAAGAAAGCCATGGGAGCATTCCTTTCGGGGGAAATGAGACGGGCCGGAGCGCATCATGCGTCCGGCCCTATGAGGCTCACGCGTCGCCAACAGCCGCGACGTAGGCGGTGTAGACGCCCCAATCGATGGGAACGGTCTCAGCGGGCAGGTTGCGGTTGAGGAACTGCGTCTTGCCGATGCCATAGCAAGTCTCGATGCCACGACCCATGACGAAGCCGTAGTCGTCTTCCTTGCGCTCGGTGGGCTTGGGCAACTGGCCAACGGCATAGCCGAGGGCCTGACGACCAACGAGGAACACCGGGGCCACGTCGATGGCGCCAGCGCCGGCACCAGCGATCAGGGCGAGCTCGTCCATTTCAGGAATCTCGCGCACGATCACGCCGTTGAGGATGAGGTCGCCATCCTGGAACAGCGGGTTGCTGTCCACGCCACGGGTGCGGGCATCTCGGTTGAGCTGCTTCACATCCGGGTCGTTGGAGAAGTCGCGGAAGGCCCGCGAGCCGGCGAACACGATGAAGTACTCACGGCCGCCCTCGATGCGGATGGGGTGAATCTTCGGCACGGTGTTCTTGGCACGGCGCTTCATCATCAGCAGCGTGCCGTAGGACAGCTTGTCGGCGGTGTTGTCGATGTTCAGCAGCGAAGCCGCATGATCATTGACAACGTAGTTGCTGTTCACCGCGCCGTACTGGATGCGCAGACGATTGGCGGTGTGCCAGGTGTTCTTCTGGCCCGTGGTGGCGTTGGGGTAGTAGACGCCGTTCACGTTGGCATTGAAGTTGTCGCCCGGCGTGGCGCCGAGGTTCAGGCCCGTGCCGCCGACGTTGTGCAGAGCACGAATGATATCGTCGCGCAGGCGGTTAGCCGCGATCTGGGTGAGAGAGGGGCGAACCTCTTCCATCTGATCGATGACTGAACGGCGCATCTGCTTCTTGTTCAGAATGATGGCGTCGCGCCACCAATCGATGCGAAGCGGCCAGCCGTAGGACTTGAGGTCGTGCTCGTTGCCGACCAGGGTCTGATCGCCAGTGACACCGCCGGCCTTCGGCAGAGCCATGAGCGGGATGACGACTTCTTCGCCTTCGTCCTTGAGCTCGTTGACGCGGTGAATAACAGCCGCATCAGAGTTGCCCATATATTCGGCGAAGAGATTGTCGCGCTGATAGTCGTGCCAGACGCGCTTGCGCCATTTCTTGACGACTAGTTCATCAGGAGGGGTCATAACAGCCATGACTTAGGCCCTTTTCTTTCCAAAGGCCGGGGCGGAATTGAAAATGTCCTCCTCCGTAATCGAGCCGCCATGGGCGATCCCGGCGTTGCCGGCGGCTCGAAGTAGTGACGGAGGGGCTTGAATGGTTGGTGCGGCGCCTGTGGCGGGAGCGGCCTGCTGTGCCGGGGCTGTGCCCTGCATCTCAGCGAGGATTTTCGCTCGAACCTTGGCCTCGTAAGCCGCTGGATCGTTGCCGACTTCGGATATGACGGTGTTCTGCTGGTGCCATTTCACGATGTCGCCCCAAGGATCGGGGGACGCGCGAAGCTGGGCCTCAACGGTCTTTTCGTTGAGCGTTCCGGCCGCTACCGCCTGTTCCAAGGCAGTCTTGGCCGCAGATACCGTCTCTTTGCCGTGGTCAATCGAGGCCAGCCGCTCCGAGAAGTGCATGCGCGTTTTGAATTCGCGCTCTTCAATCGGGGAAACACGGCTGGCGAACTGCTTCTCAGCCCATGCGACAGGATCGGCCACCATTGACGACAAAGGATCTTCGTCGACTTCGGGCTGTGCTGGCATGTTCGGCTGAGGAGGGGCGGTGCGCTCGGTGATCGCACGCATCATCTGCGCGCGTTCTTCTGCCCACTGCTTCTCACGACGTTCTGCGTCCTGCTGGAGCTGCTTGCGCCACTCCCGCTCTTCCTTCAGCGCGCCGTATGAAACCCTCTTGGGTTCACGATCCTGAGTGCCGGCCTCAGCGAGGCTACCCGGTTCGCCGGGCTCGGTGGCGTCAGTCTCGTTCTCTTCCTCCACTTCCTCGATAACCGGGGCCGTAATGGTCTCGGTGACGGTCTCAGCGGGGGTATCGGTCGAGGCAAAGATTTCCTGTTCGTCGGAAAGGTCCGGCGTCATGTTCCACCTGTACGTTGGTTGGTTACGAGCGCCCGATTGACGGCCGGACGGCGCCGAGGTGCCGGTGATGACGCTCACCAGCGGAAGCGAAACTCAGAAAGACGGACGCGCCGCCTGCTGTTGGTTGCGCTGGGCCGCCTGTTGGGGCGCAAGCGCAGTGTCGACGCGGGTCTTATCGGCCTGCGTGAGCTTGAGAATGGCGCTAGCCCTCGTCTCATCGACGCGAGCCAGGGTTTCCATAATTTCGGGAGCCGTCATGCCCTGGTCGGGCGCGGCCTGCATATCGGGCTGTTGCGCCTGGCCGGCCTGAGCCAGCTTGTAGATGGTGTTGGCCTTCGTCTCCTCGACATCTGCCACACCCTGAGCCAGTTCGATTTGCATCGCCTCCATAGCGCCCGGAGGCGGCTGCTGGGGCTGCGAGGCCTGATCGAACGCGGCAAGGATTTCCTTCTGGGCGGCAGGCGGCAGATTGGCGGTCTGAATGAGCGCCTTGCCAATCGCCGCGACAACGTTCGGCGGCAGCGCCGCGCCTGCGGTCGTGAGCGCTTGACCAAGCGCCTGCTGGGCATCCTCACGCAGCGTGACCGTATCCGGGCCTTCATCCAGCACAAAGTCGACCATAACCTTGCCGATGGGATTCTCGACGCCGATCACCTGACCCCACTCGTTCATGCGGGGCTGGTTGACGCCGATAAAGCCCGCAAGGCCCTGATCATCGGTAATGCGGACGAAGCGGGCACCGGTCCAATTGGTGCGGATGGCTTCCCATGTCAGGGTGTAGGCCCGCAGCTTCATAGCGCGAACGCGGACGATGAACAGCCCGAGCTCGGAAATGGCGGCCTGTTGGAGCAGCGCTATTGCACGACCTGACTTGTTGGTGTCGCCCACGCCCATCGCAGTCGCGGTGTTGGGGCCGAAGTTCTCAATCTCTTCCTTGGCTTCTTGGAGTAGCTGCACATTGGCCAGAGCGACGTCTGTGTTGCTGTTGATGCGCAGCTTGCCAGACATGCCCTGCGGCATGGAAATGACGCCATCGACGCGCTGTGCCTCGCCACGCAGGCGCTCAACGTCGTTGACGATGCCCTCTTCGACAATCACCTGTTTGGTGTTGAAGGCGTGCAGGCTCTTGGAACGGCGATGGTTGATTTCGTCCGCCGGCCCCTTGAGGTTGCGCACGAAGCCGTAGCGGTTGCCCTTCTCATCGATGTTGCATGTCTGCATCGAAAACGGGTCGGTCGACTTGCCACGCCCGTCGACGAACGGGCTGTCACCCTCGTAGAGAATATCGGTGCCGGTATAGACGGCGCGCTTCCACATAGTGCCTTCGCGGAACCACACGTCGATGACACGGGCCTTCTTGAGCTCGCCATCCCACCAGAGCGGTTCGCGATCCGGGTCCATGGCGTCCGCGTAGCTGCTGTCCTGCGAGAGAGATGTCAGAGACCCTTCGATCTCTGCCTCTTTGTCGGGAAGCCAGGCCACGAGCTCGTCCTTGGCCATCCATTTTGCCGTGCCTTTGTAACGGGCATCGGCAAAGTCAGGCTTGAACGAACGCGGGTCGTAGAAGAACGTCTCAGCCGGCACACGAACCTGAACAGGGTCGTTGGATTCGTCGTCGGTAGGCTCGAGTTCCAGCAGAAACCCGCCGATGCCGGCAACACACAAGTCGAGCATCACTTCGGAGAGCTCGCTTTCCCAGTAGCTGCCGTCCAATGCATAGCGCAGGCATTGCGTCGCCACATCGGCGCCATCGATATGAGCCGGCGTGCGCGGATAGGCCTTCGGATCCTGCCTCAAGCGCTCTAGGAGCCCGATAACGCCGTTGATCTTGCGCGCGACGCGGTTGTAGGTGATCGCCGGTTGCCCGCGCTCGGCAAGGGTCGAAAGCTCCTTCTCGGTCCACTGCTTGCAGTGGAAATAGCGATTGGATTCCCGGCGCTCGTCGATCTCGTCCGACTTCATGTCCACGTAATCGCGCAGATATTTGCGGTACGTGGTCATGCGGTCGGCAGGCGATACCGTGGTTGCTGTGCCATCAGCCTCGCTGGCAGGAATGTAGCCCGGCCGCGCATCGGTAGACGGCACCATGCCCTTACGGCGGTCGTCAGGCGACACAACTCCCGGCGCCAGAACGACCGGCTGTTCGGCAAGCACTACCGCCATGAGGGCGAGCCCGCCGAGGTCTTGCCGATGGGCCGATAGCCGCTCGGCGCTTTCTCGGTCTTCTTGGTCTCAGACGGCAGCCACGGCCGCGACATACAGGCATAGCGCGCCTCGTCAGCGATATGGTCCTCGCTTGCCGTGTCGAGGTCTTCCGCGCGCACGGGATCGTGCTGGAGCACGGGAACGGTGCGGATGAACTCCTTGCAGGTATCAAACACGTACAGCATGGGCACTCCGTCCTGACCGCCTATGCGTTGGCGCATCTCGTCCCAGCCGCCCATGGCCCCGTTGCGGGCGATGCGCTTGTTGTCGGCGGGGCGGAAATAAACTTCGTGCTGAGCGAATATTTCGCTGCGGGCCGGGCCGCCGTCCTGCGTGAAGATCGACGGGTCAGCGACGGAGTAGGCAATCTTGTCTTTAGCGTCGCGGGCCGTGATGCCGGTCGCGACTTCCTCGGTCGTAAGCTTCAGGCCCGTGTTGGGCTTGCCTGGCTGGCAGCCGTACCATTCGCGATAGCGGATCAGGGCGCCGCGCGGGATGCCGTGGTGCTCATCCCCTGCGACACACCACCATCCAACCGAGAAGGGCTTCGCGCTGCCCCAATCGAATGAGCGGAACCGCATCCAATCGTCCGGCACCTCGAAGGCGTTGACGACGTTTCGCCCGCTCCACTTGTCGAAGAACGCGCCCTCGATCGCGCTCCAGTCGCCCTCAAGCCACGCCTTGACGAGCGCAGCAGAGCCGACCAGATGCAGCCGATTGATGTAGCCAGGGTCGCCATGCAGCAGCACCCGGTTGTCCGTGATCCGCGACGGGATCACTGCCATCTTGTGCGTCTCGCCATTACTAAGCGGGCGAGTAATAACCTTCGGGCCATGCGGGAACGGCACCAGCCCATAACGCGCCGCTATCCAGTGCTGACCTGCGCCGCCGGGGTTGGCGGTGAGTATGAGCTGCACCGGAACGCCGCCAGCCGAACGCAGCACGCCGAACAAACGATCGATGGGCGCGGGGTCAGGATATTGCCCGGCCTCCTCCACCCATGCGTCGGTGACGTTGCGCCCTTGGTATTCCTCAGCGTCCTTGATGCTGTCGAGATAGGCGAAGGCGACGCGCCCACCATTGGGCATGCGCCAGATTAGCTTGCTCTCGTTGAACTTGCCGCCGAGAGGCTTGAATATGTCCTTGCTGCGCTCAATCGCGTCTTCGCTCGACACCGTAGTGCGGCGGAACATGATCGCATTGAACTTCGGGCCGTAACGCTGTTCCTTAAGCGCCCACTTGCCAAGCACGCCGTCTGTCTTGCCGCCGCCGCGCGCGCCACCGAAGAACACCTCGGATAGCGGGCATTGCACCAGAGCCAGTTGGGGCTTGCTCTGCGGTCGCCAGACGATCCGCGTCTCAATGCTCGGTGACGTGCTCGTTTTCCCACTCGGCTTCGGTGGGGAGGTCGCCGCTGATTGCATGATTGATGTTCACGTTCTCAGAGCGCTCGACAATCAAGCCGTTGATCTTGGCAGCGTCCATCATCGCGGCGCGGGCGACGGCGAGGCCCGATGCTTCAGAGAGCGCTTCGGCTTTGTCCGCGATCAGCAGCAGGCGATTGGTCACTGTCTCGATGGTCAATGCAGTGCGTTCGGCGCCCTTGGTCTGCAATTCCGCGACACGGGCCTGCACCTTGTCATTCCTTGTCATGCGGCTAGCGTTCGGTTCGCTGGGCGAATATCCCGCAGCCTCATATGCCTCGGCTTGGCTCTTGCCCTTCGCTAGCTCCTGAGCGAACCGCTCATGGCGGGCGTTAGCGAGGATCGGCATTGCGCTTCGAGGCCTTCTTTGTGGCCTTCTTCGCAGGCGTGTTAGCCGCCACACGGGCAGCCATGCTGCGAGCATCGTCTTCGGCCTTGGCCTCTCCACGCATTACGGCATCAGCCGCGATTTCCATGGCGGTAGCGACATCTTCAGCATCGTTGCTCATGTCATCACCCTCTACCCCACAAAGAAAACCCGCCGCGCGGTGAGCGGGCGGGCCGTAAACTCAGGTAAACTCGATAAACCGGCACGAGCGAACCGTGCCCACTCCACCGGCAGGAGTGGAGCCCTTGAAGCCATTACAGCGCCGGGTTGCATTCGGCGGCGCTGGGCTCTGACGCTGACGGGATAGAAACCAGCCGGGGTGCGCATCGTGGAGAGGCGTGGCCGGTGTTGTTGTCGTGGACCGGGCGCCGGTCATCTCTTCGCCCTTGCGGGCGATAGCTTCCGGCGCCTGCGGTAGCCTCCGGATGATCAATCCCGGTGTAGCCGCACATGTTGCCGCCAGTCATATGGGCCGGCGCCGAAACTCTGAATCAAAAAGCTCCCGCGCTGCGGAGGGTACCGCGCAAATCAGGAGCCTGCCGAATCATACCCTTTTGGCCCCCGGTGTCAAATTCTTACGCCGGCTCTTTCTGCTTCCTCAACAGGCCCTTATCCGCAAGCCCGAAGGCCACAGCCAGTTCGTCGAGACACCCCCGGAACCGCCATCCGAGGCGGTCACGATCCGTCTTGGAAATCATGCCCCGCGAGGTCGCCACTTGGTCGAGCGTCAGCCCCGTGCCGAGCACTTCGCGAATGAGAAACACACCGTTGAGCCCTACGGCTGCGTCCGCTCTTGCGAGCCCCCTCACCGCTTCCTTGACCCGATCCGTAATGCCCTCGGTCACCATGCCGCCGCCGTCTACCGGTTCCTTGGTGGTGTCCATGGCCTTGATACCGCCGATTCCTGCCGCCTCGAACAGCGTCTGCCACTTCCGACCCGCCTCGAACTGGCAGCGGTCGATCTGCCGCCGGTCGAGCATGTACGCCAGCGTGTCGCCCCGCAGATTGCGAGTAACCGTGAGCGTAGACCCATCACCAGATGGGCAGGGGACGCGCGTGGCGGCAGGAATGACCCCCTTGGCGAACTCCGTAGCCCTGCGGTCGTGGATCGACTCCACGGGCGTCCTGACGCGCTTCTCGCGCTTATTCGCGGTGTGCTGGACGAATGCCTCTAGCTGCTTGCGTGCCATCAAGATTTGCCCCGCGCTTTATCGACGGCTTCCAGAAGAATGAACGTCGCGAACTCACGGCTCACATGGGACGAGGTGAGCCTCACATGGCCATCTTGGTCGACGCCGACCACAATCACGTCCTGATAGTCATCAGCGTTGCGCGCAGCGAGGCTGAGGCATTCGGCCGGCGTCATGTTCTCGTGCGGATTGAGTTGGAAGACTTGGGCCACCATCACTTTGGCACTCCGATGTAATCGGCATAGGCCTCGGCACCAGCACCCCTAAGAACCCAGCGGCGCGGGCTTGAGACGACTTTGACAAGGCCCAGCTTCCGCAGCTTCTGGCGCACCCTGTATTCCTCCCGATCAGCCAGACGAAGGCGATCGCCCGTCACAACGCGATGAAGGAAATCGAACTCTCGCTCTGTTAGCGCCATCACCGCTGCTCCTCTGCGAGAGCGGCGTCGATCATGGCGCGCCATGCTTCGTCTGCCGCGTAGTCGATAGAGTAATTCCATTCACCGGCAGGGAATTCGACGCGACCGCCTGCGTCTGACATCGCCGCGGTTGGCTCACGCATGGCCTCTATCGCGGCGCGGGAACCTGCTAACAAGATATCCCGGCTAATACCTTCCTTTGTCTCCCAAGACGGGAGGCCGTGGTCAGTCTTACCAGCAAGCGCCGAGCACATGCCCTCATGGATCGCCCTCGCGACGGCCTCGATCATGGTTGGGTTGCTCACTGCGCCTCCCTGCGTGCGTTGTCGGAGATGGAACGGGCGAGGTCGGTCATGCTGTCACCCGTTCGGCTTGAAGCACGTCGTTCCAATCGAGCCCGGCATCGGTCGGCATCTCGACCCGGACCTTAAGGCCGCGCGCCGACAGCTTGTGCGCCAGCCCGAACGCTGCGGACTGCCCTGCGAAGCCAGGGTCGTTGTCGCCGAAGATGATGATCTCCTTCGTCTCTGCGGGCGGCTCCCAGGCCATGAGCATGCCGGCGCTGACAGCAGCCCAGCACGGCACGCTCCAGATGATCGAAGCGGACAGCGCCGTCTCAATGCCTTCCGCGATGCCCATTATCGGGCCGGCCTCAGCGAGGCGGATCGCGCAACCCTTGTCGATCTTTCCGGGCATCAGCCGGCGCGGTGACGCCACATCGGCTTTGCGGCCGAGCTCGTCGAGGTACGTTCGATGCAGCGTGACGGGCTTCCCGTCCAAGCCCTGCACCTTTGCGATCATGGCAGGGTGCCACGTTGGCTCACCATCGCCCTGATAGCGGCACTGGTCGAGGCGACGAAGCGAGACAGGCCATTGATCCAGAAGAATGCCCCTGCCCGTCAGGTAGCGATCGACAATATCGCCCGACTGCACCCGGATAGATGTGGTCCACAGCCGGTTCATCGCGTCTTTCAGCGCCTGCTCGCTCCTCTCCTTCGCCGGGGCGGCCTGCGGGATTTTCCCCACGACGCCCTCTACGCGCTCAGCGACTTCCTTGAAGTCCCAACCGTTGATTTTCATCGCGAGTGCGAAGCCGTCGCCAGCGCCGCACGTCGAGCAGATCCACGATCCACGACCAGCCTTGTCGTCGAACCGGAACCGGTCTTTGCCCTGCTGACAGACCGGGCATGGGCCGTGCTTGCCGTTGAGATAGCGGCCATCCACCCCGAGCATCGTCAAAAGCTCGGGCCAGCGGCCGACGCAGCGATCTGTGAGAGACCCGCTCATGCTGCCTTCCTTTTCGCGTACCGGATCATGGAGGCGCGGACATAGCTGGCGACTTCGCCATCCGCTTCAATCGCCAAGCGCGCCAGGCCCTGAGGCCAAACGCCGAACTTCTGGCGGTATTGGTTGGCGGCCCAGCCATCCTTGTAGCCACGGGTCTGGGCTATCCCGAGGAACATCGAGTACCAGCGCTGCTTGGTCACCATGTCCGCTCTCGGCGACTTCTTGCCGTTCAGTTCGACCAGCTCGCCTTCGGCTGTTTCGATCTCAGCCTGCTTTTCCGGCTTGAACCCGCATGAAGGGCACACGTGCACTTTTGCCGGCTTAAGGAAGGTGCATTTCGGGCATTCCTTCGGCAGCGGAGCGGGCTTCTTTTCCGGCTCCGAGCTGCTTGAGGTGCGGGGCTTTCCGTCATCCAGGGTGTCGTGATGAATGTCTGTCACAAACCCGAGCCGCAGATGAGTGTCGCTGTGGTCGAGGATCAGACAATCCTCTTTGCCCGACGCCGTTCGCAGGCCGCGCCCAACGATTTGGGTGAACAGCATCTCGCTCTTGGTCGGCCGCGCCAGCACGATGCAGCGCACATCCCAGTCCACACCAGTGGTGAGACACCCGACGTTGCAAACGACCTGCACATCGCCGGCATGGAAGCGTTTCCGAATGGCCTCGCGCTCCTCCATGTCGGTGAAGGCGTCGATGTATTCGGTTGAGACGCCGGCCTCGATGAACCGCTTTTGCAGCCCTTTGGCATGCGCCCGGTCGACCCCGAAACACAGCGTCGGACGGCCATCTGCCTGCCGGCGCCACGTCTCCACAATGTCCGCCACGAGCGGTGACATCGCCTCGGAAAGCTCGCCCTCGTGGTAGTCGCCGGCAATAGTTCTGACGCCTGTTAGGTCAGGGTGAGACGGCGCAAAAACCCGGAACGGCGAGAGATATCCGCCGTCGATCAGATCGGTCGTCGTCGCTGCAATGAGCAGGTCATCGAAGTGCTTGCCCAACCCTTTGGTCCACGGCGTGGCAGAAAGGCCGATGAACGGGACACTGCGCCAACCGTCCTGCGCCATCCACTTGCCGTAGAAATCGAACCAGCGATGCGCTTCGTCGATCATCACCACATCGGCTTCGGGCAGTGGCCGGCGCTGCAATGTCTGGACGCTCGCCACCTGAACCGGGCGGTTCCAGTTCGTCATTTCGTGGGCGCCCTGGATCACGCCGACATCGCGGATGCCTTCGGCCCAAAACGCCGCAACCGTTTGATCCACAAGGGACAGCGCCGGCACCGCGAAGATGACCCGCTTGCCCTTTCGCAGTGCGCCTTCAACGATTGCGGCACCCAGCAGCGTCTTGCCGAACCCGGTCGGCGCTTGCAGCATCGGGCGTTTCTTTCCCTTGCCAAGGGATTGTCGGAGCATGTCGATGGCGAGGGTCTGGTGGGGATGAAGCTCACGCATCTCGGCGCCCCCTACCCAAACTTACAACCTTGCTCCCTTCATCAAGCTCGCCTTCCTGGCTAGGTTCTTCTCTAGCTTCTAGCTTCTGGGCTTTATCCCCCCTGTTATCCGAACGGTTATGGGGAGGGTTATCCGGGGGGTTAACCCCTGCCTTAAGCCGGGGGTTGCCGCCACGGGTGCCGTTGGCCTTATCCCGAGATGCGCGGTCTTCGTCGCGCATGATGCGGCGGGAATAGATGGCGCCGTCAGCGGCGCGGCTGAACACGCCGGCGCCCTCCAGCTCATCGGTCAGGCGAACAATGTCCCGAGCTGGGATGCCGCTCAGGACTGAAAGCTGCGCATCCGTCACGGGGCGGCCGTTGATCGCCAAAACTCCGCGCGGGCTGGCGTCATGCATGATGCACAACATCTCAATCCACATGCCTCTGGCGGCGGGGGAACAGGTGCGAAGCGCTGCATCGGCGCGCCAATCGGCGGGATAGAACTTCATCCATGGCTGCTTGGTCATTCGAACGTCTCCACGCTCCATCCCCCGCCCTGCTTGCGCGAGCGGGCCTGGACGGCGATGAATCGGAATGGGTACTGCTCAGCGGCGACCTTGATCTTCACGCGAGCGTCGTCCTGCCAGTGGCCCTTCACCTCGTGGATTTCGAGGAGGCCATCAGCGCGCATTGCCGCGAAGTCGCCGGTGTAGAAGGTGTTGTCGGCCAGCCGGAGCTTCAGCCCCTCAAACCGCCACCACAGATATTCTCCGGCGGCGCGAAGCACTTCGAGGTGCTCGGCATATGCCTGCTCCGTCTTATTCATCTGGCCCGCCTTGAGACGGCCCAGCGCCATTAGCCCGGCGGCGGAATGAGAGCGCATCATCGCAACTCCACCGTGCCGTTGAGCTTCTTGCGATGCTTGGATTCGCGCGAACACGCCCACGTAGAGCGCTTCTTCACCCCTAGGTGTTTCGCCTCAATGCGCTTCGCCTTGGCGATGGCCGGCACGTCGGTCTTCGTGGTCTTCACCGCGTGACATGACCGACACAGTACGTCGCAGTTCGCGAGCACGGGCTCGCCGCCCATCGCGTCAGGGATGCGGTGATCGTAATGGATATCGCCGGTCGCCAGAGGCCGGGTGCACTTCTCGCATTGCCCGCCCGAGCGCGCCCATGCCGCGAGAAGGACGGGCTTGGGGAATTCCCGCCTCATGCCGCCCTCCTCTCGGAAGGCTCGCCGTACACGACGCCGTTCTCGGCGCCCCATGCGAACATGAATTCGATGAGGTCAGACATCTCCTGCTTGGAGAGATCCGATGAAGACTGGCCCCAGGGAAGGAAGGTCTTGCCGTCCAAGCCGGGCAGGAACTGGATTTCCCGCCCGCAGGCATGAAGGAACAAGACCTTCCACTGGTCCGGAGTGTATCGATTGCCGCAGTGCTGAACCTGCTCGGCAACGTCAGTGAGCATTGCCCACATGCGATCATTCTGCGGCAGCGAGCGCTTTGACGCCTTGAACTCGACGCGCGTGCCCATTGGCGCCTTGGATATCCAATGAGCCGCCTTGGACCGTTCAGCCGGCCCGTTGAGGACGATGAGCGCGCGCCCCATGGCTCAGCCCTCCCCGATGCGCGTCATATGCGCTTCGTAGAGGCTCTCAGCCTGTTGCCGCAGATGGAGCGGCAGCGCCGCCACATCGTCCGAAACCAGATCCCACGACTGCGCCAGAACATCGGAATCGCCAGCAGCTGACAGATTCTCATCGATGTCGGTGAGGATATCCTCCGGGGTGACGATCTCCGGTTCAGGCGCGGCCGCCGGTGGTGAAGGAGCGCGAACCGGAGCTTGGGGGCTATTCGCCACCATCTGTTTCACGACCGGATCGCGGGGCTCGATGGGTGCGGGCCGGCTTTCGATTGCAGGCGGCGCCGGGGGCCTCGGGATAGAGGGCGTGAAGTCGCGCGCAACACCCGCCCGCTCGTCTTCGATCTCTTCCTTGAGATAAAGGCCGCCCAGAACGTCCGCGAACCCGTCGCGCAGCGCGAACGCACGAGCGCGCATCTGGAGCATTCGATCGGGGAATTGCTGCCAAGGGCCGCTCTTTCCCCACAGGCCAGCGCGCTTCGCATCCACGACGCTGAACGAACGAATGATGGGCTCAATCTCGTGCCGGCGCTTCGCTTCGCATACGGCTACACGATCGTCGCCCTGCCCTTCTATCCGTTCCCGGACAAACTCGCAGATGCCGGAGGCGCGCACGAGGCTCATGGCGCCGTCACCCCAGATCGTGGGGCGACCGTTCACGACGGCGATGCGCTGGAGCGCGGTCATCGGCGGGAGGCCAATTTCCATGCCGTGCATGATCGCCACCATGCATTTCTCAGGGGTATCGAGCCCCTTTGGCGCCATGCCGGCCACGCAGATGGCCTTGGCCAGACGGTAGGCGTCTTCCATCGACTGCGGGACGATGGCGCGCACGGCTCCGCCGGAAAGCATCACGGGATTACGGGAGGCGGGTTCAATCGCGTTCATGATCAAGCCACCTTCCGCTGGTCTTCGATGGTCACGCCGGGCGGAGTAGCGCCGGCATCCACGACCTTCTGAGCGAGCTTCTGGAGCAGCGCCTTCACATCCGGGTTGTCGCGGAGCGCGATATAGAGCGCGTCCTGATCGGTCACGGTCGCGACCTTGATGGTGCGGACCGATGCGGCCTTGCCGTAGGCGCCCTTGATCGGCGCAGCGGGGGCGGTCTCGACCGGCGGAGGGACAGGAACCGGGCGGCCGGCCTCTTGGGCCTGACGCGCGGCGGCTTGAGCGGTCATCTGCCGTTCTCGCTCCGCACGCAGCTTATCGTTCTCAAAGGCGTCCATCGCAGTGCGGATGGTCTTGGCGCCGGCTTCGGCCTCGCGAGCGACCGGAAGCCACTTGGCGTCAACCTCGCGGCCCGCCTTGAGATGCGGCTCCTTCGCGATCTTGTGGCCTTTTTCGACGAGAGCCTTCAGCTCCAGCAGGCGAGCCCGCAGCGACTGCGCGCGAGCGGCCATCTCATCGTCTCGGATCTTGGCGTATTCGGCGGCGCCTGCCTTGGCGGATTCGATCTGCTCGCGCAGCGCCTCGGCTTCGTCGAGCGGGCTGTTGTTGTGACCGATCTGTGCGGCCACAGCCTCGTCGAGATCGGGCCACTTCTCGCCCCGCTCTGCCACGGCGACATACGTCTCGTAGCTGATCGGGGACGTGCAGACCCAGGTCCAAATCTCGCTGGCGTCGACCGGGTTGTTCGACTTGAGCGCGACGATGGCGCCTTCGTGCTCGAAGATGGCGACCGGCTCGGGCATGCGACCCTTGCCGCCCTTGGTCCGATAATAGCCGATCTGCGGCTGGCCCTCGTGGATCGGCATTTCCTTGCCGGACAGGACGGCCTGCCAGTATGCCCAAGGGCTTTCTGAGATTGCGGCGGCTGTGCTATTCATTGTCTCGTTCCAGTGAAGCCGCCCGGTGAACCGTAGGGATGCGCGAAGCCGGGCGGCCGATCTTCGCTACGTTGGTGTCAGCGGCCGCCCATGAGCTTGTGCAGTGGCGGCCGGGCAGGCATCGGAAGCGGCTTCACCGTCGAAATGCCGTAGGACCGCATGAAGCGGCGGACGCGCATCACGGGAATGCTCATCAGCTCGGCAATCTCTGTCGGGGTGTGGCCAGATTCAGCGAAGTCAGCAATCTGGCGAATGAGGTGCGGGTTGACGCCGGTCATCACTCAATCATCCAAAATCGCTGAGAGGAGGTTGTCGCGCTCGATGGTCTCCATGACCTTCAGCTTGAGCTGCGCGACGGTGATGCCGCGCTTCCGTGCGGCCGCTCGCCAGAACACGACGCCGGAATCGCGCTGTACCGGACGGCCATTGGCTCGCGCCGTCGCGCGTTCGTCGCCCTTGGCGCGAGCTCGGGCCACGATGCCGACGATGCTGTAGTAGCCAATACGCAGCCGCGAGCAGATTTCGCTTGTGCTGCGGCCCTCGGCCCAAAGGTTGAGGACAGCGTCGTGATTATGAATTTGCTGCATTGTCAGAGCCCTCCTCGATCCACGGAGCGATCCGAAGCGCTGTTGCGTTCGACCCCCGACTGACGAGAAGCAGCCCCCTCGCCGTCACGGTGCGCAGCAAGCGCACTAAGCCGCTGTTCCAAAATCGCGATTTGCTCGCGGATGTGTCTTGATTCATCACGGGCCTTGGCCTCCTGGGCCGCGTTGGCGTTATCGATGGCGGCGCGAACGCGCTCGACCGCCCGACTGCGCGGGTTCGTGGTCTCGCCGTAGAAGAAAGACTTGGCTTGCCGGAAGCTGATGCCGGCCCGGCGAGCAGCACGAGCGATCATGCTCTCTCGGGTGTCCTCGGGGCCTTCTGCGCCAAGGAGGACAATCGACTGCTTCATTTCGAGGGCGACGTGCATCTCACTTTCCGCTTTTCTGGAAGAACTTTCCAACATTCCGGAATCCTCTCGTGCTGTTCTGGGAACAGGCAGAGAGTGACTTTGCAGAGGAGTTGGAACGGGAATGAAAAAGCGGCCGACCGTCAGCGATAGGAGCGAGATCGGCCGCCAGAGTACCGGCAGGGGAGGAACCCGCCGGGATACGAAGAATGGATGGGTGACGGTTGGCGCCTTGGTGGGCGGCATCGTCAGGAAGACGCTGGCTAAGCGAGACGAATGAGCAGGTCACGGCAATGACCTCGCTCGGAATGAGACGGTAGAAATCCCCCGACCTGAGCCAGGAAGGGTGGTCGATTGGCTATAGTGCTGCTTGCTGTTCGCGTGCAGCGATATACCCAGCCGCTTACAGCGGGCGCGAAAGCCGCCCAAACTGATATGCAGCGAAAGATCAGCGATTATTTCAGGGGCGCCCTTATGCTGCGCCGCCATAGGGCGGATCGCGGCTATCTGCGTTGGGCTCCAATCCGAAGGACGGGCCTCTAATGCACGGACCTGCTGAAGGCCCTTGTCGCGCCAGTAGCTCATGCCGCACCCGCTGTCTCGCGCGGGTACAGGTCGGGGCGGAGATCATGACGAGAGACGCCGGTAAGGCGCTCGACCTGCAAAACACGTTCAGCAGGGACGCGGCGCCACTGGCCGATAGCCTGCGAGGTGATGCCCATCAGACGGCTAAGCGCGCTAGCGCCGCCGACTTCTTTAAGCGCCGAATCAAGGGGTGTCTCTTGCTTCATCATGAAAGCAATAAAAGCACGGCTTGCATCTGCGTACAAGCGATACTTTCATGGACGGGCGAGATTTCACGCACGAAGAATGGCCCATGGCGACTCTCGGCGTGATCCTAAAACAAGCTCGTATAGCGAAGGGCCTTGATAGGCCTTACGTCTCCAATAGCCTTGGCGTCTCTGTCTCAGCCGTAGGGCAGTGGGAGCGGGGCGATAACGAGCCCTCGACAGAGAACTTGCAGCGGCTTTGCAATCTCTATGGGATCGATGCGGGCGCTGCCATGCGTGGCCTTTTCGCGCTTTCTCGTATTATCTATGACGGCCCGATGCCCGATCCGGACGAATTGTCGTCGGAAGATGTCGCGGCTGACAGATCGCGCTTAGACCCCGATCCCCAAGCCACGGTCGGCAGCGAGACCGGAAGGCGCGGCATCCCGAAGGACACGCTTGCGCAGATCGACGTGACCGGCGGCATGGGCGGCGGCGGGCTTACGATCATTTCGGACGGGGTGCCAGGCAAGCGCGGCATGACGTTTGCGGCCGAGAACGTGCGCGACTATTGGCGCCTCCCCACCGAGCTTCTGGCAGGCATGGGCCTCCACCCTCACGACATCATCGTCATCCCCGTGCAGGGCGACTCCATGGCCGGTACGCTCAACGAGGGGGATTATGTTCTCGTCGACACGCGGCACCGCCTGCCCTCCCCTGACGGGCTCTATGCACTTACCGACGAGTTCGGCGGCATAGTCGTGAAGCGGCTGGAGGTTTTGCGGCGCACCGAAGAAGACGTTCTTATCCACGTCATCTCCGACAATGAACGGCACCCGTCCAAAGACCGGCTGCTTTCGGAGTTCCAAATCATCGGCCGGGTGGTCCGCCGGTTCGGCGTGATCGGTTAAATTCTGGCACTGCTTTTACGCTGGATGCTTTTTATGCGTCGTGATGAAAGTATCGCTTGCATGTAAATGAAAGTTGGGCTTTTATATCCTCATCAACCGATGGGGACCACGCCGCAATGGCGCCTCCATCAACCACTCGATGGGGAACGTAGATGGCACTGGCTGCGACGGGCACTTCCGAACCAGAGATTGGTAAGTCGATCGTCTTCTACGACGGCGACGAGTGGGTCGCTTATGTAGGCTTTGTCTGCGTCGGGCGCTTCATGACCGAATGCGGAGCGCGCGCTCGGGTCGCCTCTTGGGGCGGGGCGCTGTCATGATCGACGCCGCAATTTTCCTCTGCGACCTCACTGGCAACATGGCGCGCCCTTGGGCCGAAGCCGGGGTTGAGTGCTGGTGCGTTGATATCGAGCACAGCATTCGCCGAGACCGGCAGGAACTGGTTGGCCGGGGCGTCATCAACTTTGTCTGGGGCGATGTGCGCTCATGGAGGCCGCCAGAAGGCCGCCGGATTGTGTTTGGCGCGGCGTTCACTCCTTGCACTCATCAAGCAGTGTGTGGCGCTAGAGATTTCATAAAGAAGGGCGGCTACATGCTGAGGGATGGCTTGGAGATGTTCGAGGCTGGGCGGCAAGTATTGGCATGGTCGGGCGCCCCTTATTGCTGCGAAAACCCTGTCGGCGTCCTGTCGAGTGTTCCCCACATAGGAAAGCCTGATCATTATTTTGATCCGTGTGATTACACGGGATGGTGTGAAGCGGACAACTACACGAAGAAAACATGCCTCTGGGTTGGCAACGGCTTCGTGATGCCCCCTAAGCGCAAGGCGCTCAATCTCGCAGCCCCTGACGACAGAATACATAAGGCGCCGCCTAGCGATGACAGAGCAGATATCCGATCCGAGACCCCGATGGGGTTTTCGGTTGCAACCTTCCACGCCAATGCGCCGGCTATCTGGAATGTGCCGGAGTCACTACGCAGGGGGGCTGCCTGATGCCCTCACAATCATCATCGCCCTCACCCGAGAAGGGGGTGGCGCTCAATCCTGACCGGCTGAAGCTCGCCCTCGACGCCTTCTATGGCGACGATGCGTACAGCACGACGCTCGATGGGATACGCGCCGCGATCATCGCATGGGAAGCAAGTAAGCCTGCGGTCGAGAAGGCCGCGCCTGATCTGCTGAACGCGCTTCAATACTACGCCGATCCAGAGACCTACGCACCGCATCCTCATGGGATTGGCTTCGACCGTCGCGACAAGAGTTATGTCGCTATCGCCGCCATCGCTCGTGCGGAGGGCAAGTGATGTCCAAAGGTGAGCCCGAACACGACTACGATGACGACTTCGACATGGACGGCTGCTGGAACTGCGGCGGCTCAGGCTTCGTATCGTCCTGCTTTGAAGAATTTGCCTGCGTCGACCCCGAGGAAGGCTGCGACCTCTGCACCCACCGTTGTGACGTATGCCGCCCCCGCGCCGCCATCGCTCGTGCGACGGAGGGCGTGTGATGGCTCGCTCGCTTTCTGAAATCTTCTTCGTCGACCCCCGCGTGGAAGCCCTGCTTGGAAAATCCAGCACCGAGCTCGCGGATATGGGACTGCGCGAATTCTTCGAACTCGCTTGGTCTAAGGGCGTCGAGTTTCAGGTCCGGCAGGACGGATTAGCTCCGGGCCTGACGATTTCTATGTCCAATGAAGCTGTGAAGGAGGCCTGACATGCTCGGTCATTCAGGCAGCGCAGACCTCATGACCCGCGACTTCTCGGATCGCCCGAACGGCAAGGAACACAAGACCCAAGCCGTACTGCGCCAGATGCGCGACCGCATCAATGAACTTCGCCAGTCGTTGCAGAACGATATCACAGAACTGCAAGCAATCCTCCCCGATCTATCGGACTTCGACCCGATGGGGGACATGCACGCCTACTGCGACGACGCTCTGGCGAACCAGATCTATTTCGCAGAGCAGTCGCTGGACCGGCACTTCGGTGAACTGGTCTGCGACGGCCACCCCAATGACCCTAGCTCGCGCGTCTATCGCGTTGCGGCGGAGTAGATCCAAATGAGGTCCAATCTCCTTTTATCCGGCATGGGAATGGCAGCGCTCAGTCTGGCGCTCTCCTCCAGCCAAGGCCCGTACGAGCGCTATCCCGCGCCGGCGCCTTCGTCCTCCAAGCGTCCGAAAAACTGGCATCGCATGGGGCCTCCCGCGCGCGGCGGCTCCACCGTGAACCGCTCGGCTCGTCACAAGTTGCTGTTGAAGGGTGTGCGCCCATGAACCCGTCCTCCCCCACCCCCATTCACCTGGATACGCTGGCCGATGGTGGCCCGGCTTTCCCGAGCGTCCTTTATAAGCATTACCCGGTCGAGAATTCGGCTTCCGATGGCATGAGCCTACGCGACTGGTTCGCAGGGAAGGCGCTAGCCGGGCTTCTGGCTAACCCGTGCGGCCCTATTCAGGCAAACAGCATGTCTGGATGGCAGTTCGTAAACTGTGACGCGTCGAGTGTCTCAGCCTTCTGTTATGCGCAGGCCGACGCGATGTTGAAGGCCCGCACCCTCTCCGAGGTCGGAGGGCGCCATGGGTGAGCACAAACATGCCTCGACTCCTTGGGCCGAAGCTGGCGGAACGGATTTCCGCGACGCGACCGGCGAACTAGTCGGAATGACCAACCCTACCCGCAAGGATGCCAAGCACCTGCGGGCTCACATCGTCAAGGCAGTGAACTGCCACGACGATCTGGTGAACGCCCTCAAAGCCGCTCGTCCTTTTCTGGCGATATCCGATGACGACAGGGCACACGAGCGCCTGAAGCTGGTGGAAGCCGCCATCGCCAAAGCAGAGGGATCATCCAAATGACCCTCTCTCAATTCATCTGGCATGCCCTTCTTCCTGCAACCGGCATGGCGTTCACCGCTGCTGTTGCCGCCGGCTGGGCTATCGGTCTGGGAGTGCCGCTGTGACCGACCCCAACATCATCTTCTACATCTTCGCGACCATGCTCGCCGGGGCTCTCCCTTTCATCGTGTTCATCGTCCTGATGGCGAAGAGCAAGCATCGAGACGCCGGGTTCCATGTGAGCCGCCGTTCTGACGACGGCATTCACGGTGACGTGGCGATCGTTCCTGAGCGGAGGGCTTCATGACGCCCCCAGCACAGACAGCGGCGGTGGTCCGGCATTTCGTCGTCTTTTGCTCGCCCGGCACCTTCGTCAGCGAGACCTCTGAGCGCCCGATATCCGGCTGGCATGTCGACGAGGCCATCGGGATGGTCGATTCCATCAAGGAGCGCCACGGAGCCACGCCCTACGGCTTCCGCTTTATCACCCGGTCGCGCGGTCCTGACGAACTCGACAGCTCGGTAAGCGCATCCAGCCCGTTCTATTGGCTGGGCGGCACTGTCCGCACCTATGAAGAGGTCGTAGCGGAGAACCTACGTCACGAGGACACGCTCCGCTTCAACATGAGGGTCAACAAGATCGCCCGATGCGTCACCAACTGCAACTCGTGGAAGTTCACGAGCGCGCTTGGCGAAACCGACGTTGTGCTTCCGTGGCCCGCCGGCCGTCTCCTCCTTTCGCAGTCGGAAGGGGAACGGTGATGGCCTACGGCGACTACAAAGGTCCGGACAAGCCCGACAAGGGCCACGAGGGCGGTAGCTGCAACCGGGGCCTCTGCCAGTGCGCGCCGGCCCGCTGGTGGAACCACGGCTCGTACTCCTGGTACTGCGACGACTGCCGCGAGGACATCGAGACCGACGTCGTGAACCGCATCGACTGGGCTCGGAATTTCTTCCCCCGCCTCCAGCACCCAATGTTCGAGACGCGCGCCATGATGGACGCTCGCTCCCTCCCCTCAGCGGAGCCCACACCATGACCGCCCTGACAGACGAAGAAGTGGTGCAGATCGCGCGTGAGGCGGTTGCGAAGTCCGACTGGCTCATAGCCGATGCCGGTTACGACGAGGAAACGATGGCCGCAATTTGTGCCGGTTCCTATGATGAACTGGATGCAATACAGACCGCCATCCTCGGCGCCCGCGCCGTTGCGGCCAAGCAGAGCGGCGGGGCGGGCGAGCCGGTGGCGTGGCTGCGGGAGGACCTGATACTTCGGGGTGACCGAAACGTCATATTCGACCGCGAGCATGCGGAACGTTCGGCTCTGCGCACCGACGAGTGGCGCGTCACGCCCCTCTACGCCCATCCTCCGGCAGAGCCCGCTGTGGTGCCGGCCAGATGGAAGCTGGTTCCGATCGATCCGACAGAGGCGATGATAGACGCGGCTCTTAAGGTGGACTGGTCGAACGAAGACGAGCGCGCTGTAGCCGTCAATGTCTTCCATGCCGCCATTGCCGCCACCCCACCCTCATCCACAGGGGATATGGAGCGAGAGGGCGAACCTACCTACACTTCGACGCAGGCAACGAATTGCGCCGTCTGTGGTCAGCACAAGCACACCCCGCTCCGCGTCGACCGCATGGGCGGATATGTGTGCCTGACGTGCATTGATCGCGAGATTTGCAAAGAGCCCCCCGCGCCGGGTGATGATCTGGTGGAGCGGCTGCGGCGCTATGAAAGCAATGTTTCGCATGGGCCGGAAGGCTGGAACCTGTGTACCGAAGCAGCCGCCCGCATCACTGCCGACGCTGCGGTGATCGCGGCCATGAAGGCTGGCGAAGACCCGACCATGTGGGACTTCTGGAACAAGAAGGCGCGTGAGCTTGCAGAGAAGAACAC
>Ga0247732_10000283_pt1 | contig 29471 bp, 29 predicted proteins | sample UWRJL163409C2_FD_180940 | JGI IMG/M metagenome (GOLD analysis project Ga0247732, IMG submission 180940) | Plant litter microbial communities from Arlington Agricultural Research Station in Wisconsin, United States - UWRJ-L163-409C-2 | ecosystem: Environmental > Terrestrial > Plant litter >...
ACAAGATTGTGCGCCGCCTAGCGCTCCCGAATCGCGCCCTGCGAGGCGGTCACGACGAAAGTATCAGGCTGCGCCATGGCATGTTCTGCGAAAGCCCCGTCAATGGCGACCTGCACCCGAGACAGGTTTTCACTCGCGACGAGCGCGATGGCGGCGCCACCGAAGCCGCCGCCCGTCATTCTCGCACCGATTGCACCGTTGGCCTGTGCGGTCTCCACCGCGAGGTCGAGTTCGGGCACCGAGATCTCGAAGTCGTCGCGCATGGAGATGTGCGAGGCATCCAGCAGGTCGCCGATCGCGCGGGGCCCGTCGGCCTGCAGGGCGGCCACGGTGTCGAGCACGCGCTGGTTCTCGGTGACCACGTGGCGCACTCGGCGGAAGGTGACGTCGTCCATGATCTCGCGGGCCCGCGGCAGGTCGTCGACGGTCACATCCCGCAGGCTGGCGACCCCGAGCAGGCTGGCACCGAGCTCGCAGGAGGCGCGACGCTCGGCGTAGCCGCCGGTGGAGTGCTCGTGGGTGACGCCGGTGTCCATGATGAGCACGACGAGGCCGGCGCGGTCGAAGCCGAGATCGACGATCTGCGACTCGAGGCTGCGGCAGTCGAGGAACACGGCCGAGTCCTTCTGGCCGAGCAGCGACGCGGACTGGTCCATGATGCCGGTGGGTGCGCCGACGGCCTTGTTCTCGGCAAGCTGGCCGACCTGGGCGAGGGTCTCGCGGTCGAAGCCGAGCTGCCAGACGTCGTTCAGCGCGAGGGCGACGGCGCTCTCGATCGCGGCAGAGGAGGAGAGTCCGGCGCCGACGGGCACGTTCGACTCGATGTAGATGTCGAAACCGGGCACGGCGGCGAGGTCTGCACCGCGCTGGCCGAGGGCCCACGCCACACCGAGCGGGTAGGCCGACCAGCCCTCGAGCGCCTCGGGGCTGAGCTCGGCGAGCGGGATCTCGACGGCTTCGTCGGCGAACGAGCTGGCGACGCGGGCGATGCCGTCCTCGCGCAGGCCGAGGGCGACGATGGTGCGCCGATCGATGGCGAAGGGCAGCACGAAACCGAGGTTGTAGTCGGTGTGCTCGCCGATCAGGTTGACCCGCCCCGGAGCCGACCAGAGGCCGCTCGGCTCGTGGCCGAACAGGGCGGTGAAGGTCTCGGCGGTGTCGTCGCGGATGTCGCTCATGAGGGTTCTGCCACTTTCTCGAGGGCCTCGCGGATGCGGGCTGCCGTCTGTTCGGGGAGTACGTCGCCGATCCACGCACCCATGGCGGCTTCCGAGCCGGCCAGGTACTTCAGCTTGTCTGCGGCACGACGCGGGGAGGTGATCTGCAGCATCAGTCGGATGTCGTCGCGGCCGACATCGACCGGCGCCTGGTGCCAGGCGGCGATGTACGGCGTCGGGGTGTCGTACAGCCCGTCGATGGCCCGCAGCAGGCGCAGGTACATGCCGGCGAGCTCGTCGCGCTCCTCATCGGTGGTGCCGGCGAAGTCGGCGACGTGGCGGTTGGGCAGCATGTGCACCTCGATCGGCCAGCGGGCCGCGAATGGAACGTAGGCCGTCCAGTGCTCGCCGGCCAGCAGCATCCGTTCGGAGCCGCGCTCGAAGTCGAGGATGCTCTGAAACAGGTCGCCGTCGAAGCGCTCGATCGAGTCGAGCAGTCGCTGGGTGCGCGGGGTGATGTACGGGTAGGAGTAGATCTGGCCGTGCGGGTGGTGCAGGGTGACGCCGATCTGTTCACCGCGATTCTCGAACGGGAAGACCTGACGGATGCCCGGCAGCACAGAGAGCGCGGCGGTGCGGTCCGCCCATGCCTCGATCACCGTGCGCGCCCGGGAGCGGGTCTGGCTGCCGAACGAGCCCTGCGTCTCCGGGCTGAAGCACACGACCTCGCAGCGCCCGATCGAGGGGAGGGTGCGGCCGAGGCCGATGGCGGAGAGTTCGTCGAGCGGGTAGTCCTGCCCGAGCTCCGGACCGAACGAGGGGGAGCGGTTCTCGAACACCGCGACGTCGTACTGGTCGGGCACCTCGGAGGGGTTGGTCGCCGTGGCCGGGGCGAGCGGGTCCTGGTCTGCAGGCGGCAGGAAGACGCGGTTCTGCCGGGCGGCGGCGATGGAGATCCATTCGCCGGTGAGCGGGTCTTGCCGCATGGTCGCGGTGGCCGGGCGCGGGTCGAGCACGCGGGCATCCGCTTTCCGTTCCGCTCCGAGCGTGCTGTCCGCGTCATCGAAGTAGATGAGGTCGCGTCCGTCTGCCAAGAGGGTCGCGCGTTTGACGATCTGGCCCATGGTGCCTTTGTCCGATCTGGAGGGAAACGCAAGAACGTTATCCCGCATTGACAATAAAACGCAAATAATCGAAACTCGACGGATGACCGACGCCGCACCCCTCCTTCCCGCGGCCGTGCGGCGCGCCCGCATTCTCGAACACATCGAGGCGCAGGGCTTCGCCCGGGTCTCCGAACTCAGCGCCCTGTTCGGTGTCTCGGAGGTCACCGTTCGGGCCGACCTCGAGTCGCTCGAGGTGCAGCGTGTGCACGGTGGAGCGGTGGCGACGCAGCGCACGTCGGCTCCGAGCACAGAGCTCGCATTCGAACAGTCCCTGCTCGACGCGAGCGACGAGAAGCGGCGCATCGGAATCGCGGCGGCGGCGATGGTGCAGTCCGGTCAGGCCATCGTTCTGGATGTCGGCACCACGACCACGGCGGTCGCGCTGGCGCTTCTGGAGCGCACCGACCTACGCGATGTCGTCGTCATCACCAACGCCCTCAACATCGCGATGCTGCTGGAGGCGGCGATCCCGCGCTTCACCGTGGTCGTGACCGGCGGAACGCTGCGCCCGCTGCAGCACTCCCTGGTCGACCCGCTCGCCGGGGCGGTGCTCGAACACATCCGTGCCGATCTCGCCTTCATCGGCTGCAGCGGAGTCGATGTCGTCGCCGGTATCACCAACATCAACCTGCCCGAGGCCGACGTGAAGCGTCGCATGCTCGCCACAGCAGCCCGCAGCGTCGTCGTCGCCGACAGCGGCAAACTCGGCGTCGCGCAGCTCAGTCGGGTGGCCCCGCTCGTCGACATCGATGCGCTGGTCACCGTCGCCGAGGCGGACACCGCGGCCCTCCGCGCGGCGGGCCTGGATGTCATCCTCGCCTGAATGCCGTCGCTAGGCTGGTCGAATGCGCGCCCCGACCGGACAGCAGTTCGTACTCAGCCACAAGACCGCCACCGCCGTGATCACCGAGGTCGGAGCGGCCATCCGTCAGCTCTCCTTCGACGGCGTCGACGTGATGGAGCCCTATGCGGCCGATGTCGTGCCGCCCTTCGTTTCGGGCGGTGTGCTGGTTCCCTGGCCGAACCGCATCCGCGACGGGATCTGGCACCTCGACGGCGAGGAGCAGCAGCTCGACCTCACCGAGCCCGACAAGCACAACGCCATCCACGGCCTGGTGCGCGACCGGCCGCACACGGTGATCGAGCAGACCGAGAACGCGATCACCCTCGGGCTCACCATCTACCCGACCCGCGGATACCCTTTCGAGGTCTGGTCGGCCGTCCGCTACGAGCTCACCGACGGCGGCCTCGTCGTCACCCACGACCTGCGCAACGTCGGCGACGTGCCGGCGCCGGTCGCGGTCGGCGTGCACCCGTTCTTCCGGGTCGGCGACGTTCCCACCGACGAGGTGGTGCTCACGACCAGCGCGGCCTCCTGGATCGAGACGGATGACCGCCTCCTCCCCACCGCGACCCTGCCCGTCGACGGACTCCCGTTCGATCTCCGCGCTGGCCGCCCGATCGGCGACCTCGCCCTCGACGACGCCTTCGCGGATCTCGGCTTCGATGACGGCGAGAGCATCGTGACCCTGCGCGCGCCCGACGGACGCACGGTCGAGCTCTGGCAAGACGAGAACTTCCCCTACCTGCAGATCTTCACCACGCGCATCTTCCCGCGGACAGACGGTCTGGCGACCGCGATCGCGATCGAGCCGATGACCGCGCCGGCCGAGGCCTTCAACTCGGGCGACGGGCTCCGCTGGCTGCAGCCGGACGAGTCCTGGTCGCTCTCCTGGGGCGTCAGGTATTCTGAAAGAGGCTGATCAGCCGAATCCCGGTCGCCCTCGGAAGGATTCCCGTGGCCACCACACTCTCCGCTGCATCCGAGCAGCATGACTCCCGCGTGCCCTCGCGTGCAGAACTTCGACGCTGGCGTCAGTACCTCGCCGACGAGCGGGCCGAGGCCGCCGTCTACCGTGACCTGGCCGGTCGGCGTGAGGGCGAGGAGCGCGACATCCTCCTGGCCCTGGCCGAGGCGGAGGGGCGGCACGAGGAACACTGGCGGGAGCTGCTCGGCGACCAGCTGGGCAAGCCGCGCAAGGGTGACATCCGCACTCGTCTGCTGGGATTTCTGGCCCGACGCTTCGGCTCGGTCTTCGTGCTGGCGCTCGCCCAGCGCGCCGAGGCGCGCTCGCCCTACGAGGCCGATACGGATGCGACGGCCGCCATGGCCGCCGACGAACGCATCCACGGCGAGGTGCTGCGCGGTCTCGCCACCCGGGGACGCAATCGGCTATCTGGCACATTCCGCGCGGCGGTCTTCGGTGCCAATGACGGCCTGGTCTCGAACCTCGCGCTGACCATCGGCGTGAGCGCGAGTGGGGTGGCGACCCACGTCGTACTGCTGACCGGAATCGCCGGGCTGCTCGCCGGTGCGCTCTCGATGGGCGCGGGGGAGTACGTCTCGGTGCGGTCGCAGCGTGAACTGCTCGACGCCTCCACCCCCGATCCGGAGAGCAACCGTGCCCTGCCGCATCTCGATGTCGACGCCAACGAGCTGAGCCTGGTCTACCGTTCGCGCGGCATGACCCCGGAAGAGGCCGATCGGCACGCCGCCGAGGTGCTCGCCGACAACAGCCTGGTCGTCACCGAGGAGGCCGACGCCCACGAGGCGATCGGCACTGGTCTCGGTGCGGCGCTGTCGAGCTTCTGCTTCTTCGCGTCGGGCGCGATCATCCCGGTCATCCCGTACCTGTTCGGTCTCTCCGGGCTGCCGGCGATCCTCATCGCCGCAGGCCTCGTCGGTCTGGCACTGCTCGGCACCGGCGCCATCGTCGGCGTGCTGTCGGGCGGCCCGCCGCTGCTGCGCGCACTGCGTCAGCTGGCGATCGGTTACGGGGCGGCGCTCGTCACCTACCTGCTCGGGCTGCTGTTCGGCACCACCACCGGCTGAGCGGCTCGACGCTTCGAGCTACAGGGACCCGTGCTCGTGGGCTTCGGCAGCCTCCTCGAAGGGGATGTCCGTGGAGGAGGCGGCCGGAACATCCGAATGCTGGGCCACCGGGTCGCCTGCGGAGGTGACGGCCTGCGCCTCGGCGAGGCCCTCCTCGCTCACGGCGGTCACCTCGTGATATTTGTCGCGCATGATCGTGCCTCTCGGGATGTGGTCGGGCGGGCTAGCGGAGTTCATTGAGAACGCTGACGGGAATCTCGCCCTGGTCGGTCATCGCATCGTAGGTGAGCAGGGCGCCGATCTCCAGGGGCGGGCCCACCGACGCCAGCCAGTGCGCGTCGAAGGCCGCGACGATCACGGTCTCGCCCATCGCGAAGCCGTCCCCGTCGAGCTCGTGCAGGTGTGGAACTCCGTGGTCGATCACGAAGAACCGCCGCAGCTCGCCGCGTGCCACCGTGAGGCCGAACTGCAGCACCTCGCCCTCTCCCGCGATGTGCAGTGACAGCCGCAGCGGCGCAGCATCGGCAGGCAGCGGGCGGTCGAGCTTGGCGCGGATCCAGATGCGATCCCAGTCCCGCGACAGGCTCACCCGCGCCAGCTGGGGTGCCGGATGTCGTGGCCTGACGTCGTGCAGGCGCCTCTCGCGATGCATGGCGGTCACGGTAGGCCCGACTCGGCGTCAGCACTAGTGCTGCGGGTACGGTCGAGGTCATGAGCGAGACGGATGCTGCTGCTCTCGAAACCCGCCTGCGCGAGCTGCTCGCCCGCACCGCGACCGAGCTCGCGCACCGAGGAGTGCAGGACGAGGCGCTCGGCGTCGCCACGCGGGGCAGGGGCATTGCGCGGTTTCGTGGCGCGGACAGCATCCGTCCCGCCGGGCGGGCCTGGCGGCTGGGCGCGCTGCTGCTCGGTCGCGGGGGCGAGCTGTATTCGACGGCACGGGTGACCCGCGCGATCCCGCCCCTGCGCGGGGTGACGAACCGCTCGCCCGAGGCCGACCAGCGGCGCGCGGAGCGGCTGGCGGCATCCCGCGGCGGGTTCGCTGTCGGGGAGAACGTGAATGTCGGCTACACGCCGATCGCGCTGGACGGTGATTCTCTCGCTCGCGGATCGGGCCCGCTCTCGGTGCGCGACGGCGAGCTGTTCGTGCGCTGGGCCCCTGGCGACGGAACGACCTCGCTCGAGCAGTATCTCCACGAGCGCGTCGCGCTGCTCGCGCCACCCGAGTGACCGGCTTCGCGAGTAATTCGCTTTCCCACCCGACGCGCCGTATTCAGGAGGTCGTGGGGCCGGTGGTGCAGTGGAGACGGATGATGCACACATCCGCACCACCCGTCCCACCAGTACCGCGACCTCCTGAATAATGCCGCGAGGTATCGCGCACGCCGGGTACGGTCGAGCCATGCAACGCATCGGAGTGCTCGGACTGGGGAGGATGGGCGCGCCGATCGCGGCGCGGCTTGCGGCGGCCGGTCACACCGTGACCGGGTTCGACCCGAGAGGGGCGGCGGGCGGGACGCTCGGCACGGCGGGCGGCGCGCTGGAGCTCGCGGCATCCGTCGATGTCCTGATCACGGTATTGCCCGGCCGCGCCGAGACCGAAGCGGTCATGCCCGGTCTGCTCGCGGCGATGAAGCCCGACGCGCTCTGGCTCGACCTGACCAGCGGTGACCCGGCGCTGTCGGAGCAGCTCGCCCGCGGCATCCGTTCCGTCGGCGCGCCGATGGGCGGCGGCCCGGCCGAGGCGCAGGCGGGCACCCTCACCCTGTTCGTCGGCGGGGCGGCGGCGGATGTCGACAGCCTGCGACCGCTGCTCGAGACCATCGCATCCCGCATCGAGCGGGCAGGCGAGCGCCCGCAGGACGGCCAGGTCGTCAAGCTGCTCGCGAACCTGCTCTGGTTCGGGCAGGCCGTTGCGGTGACGGAGGCGCTGCTGCTCGGGGTCAGCCTGGGCTTGTCGCTGACGGCGCTGCGCGACATCCTTCCGCGGAGTGCCGGGGGCAGCAGCTTCATGGACAGCCACCTCGACCGCCTGCTGGCCGGAGACTACGCGGAGACCTTCGGCCTCGACCGCTGCGTAGAGGAGCTGGACACCCTCTCTGCGCTCGCCGAGACGGTCGGCACCCCGTTCGCGCTGTCGACCCTGGTCGCCGGGCTGCACCGCGAGGCGCTCGCCGTCTTCGGCCCTGTCGACGGTGAGCTGCTCGTCGCGAAGCTGCTCGAGCAGCAGGCGGGCATCGACCTCAGCGCGTCGTCGTGAGGGCGGGCTGCGTGCTGCGCAGCACCGAGAACGCGTGCTCCAGGTCGGTGATCAGGTCGGCCTCGTCTTCGATGCCGACGGAGAGCCTGACCAAACCGTCGCTGATCCCCTGGAGTGAGCGGTCGGCGGAGCTCAGCTGGGAGTGCGAGGTCGTCGCAGGGTGCAAGATCATCGAGCGTACGTCGCCCATGTGCGTCATGCGGGTGAACAGCTCTACGGCGTCGATCACGGTGCGGGCGGCATCCTGACCACCGGCGAGCGTGAAGCCGAACACCGAGCCGGCGCCCTTCGGCAGGTACCGCTCGGCGAGGGCGTGGTGCGGGCTGGATGCCAGGCCCGAGTAGTCGACGGACGTCACCTCGGGTTGACGCTCCAGCCACTGCGCGAGAGCCAAGGCATTGCGCGAGTGTCGCTCTACCCGCAGCGACAGGGTCTCCAGCCCCTGCAACAGGAGAAACGCGTTGAACGGCGAGAGCACCGGGCCGAGCCGGGCCGCGATGATCGACCGCGCGTAGGCGGTGAACGCCTCGGCGCCGAAGCGGGAGACGTAGGTGCTGCCGTCCGCCGCCGGCGTGGAGAACTGCGGGAACTTCTGCGGATACCGGCCCCAGTCGAAGCTGCCCCCGTCGACGATCACCCCGGCGAGCGATGCCCCGTGGCCGCTCAGGAACTTGCTTGCCGAGTGCACGACGATGGATGCACCGTGGTCGAGCGGCCGCAGCAGGTATGGCGTCGCGGCGGTGCTGTCGATGACCAACGGCAGCCCGGCCTGCTCCGCGAAGCCGGCGACGAGTTCGAAGTCGATCAGGTCGTTCTTCGGGTTCGGAATGGCCTCGGAGTACACGGCACGGGTGTTCGGCCGCAGTTTCCGCTGCCATTCGGCGAGATCGTGCGGGTCGTCGACGAACTCGACCTCGATGCCGAACCGGCTGAAGTTCTCGCGGAACAGCGTCTTCGTGCCCTCGTACAGGCTGCGTGTGGCGAGGAAGTGATCGCCGGCCTTCAGGATGGCGAGCATCGCGACCGTGATCGCCGCCTGCCCGCTGCCGACGACGATGCTGTCGACGCCGTGTTCCAGCGCGGTGAGCCGCGACTCGACGACCGCGTTCGTCGGGTTGCTGTTGCGGGTGTAGACCCATGCGCCGTCCTCGCCCTCGAAGCGCGCTTTCGCGTGATCGAAGGAGTCGAAGACGAAACCCGCGGTGAGATTGATCGGCGTGATGCGCGCACCGAAGCCGTCGCCGATGGTCTCTCCGGCGTGCACCTGATCGGTGTCGAAACCGAAGTGGTCGGCGCCATAGGGCTTGTCGGTGGTGGTCACGGTGCTTCTCCTTCGCGGGTTGCTCCACGGTAGGGTCCGCGGTCGTGTGCGGCAATGGCGACCGTTCACACGGCGACACAAACGCGATCGAGCCTGGTCGGCATCCGAGTGCCCTTATAGGGTCGACGGATGACACGGCTCCAGCACTTCGGATGGTTCTTCGGTCGCGGCTTCGGGCCGCAGGGCTGGGGTCGCTCCGACTATCTGTGGAACTACCGTTGGCAGGAGCCGCGGATCTACCAGCAGTCCATTCGCGAGCTCGAGCAGGCCGGACTCGACCTGCTGATCATCGAGGATGCGCTCTCGCTCGGCTCTCCCGAGACGATCGACCTGCGCGTGCGCGGCGCCTACGGCGGCCCGAAGCACGACCCGCTCATGCTCACGCCGTACCTGTTCGACGTCACCTCGCACATCGGCATCACCCCGACCATCAACGCCGGCGCGTACCCGCCGTACCTGGCCGCGCGGCAGTTCGCCACCCTGCAGCATCTGAGTTCGCACCGCTTCGGCATCAACCTGGTCACCGACGTGAAGAGCGCGCGCCACTTCGGCATCGACGAGATCTCGCACGACGCCGCCTACGACCGGGCCGAGGAGTGGATCGACGCCGTGCGCGGGCTCTGGCACAGCTGGGATGACGGCGGCCTAGTCGAGAACACCGAGACCGGGCAGTTCGCAGACGGCGCGAAGATCGGAAACTTCCGTCACGAGGGGGAGTACTTCCGCACGGAGGGCTCGCTCAATGCGATCCCGTTCGCTTCGGAGGAAGGCGACCCGATCATCGTCTCGCCCGGTGGGTCGGGTCGTGGGCTGGCCTTCGCCGGTCGCAACTCCGACGTGCAGCTCGCGCTGACCAAGCTGACCGTCGAGGGGGTGAGGGCCTACCGCAAGAAGATCCACGACGCGGCGATCGCGAAGGGGCGCCGGGCATCCGACATCACGATCCTGTTCGCATTCATCCCGGAGATCGTCTCGAGCGAGGAGGAGGTGGCGCGCATCGTCGCCGCGTCCGAGCACCCCTCCGACGCGGACATCCTGCGCCTGCTGGCGAACCAGTCCAGCGACCTGGAGACCGACCTCACGACGCTCGACCTCGACCGCCCGCTCGACCTGTCGGTGTTCGGGCAGCACGTCTCGCAGGGCAGCATCGCGAGCCTCACCGGAGGAGCAGCGGATGTCGCGGAGGTCAGCCTGCGCGAACTCGCCACCCGCAAGGCCCGCAAGGGTCGCATCGACGACGGCAGCGGTTTCGTCGGCACCGCCGAGCAGGTGGCGGACTTCATCGAGCGTCTCGGCGAGGAGGCCGACAACGACGGCTTCATCTTCTGGGGCGACCTGCACCCGGTGACGGTGCACACGTATCTCGACCGCCTGGTTCCGGAACTGCGGCGCCGAGGCATCCTGCGCTCCGAGTTCGGTAACGGCGGGCTGCGCGCGAACCTCAACGACTTCTAGCCGCCCCCAACGGTGAGTTGCACGTTTTGGTTGTTATGAGGGGCTGAAAGGGACCAAAACATGCAACTCACGCGGCGGCGAGGCGAGCGCGCACGCAACGAAGGCCGAGACGGTGCTCCGTCTCGGCCTTCATCCTGTCGCCGGCCTGGGCGCCGGCGAGCTCGTCAGACGATCGGGTCGTCGCGGTCGACGGTGTTACGCGTCACCCGCTCCCCGGTGCCGGGGTCTACTGCCGCGCGGGACGTCGACGTGGTCCGCCGACGTCGGGTCATCAGAACGATGCCGAGGATGATCCCCACCACTCCCGCGACCATCAGGATGTAGCCCACCAGCTGCAGGTTCAGCCACGCCACCTGGATGTTGACCGCGAAGGCCAGGATGGCGCCAACCACGAAGAGCACGATTCCAGTTCCGAGACTCATCTTTTCTCCTTCGTTTGCCGTCGTCGCCCGCAGGGTCAGACGCGTCGGTTGCCACTGAGGAAACGGAGGAGGAACACGATGGCGGCGATCACCAGCAGCACGAGTCCGACCCAGATGAGGAAGTTCAATGACGAGACGAATCCGCCTGTGGCGAGCAGCACGATCGCGATGATCGCGATGATGATGACGAGGATGTTCATTGTTGTTCGCTCCTTGGTTGTGCACGCGACGGGTGCGCGAGCGCCACACGACCGTATGGCGCCACCCAGTAAACAACTAGTTCAGTGATCTAGCAAACGGTTGACAAAGCAGGAAAACGGGAGTGAGTCCGGGTGGGTCAGCGTCGGGACTCGGAGCCGATCCCGTCCACGGTCTCGCGCATCGTGGTGAGAAACTTCACGATGATCCGGCTCTCCTCATCGGTCAGCCGCTCGGTGGCGCCCGACATCTGCCGCAGCGCCGACGCAATGAGGGGGCCGGTGTCGTCGGAGGCAGACGGGGTCGGGATGATCTCCGCCGAGCGCTTGTCGACGGTGCTGGGCTTGCGCACGATGTGGCCGCTGTCCTCGAGGCGCCGCAGCAGAACGGTCGTCGATGCGCTGGAAATGCCGAGATAGCGTGTGACGTCTTTGGAGGCGACGACCCGCCCGGCCTCATGCTGGTCGAGGATGAAACGCAGCGCGAGCAGATCGTTCTCGCCGAGGCCCATCGCCGCACCGGTGCGCCGTCGCATGGCGGCCTCTGCCCCACGGTAGGTCTGCAGCGCCTCGATCACGCTCATCGTCTGGTGATCGTTCGAGTCGTCTGCGACGGGGCGAACCAGGTCGCTGAAGTCGAAGGAGTTCGTCACGCCACCACGCTAGGTCGAGATAGCTAGTTTCTCTAGCAATCTCCGGGAACGGCCAGCGGATTCACGGGTGCCGGATAGCGGTGCATACTCGACCGTGGATAACGCGATACCCGCGATATCCAGTGAGGTCGAACTGGAGTGCGTAATGCCGAGCGATGATTCGTGGCCGGGGCGCGTGCTCGGCGATCGCTACGAGATCGTCGATGTGCTCGGCCGCGGTGGAATGGCCAGTGTCTACCGGGCTATAGACCTCCGGCTCGATCGATTCGTGGCCGTGAAAATCTTCAGCGGAGATGTGGCCTCGGCCGACGATGTGCGTCAGCGCGCCGAGATGGACGCGCTCGCCAAGCTCAACCACCCCAACCTGGTGACCCTCCATGACGCCCACCTGGATGCGTCAGAGCCCGGCCCGAGCTACCTGATCATGGAACTCGTGGACGGTCCAGACCTCCGCACCACGCTCGACCACGGTCCCCTGCTGGGCGACATCGTCGCTGCGGTCACCACCGACATCGCCGAAGCCCTGGTGACGGTGCATTCCCTCGGCTTGGTGCACCGTGACATCAAGCCCGCGAACATCCTGCTGCAGCCGACCGGGCTCCCCGCCCCGAGATTCCGAGCGAAGCTGGCCGATTTCGGGATCGCGCATCTGATCGGGGCCGATCGACTGACGGCCGCGGGAACGGTGGTCGGAACCGCCGCGTATCTCAGCCCGGAGCAGGCCACGGGGGTGGAGGTCGGCCCCGCCGCCGATGTCTACGCGCTCGGGCTCGTGATGCTGGAAAGCCTGACCGGCCGACGCGTCTATTCGGGCTCCGTCGTCGAGGCGATGACCGCGCGCGCTGCGCTCGACCCGTCCGTGCCCGGGGATCTGCCCGGCGACTGGGCGACGCTTCTCACCTGGATGACGGCCCGCGCGCCCGAGGACCGCCCGACCGCCATGCAGGTCGCGGTGCGCTCGCGGGAGATCGGTGCCCAACTCGAGGGCTGGGCGATGCACACGGAGGCGCTCGCCGCAGACGATGCCACCGAGGCTATGCCCGCCCCCACCAAGGTAATGACCGCCGAAATCGCCCCGACCACGAGCTCGACCACCGTGCTGGCCGCGGCGCCGCGCTTGCCACTCGGCGGGGAGAATCCGAACGAGCCCGTGCGGGAGACCCGGCGGACGGATCGCAGACGGCGATCCGCCGCGATCATCGCCGCAGCCGTCCTCGCGCTGGCGATCGGCGCGGTCTTCCTCGTCGTCAGGGTGGGAGCCGGCCAGGAGGAGGCTACGCCGTCGACCACGACGAGTGTGTCGCCGTCGCCCTCCGCCACAGCATCCCCCAGCCCGTCCCCTGCACCGTCCACCGCCGTGGTGTCGACCGTCGCGCCGGTGGCTCCGCAGCCGGGCAAGGACCCGCAGCCGGGGAAGGCTCCCCAGCCGGGGAAGGCTCCGCAGCCGGGGAAGGGCGACGGTCCGGGAACCGGTCCGGGCAAGCTGAAGGACAAATAGCTCGGTGACTCGTTTGCCTGCCGGTAACTTCGCCTCCGTAGTGTTCGCGGGATGACCGCAGCTCCCGCCCTCGCCCGCCGCCTCGGTCTCGGAGACGCGACCGTCATCGGGCTGGGGTCGATGATCGGCGCCGGAGTCTTCGCCGCCTTCACGCCCGCCGCGCAGGCCGCCGGCAGCGGCTTGCTGATCGGCCTGGTGGTGGCCGCCATCGTCGCCTTCTGCAACGCCGCGGCATCCGCTCAGCTCGCCGCCCAGTACCCGACATCGGGTGGCACCTACGTCTTCGGGCGCATGCGCCTCGGACCGTGGTGGGGATTCGTCGCCGGCTGGAGTTTCGTCATCGGCAAGACGGCGAGCTGCGCCGCGATGGCGCTCACCTTCGCCGCCTACGTCGCGCCGCCCGGCTGGGAGCGCCCCGTCGGGGCGGCCGCCGTGATCGTGCTCGCCGCCGTCAACTATCGCGGCATCACCCGCACCGCGAAGCTCACCCGCATCATCGTCGTGGCCGTGCTCGTTGTGCTCGCGGTCGTCGTGGCCGCCGGGCTGTCCACCGGATTGCCCGCCGTGTCGTCGATCGGCGCGGGCCTGGTCTCCCACGGCGCCTACGGCGTCCTGCAGTCGGCAGGGCTGCTGTTCTTCGCCTTTGCCGGTTACGCCCGCATCGCCACGATGGGGGAGGAGGTGCGCGACCCCGCCCGCACCATCCCGCGCGCCATCCTGCTGGCGCTCGGCATCACGGTCGTCGTCTACGCCGTGATCGCGGTGGTCGCCCTCGGCACATTGGGCGCCGATGGAGTGGCGCGAACGGATGCCCCGCTCGCCTCGACAGCGGCCGCGTCGGGTTGGCCATGGGTCGGCCCTGTCGTCCGTATCGGCGGAGCGCTCGCCTCGCTCGGCGCTCTGCTCGCTCTCATCGCGGGCATCGGCCGCACGACGCTGGCGATGGCGCGGGAGGCGGATCTTCCGCGGTGGTTGAGCGCCGTTCATCCGCGGTTCGCCACTCCGCACCGCGCCGAGGTCGTCTTGGCCGCCGTGGTCGTGCTGATCATTCTGGTCGTCGACCTGCGCGGGGCGATCGGGTTCTCATCCTTCGGAGTGCTCTTGTACTACTTGGTCGCCAACCTGGCGGCCTTCACCCAGACGAGCCGGCGGTACCCGCGGGCTCTGCAGGTGCTGGGCGCGCTCGGTTGTGTCGTGTTGGCCTTCACGTTGCCGTTACCGTCGGTGTTGATCGGGAGCACGGTGGTGCTGATCGGTTGCCTGTACCGTCTCGTCCGCCTTCGCCTCGCTTCGTCGTGAGGTGCGGGTTCGCGTGCCCTTGCCGCTGACAGCGACGCAAACATGCAACTCACTGGGGACGGATACGTAACGTAACGCGTGGGACCGGCAGGATGGGCAGGGTGAAAATCACCATCATCGGCGGCGGCTCCACGTACACGCCCGAACTCATCGACGGCTTCTCGCGACTGCGCGACGAGCTGCCCATCGACGAGGTCTGGCTGGTCGACCCCGACGCAGAGAGGCTCGCCCTGGTCGCCGGCGTCTCGCAGCGCATGTTCGACCGGGCAGGGCATCCGGGGCGCATCCACGCCACGAGCGACGTCATCGCCGGCGTCGCCGATGCCGACGCCGTGCTGTTCCAGCTGCGCATCGGCGGTCAGAATGCGCGACACGGCGACGAGAGCTGGCCGCACGAGGCATGCTGCCTGGGGCAGGAGACCACGGGTCCGGGTGGTTTCGCCAAGGCGCTGCGTACGGTTCCGGTGGTGCTCGACATCGCCGAACTGGTGCGCACGCACGCCAAGCCCGATGCCTGGATCATCGACTTCACCAACCCGGTCGGCATCGTCACCCGGGCCCTGCTCGAAGCGGGCCACCGCGCCGTCGGACTCTGCAACGTGGCGATCGGGTTCCAGCGCAGCTTCGCAAAATTGCTGAACGTCGACTACTCCGCCATCTCGCTTCAGCACGTCGGCCTCAACCACCTCACCTGGGAGCGCGGCGTCACCGTGGCCGCGCCCGACGGGCCGCGCGAAGTGCTGCCCGAGTTGCTGCATGACCACCTCGATCAGCTCGCTGCGCACACCCACATGCCGGCCTCGCTGCTCACGCTGCAGCAGGCGGTGCCGTCGTATTACGTGCGCTACTACTACTTCTCTGACGAGGTGCTCCGCAACCAGATCGGCAAGCCCACTCGTGCCCAGTCGGTACTGAAGCTGGAGCAGTCGCTGCTGAAGAAGTACGCGGATCCCACCGTCGACTCGAAGCCGGAAGAGCTCGAGCATCGTGGCGGTGCCTATTACTCGGATGCCGCGGTCGACGTGATCGCCTCCCTCACGACCAACCGTGGCGATGTGCAGATTCTGAACGTGCGGAACAATGGCACGATGCCGTTCCTGCCCGATGATCACGTGATCGAGGTCCCGTCGCGGGTGACCTCGGCCGCCATCACCGCCGAGCCGATCGACCCGCTGCCCGACGACATGATCGGGCTGATCAGTCACGCGGCAGCGTATGAGCGCCTCGCTCTGGACGCGGCGGTCAACGGCGGCCGCGACCGGGTGCTGCGGGCGATGCTCGCCAACCCTCTGGTCGGCCAGTACGACAAGGCCGAGCGCCTCACCGATCTGCTGATAGCCGAGAATCGTCACCACCTGGCGTGGGCACAGTGACGCCTCCCGCTACTGAGGCGGCCGCGACCGACTACGTGCTCGCCATCGACGGCGGCGGCACCAAGACCGACGTGATCGCGCTCTCGACCGAAGGTCGGCTGCTGGCCCGGCGCCGCGGTTCGACGTCGAGCCCGCAGGCGATCGGGCTCGAGAAGGCGGTAGCGGAGCTCGATGGCCTCGCGCAATCGATCGTCGGCGAGCTCGGAGCCGCTGGGGTGCAGCAGACCAATATCTACCTCTCCGGCCTCGATACCCCGGAGGAGATCGACGCACTGGGAGGCGCCATCGCAGGTCGCCCATGGCTGCGCGGCACGCCGGTGCTCGAGAACGACCTCTTCGCCCTTCTGCGCACCGGCACCGCATCCCCGAGCGCGGCCGTCGTGGTGATCGGCACCGGCATCAACGCTGCGGCCGTTCGTGACGACGGCGCCACCGCCCGCTTTCTGGCCCTCGGCACTATCTCCGGCGACCGCGGCGGCGGGTCGGCGCTCGGCAGCGACGCACTCTGGCATGCAGCCCGCTCCGAAGACGGACGCGGACCGAAGACCATCCTCGAATACCTGGTCCCGGCGGTCTTCGGGCTAGGCACTGTGCGCGAGGTGAGTCTGGGCCTGCACTTCGGTCGGCTCGACGATCGTCTGGTGCGCACCCTGAGCCGTACCGTCCTCGACGCGGCCGGCCAGGGGGATGCCGTGGCCGGCGCGATCGTCGACGTCGAGGCCGCAGAGGCGGCCGTGATGGCGTCCGTGCTGCTGGAACGCCTCGAATTGCAGAACGCCGAGGTTCCCGTGGTGCTCGGCGGTGGCGTGATCGCATCGGGTGACGAACGTCTCATCGGTGGCATCAGGCGGCGGCTGGCCGAGAGGGCCCCACACGCGATCATCCAGCCCACCTCGGCCCCACCGATCGTGGGTGCGGGCCTGCTCGCGCTGGAGACGATCGGGTTGCGGGACGATGCCCTGCTCGAGCGTGCCGGCGCAGAGATCCTCCGCAGCTCGCTGCCCGTCACCGCCTGATCGGCTCGACATCACTCTCGCCGGGCGAGATCCTCGGCGAACCCGGTCGCGTGCTCGACGAGCGCCCTCATGCGGGACTGTCGCGCGGCCTCCACGTCGAAGCCGAGGTAGGCGACGCGGGGGTCGCGACGCACGTTGGCCGAGCACTCGAAGTCGGCGCAGATCAGGGTGCCCACGCTGTCACCACGGCGCCCGGCGGCACCCGCGCGGCGGGCGCTGTAGAACAGCACATCGTTCGGGAGGGAGACATCCTGGCACCAGGAGCACTGCGCCCGCTTGGTCGGTGTCGCTTCGGCAGAGGTCAACATGATGCCGATGTGGCCGCCCGCGACCGGCACGATCACGTAGGCGCGGCGGGTGAACTTGGGGTCGCGCCAGCCGAGGTAGTCGAGTGTCTCCCAGTTCAGGTCGGAGAACCCGACGGGCAGCGCGAGATCGGAGATCTCCTTCTTCGAGGCGTTGACGAAGGAGGTGCGGATGGTCTTGTCGGTCAGGGGAAGCATGCGTGAGTAGCCAATCGATGTGAGCCCAGACAGCGGATGTCCGGGTGCAGAATTCGGTCCATCGGCGCGGGTGCCCAGAGTGGGCGTCGACCGTGCCGGACTCGCGACATGGCGCGAGAAGAGAAACCAGACTGGCGGCTATCTGACGCCGGCGAAGAAACCGCCGACGACCTCCGATCGCCCTGAGGGCGTCACGGGACGGAAAGTCGTGCTCACCATCCCAGGCTACAGCGTCGCCGAAGACCGGCGACCCTCACATCGACGCGGACCCGGCTGAGGTCAGCCGCGCGCTTCGGGCTCGGGCACCAGCTGCAGACCCGCCGTGCGGCCCGACGACTGCAGGAGGGCCTCGACCCAGTCGCGATTGATCGCGGGAAGCCGCGAGCCGCCGAAGGAGAAGTGGATGGGCGTGCCGTTGTCGATCCAGATCGCGTGCCGGCCGCTGCCGCGCTCCATCGGCTGCACCCAGCTGAAGAAGAAGTTCTCCCGTCGGCGCAGCTTCGTGCTGAACACGATCTGCAGATGGGTGAGGGTGCGGTCGTCGAACTCGAACTCACGACCGCCGTATTCGAGTGATCCCACCAGAGTCCTTTGCCTGTCTGTCACGGATGCTGTCGTGACGAATCGAATATAACCCGATGCGGAGCGCGGCCGCCCGTCATAGGCTCATCGGGTGATCGTGAACAGATTGACCGTCGACGGCAAAGACTACTTCCTCCCGGATCCCGTGACCGAGCTGCGCGCCAACATCCTCGAGGCGGTGAAGGCGGGCGGGGGTTACGTCAACATCCCGCCGCTGCGGTCAGGGCCGGGAGTCGACATCCTGTTCTCTCCCGGCATGCCGGTCACCTGGACCCAGATCGATGTCGGCGGCGACACCGAGACGGAGGAGCCCGACGAGCTCGGGTTCGATGGCGATCTCTAACGAACTCTGATCGTCAGCCCTGGTGCCCGGCCACGGCCAGCATCTGGGTGATCTCCGCCTCCGGTGCGGGGCGGCCGAGCAGAAACCCCTGTGCGCGGTCGCAGCCGAGATCCCGTGACTCGACCAGATGCTCGGCGGTCTCGATGCCCTCGGCCACCACACGCAGTCCGTTCGCGTGCGCGAGTTCCACGAGGTCACGCATGATCGACGGCCTACCCTCCGAGCGGGCGTGCACGATCGACTTGTCGATCTTCACCTCGCTGGCCGGTAGCCCCAGCATCTGCTCGATCGAGGAGTGACCGGTTCCGAAGTCGTCGATGGAGACGTCGACACCGGCACGGCGCAGCAGCTGCAGACGCTCGGCGGCATCGGCCGGGTCGACGATCGCCCGGGACTCGGTGATCTCCACGGTGATCGAGCGCGGTCCGAGTTCGAGGCTCGCCAGGTTGTCCGTCACGCGCTGAAAGAAGGCGTCCGAGCTGAGCTGCGTGGCCGAGACGTTGACGGCGACCTCGATGTCGTAGCCGTCGCGGCGCCATGCCGCAGCGCAGCGACATCCGTCGTCCAGCATGAAGGCGCCGATCTCGTGGATCGTGCCGTTCTCCTCGGCGTCGGCGATGAAGCTCTCCGGGGTGAGCAGCCCGAGGGTGGGATGCCGCCACCGACTCAGAGCCTCCACTCCCACGATCTCGCCGGTCTGCAGATCGATCTGCGGCTGGTAATAGGCGACGATCTCCGAGCGACGCACGGCGTCCTGCAAACTGAAACTCACGCATCCGCCTCTGTCGATGTCTCTCTCGGGTGCCCCCAGGATGCTTTCGCACCGAAGCGCTGTCAACGGGGCTGGTATTCGTCGCCGAACGCGCCTACCATGCGCGCGACTCCCCGGCAATCCCCCTCCGTCGCGTTGCCGGGCGTACCCACCCGCGTTATCGTGAAAGAGTCGTGCAGCGTCGGGTTGGGCGCCAGGTCCGACCGCCAGGAGCAGTCGAAATCGAGCAGTCGGAGAACCGCATGACCTCGCTCGCCCCGGAACACACCTCCCCACCGGGCCCCCGCGCGATCGACCGCAACAACGTCGTCGTGTCGGGCAATCCGACCGGGCGTCCCATGGTGTTCGCCCATGGTTTCGGCTGCAGTCAGGAGGTCTGGCGCAATGTGACCCCGGCTTTCGCCGACGACCACCTCATCGTCGTCTTCGACCACGTCGGCGCGGGAGGATCTGACCTCAGCGCCTATGACCCGGGCAAGTACGACTCACTACACGGATACGCCGACGACCTGGGGGAGATCCTCGAGGAGCTCGATCTGCACGATGTCGTCTTCGTCGGTCATTCCGTGAGTTCGATGGTGGGCGTGCTCGCCGCCAACCGTGATCCGTCTCGCTTCGGGGCCCTCGTGCTCGTCGGGCCGTCGCCGCGCTACGTGAACGACGGTGATTACGTCGGCGGCTTCGAGCAGGACGACATCGACGCGATGCTCGACACACTCGACTCCAATTACCTCGGCTGGTCGTCGGCGATGGCTCCCGTCATGACGGGCAACGCCGACCGCCCGGAGGTGGGGCAGGAACTGACCGACAACTTCTGCAGCACCGACCCGACCATCGCCCGGCATTTCGCGCGGGTGACCTTCCTCTCCGACAACCGCAGAGACCTGGCGGCGGTGAGCGTTCCGACCCTGGTGTTGCAGTCCACCGACGACGTCATCGCACCGCTCGGTGTGGGGAGGTTCGTGACGGAGTCGATCCCCGGCAGCAGCTTCGTCATGATGTCGTCCACCGGGCATTGCCCCAACCTCTCCGATCCGGGCCAGCTCGCGGACGCGATCCGGAACTACCTCGGATGACCGAGCCCGATCCCTTCGATCGCGCCGCCTGCGGTCTCATCACGGCCACCGGTGACGGTGTGATCGAGCGGGTGAACGCCACTTTTCTCGAGTGGACCGGCTACACCGAGGCGGATGTCGTCGGCCTGAACTTCACCGAGCTGCTCATCCCCGGCAGCCAGCTGTTCTACGAGACCCGTCACCTCCCCGTGCTGCGCCTCGCCGGGGAGCTGCGCGAAGTGGCCCTCACCATTCGTCGGGCAGACGGTGAAGAGCTTCCGGTGCTGATCAACTCCCGGCTGACGATCGACTCGGACAGCACGGCGGGGCAGATGGCGCTGGCCGTGTTCGATGCGACGGCTCGGCAGAACTACGAGCGCGACCTGCTGTCCGCCCGGCGTGAGGCAGAGGCATCCGAGGCCCGGGTGCGGGTGCTGCAGCAGGCCTCCAGCGCATTCGGTGCGGCGATCACCGAGGTCGAGCTGGCAGAAGCCCTGGCCGCGAGCGTGCGCGAGGCGCTGGTCGCCCCCTTCGTTGCCGTGATGCTGGTGGACGGGCAGGGCGAGACCTACCTGGCCGCGGGCGAGCATCCGCTGCGTGATTTCACGTTCACTGCCATCGCCGGTCCCGAGCTGGCGCAGATCCGTCACGCCGGGGTGATGAGCGTGTCGTCGGTAGACCAGGTGCAGGAGGTGTATCCGGCCCTCGCCGACGCCATGATCGACGCGCGCATCGAGGCCTTCACGATCGTGCCGATGCTCTCGGCAGCGGGGCCGGTGGGTGCGCTGCTCAGCTTCTTCCAACGTCGCCGCGAGTTCGACGAGCAGGAGATGGACCTGCAGATCGCTCTCGCCCGCCAGGCGGCGCCGGTTCTGGCGCGGATCCGTCTCACTGCCGAACTCGAATCGCTCGCCCTGCACGATCAGCTCACCGGCCTCGCCAACCGCGCCCTACTGCGGGAGCAGTTGACCGGTGCGCTGTCGGGTGCGCGTCGGCACGGGCATCCGGTGGCCCTGGTGTTTCTCGACCTCGACGGATTCAAGGCGGTGAACGACGGCCTCGGGCACACCGCGGGTGACGCGCTGCTACGACTGGTCGCGCAGCGCATCCGCACGGTCGTGCGCGCGGGGGATGTGGTCGGTCGTTTCGGTGGCGACGAGTTCATCGTGATCTGTGATGATGCCGACCCCGCAGCGGCCCTCCTGATCGGCGAACGCATCGCGGCCGCCGTGCGCGAACCGTCAGACACCCTGCCCGACGGCTTCTCGGTCACCGCGAGCACCGGCATCTCGGTCTACGCTCCGGGCGACGGCCCCACGCCGACCCCCGAGGCGCTGTTCATCGCGGCCGACCGTGCGATGTACCGGTCGAAGGATGCCGGCCGCGACCGCATCACGCTGGTCCAGGTCTAACCGCTCGGGTCGGCTCCATGCCTCCCGTCAGCGCTCGTTCTTGCGCGACTTCTTGTGTCGTGCGGCCCGCAACTCGTGCCGGGTCGCGGTGGCCACCTCCGCAGCCGTGGGGCGTGCTGCCGGGTCTTGCGCCGTCATCGCGAGCACCAGGTCGCGCCAACCCGGGCTGAGGGTGTCGAGCTGCGGGGGCTGCTGGTCGAGTCGTGAGGTGGCGGACTGGATCGGATCACCGGGGAAGGCGATACGTCGGGTGAAGCCCTCGAGCAGCACCAGCCCGAGCGAATAGATGTCGACCGCGCTGGTGACGGCCTCGCCGCGCACCTGCTCGGGGCTCAGGTAGGCGGCGGTTCCCGTCGTGGTGCCGTCGTTCTCGGGCACGGTCGCGGCGTCGATGGCGATGCCGAAGTCCGTGAGTCGAGCCCGCGGACGGGAGAAGGTGGTGCCGTAGTCGACGATCATGATGTTCGACGGCGTGATGTCGCGATGGATGACACCGCGCGCGTGCACGTACTCGAGCGCCTCGGCCACCTCGAACACGGTCTCGCCGATGCGGCGAGGCGTCAGTTCGCGGGTGGCGAGGATCGATCGCAGCGTCTCGCCCGGCACGAGCTCCATCACGATGAACGGTCGCGGGTCGCTGGGGGTCGACTCGTCCACTCCGGCGTCGAGGATGCTGACGACCCCGTGGTGGCTGAGCTCTGCGAGCACCCGCAGTTCGTCATGGAAACGGGCGATCTCCGGAGCGCCGCCGGCCGCGAACAGCTTGATGGCGACATCCCGCCCCAGATGCGTGTCGTGGCCGCGGTAGACCAGTGAGCTGCCGCCCTTGGCGAGGAGGCCGAGCGGGCGGTAACGGCCGAGCAGCAGGGGTGCGTCGCGCACCTGTGTGGGGTCGGTGTCGGTCTGAGTCACCCTTCGATGCTAACGAGCGAACGGATGTGGCCACCGGGGGTTGACAGGCCCAGCGGTCCGACGGCGCGCCGGCGCGCCCGGCCCACTGTGCCAAACGGCAGCGGATGCAGTCAGTGCGTGTGACGGTGGTGGGCGTCGGGGTAGTGCTCGTGGCTGTGGGTGATGGCCTCGTGCGTGTGCACGTGTCTGTGCCTGGTGCCGGGCGCAACGGGTTCGTCGTGCTCGTGTTGGTGGTGCTCGTCGTGCGTGTGCCAGTGCTCGTGGGTGATCGCCTCGTGCGTGTGCTCGTGTTCGTGGCGTTCGGTGAGGTGTAGCCACACCCCGACCGCCATCAGCAGGGCGGCGATCACCAGGGGGATCGTCAGCGGCGCGCCGAGCGCGACCGCGAGTACTGCCCCGAAGAACGGCGCGATGGAGAAATAGGCTCCCGCGCGAGCGGTACCGACGTGTCGCATCGCGACGATGAACAGCACGAGGCTCACCCCATAGGCGAAGAATCCGACCGTCATCGCTGCCCCGACGTTCAGCAGCGGCGGGATTGTCGCGCCGACGGTGAACGCGATGATCAGATTGACCGGGCCCGCGACGCCGCCCTTCACCGCGGCCAACCAGGTCGCGTCGTTCAGGGCGATCATGCGGGTGAGGTTGTTGTCGATGCCCCAGCACAGGCACGCGCCGAGGATCGCGAGCGCTGGCCACGGCGAGCCGAACTCGGCGCCGGTCGGGATGCTGAGCACCACCGCACCCGCGACGATCGCCGCCATTCCGAGCGCGATCCGTCGGTCGACGTTCTCGCGGAACACGAACCACGCCAGCAGGGCGGTGAACACGCCCTCCGCGTTCAATAGCAGTGAGGCGCCGGTAGCGGGCATCCCGGCCAGGCCGAACATCAGGAGCACCGGGGCGAGCACGCCGCCGAAGCCCACCGCGCCGACGAGTGGCAGGTACTCAGAGCGGTGCAATCGCACACGCGGGGATCGGCGGATGACCCGGTACAGTCCGAGCCCGAGCCCGGAGCCCAGATACAGCAATCCTGCCAACATCCACGGGCTCACGCTGTCGAGCAGAAGCTTCGCGATCGGTGTCCCCGCGCCGAATAGCACCGCGGCAGCGATGCCCGCCTGAACGCCGGGTGATCGAAGCGACGCGAATCTCATCGGACTATTCGACCACGGGAGCGCGCAACGGAGGCACTGAGGTTCCCAGTTCTGGACGTCCTGATCGGTGCGCACGCGACCGAAGCAAACTGACGCCGACCACATCTCGGGCTAGGTACGTCGAGCTACGGGAGAACGGGCCGACTCATCTCCGCGCCCGGCGACATCGCGAGGCGGGCCGGCGGCTCGTAACGGAGAAACGAATCCAGCAAGGCGTCGACGTCGGAGTCGAACTGGACCATGGCGGTGTAGCGCGGATGCGTGAAACCATTGGTCCGCATCGCCGCGACCATCGCGATCATGGGGTCGTAGTAGCCGGCGACGTTGAGAAACCCCACCGGCTTCTCGTGGATGCCGAGCTGTGCCCAGGTCCACTGCTCCGTGATCTCCTCCAGGGTGCCGGGGCCACCGGGCAGGGCGAGGAATGCGTCTGAGCGTTCGGCCATCATCGTCTTGCGCTCGTGCATGGTCTCCACCACGAGCAGCTCGCTGACCTCGCCGTTGCTGTCCTCCCGCTGCTGGAGGGAAAGCGGAATCACGCCGGTCACGGTCCCGCCCGCTGCCATCGCGGCGTCGGCAACGGCCCCCATCAGGCCGACGTGACCGCCACCGTAGACGACCCCCATGCCGCGCTCTGCCAGGCGGCGGCCGACGGTCACGGCGGCGTCGAGAAAGACCGGACTGTTTCCGGGGCTCGAGCCGCAGAAGACCGCGACGGTGAAGGGAGTGGTCATGGTGGCACTCTAGGTCGCCACTGTTTCGCGCGGATTACCGCCGCGAAGGAACGAGCACGAACTCCTGTGCCCCGGTCGCGCTGCTACATTTGTACCCGCGGGCCTCTAGCTCAGTTGGTAGAGCATCGGACTTTTAATCCGTGGGTCGTCGGTTCGAGCCCGACGGGGCCCACCCTCACGTACAAGGCTCGAACCTTCGACCGACGAATCGATAGTTGAGGTCCGAGCCTTGTAACAGTCCCAGACCGCGGAATCCTCCAGGGTGTTCTGGTCGAGGAGCAAGTCGAACGGTCGGGTGTAGTCCGCTTGGAGTTCATCGAGGTAGATCCGAGGCGTTCGGTAAGGCGACCGCTGAACCGCGTCGAGCGGAAGCGAATCAGCGACATGTCGTGACCTGCTTCGCCGCCTTAGGATGCGGCGACGCTGGCGATATTGCCGCCGTCTGCATGACCGACTCGCGGCGCAACCCTTCTCCGGGGAGATTCTCTCAATCAGACACTCGCTGTCGACTCACCGATGAGAGGACCACGCCATGCTCCCGCTAATTTGGGCCGCCAGCATCCACACCCGCTACTTCCTACGGTGCTGGATGCCGACAACATTCTGATCGACCTCATCCGCACCTGCCGCGGCCTGAAATGGGGCATCCCAACCAAGCTGCTCGCGGTGTCGTTCCTCCTCGCCGCGGCCATCTGCCGTGGCCTCACCCAAGGCGGCGGTCCAGGTTGTCGCAACCTCTTCGTCTGGAACGCACGCAAGTTCGTTTGGATCGGGCCGGTGAGCCGCGGGTTGCTCGCGAAGGCCCGTGTTGGTGAACGCAGTCGGTTCAAGCGAGGCAACGTTCACTCAGGCATCCCGTCTCTGGGTAGGCGCGGCTCCCATGCGTCCAAAGGCTCGACGATAGACTCGGGGAAGACCCAGTCGACTTCGAACGGGGCAAACACGAGCGCTGATGGGAGGCTGGGGCCGTGGCAACCAACGACCAGCTCAAAGCGCTTGTAAAGAGCCACGCTGACGGCGACGATCCCCAGTTTTACGCCGTCGCCATGCAAGTGGCGGCTAAAGCCGCTCGTTCTGGCCAAGACAAGTTCGCACAGGAGCTGCGAGACCTCGTAGATGATCTGCGCAATAGTGCTGCTAATTCATCGCGCGTTGCGGCGATCGTGCCTGTCAACCAGCCACGGGGTGAGCTTGCCTCTTTGCTCTCCGTTTCCTACCCGGATGCTCGGCTGGCTGACCTATCTCTTTCATCGGAGGTCGCCGAGCGACTCCAGCACGTGCTTCTTGAGCAGCGTCAGCGAGACAAGCTCGTCAGTCACGGTCTGACACCCGTGCGGCGAATATTACTTGTAGGACCGCCTGGGACTGGCAAGACGTCAACTGCCCGTGTCATTGCGGGTGAGCTTGGTCTCCCACTGTTCTCGATTCGACTCGATTCGATAATCACAAAGTTCATGGGCGAAACCGCCGCGAAACTAAGGCTGATCTTCAACGCGCTCGTGGAGACTCGTGGGGTCTATCTGTTTGACGAGATCGACGCATTGGCCGGCGACCGCGCGGCCGCGAATGACGTGGGTGAGATCCGTCGTGTGCTGAACTCCTTCCTTCAGTTCCTGGAGGAAGACACATCTGAGAGTGTCGTCGTGGCCGCAACCAACCACCCGCAGCTCCTCGACGGAGCGCTATTCCGGCGCTTCGACACGGTGATGAATTTCCCCTTGCCCGATGACACTGTCGCCAAGGAAGTTATTAGGAACCGCCTCGCCAACTTCCGCATCAGTAACCTCAGCTGGAAGCGAGTCCTCGAGTCCGTCCGCGGCCTCAGCCATGCGGAGATCGCGACTGCCGCAGAACACGCGGCCAAACGGACCGTACTTTCGGGGAGAACACAGATCCTGACGGACGACCTCGTTTCAGCCCTCGCGGAACGCCCGCGCAAGCAGTCGTCGCACAAGGATTCCTAGGCGGCATGGCAGAACGTGATCGGCCGCATCTTGTCGTCCCCAACCCACCGGTAAGCGAATCATTCACGCTGAGCGGCAGCGGGGGTAGCAGCGACGATGAACCATTCGCAGGCGACCGAGGCGTCCATGGGCGCCGTCTCAAACGCGAGTTTGAAGCAGCCCTCGCCCCAGAGGACAACGACCCAGAAGAGCACACGGGCACCTACATCGTTTTCCGATCCTTCCCCGGACTTGAATTAGTCCTGAAGAGCCTTGACCCCCAAGCGGGAGGGGAACAGCCCGAGCTGGTCGCCGTTTCCGAAGAAGTGACTATCACGGGCACCGTCCAGATGGCCACGGTTTATGTTCCCGACGGCAAAAAGGGCTATTTCCTGGATCGACTCGACAAGTACGTCGAGACCACTAGCCTCGACAAAGCAAAGAACGCCGCGTTGATCGAGGGAATCCAGTCCATCCGAAGAGCCACTATCCGGGAACTTTGGACAGATCGTCGGTCCCTCTTCCCATCCGACGATGGTCGCCGTTCTTGGTGGGAGGTGTGGCTCCGCAAGCGGGATGGTAAAGGGCTCAACCGCTTCACTGCCTATGCCGACCAACACGGGTACGCCACGAGTCCGCACTACATCGGATTTGGAGATCGGACCGTTGTCCTACTCCATGCGAGCACAGACGAGCTCGCTCAGATGTTCAACTCGATGGACGACATCGCGGAACTTCGGAGACCTCATGATGTTGCCAGCGTCCTAACTCAGATGCCCGCGATCGAGCAATCCGCTTGGGCCGACGACCTCCTTGCAAGACTGCACGCAGCAGACCCAGATGCCCCGGTCGTATGCGTGATCGACACCGGTGTGCAAGAAGGACATCCTCTACTCGCCGACTCGCTAAGCAACGACGACGTACACGTTGCCGATGGACTGTGGCCTCATCGACCCACAGACGGACACGGCACCGAGATGGCCGGTCTTGCCCTCTATGGGGATGTCCAGGAGGTGCTTGCCTCCGGAACGGAGGTGCAACTTCTTCATCGCCTCGAGTCGGTCAAGTTCCTGCCAGATACCGGCACCAATGAGCGAGACCTCTACGGCGCAATCACAGCCCGTTCGGTCGACCGTCCAGAGATACAGGCCGCGGATCGACCGCGTGTTTTCATGCTGGCGGTCACGGTGCGTCATCCCCAGCGCGACGACAGTGCCGTTCCGACGGAAAACGTCGAGGATGGCAAGCCCACTTCATGGTCTGCCACAATCGACGCCCTGTCCTATGGACGAGGCATCGACGACACGGACGCCAAATTCACCTACCTCGACCGCGATCAGCTTGCGAAGCCCCGATTGTTCGTCGTCTCCGCAGGCAACATTCGTGACATCGCCCCAGTTGACGGGCCGTTGGACCGAAGCGACACCGAGCCGGTCGAAGATCCTGCCCAGGCCTGGAACGTTATCACCGTTGGTGCCTATACCGATAAGGACGATATGTCGGGCGCGCTGCCGATATTCGATGGCTACGTGCCCTTGGCGCAACGCGGCCAACTTTCACCGACCAGCCGTACGTCAGTGACATTCGACCGTCAGAAGTGGCCGTTCAAGCCTGATGTCGTTGCTGAGGGTGGAAACGTCGCAGTGTCGCCCGATAAGACCAGCGTGGACACGCCCGAGAGCCTGGCCGTGCTGACTACCCGACTGCAGCAGCTCGGTAAGGGCGTTTTCACTACGACTCGCGACACGTCCGCGGCGACCGCACAGGTTGCGGCAATCGCTGCGGACGTCATGGCCACTTATCCCTATCTGCGCCCGGAGACAGTTCGAGCACTTATTGTCCACTCGGCCGAGTGGACTCCAGCCATGCTTGCCGAGATCGGTTCCGCTGCCACACGGACAGAGAAAGTCAGCAGACTGCGTCGCTATGGAATGGGGACTCCAAGCGTAGATCGAGCTCTGCGAAGCGCGACCGACGCCCTCACATTGATTTCCGAAGCGCAGATCCATCCGTTTGAACGCGAAGGTGTGTCCAACAGCGGCAAAGCCCGCGAGATGAACCTCCACGCACTTCCATGGCCCAGCGCCGAACTGGAGGCACTCGGGGAAGTGGATGTCAGGATGCGCGTCACCCTCTCCTATTTCATCGAGCCCAACCCGTCCAGCCGCGGGTGGACCGGCCGCTATGCCTACCCGTCCCACGGGCTTCGTTTTGCTGTTCGCCGGCCAGCTGAAAGCGTCGCGGACTTCCGCAAGAGGATCAACAAGAAGGCTCGTGTCGAGGGCGAAACGAGACTCAAGCTCAGTAGTAAGTCTGAAGACCGATGGTTGTTCGGGACTACTCAGCAGCAATCGGCGGGATCTCTTCATACCGACATCTGGACCGGGCCGGCCGCCGAGCTTGCGAACAAGGAGGCGGTTGCTGTCTACCCAGTAGCTGGATGGTGGAAAGACCGAAGCGCCTATGACCAGAGCGAACGTGGTGTGCACTACTCGCTCGTAGTCAGCATCGAATCTCCTGCGGTCGAGGTCGACTTGTGGACGCCCGTGGCGCAGCAGATCGCACCCGAGATTGTCATAGAGGTCTAGGTCGTCAGAGGGACCCTAGGGAACTGCAGCCTCTGCGTTGTATGGAACTCGCTACATCGTTCGAGGTAAAGTGATCGCTCTCACTTCACGGGTGATCGCTCGCCCTCCGACGATCAGCCGCGCGGTTCGGTCAGGACGACTCGATCTGAGCATCCGTAGACGCCGATACGGTAGATCCATGCCGATTGTTTACCTGGACCAGCAGTAAGCGTTCGCCCTCATCGCCGAGATGGGGTCTGCACGGAACCTGCTGGCGTATGGTGTCCGTGGTCCGAACCGCTGCGTTCATCGATACTCGCGACCCCTCCGACGATGAGAGCGCCGTCGTGCGACTTCGAACGGTGAGGCGACCTCCGAGATGCTCACGCCTGACTCGTAGTGGGCGACCAGTTCGGCTACCTGCGGCGGGCTGAGAAAAGTGTGGGCCACCCCAATCGACCGCACCATCGGGCAGCGAGAGTCACCGCGCCTTGGTTCTGACGGGCGTAGGCCCGATCGGTATGTGCCCCCGAGATAGCCTGGTTGCGAGGGTTTTGGAGGCTGGGGGAAATTCTCAAAGTCTCAATTTGGGCCCACCCTCATTACTCGTCGAACACGCACGACGTAGGCTTGTGCGCGATGACTGACGAGTTTCATAAGCCGACGCAGTATTCCGGCGACAAGTTCGACACCTTCGTGGGCGGAGAAGATCCGGCCCAGATCAGCAGGGTCGCGCACGACACCGCGCTCGCCCTGCTCAGCCGGGTGCGCGACGACCCGG
>Ga0247732_10000285_pt1 | contig 29129 bp, 22 predicted proteins | sample UWRJL163409C2_FD_180940 | JGI IMG/M metagenome (GOLD analysis project Ga0247732, IMG submission 180940) | Plant litter microbial communities from Arlington Agricultural Research Station in Wisconsin, United States - UWRJ-L163-409C-2 | ecosystem: Environmental > Terrestrial > Plant litter >...
ATTGGCCAGCAGGGAGAGGCCGATGTTGGTCGGCGAGGTGCGCCGCGCCACCACCAGCGTTGGGTGCTCCTGGATGTTATCCGGCGGCAGCCAGTGATCCTGCTCGCGCACCCACGCCTGGAAGAACGACCAGGTGCGCCGCGCCAGCCGGCCCAGGAACGCCCGCTGGGTCACGGACAGTTCCGCCACGCTTGCGGCCGGAGGCCGGCCCAGCCACGCCATCAAGGCGGGTGCGAAGACCCACGCCAGCAGCAGGGGCAGGGCGACAGGCATCGCATGAGGACCCACACCCGCCACGACAGCCGCCAGCGCAACCGCCAGCAACGATGCCGGCGCCATCACCCGCCATTCCGCGCCGCGGTCGCTGCCCAGGCGGCGCTCGACTTCGCTGGAGGGGTTCCACTGCAGCAGGTGGCGGCGGGTGACGGTCATGCGCCAGAGCGTGCGCAGCACGGCGCCACCGGCGAGCAACGCCTCGTAGGGCAGACACGCGACCTGGGTGGCCGCGCGCAGCAACGACTGCAGCGTGCCGCGTCCAACCATGATGTAGTGCGCTTCCAGCGGGGTGTCGTCCGGAACGCTCAGCGCATCGCGCAGCATGCCGATCAGCGGCGGCGCGAACCACAGTGCCAGCACCCAGGCGGTCCACGCAGCCGGGCTTTCGGCATACAGCCAACCCGCCACAAGCAAGGCCAAGGCAGCGATCGGCACCAGGCTCCGGCGCAGGTTGTCCAGCAACTTGCCGCGCGACAGCAGGCTGAGCCGGTTGCGTTCCCATCCCGATCCCGGGCGCGGGGTCCATGGCATCAGCCAGGGCAACAGCTGCCAGTCGCCGCGGATCCAGCGCGCACGGCGCTTGGCATCGGCGGCGTAGCGCTCCGGATAGTCCTCGTACAGGCGCACATCGCTGACCAGGCCGGCGCGTGCATAGCAGCCTTCCAGCAGGTCGTGGCTGAGGATGCGGTTCTCGGGCAGGCGGCCCTCCAGCGCATGCTCGAACGCTTCGACGTCATAAATGCCCTTGCCGACGAACGAGCCCTCGTCGAACAGGTCCTGGTAGACATCCGAGACCATGCGCGAGTACGGATCGATGCCGGGCTCGCTGCCGAACATCCGGGCAAACCGCGAGGTGCGGCGCGTGCCCAGACTGGTGCCGACGCTGGGCTGCAGAATGCCGTAGCCCTCCACCACACGTTGCAGCGCCGGATCGAAGCGCGGGCGGTTGAGCGGGTGCGCCAGGGTGGCGACGAAGGCGCGTGCGGCATCCCGCGGAAGCTGCGTGTCCGAATCCAGGGTGATGACGTAGCGAACGCCGATCAGGGCCGCCGCATCCCCTACGATGCGCATGAACGCGGCCGCATCGCCCTGGCGGAGCAGGGCATTGAGCGCTGCCAGCTTGCCGCGCTTGCGCTCGTGTCCCATCCACACCCCTTCGCCCGGGTTCCATTGCCTGGGACGGTGCAGCAGGTAGAAGCGGTCGCCGCGCTCAGCCGCATAGCGACGGTTCAATTCCTCGATGCGCTCCACGGCGTGCGCGAGCAGGGTGTCGTCCGTCGGCGTCTCGGCGGCTGCGGCATCGAGAAAGTCCGTCAGCAGCACAAAGCGCAGCTGAGGGTCGCGGTTGGCCAGGAAGCGGACCTCCAGTGCTTCGGTCAGGACATCGATGCCGTCGATGCTGGACAACATCGAGGGGACCGCGACCACGGTGGAGCAGGCGGGCGGGATACCTTCGCTGAAATCGAGTTTGGGAAGCGGCCTGGGGGTGACCAGTACCGTTGCCGTCCAGTTCACCAGGACGATGCCCAGCTCGCTGAACACCAGCAGCCCGAACAGCGCGGCCAGCCAGACGGGCACCGAGCCACTGCCCGAGGCCAGCAGGCCAGCGGTGGCCACCACCGCCAGCAGGGCGATGGGCAGCAGGTACAGGGCAAGGGGCACGCGATGCGCCAGCCGCCGTGCCTTGCGGTGGCGCGGCGCTGCCTCGGCCACGGCGTCAACGGTGGCGCTCACGCCTTCGCCGACGAGCCAGTAGCCCACGTGCATGCGCGGCCCATCAACTGGTGTGGCCGCCCGCGCCAGGTCCAGCGCGATGGTAGCCACGCGCTCTTCGGCGACGCGGCTGCCACGGGCGATCTTCTCCACCACGTGCCGGTAGGCGTCGCGGGTGCCGAAATCCATCTCCGGATAGACGGCCATTGGGTCTTCCCGCAGCCGCTGCTCGACCACGCTCATGTCTTCGACAAAGGTGCGCCAATCCATGGTGGAGAGGAAGCGCAGACTGCCGATGCTGTTGCCGATGGAGACCTGATCGGCCGCCTGCTGCTGCCCTTCGGCGGCGACCAGTTCGTCGATGCGCTGCCCGGCCGCGGCGGCCCACTGTTCCAGCCAGGCGATGGGCATGGCCCACGCGCCGCCGCGCCCCTGCAGCGAGCGGGTCAGCTCGGCGATGAACGCGCCGGTCAAGGGTGGCTCGGAGCGTGCCATGTCGGCCACCACGAGCACGACATCGGTCGGGGTGTCGGAGGCCGCGCGATTGAGGCTGTCCGCCCATTGGGCAGCCAGGCCACGGTCCGTCCCGTCGCGCATCACCCGCGCCGCCATGCGCCGCAGGTTCTCCAGCAGGGCCAGGCGCAGCATGATGGGAACGGCCCACAGCTCGCCCAGGCTCAGCGGCGCGAGCGACTGGTACGAGGCGATGAAGCGGCCCAGCGTATCGGCATCAATGCGGCCATCGCCGTGCGCGATGGCCTGCATCGACAGCTCATACACGCGCGGCAACCCGGCCGAGGGGCCCGCGACCAGCGACGGCAACTGCCGGCTGTAGCCGCGCGGCAGGTGGCGTCGCGCGGTCTGGATCTGTTCTTCGATCAGGTAGTAGTTGTCGAGCAGCCATTCCCCGGCCGGGGTGACCGGCCGCTGCTCGCGTACCACGTTGCTGAGCAGGGTGTTGGCGTCTTCCAGCACACGCTCATTGGCCTGCAGGCGATCGAGCAGGCGCTCTGCGCCCGGTCGCATCCGCACCCGATGCTGGCGCGCCAGTACGCGGCCGTATGCCTCCATCTGTTCAACGCTGTACAGCGCCGCACGCAGTGGGACCTCGGTGGCTTCGATGGCCGGGACCGAGGCCTGGCGCTCACGCCAGCGCCAACGGACAAGACGACGCAGACGGAGCCAACGACCAAAAAGACGGCGAAAGTGGGGCATAGGTTACCGAGGGGGGCAGGTCGCGTCCTTGCATAGTTGCATTCGGGGTGGCGTGGTAGCTGTGAAGGTGGGGAGAGAGAAGGGGGCTCCGGTGGTCGCGGCGCAACCTCAAGCCGTCGGTACAGTGCCGCCGTCGATCGTGTACTCGGCACCGGAGATGGATGCCGCCCGAGGCGAGACGAGGAATGCAATCAGATCGGCTACCTCAGCCGGCGTGGCTGGGCGCCCCAGCGGAATGCCGCCCAGCCCCTGCATGACCTGCTGCTTGGCACCCTCGTAGTCGATGCCTGCATTGGCTGCAATCCGCTCCACGAAGGCGATCGCAGCATCTGTCTCTATCCAGCCCGGTGACACGCGGACCACGCGCACTCCCTTGGGTGTGACTTCCTTGGAGAGAGCCTTGCTGTAGGTAGACAACGCCGCCTTCGCAGCGGCATAGGCAATCGTGGCGTCGTGCAGCGGGAGTACGCGCTGGATCGACGTCACATGCAGGATCACCCCCGAGCCCTGGTCGATCATGGCGGGCAAGCAGGTGCGGTCCATCCGGACCGCCGACATCAAATTCAGGTCGAGTGCCTTCGCCCACTCCGCATCGTCCAGACGAGCGAAGCCTCCTGCCGGTGCCGACGACCCGCCCACGACGTTGATCAGGATGTCGAGGGGGCCGAGATGACGCAGGGCTGCCTCCGATGCGTGTTGTACGCCTTCGGCGGTAGCGAGATCGGCCGCCACGTAGAGCACGCCATCGACCGGGTGCTTCGGTGCCGACAGTGCTGTGGCCACTACCCGGGCACCCAGCGTCGACAACAGATCGACGACCGCAGCGCCCAGACCGCGGGCAGCGCCTGTCACCAGGACGCGCTTGCCTTTCAATTGAAGATCAAAGGTCATGGGGCGATCTCCAACGAGGCGATCTTGCCGCGTTCCAGAACAAAGGTGTAACGCAGGTCAACCGGGCTGCCCGGGAAGTTGCCCGACACTTCACTGGTCACGATGTAGCTGCGATCCAGCGTCTCCACCGTGCGAGGCTGAGCGACATAGGTGTACTTGGCCGAAGAGGCGTCCTTCCATGCTTTGATCTCGGCAATACCCGAGTACGCCTTGGATTCATCCCGCACGCACCCGTCCGGTGCGAAGCATTCGGCAACAGCCCGGCCATCGTGCTGGTCGGCATCAAAGTAGGCCGCGATGGGCTCGGGAAGAGTGGGTTTCTGCATTACTGTGCTCCGCTGTAGTGGACGGGGCTAGATTGACTCGTTCCCTCTGGTAATAAAATCACCTACTATCTGAGTAGGCTATGTAGTAATGAGTGCACAATGCGGGGTTCCGAATTCGCAGAACTGAAGGCATTCGTCGCCGTCGTGGATCGGTCCAGCTTCGCCAAGGCTGCCGATCACATGGGGCTGTCGCGGTCCGCCCTCAGCCAGACCATCCGGCAGTTGGAGTCGCGGCTGGGTGTGCGCCTGTTGAACCGGACCACGCGCAGCGTTTCTCCCACCGAGCCGGGTCGGCGGCTGCACGAGCGAATGGCACCCATGCTGCGTGAAATGGACGCGGCCGTGGCGGAGGCGGTGGACACACGCACCCGCGCTTCGGGAACCTTGCGCATCAACACGCTCAGCATGGCGGCCAAGCGACTGATCGCGCCGCGGCTTGGACGCTTCGTACGTGCCCATCCCAATGTGGTGCTGGATATCGTGATTGATGACGGCCTGAGCGACATCGCTGGCGAGGGCTTCGACGCCGGCATCCGGGTGGGCAATCGCGTGCAGAAGGACATGGTGGCGGTCAGGATGACGGCGGATGTCGAACTGCTCGCCGTGGCCTCTCCGGAATACCTTGCCCGTCACGGCGAGCCCAGAACGCCTGAGGATCTGAGCCGTCACGCCTGCATCAATTGGCGCTTCCCCGGCAGCGGGAGGATTGCGGGATGGGAGTTCAGTAAAGCGGGGAAGACGGTCGAGGTCTTTGGGGAAGGGAGCGTGATTTCCAACCACCAGGACATCATCGTGCCTGCTGCATTGCAGGGGCTCGGAATCCTGTATGCCTATAACGACGATGGCATCGCCGAAGCACTGCGTGATGGCCGACTGCGGCGTGTGCTGGCTGACTGGTCGCCTACGGTCCCTGGCCTGTACCTGTACTACTCGAGCCGACGGCACATGCTGCCCGCGTTGCGGGGCTTCATTGATTGCATGCTGGATCGGGACCTGGGTGGTGAAGCGGCTTGATCGCAACGAAGTGGCCGATCACCGGCGAGTTGCGAGGCTGCCTTTCGCACTTACCCGCTTTTCGTCCGAGTGCGGGCACGGGATAGGGCGGGCGATTAGGGATCGTTATCATGGGTAGGGTAGAGGTCTGATTTTGGCCTGAAGCGGACATCTGCTCTTACAGTATCAATGGTTCAGCCGCAACCAGGGCACACAGGCTCAAGCGTGTCCACGAGGTACATTCCTGCCACCTTGCTGTCGTTGGCGAGAGGCCGCACGTGGTCCCGCACCTCCTCACGCGATTACATGCCGCTGCCGCCGTCACCGCAATCGAGCCCGATGACGCTCAGCCATCTCACTTAAGACAATGCAGAACCGCTACTCGGCCAAAAAAAAAAAGATTCCGGCGCGATCCGGGGCTACTGATGGCTTGCCTGCTCAACCGCATCACGCTTGAACTCGGCGCTGAACTTCCGTCGCTTCGAGATGAACACTCCTCATGGCCTAGAACGGCCTTCTTGTAAATGGCCCTGAACGCGGGGATGAACCCGGCAGCAAGCTGGCGGCCTGAGCGGATAGTTTTGGCGCCGATGGTCCTACTGCGTGATAGCGGATGTCCCGCCGATGCACAGGAGTGCCGACGGCGCCAACTCGTCCGGGATCTTCGACCTCGCGACGCAAATGCTCGGTCAGAGTTGTTGAACGCCCAGCAGGGCGAGAGCGTCAGCGGCCTGCCGAAGCGCCCCGGCTCGCTCCTGCTCCAGCCGCTGTGGATAAGGCTGGTCGATCATGTAGGTCGTGCAGAGCGGGTTGTTGCATTCACAGGGCCGGATGGCGTTCACCCTGATGCCTTCATCAAGCGTCATGCGCAGCGTGTTGAGCTTCTTCGAGCAGCTCGCGAGCCCGCTCGAGACGCGCGCGTCCGGGAAGGCGTGGCTTGGCGGCACGCGCGAAATGATCGCGCCCTCACGGTCGCGCCAAATGCCGGTGTTTAGAGCCCCAATGGTGTCTCCGATGGCCTGCCTGAACGCCGGCATTGAGCTCTCGCAGTGGATTGGCGTTTGAAAAGCAGGCCGGTTGAACAGCCGAGCGACAAGTAAACCAGCCTCTTTCTCGGTCGCAGGATCCAGTTCCAGCATGAACTTGTGAAGCTCCGCCTCGTCGTCGGGAAACGGGTCGCCGTTGAAGAAGCGGTTAAGGACTGACGGCGCGTGAAAGCGCAGGTGCTCCTCGAAATCCGAGCCAGACCAGACCTGGCAAATCTTGATCTTCTTTGATTCCGCATGGGTCTTGCACTTGTCTTTGGTATCGGCACTCACGCCCCCCCCTGCTATCACAATGACCTCGTGGGGCGGCGTAGCTTGCGTGCTCGTAAGTCGATCAATGTCTTTCTCGGCTTTGGCCATCGTGAACCTCTGCCAGTTCGCACACGCGACCACGACAGTGGCCTCGTTGCCATGTTCATCCTCGCAGACGCCGATGATGTCGCGCCCCTTGTCGCCGCCGGTTTGCCCGTGCCAGTTCAGCGAGCGCCATGCCCGCATGCGCAAGAGCGTTGCGAATACCATGCGTTCGAAGTCGTGACCCGACAAGTTCTTGAACTGGATGGGGTGAACCGTGCTCGTGAAGATGAGTTTGGGGCTATCAGGATTTAATGTCGACATGTCTTAGATTGGACCGCCGGGCTTGTCCCGCCGGTTTGAGCGCTCGTAGGAGATACATTGTTAACTGAATCGCCCCGATTTCCTAGAGGCCTTCGAGCCGTTGGAAATGTAGTCGTCCGAACTCGTTCGGCAACGCTTTGCTTGCCATGCCGTAGCGCCGCTTGAGGCATACCATGTGCTGCCAGGAAAAGCGCACCTTCTGCAGTCGTGAGGTGATCAAAAACACCCAATCCTGATAAAGCAATGCGGCATGCGCGGCCGTGTGCCGGAGCAGCTCGGTGTGTACTCGCTCGAAGCCAGCCTTAGTGAGCCAAAAAGGCATCCTCGGCGGCGGCCGAAATAGGTCCGCCAGACATCGCAGGCGTCCAACTGAGCGCGCTAAAGCAGCCGATGACCTCCGAAGCTTGATGTTTCGTCCCGGCCAGCAGCAGGTGCGCAGCTTCGGAGAAGCGATCGGCTGCTCACAATCTGCAGGAGCCGTCCGTAGGTTCGTGGCTAATGACTAGTTATGGCCGATGGCGGGCATATGGCCGGTGAGGGGATTAGGGATATCTATCTAGGGTAGGGAAGGAACCTTTCGCCCGGACTCGGACGACAACCTCTGCGCGCGTTGATCAGGCAAGAACAACTCACACGCTTGTTTGTTAGTCTTAGGTGCCGCAACATCGAGCCGCATCAGGGGTGGCCCTCTTACGGCATGCTGTGCACAGGTTGTTTGACCGTCTCTGGGATTTGGCTATAGGGAGATACTTCTTGTGAGAGATCCGATTGCGCTTCATCAAAAGTTCGAATCGATCGTGGTTGAGCTTTTTGAGTTAATGGGCATGCGGCCCGTAGAAGCTAGAGGCGACAAAGGATGGGATTTCACCGCCGCCCGTCGTTACGCCGTCGAGATCAAGTACTACCGGACGGCACGACCACAGCTTGGCTTGATCAAGCGCGCGGCAGCAGCCGTAACCGCCATCGCGACTAGCAGTGACCTTCACCCAATTCTCGTGGTTTCTTGCAATCTTGCAGGTCAGCAGCGACTGCTTATAGAGCAGGAATTTGGGCTGACAATTTTTGATAGGATTGACCTTCTAATAAGTGCAAGCAGATTCGAGGAGCTTGCCAAAAAGCTGGCTCCACTTCTAGAAGACGAGTCAGGGGAGGGCCTTCCTGCCGACCAAGGGCGCGATGTAGGAGCGACCCTCCTGCAGACATCTACACGTGATGGTAGTACATCACCTTCGCGACAGGCGCAGCCTTCAACAGACAACGTTCGCCCCCCTTCGGCGGAAGGCTACGACCTATGCCAGGAACTTCACGCGCTCGCATGTGGAACGAAGACCTGGCGTAAGTTCGAAGACCTTGCTGAAAGGATGGTCGACTACCTTTTTGGTGAGCACTTTCTTGAGCAATCTCGCCAGAAGGTTACCGATGATGGTCTTTCCAGGTACGACCTAATAGCGCGGGCCACTCCCCAGACGGACTTCTGGGCCTTCATCATCAATGAAGTTCAAAGTCGATACGTAGTGTTTGAGTTTAAGAACTACTGTTACAAGATAGGCCAAGGGCAAATTTTAACGACTGAAAAATATCTGCTTGGCCACGCACTGCGAAAATGCGCCTTCGTGTTCAGCAGGAACGGGGCTTCGCCATCTGCTGACAAGATGGCGCGCGGCGCGGTGCGCGAGCATGGAAAACTAATCATCGTCCTAAACGACGACGATTTGTGCAACATGCTTCATATGAAAGACAGTGGCTCTGACCCCACTGACTACCTTTTTCAGTGTGCGGACAAGGTATTCATGACACTCTCTCGCTAAGGCGTGCGCCTAGTCCTAGCCGTCTTAGTTCTACGGCGCTGCACCGCTTGGCGGGGGTGATGACTAATGCCTACTCCTGCCTGACAATAGACGCTGCCATGGCAGGGGAATAGGAAGATTTATCGCGGGTAAGAAAGAGGATCTCCTGACCCAAAGTGGGCATTGCTATACTGGCAAGCAATAGGTACCAGCTTTGCAAAAGCGCCAGGGGAAAGAATGAGGGTTGCGGAACGTTATTTCGACGAAGTAGATGCATCTCCTCTAGATCTTTATCTAGGCTCGCATATGTTCTTTTTCGGCGATATCAGGGTGGAGTTGGAAGGCGTCCCACTCTTGCAGAACAGGACGACCATGGAACTCTTGCTCCCCGTGAAATCGAGGGTGCTGATCGAGTATTTTGCCAAGAAGGCCGAAGAAGAAGGGCAGACCGGCATCCTGCTCAAACCAAAGAGTCTAGGGGCTAAGCGGTACGCTTTCTGCGAGAAGTTCGAGTTCAAGTACTCTCAGATCGATCACGAGTTCATTCCCGGGTTGACGCGCCCATGGAACGAGGGCTTACTAACACCCGTATTCTTCAGTATGGCGGTCCTGAACAAGTACTCGCAGGATCCCAAGTACCGGCTGGACCTGTTCTCTGAGACTTACGGAACCATTCTCGCCAAAGAGTGGACGATCTCATTCGGTATAAACCGTGGCAAAAAGGTCATCATGTGGTTGGGTGACATCGCCTCGCTTCCTGAAGATGAGCAGTACTTTATCAGATCGGAGAACGTCCACTCCGACCACGATCTCCATTCGGAGTTCTACGAGGCGCAGATCGATGTCCAACCGTCCCCTCCTTCGAAGCAGCACGAGCTGCTACACCAACGGAAGGCATTGAACGACCTCTTCAATAAGAAGTTTGAGGAAGGGCTCTTCGTGCTGGAGGGCGAAGTCGCCAGCGTTATCGCTAACTTGACGAGACCCGTCTTCTGGGAAGAAAAGCATGTGGCACCCGCGATACAGTCAATGAATCGCGTCTTTGTTGAAAGCATCAATTCTGGCTTTCTAAAGCGAGCGGCCAAGGAGGCAGGCAGCTCCAAAGACTTAAAAAACGCAGGTGGACTCAAGACACTGCAGACATGGATCGAGGTGGCGCTTGGGCGGGCCGATCACGCCGACATCATGCTGCCGTTCTTCGTTTTGTACGATTTCCGGGTGTTCTGTTCGCATCTTCTTTCCGCGGATAGACGCAACGAAATGATCCAATCGATCAATACCCGGCTGGGATTTCAGGAAGGCCACAGCGATTTCGAGGTAGTCTACGATCGACTGATCGAAGCACTATTGGATTCAATAGCCAGAATCGACATGGCGATCGAAAGTAGCTCTGGCGAGTAGCGCAGCGTAAGCCCAATCTTTCCATCGCAACAAAACCGCAGGGTATTTCTGGAGCACTAGGAGTGGATACATTTCGGATACATCCGATCGGTGAGGCCGCCGTGGATGAGATCGTCGCTGCGGCCGGTGGTGCGCGCGCGCATCCGGATGCCGATCGCCGCCTGAAGCCGGGTGCCGACTACCTGCTGGGCGATGCCCTGATCGAACTCAAGTCATTGGACGATGAAGGGCTATCCAAGCCGGAGCGACAGCGCAAGCTCGCCGACTTGTTTCGTAAATACGGGGATAGACGACCGGTCGTAGTTATTGATCGCAATAGGTTGCCTGAATCGGGACAGCGCGAGTTCGACGGGATCCTAGATCGGCCACTCAACGGCATCGTCAAGAAGGCCAGAAGCCAGCTCGCGCAGTCCCGTAGCGAGTTCGACCACGCGACCTGCTCGATCCTGATGGTACTGAACAATGGATACACGGCGCTCGGGCACGAAGCGCTTGCCGAGCTGGCGGCTCATCGCGCCCGCAATGACACCCGCGAAATCGATGGCGTCGTGGTCGGCGGTTGCTATTATCACGGCGATGGCTTCGACAGCTTCTTTCTTTGGCCGCTGGACTACGTCCCGATCAACGCGAGCGCGCCCTTCCGCGCGTTCCCAGAACTAAAGCGGGCATGGGATGCCTATGCCGGAAGGACGATGACGGCGCTGGTCCGGGGAGAGTCGCCCATGGATGCAGGGAAAGGCCCGGTCCTCGACACCCAGTTCGAGGTCGATGGCACCACATATGTGAAGCCTGCACCGCCGATGGGGATGGCATCCGACTTCTATATTCATGGACGGCCACGCAAAGGTGGTCGCGAAGTCGCTGGCATCCCGCCGGTCGCGCTCACATTTCCGGACATGGCCGCGGGTGAGTGGAGCAAGTTCCGCGAGGTGTTGCCATCGGATTCACTGCTCTGCGAGAGCTACCGGGAATGGAGGAAGCAACGTGAAAAGTGTTTCGAGGCGCGGTCACTGCTGAAGCCATTCGTCCCCATGCAGGTGACCAGGGAGGGATGGGCGCAATGGTGCGCGGACAACAAGCAGCCAAGGAACGCGAGCTCGGTTAAGCGCTATGCCAACGACCTGTTTTGTGTGAAGCTCGGCGTATTGCTGCATGCGGCGAGGGAGCGCACGCGGCACTCGGTCGTGCCTACGCGCTACGTGCTCGTGATTACCGAGGAGATAGGCAAGGACCAGGCCAATGACCTGACAAGGATCGGCTTGGTGCATGCGGGCTTCCCAGAAGACGAAGTCGTCAAGGAACTCGCGCTCGATGCCAGGATCTTTCACGAGCATGGGCTAGCTCTTGCCGGTGCATATGCACTAGCGGAGGGTGTGGACTACGTGATGTGGCAGAAGGACACGCGCTATGCGTGGACCTGAGTCGCCTGGACTTATGTCAATCGGTACCGATTGGCGGGCGACCGCCCTGCGGTGAGTGGGCGTTAGCAGATGATTGGGAAGATCTATCAGGGGTAGGGAAGGGTGGCTGTTGACCCGAACTGCTTCGGCCGGGGTGCGGCAATCGACGCCGGTGTCGGCGGTGCACTGTCGGTTTGGCCAGCGGCCGCCCAGCTTGAATAGCGCATATCTGCGTGGCCCATTCGCCCCGTGCCGTCACACACCCTATTGCAAGATGGCCCCAGGAGCTTTGGCGCTAAGCGTGCCAAAGCTCCTGCAGATCGATGTCCCCGCTGTCCGGACGTCGGTTGGTGCTGAGCATGTCGACCTGGACAACCATCGGCAGGTCGAAGGCGGTCCCCGTCACGACGCAGCAGCCTTGGGTGAGGTTCGGAATCAGCGCACGGGAAATCGGGTCAAGGGTAGAGATGGTGTTGTCGATCAGGAACAGGTCGCGGTCGTTCACCAGACGATGGATCAAGAAGTTGTGGATCTGAGACACGATGGTCGGAGAGATGTCGGCCGGCCGTTGGCTTGCGATGGTCAGGAAGACGCCGAACTTACGTCCTTCCTTAATAATTTCTTCAAACAGTTCCAGACGATAGTCCTTCCACGCCTCCGCTTCGCGGGCAGACACTTCGGAAAGGATGTTGTGAGCCTCGTCGATGATAAGGTGCAACGTGCGGTCCGGCGGCGAGGCCACGGCGGCGCGATGATGGTGATACGCGTGCTTGGCGATGAGGATGGGAAGAATCTTCTTTGCGTCGGTGCTGCACCTCTTAAGCGATACGACCGTCACCATGGGGAGGGGCTGGGCGTCTTCGACCGCCACCTGAACAGCTTTGCGCAGCATGGCGATCGCTCCTTCCATGCGCTTCATCAGCGGCAAGATGTGGTCGAGTTGAACTTGCCCCGTGCCGATATCGTTCATCAGGCCCAGTTGGCAGCGAATGTCCAACTCTTCAAACGCGTCCATGTCGGGAAGGGCTGCGGCGTCAACGAGCGGGGCTAGCGCGCCGGCGTAGCCAATCCCGTCTGCGTTGAACCAGGTGCCGCTGCGCGGATTATTGAAGGTTGCCATGGCACCGTGCCATTGAATCTGGTCGAGCGCTTCGATGAGGTCGTCCAGCCCCAACTGGCGGACCAAAAAGCGGGCTCGATCCAAGAGTTCTGGACGCGGGCGGCTCGCGGTGAAGCTTTTCTTGACCACGCTGCGAAAATAGCGAGTCAACGAGTCGGCCAAGTGCCCAAAGCGTTTGCGGCCTTCTACCACCCGGCTCAGGAAGGGACGCTGGGTGTGCTGGGTGGCCTGGAAGAGCAGCGCAAGGGTCTCGACATCCCAGAATTCGTCCAACGCGATCGTGATGCGGTCGCCGGGGATGCGTCCGGTTGACACATTGAGCACCCGTTTGTGGGGTGGGTCGACGAGTTGCGCTTGGGTGTACTCGCCATTGAAGTCGATGAGGACGAAGCGGCTGTGCTGGGCTAAGCCAGGCGGGTTGCGCTCGAACAATGCCGTGTACAGCTTGGCCAAGGTGTTGGATTTGCCGCTGCCAGTGTTCCCAAATATGCCGATATGAGTGTTGAAGACGCGAGTATAAGGCAGCGCGACCGGCAGGCCTTCTTTCTGCAACACACCGATGCGCAAGCCTGGGGCATGCGCCGATCGATCAAAGATCTGCGCAATACGCTGGTCCGACAAGAGGTGCGCTTCATCCAAGATCATGGGCAAGAACTTGATCCCATGGATGAACCGGCCGTCCTCAAAATACCCGATTGGCCGCGCATCGACGCGACGCACATATTCGGTTCGAACTCCATCCGTCTCACTCCGGCGCTCGTCCAAGAATTCGCCCTCGACCATGCAGATGATGTCGCGAAAGCCGCGGGAGATGGCCAGGTATTCGCGGATCGAAATGCCCTTCAACCGTTCGCCGCGGAGGAATAGGACCTCCTTGCTAGATTCCTCATCGATGCGGAGCGTGACCTTGGTGCCTGCCACGGCAATGACCTCGCCGACCCGCATCATGGGACCGCCCCGACCACGGGCCCTGCGGCGGGCGGTGGGTTGGCGGCGGAGAGCAGCACGTTGAACGCATCGAAGGTAAGGTTGCCGTTCGGGGCCATCACGCAGACCACATTCGCGTAGTCGGCAAACTGGGCGGACAGGCGGGCATGCTCGGTCTCGTTGAAGCACGTGACGAAGACCATCAGCTGCGGGTTGGACAGCGAGCGCTTGACCAGGTTGAGGATGTGCTCATCGGCGAACGAAAAGCCGAAGGTGATGAGGACAGCATTCTCCCGCTCCAGCTCAAAGCTGAGCATCCTGAGCATCTGGTAGTAGTGCTCCTCAAACACCGTTTCGTGGAACTTCCATTTTGTGGGGTTCACGATCGGGAGTTGGCGGTAGGCTGTCCAAAACGCGTCCATCTGAGCTTGAGTGAGGGGAACATTAGGCAGCGCCGTATCGGGGCCGCCGGCGTCCAACTGCCCCCAATACGCCTGCACGGCCTCGCGCATCCCCTCATCGACCAACGGGGCGTCCACCAAGTGATCATGGTTGTAGGTCACATGAACTTGATCGGCATGCCGGGACCAATAGACCGAACCATGCAGGTTGATGATATTGATCTGAGGGACGGTCTGACGGTGCCGCTCGAAGATGCCAGTGCGCGTCAGGTAGGTGTTGTAGTTGCGCGCTTCGACCACACGACGGAAGAAGCCACGGCTCCCGTCGTTGACCACGAAATCCTGCCCGCCGTCGAGCGTGATGCGATTTGCCGCTTCCGGCAGGCACCCGTCGTAGTTGGTAGTGAACACGTTGCAGCGCCGGTCGACCCCGCGGCGGCGCTGGAGCAGCGTGAGCACTACCCGGATGAAGCGCTCGTAATTGGCTTGGACCGAGGCTCGCGCGGGGTCGTTACGAATGGCTTCGAACGACATCTGCTGAGCGGGGCGAATGCACCGGTCGTAGTAGTGCATGAAAAGCGCGGTGTAGCGCTTCCTATCCTCCTGCTGCTCGTAATACGTCGCCAAAGTTTCGATGCTGTGTGCTGTGCCGTCGGCCCATGTGACATTTAGGGCAAGAGTGGGCAGCAGCCCAAACGAGGCGCCGGAGCCGATCAGAAAGCTGAGGGGTTTGTCGTAGATTGCGTTGACATCAAAGCTCATGACCGGTCCTTGGAAGGGTGAAATCTATGCCCTGCAGAGACATAGATCGTACGCTAATTCTCTAGGCGCCCACCCAAGTCAAGCACCACTTGCTATCCAGTGGATCAGACTCTGGTTTGGTGCATAAGTCGACGCCCCGTATGGCGGCGTGGGGGCGTAAACTAAAAGAGCGTGGATCATTTTGCGTCCAGGGCAACCTGATTTCGACTTGATACTAGCGAACTTAGCCAGGACTCTGCGCTAGCTCTGTGTGGACACGCCTGCCACCACATTGCGAGCAGCCAAATAGGCAGGTTAGAGGGACGCCCAAGTCCCTCGGCCTCTGAGACCAGAGAGGACCATTCGTATGTACTCGGATAAATGCGTGTCAGCTCTTGGCCCTGTCTTGCCGTGGGAACAAGGTACATCCACTCTTCGGCTTGCAGGAAGTAGCGGTGGGAGAGTTTGGAGAAGTCACGCCAAAGGCGCTTGCACTCCGACTTCTCGCCGATTGCCGCCAGTGAAAGTAGGAGAACCCGTGCAATGTACGAGGAGCCCTCAAAAGTCTCCTTCTCACTTTCCTCCACGTCGAGCGACATCTGAGCGAGAAAGCTAGCCGTTCCGTCGTAATAGGGACTCGACAATGCTAGTCCTGAATCGGCTTGATTCAACGCAATGATGGCGGCCGCCAGGCTTGCTAGTGTAGCCGCCACCCGCCCGTCGTCCCCCATCTTGCGAAGAACGAGTAGAGGGGGGAACTCGCAAGCAATGGCGGCCTCGCCCCAAAGGTCTGGAGCGCCGCGCTCCTCCATGAGCCAAGCTCTCAAATCCGTGTGGTCTTCGGGCGGCAACAAAGGCTGAGATTCGTTGGCGAGGTACAGGGAGGACAGTAGCCCTCGCAGCACGCCGATCCGCCATCCATAGATGACGGAGTCCTCTAACCCCGGGGGCATCGCCAGGTGATCCCGCCGACTGACTTCGGCCCAAAGAGCTGCCAGCGCGTCAAGGATGGCCCTCTCGGCGAGTTCGAAATGGTGGCTTACCTCCCACTTTCCGCCATTCTTCTCGTACATCGCCTGCAACATGGCCCGGCACACGGTCCAGCCAACCGCGACCGCTTGGTGGTTCTCGCTCAGCGCAAACGGTGACAGGGCAATACTCGTTGCCCACATTGCACTGCTGGCAACTCGAGAGAGCTCCAGAATAGAGGGTTGGTCACTTTCAGAATCAAGTCGGTCCAGCAAAAGAATCGAGCTCAGCATGCCCGCAAGTAGGTCTAGGGGAAGCTGATCCGACGTGTCTGCCATGTAAAGGTCCAGAAGTCGCCTTGTGTCGTCGATTTCGCTGGGCCATAACTTGGTTGACGCACTAAGAGCCATCTCCAACAGCTTGCCCCGGCTCCACAACTCAAGCTTAGAGGGATAGGGCGCTGTGTTCATCTGCGAAACGGCTACCTGTACCTCTTCGCTGAAGCTCCCGTTGCTGACGAGGTAAGACCGATGAACGCCAGGAGGGAAGCCAGGCATTGCGGGCGGCTGGGACATAAGCTGGACCAACTGAGGCTGGATTTCCCTTCGGAACTCGCCGACAGTCATCTGCTTGTTGGGCTGACCTTTTAGCTGGAAGGCGCAACCCACTCCGTCCGGTGCGATGGCCAGTACGTCTTTTCCGAACTCAAGCAGGCAGTGGCGGGTGCTGTGGAGAACCGTGTACCCGGATGCAGATAGCATCTGGACGAAGACCTGCTGGTAACTCAACTCACTCGCACTATCCAACCAGTTCTCGAGCAGCTTCTCTAGCATGGTATGCCTCTCGCTTCCGCTGCATGATGTCGTTGTATCGTTGCTGTAGGACCGGGTCTGTGTCCAACTGCCTTTGGGCTCTGGCAAAATCCTGCCTGGATTCTGGGTGCATGACCAGCCGCATATTCTTTATCTGACCGGCGTCATCAAAATCCATCTCGATCTTTTCGAGTACTTCCAAGAACAGCTCGGGGGTGAACCCCTTTCCCTTTCCATTTACCACCTGGCCGGCAGCCTCCAGCGTGCGGTCAAGGTCGCCGTAGAGTTTTCTAGACATCCCCTCAGCCATCCGACGCGCCAAGTCGGCTAGAACATCGTAGCGCTCAGCCGGTGTGAGCGTCGCCACTTTTCTGACATCGAGTGAGCTCTCTGCGGAGACCGTCGACATGCCGCTTTCCTCTGCAGTCCCATCGGCGCGCAGAGTAACCATGCCGTCGCCTTCATGAATGATGTGTCTGGGGATGTCCGAGAATGCTCCAAGTTGCTTTTGAGCCAAGGCGCTGATCGTTTTGAGATGCACCTTGTGTAGCTCGCGCTTTACCTTTCGGAGATCAGGCAACATTAGATCTGCTTCCTCAGGGAAAAGGTAGTTTACCGGAACGAAAGCTGAGCTCGAGCCGTTCTAGCAGGTTTGAGACGGAGGAGCGGTGCCAGCGCCCTCCTCTAGGGGATAGAATCCCGCCCGAGTTGAACTCTTCTGCTATGCCTCCGAGGCTAACTATTGCTGAGTCCTCCAGGGCCTTGACCATTGGCCGGTGCTTCTCCGAAGCGTCATCCGCCGCAATCTTGAGGGCGCGTAGAGAATCAGCATGTCCCCGCCCACTCTCCTGACCAATCACCGCCCTAACTAGCCAGAACAGGTTTTGAGCCTCGCACGTGCGCCCGAGCACAAGGCTTACGGCCGGAAGTCAGTCTTCCAGCAAGCGGGCAGCAGGGTTTGAGGAAGCGCCTCCGGTCTGGAAATACCCCATGACGCTCGTTACCGAACGGTGCTCAGTCAGTTGCATGATCGCAGGCAACGCCACGCCTTGGCGGCTGGCCTCGGTCACGAACCCGGACCTGAGACTGTGCCCGCCAAAATCTCCCTCCAGTCCGGCCAAGCGCGCCCTTCGCTGCACGATCTCGCCTACGGCGGCCGGAGACAGGGCAGGGCCAACGCGTCGCTTCCACAGTCGCCGAAAGATCGCACCCTCACTGATCCCTGAGGCCTCCAGCCACTCTTGGAGGGCGAGGGCGGCCCGATCCAGTACCGGCTTGTCTGGCGTCGAGGTTGCCGTCACGCCGGCCTGCTGGGTCTTGCTGTGCTCTAGGCGGTAGATGTAGCCCGTCTCGCCGATCCGGCGCAGGTCGCGCAGGTCGGCGGCCGCGATCTCACTGCGCCGGCGCCCACCGCTGGCAAACCCAAAGCAGAGCAGGGCGCGATCCCGTATTCCTTCCAGGCTGTCGTCGCAGGTGGCCAGCAGGGCTTCCAGCTCGGGCAGGGTGATCGCGGTCTTCTTGCGCGGCCGCTCGCCGCGTTTGACCGCCGCCCGCGCCGCGCGGCTGAGCACGGTACGGATCGCTGGCTGTTCGCAGGGATTGGTCGCCTGTTTGAGCCTGTGCGCGGTGGACAGCACGGCGACCCGATGCCGCACGGTGGCCAAGGTCCAGGGCCCAAGCTTGGCCTTGAGACCAGCGGCCACCAAGGCCTGGTCGACGGGCGGCGGCAGTTCGCAGACCAATTCGCCGTCGGTTGAGCGGCGCTGCACATGGTCGACCACAAACTGCAGCACGGTGGCTTCGGATACCGGCAAGGCCAGCTCGATGCCGTAGCGTGTCGCGTGCCAGCCAGCCCAGTAGCGCAGGGCGCTGGTGTAGCTACGGGTGGTGTTCTCGGCTGCCGCTTCGGCCAGCAATTCGCGCACTGCGTCGGCAGCTTGGCGAGCCAGCTGTGCCGGCAGCACCAGGCTGGTGGCCGTCGCGGCGAGCACGGGAATCGTATAATTATCTTTCATACTATGTAATGTATACTACGAAATAGAGCCAATACCCACGATAATCATCACTTATCGCCAGTACGGAATCAACGGGGCAGGGTGCCCATACAGGAGGCAATTCTATGGCTCGCGGCATCACCGAATCCGACGTTCACACGGCTGCTGACGAACTGGTCGCCAGCGGCGAGCGACCAACGGTAGAGCGCATCCGCGGCCACCTTGGTACGGGGTCACCCAACACGGTGACGCGCTGGCTGGAGACTTGGTGGAAGAATCTAGGCACTCGCCTGCAGCCGGAGCGACCAGATCTGAAGGACGCTCCCGCCGCTCTTGCGGAGATCGCCGGGCAGTGGTGGGCGCTGGCCCTACAGCATGCTCGAGAGGCGGCCCTGGTAGATCTGGCCGAGGCCAGGCGGGAGCTCTCAGCTGAGCGCGAAGAGCACCACCGTCAGCAGGAGGAGTTAGAAAAACAGGCGAGCGAGATCCGCTCTCTTTCAGCGGCAGCCGACCTTTCGGAGAAGCTTGCCACTGCACGTGCGACAGAGCTTCAGAGACTAGTTGAGCAACTCCATGCCCAGATCGGCGAGCTGAAGCAACAACTGAAATCTAGTCATCAGCGTGTGGAACTGTTGGAGGCAGCGCGGGATTCACTCGACGCTAGGGTGCAGGAAGTACAGGAGTTGGCGAGATCTGAGCGAGAATCTCTTGGCCAGTACGTTAGATCTGCCGAGGATCGAGCGCTACGCGACGTAGATCAGGCCCGGCAAGAAGTCAGACTGCTGCAAGCGCAGCTTGCTGCGACGGTAAAGAAACACGCCGGCGTTGAGGCGGACCTCCGGCATGCCGTGGAGCGAGCGCAAGCCGCAGCCAGTTCAGCAACCGCTGAGGCGGACAACCAGCGCGGAAGGAGCGCCGCGCTTGAGGAGCAACTTGCGAGGCTCCAAAGTCTGCCCGCCGAATTCGAGGCAGCGCTTCGGCGAAATCATCAAGCTCAAAAATCGCCTAAGAAAGCTTCAAAACGAGCTAAGAAGGCCACGGCCAAGGCACCATAGACTCACGTGAGTGTCTTCGGCTTCGCGGCAGCGGCGATTGCGGCGCGTACTTCAGTGATCACTTGGTCGTGCGGAATCGTCGGCCTACTGTCAGCCAGAGCGCGCTCGACCTTTGCCTGGAACCACTGAGTGTGGCTCTTTGCCTTTTCAGCAAAGTCCTCAGCAGAGCCAAATTCGGCGGGTCGGGCATCGGGCTTGTCCATTGTCAGAGCGTACCCCAATTTCTTCGGGGTGCTTTATAGGCACTCGGAACTATGGAGAAGGCGCCTGGGCGAACGCTCTTATGCGGCCACTCTGTTTCCCCTAGATGCTGTCATCTGAGCAAAAAAAACCTCAATGAAATCAATAGCTGGCAGGGTTAAGGGTAAAATTGACAACAATTAGGAAAACCGACACCAACGTGGTACTTCACTGCTGCCGCTATTGTCGTTACATAATATACATTATGCGAAATGCAGTAATGCGACGTTTGGCTTGGGTGTGGCTCTGGATCAGGTCTTGCCTCCCTTCCCGGGAACCCAGCAAGGACGAGATCGCAGCGTGACCACGACGGACCCGCACGACGGTATCGACCTGACCGGCCCTTGGGCCGGTTTCGGCTTTCAGGGAGGCCACATGTTCACCCCCGAGGGCCACTGCGTTGAACCCTGCGGTATGACCTGGTGGTCGCTCACCTGCAATATCGCCCGGGAATGGCGGCTGATGATGGAGGAAGCCCGGCCGCGCTGACATTGGTCGCTCCTACTCATCGGGGAGGACGATGGCCTCATAGCTGAAGACCACTTGGTTTAGTGAATACCTCATCGACGTATCTCTTGTAGATCCAGGGATTTCCGAACCAGAATGCCGGCGACTGCGTGACGATGACATCGGCCCACAGGTGCTTCTCAACCTCCGCCTGGATGTCGTAGCCGGATGCAATTTCCGTAACGTGGACTTCATAGCCCTTACTCTCCAGCCGCTTTCGGATCACCCTGCTCAGGGTCTGGTTCAAACGACCGTCGCTGATACCCGGATAGTGTTGGTGTGCGTTGATGACAAGGGCTCTGCGTGTGCGCCCTACCCCACCCGCCCCCCGTTGGCTTGCGGCCGAAGCAGCAGTAGCAAGCCCGCCGCCAAAAGTTGCCAGAGCTACCGCTGACGCAAATCCAACGCCTGTCTTCAGGAATTCGCGGCGCTCTGGTACGTGCGCGTCCATAGCCTCATCTCCTGCGGTGGCTTCGTCGATCATTTCACTCTCCCGCGCCTTGCGTGGTGATCACTCGGTTTGGCACTGCAAGCCGCATGGATGAGCCCGCCCGGCGCGCGCTCTACGAAGCCGGGCGTTCCCATACTGATCATCTCGAATCGTCAACGAACGTCATCTGCATCGCGTTCATTCGGCCGCCGTGGACCTGCAATGCCGCAAAGGCACGTTCCAGGCTCTCCAGTTCGTCGCCCGCCAAGACGATGTCGGCCGCACCAAGATTCTCGTCCAGGTGTGCAACCTTGCGTGTCCCCGGGATCGGCACGATGAAGGGCTTCCGGGCCAACAACCATGCCAGGGCGTATTGAGCCGTCGTGGCATTCCGCGCCTCGGCGTATTGCCTGAGCAGTTCAACAATGGGCCGGTTGGCCTCCATGCTCTCTGGCAGGAAGCGGTCGAAATGATGCCTCAGGTCGTTCTTGGAACTTAGCGTGGTGAATCGGTCCATATAGCCCGGAAGGTAGCCCATGCCGATGGGACCCCAAGGGACGAAACCGATGCCCAGTTCCTCGCAGGCGGCGAGAACACCATTTTTCTCCACGCTTCGCTCCATGAAGGAGTACTCCGTCTGCACAGCAGAGACGGCCTGAACGGCATGCGCCCTCCGGATTGTCTTCGCACTGGCTTCGGAGAGGCCGAAGTGCAGCACCTTGCCTTCGGCGATCAGGTCCTTGACGGCACCGGCAACATCCTCGATGGGCACGGTCGGATCGACGCGGTGTTGGTAGTACAGATCAATCCGGTCGGTGCGCAGCCGCCTCAGCGACTCTTCCACCACCTTCTTGATATGCCGTGGATGGCTGGTCACGCCACCCTGTTTGATGTTGAATCCAAACTTGGTGGCAATGACCACGTTGTTGCGGATCGGCTGCAGCGCTTCACCGACCAGCTCTTCATTCGTGTACGGGCCGTACACTTCGGCCGTGTCGAAGAAGGTTACGCCGCGATCATGGGCCCGCCGGATGAGGGCGATGCCCTGGCTCTTTTCTGCAGGCGGGCCGTAGTTTGCGCTGATGCTCATGCAACCAGCGCCAACCTTGGAAACCTCCAGCTGCCCCAGCTTGCGGGTACTGATCCCGCCTCCTGTGACAGGGCCTCGCGCGGCTGGAGCGGCGGCAGATGAAGTGGATACCAAGCCCATCGGTGCTGCCGCGATACCAGCAGTCAGTACCGCAGCGTTGGTAAGCAGGCTTCGCCGGGTGAGGTTGGCGGCACACAACGGAGTGGAGTTTAGTTCGTCGTTCATTGTCTGGTTCCTGCTCAAGTGACCTGGTCGGTCGGCATGATGAAAAGTTCTGCAATCGAGGCGTGTCGCGGCCGGGTCACCATGAATTCGATCCCGTCGGCGATGTCGTCGGCATGCAGCACCTCGTGTTGCGCATTGAAGGGATCAAGCAGCTCGCCCTGTACGCGATCGTTGTTGTGCGATCCCAGCTCGGTCGCCACCGCGCCGGGCTCCAGCACCCCGACGCGGACATGACGCCGCGTGACTTCCTGCCGAAGTGATTCGGTAAATCCATTCACACCGAACTTGGTCAGGTTGTAGATGCCAAACAGGGCGGAAGCCCTTCGACCGGCCACCGAGCTGATGTTCACTATGTCGGCCACACTGCGTGGGCCACTGGCTGCAGCATCCAACAGGTGTGGCAACGCTGCGTGGGTGATGTACAGCAGGCCACGAACGTTGATGGCCAGCATCCGCTCCCATTCCTCCACGTTCGCGCCGACGACCGGTCCGATCAGCATCAGGCCGGCGTTGTTGACCAGGATGTCGATTCGGCCGAATCGTTCGACGACCGACTCGACGGCAGCATTTGCCTGCGTGCGGTCACTGATGTCTGCGGTTACTGCGACTGCGCTGCCGCCATTGCTCTGGATCTCGGCGACCAGCGCGTCCAATCGATCACCGCGCCGTGCCACCAACGCTACGGACGATCCCGCAGCTGCGAGCCTGTGTGCGGTTGCGGCTCCAATGCCGCTGCTTGCGCCGGTGATCAGGGCAACGGCTCCTGAAAGTCTACAGGTCATGCTTGAGCCTTCATCTGTGCAGAGGATTTCGGGTCTCATGCCGCTGGATCGAAGGACAGCGATCCAGACAGGTCTCGCTGGGCGTCAATCTGGGCTTGAACGGTCTTCAGCTTTGCCTCTGTCATTTCCATGGCGTCCGCTCCCGCTACGAAGCGTTGGGGCAGCTCGGTGGAATTCGACAACAGCAGTAACGCCGCGGCGAGCTTTGCCGGATCACCGCCCTGCTGGCCATTCATACCCTTCCAGGCCGCGATCGTCTGGGCAGTGCGTCCGGCGTAGTCGCTTATCGCCAGTTCCGGCCAGATCGTCGAAGACCCCTCGACCAGCAGTTCGGTGCGGAAGAAGCCCGGCTCGACGGCCATGACATCGATTCCGTACGGCTTTACATCGAAATGCAGGGACTCCAGCCAGCCCTCCAATGCGAATTTGGACGCCGCATAGGCAGCGCAGAACTCCATGCCGATCAGCGCCGCAGTGGATGTGACGGTGATGATCTGCCCGCTGCGCTGTTTGCGCATGATCGGCAGGATGGCGCGCGTCACGTTCAATGGACCGAAGAAGTTGGTCTCCATCTGTGCCCGGAACTGGCTATCGCTGATCTCTTCGAAGTAGCCGGCGTAGAAGTTGCCGGCGTTGTTGACGAGCACATCGATGCGGCCAAGACGAGCAACGGCTGCTTGCGCGGCATCGCTCGCCGCGGCTGGATCCGTAATGTCGAGCGCCAAGGGCAGAAGACGCTCATGTGCTCCCACGGCTGCCCGAACGCGGTCGGCGTCGCGCCCCGTAGCGACCACCGAATGCCCAGCGTCCAGTGCAGCGCGGGCCACTGCGGTGCCCAGCCCCCGGGTCGTGCCCGTGATGAACCAAACCTGCTTGTCTGCCATGAGTCCAGCCTCGCTTCAGCGTGTGTGAGAGATCGAGGGCCAGAGTAGCCCTGCACCACTACCCTGATTAGCCGGTACAATTTGCATGGACTTAGAAGAGGTATTTCTGAATGCGCCGCGACAACGTCAACGATTACCTGGCCTTCATCGCCGTTGCCCGCGAGCGAAGCTTTACCAAGGCGGCGGCGCAGCTGGGGGTTTCCCAGTCTGCGCTCAGCTACACCGTTCGCACGCTTGAGGCCAGGTTGGGACTTCGCCTTCTAACCAGGACGACGCGAAGTGTTTCAGTGACCGAGGCTGGCGAGCGGCTGCTCAACAGCATCGGGCCGCACTTCGATCAGATCGAAACCGAAATCGCGGCACTCAGCAGCCTGCGGGACAAGCCGGCAGGTACCGTACGTATTACGACTGTCGAACATGCTGCAGAGACAATCCTGTGGCCAAAGCTGGCCCCAGTGCTGCACGAGAATCCTGATGTAAACATCGAGATCATCAGCGAATACACGGTCAAGGACATCGTGGCGGAGCGATTCGACGCCGGGGTCCGGCTGGGTCAAGAGGTCGACAAGGACATGATTTCGGTCCCCATCAGCCGGGACTTTCGGTTCGCCGTTGTGGGGGCACCAAGCTACTTTGCTGTTAGAAAACGCCCGACGGTGCCCGGCGAGCTGACCGAGCACAGTTGCATGAGGCTGCATCTGCCGACCCATGGTGGCTTCTATGTATGGGAGTTCTTCAAGGGGGGGCGGGAGATGAAGGTCCGGATCGACGGCAGAGCTGCGTTCAGTACCTTGAGGCTGATGCATCAGGCAGCGTTGGATGGGCTGGGTTTGGCGTATCTGCCCCAGGACCAGGTAGATGCGGACCTGCAGGAAGGCAGGCTGGTGCAGGTGCTCAGCGACTGGTCACCGCCGCGGCCGGCATATCACCTCTACTACCCGAGCCGACGGCAGCAGTCGCCTGCATTCGCGCTGGTGCTTGACGCACTTCGCTACCGCAGCGCGTGACAGTCTGCCCCGTTCGGCCTGACGGGGTGGCGCATTAAGAAATTAGATTTCTAGGCCTGTTCGAAATAGGGCCTCTAGTCGATTAATCCTTCGCAACCTATCGTCGCTGGGTGACAGGCCCAGCGACTACGCGCTTGGGCGAACCCCCAACTACCAAAGGTATGCGTCGTGAGCGATAAGACGAGTGGCTTGTGCAGCCGTAGTTTCTTACAGATCCGTTCGATGTTGCCCGCCCTGCTGCTGATCGCGGGCAGCGCCTCTGCGGCGCTTGCACCTGCACCGCGGATGGCGGGCGACGTCACCCACATTGGCGCCGTGACCGTTCAAGGGGTGGAGTTCAAGAACAACGACTTTATGCTCTCCGGTAACGTCTATCTGCCCAGCGGCTTCAGCAGCGATCAGAAGTACGCCACGATTGTGGTCGTGCACCCGGGTGGTGGCGTCAAGGAACAGACTGCCGGGCTTTACGCACTGAAGCTGGCTGAGCAAGGGTTCGTGACGCTTGCCTTTGATGCCGGCCATCAGGGCGCCAGCGGTGGGGTGCCACGTTTCATCGACGATCCGATGAAGCGCGTCGTGGACGTCTACAGTGCAGTGGACTACCTGACGACGCTGCAGTACGTGGATGCCACGCGCATTGGCGCGCTTGGCGTCTGCGCAGGTAGCGGGATCACCGTGAAAGCTTCCATGACGGAGCGCCGAATCAAAGCGCTGGCGACGGTCAGCGCCGTCGATGTCGGCGCTGCTACCCGTAAAGGCTGGGATGGCAAAGCCCCGGAGTCCGCCCTGATCCCGACGCTGGAAGCGGTCGCCAAACAGCGCACCGCCGAAGCGGCCGGGGCCGCTCCTGTGCATGTTCCTTACGTTCCCGCCATCGGCGACAGGTCCGCCCCGCGCGACCTTCAAGAGGCGGCGGACTACTACCTGACCGAGCGCGGACGCTATCCGACCTCAACCAACCAGATGCTCATGACCAGCGTCAGCACCCTCGCCTCCTTTACAGGATTCGATGGGGCTGAAACGTATCTCACGCAACCTCTGCTGATGGTCGCCGGCAGTGAGGCAGGCTCGCTCTGGCACAGCGAGGCGCTCATTGCGAAGGCCGCCTCAGCCCAAAAGGAGCTTGTCGTCATTCCAGGCGCTACGCACATGGATCTCTACGATGGCGACGGTGCATCGGCGGCTGCCGCCAAGCTCGGTCCGTTCTTCACGGCCGCCCTTGCCCGGGACTGAGCACACCATATTCCCCGCCCTGCGTCACACCCAGAACACTTTCGAATTGGATGGACATCCCCCAATGAAAACAACACCACTGCTTGAGCCATTCTCATTGGGTCGAGGGCTTCGGCTACGCAATCGCATTGTCATGGCCCCGATGACGACTTGGTCTGGCAATGAGGACGGTACCGTTTCCGAGGACGAAGAGCACTACTACCGATTGCGCGTCAAGGACGTCGGATTGGTCATTACCGGCTGTACCCATGTCCAGAAGAATGGCATTGGATTCACGGACGAGTTCGCGTCGTATGACGACGCATTCGTACCCAGCCTCGCACGACTTGCCGCAGCCGCCAAAAGCGGCGGCGCGCCGGCCGTCCTGCAGATATTCCACGCGGGCGTGAAGACACAGCCGGAGCTCGTGACGGATATCGTGGCTGCCAGTGCCGTGGCAGGGGACGCTGGTCCATCTGTGATCCCGCGCGCCCTTTCGGACGCAGAGGTCGAAGAGGTGGTGCGCGACTTCGCGCTAGCGACCCGCCGCGCCATCGAGGCGGGTTTCGACGGCGTAGAGCTGCATGGTGCACATGCCTTCCTGCTTCAGAACTTCCTGTCCCCTCATTCCAACAAGCGGGAGGATCGCTGGGGCGGATCATTTGAGAATCGCATGCGCTTCCCGCTGTCCGTTGTCGAGGCGGTCGGCAATACCATCGCCGAACACGCCAGCGCGCCTTTCGTACTGGGCTATCGGATCAGCGTTGATGAACCGCACGACGATGGCTTGCGCATGGCAGAGTCGCTGTCGTTCATCGAGCGTCTGATTGACAAAGGTATCGACTATCTTCATGTGTCGCTGGGCGATGCATTGCAAGCACGCCCGGTCGACGCCCCCGACGGTGCCAGCGTCATCGACATCGTCAGCGGGCGTCTTGCCGGCCGCATTCCCCTACTTGCAGCAGGTCAGCTTCGGGTTCCCGCGCAGGCCGAACAGGCCATCGAAGCGGGTATCTCGCTCCCCGTAATCGGACAAGGATTCGTGATGAACCCTGATTGGGTTGATCATGCCCGCGGTCAGGCAGACGACCCTATCGCTACTGATATTGCTGCCTCCGACGTGCCTCGTCTCGCCATTCCCGCGAAGCTATGGACGGTCATCGAGAACAGCGGCGGATGGTTCAACGTGCGCACGGCCGGCTAGGCTGCGGCAGCGCCATGCCGGGGCTTGCCTCCCCGGCTTTCTCCTGGAGCACCAACTCAAGGTGTGCGGGTCAATCAACAGCGCAACAGGATGACGATATTAGCGGGCCTAAGGGTTCAGAAGATGCAAAGCTCCGCAGTCGGCGCCAGATCCTGATTGCCGGTGCCATGCTGTCCGCAGCGCCCGTAGTTGCCGCCGCCCCCTCGGGAGAGTGAATCCTGCCGCGGAGAATTCTTCACCGGATACCAACGCCGAAGCATTCATTGATAGCCTGGCTGACCTGATGGCCTATTCCAAGCGCACGCCCGTGCTGCGATGGCCTGATCAGTACGGAATGGAGTACGAAGAGATCTTCTTCCCGGCATTGGACGGGGTGACGATCGAGGGATGGTTCATACCTGCGAATTCGGACCGCCTGCTGATAATGAACCATCCGATGCCGTGCAATCGCTACGGCTACCCAGGACACATGGATCCGTATCACTTACGACATGCGCAACCACGGTCGTAGCGGTGTTGGCAGTGGCGGTGTCAACGGGCATGGGGTTTTGGAGAAAGGGGCATCTTTGCGGTAGATCCACCGAATAGTGGGCACCTTCTCCGTAGTTCACGAATTGGAGGGTCGCTTATCCGCAGTTGAGGCCGCAAATAATTCGCCCATGGTTTTTGCCGCTGCAAGCTAAATCAAAAGCTTACGAACGGGGCATCTTGTCCGCGTCAATCAGCAGGCTTACATCAGCATGGGGTGGCTCAACCAGTGCGACGTACCGAGCGGCGAAAAGGTTGATGAACACCTCAGAGGCTTCAGGATGTCCGGCGGCTGCGGATATGATGGCGTCGGCGGCAGCGTGAACTGGTCCCCAGGAACCGGCTCCTCTACGCAGATTGGCGTAGGAATCTACGGAGGCGTTTCTCCGGGAGAACTCTCGAAGAAGAGCGGAAGCTAGGGAGCTCGTTGGTGAAATTGGGAAAACTTGCAGGTTTCTTAGGCGCTTTTCTGTTTGGGGCCATCTTCTTGGTCTCGTTACGCTCGACCTTCGAAAGCGCCGACTGGACCCAGAAGCCTGACGAGGCCGCCCTTCGACGGGCCAGCGCAACACTGACTCTTCCCCCAGATGCAGTAGGCGAGCCTCTCGATGTCTTCTCCAAGGGTACATTCATTGGAGCTAGCCGCAATGTGGTGACAAGGCTGGCCATGGAGGACGCGGAGCACCACTTTGCCGACGTAGCGGCGCGGAATGGATGGACGCTGACATCGCGCAGAGAAAGGAGGGCAGAGCTGCGGCTCGCTGACTGTGCTGGCAACGTTTCACAGATCATCTCACTGCGCGGGCGCGCAGGCGGCACGGCGATTTTCGCCGCGACCTACTGGGACTCGGATAGAAGCACTGATCTCTATTGCAGGTTATGAACAGCTGAGACGGAGAGCGTCGGGGTCGCAACACCCCGACGCCCTACCCGGCTCGGCCAACGCACGCATAAGCAGTATCCGCCAGCCCGGCAGCTGTGCTGTGGAATCAAGCCGATGCTTTCGCCGCAATCTTGATCGACTTGACGTTCACAAACTCCTTCAGACCTTCCGGGCCGTGCTCACGCCCATAGCCGGATGCCTTCACCCCGCCGAACGGAAGCGATGGAGATGCCACGTCGAAGGTATTGATGAAGACCATGCCCGTATCGAAATACTTGCTCGCCAGCTCCCGCGCACGCTGCACGTCACGGCTGAAGATGCCGCCGCCCAGGCCATAGCGGCTGTCGTTGGCGATGCGCAGCGCATCCTCATCGTCCTCGGCGCGGATGATGGCTGCAGCGGGACCGAACAGCTCATCCTCGTAGGCCACCTGCCCCGGCGCCACATCCGCC